>MPMD02062043.1_pt1 | contig 27235 bp, 22 predicted proteins | sample 1617291 | NCBI WGS metagenome assembly MPMD02 (sample SAMN05944810, study PRJNA350692) | marine metagenome | biome: marine; feature: ODZ; material: water; isolation source: 120 m water sample filtered on 30 um supor filter | place: Pacific Ocean | collected 2012-04-09 | depth 120m m | reverse complement strand
CAACAGTTTGAATGTGTGTACTTTGCGAACACGCCACTCAACGATAGATTGAAGCCATGAAAGATTGCTTGATTATCGGTGCGGGTGCAGTTGGGCTGTCGCTCGCCTATGAATTAGCCGGTCATGGGATTTGTGTGACCGTAATCGATCGTTCGGCTTGTGGAACAGAGGCTTCCTGGGCCGGTGCAGGAATCATTCCGGCGGCCAAGTCACGAGCAGGGGATTCGGCGTATACCCAATTAAGTGGGCTTAGCTGCCAGCTTCATGCCCAGTGGGCTAAGGACCTGCAGTCGGATACGGGGATCGATACCGGTTATCGTCAATGTGGCGAGATTTTTTTTGGTCACCAGCAGATCAGTGGTGATCCTTTGTCGCGGGATTTACAGACGCTCGAGTCACTCGGAGTAGAGATTGACCACTTGGATCAACAAGTCTTGAAAAAATTGGAACCGGCAATATCAGACGAATGCTTGGCGGGTGCGGATTTGTCTGCTTACCGGACACCCGCTTCAGCCCAAATTCGAAATCCATGGCTTCTTCGTGCGATTAGAGAGGCTTGTCTGCAGCGTGGTGTAAAAATTGTTGAACAGGTTGAGGTGTTGGGGTTTGACCTTGAGCAAGACCGCATCGTAGCCGCCGAGACAACATCCGGTTCTTTTTCAGCCGAACAGGTCTGTTTGACCTCCGGTGCCTGGACAAAAGCACTGGCGGGGAAGGTGGGGATCAGCCTGCCGATGAAACCCATTCGTGGGCAGATCGTACTCCTTCGCCTCAACGAACAAATCCATCAGAATATTATCCACCATGGCCCGCATTATCTGGTGCCACGTCCCGATGGATATGTGCTGGCAGGCACAACTCTCGAAGACGTTGGCTTTGAAAAACAGACAACGGTAAAAGCAGTGCGCGAGATACTCCACTTTGCCAGCTCAATGTTTCCGCAGCTTGCAACCGCCCAGGTGGAGCGGTGCTGGGCGGGACTCCGACCGGCAAGTTTGGATGGCCGCCCATTTATCGGTCTCCTTCCGGGATTTTCAAATGGCTGGGTTGCAACGGGGCACTTTCGCTGGGGACTCTATCTTTCGCCGGCCACTGCAGTTGTACTCAGTCAACTCATGCGAGGATTGACCCCGCAAATTGATCTGACCGAATTTCGTGTCGATCGACATGTTCTGCCGTTGCTCCAAAACACTTCCTGAGGATTATATATCACCAGCCGAGTTGTATGGGACCAATGGCAACAACACCGAGTATTTCCATTTCCCATCTGGACCAACTTTGGTTTCAGGTGTCTGGAACCCTCTGCAATCTCACCTGCCAACACTGTTTTATTAGTTGCAGTCCAAAAAATAATACTTTTGGTTTGTTGTCGCTTGAACAAGTTCGTGACTATTTGCAGGAGTCGGTTCCACTCGGCGTGAAGGAATATTATTTCACCGGAGGAGAACCTTTCTTAAATCCCGAAATGGTGAACATCCTTCTCGAGACTCTCCAGTATGGTCCGGCAACAGTGTTGACCAACGGGACCGTGCTTAGAGATGAGTGGCTCGGGACTCTCTCTGATGCCGCCTCAGCGAGTTGTTACAGTCTTGAATTTAGGGTTTCTCTCGACAGCTTTTCTGCGGCTCAAAACGATCCGATTCGTGGTGAGGGATCTTTTGACAAGGCGCTTCAGGGTGTCGTCAAACTGATCAACGTTGGATTTGTGCCCATCATTACGGCGGTGAGGACTTGGCCTATTGACCAAGAGGATCAGGTGGTTGGCGATTTTGTGGAACTGTTGCGAAGTGTAGGTTGCCCTCAACCGAGACTTAAGATCTTACCGATCCTGCAATTGGGTGCCGAAGTGGTGCGATCGGAAGCTGCCGTAAAAGCCGATCCAATTACCGAGAAGATGATGGCCGGTTACGACGTATCGCAGTTTATGTGCGAACATAGTCGGATTGTCTCCGACCGAGGCGTCCATGTATGCCCAATCCTGATCGAATTTCCCGGTTCGCTTTTGGGCGATTCGCTCACGACCTCCAAAACATCCTTTCCGCTAGCACATGGAGCATGTCTGACCTGCTATCGGCACGGGGCAATTTGCTCAAATTCTTGTTGTGCTGCCAAACCACACGAGTCCCTTATCTAGATGGCTAGAGAGACTTCTTTGCATAGCGAAGGTTGCGTTTGTTTTGATTTCTGCAACGGGCTTAAAAAACCACACTCCGAAGGATTGTCTTACCAATTCCAAGGAGATCATTTTCTGCCGAGTGATGGAACATTTGTCTGGAAATCCTGTCGCCAAAAAACAAAAACGTGGTCGTTTTTGAATTTGACACTCTGGCCTTACCGCTGGTTCTCCGAGTAGAATGTTTTGCTGCCGATGGAACACAAATGTTCTGTTCTGTTCCCGCCCCAGACATTTTGCCTAACAGACAAAAAGAGAGAATCCTTGTTATGTCTAAGAATCTGAGTTGCTTCTGTCTCATCCTTCCACTCACTGTTTTTCTTGTAACCTTTGCGCCATCTCGTGCCGTTGGTGCTGATGAGGGGAAGTCAGAGGTGTCGGATGAATCTTCTTCTGACTCTGGTAAAGATGAGAAAGCAAAGTCCGGGAAGGCGACGGATCTGGTAGAAAAGCTTCGTGCTTTGCGGCGGCAGCAACCGACTGGAGAGACTCTCGAAGAGAAGAAAGCAGATTACATAAAAACGCGCCGAGAAGCCGTGGCGATAGCTGATGACCTGTACGCGAGGGCGACAGAGGGCGAGTCGCCTGAATATCGGCTTGCTGTAATCGCGTTGCAGGCGAAGTTCGAAATGTTGTGGCAATTGTACCAGTTGCAGGATGAGGACTTTTCGACGGACCAATTTCTTAAGTTGGCTGCCGATGCAGAGCAGATTTACCAGGAGAGCAAAAAAGATCCACAAGGTGGTCTGCAGGTGGGCATGATGGCGATGCAAGTCGCACTTCAGACGTTGAGTATCGCCCAGCAATTGGAGCAGGAGGATGCCCCCTCAAAGTTGGCCTCTTTGGTGACACAGATCAGTGAGGATTCACGGCCCGAGATTGCTGCAATTGGGAAACAGTTGCAACTGCAGCTCAAGTTTCAACTCTCTCCCGATATGGATGCGGCGGCAATCGATACGTTGGCCAGCGAGCTTGAGGTTGAGTTTTCAGATCGTGAAGTAACAGAGTCTGAGGCCAGCATCATCAGGAATCTGGTGAGCGGCGTTGAAATGCTTGGCCAACAACAGACAGCGATTCGTCTCTACAGTTTCTTTGCCAAGAAATTTTCTGAAAGTAAACAAGAGCAAATAAAACTTATGGCGAAGCTCTGGGGACTGGCGGGGCATACGATCGATCTGGATGGCACATTTCTGGATGGCTCGGAGTTGGACTGGGCATCGTACCGAGGTAAAGTCGTTTTGATCGATTTCTGGGCGAGTTGGTGCGTGCCGTGCCGTGAGGAATTTCCAAATGTCTTGGCCAATTACGAAAAATACCACGACCGGGGATTTGACGTCATTGGAATCAACCTGGACGATACCCGCAAGGCTGTGACCTCGTTTCTTGACAAGGAAAAACTCCCCTGGAAAACACTCTTCAATGATAAAGATGGAGAGCGGGGGTTTGAAAATCCTTTGGCCAACCGCTATGGGATTTCGGGGATTCCGACTGTCATCTTGGTCGATCGGAAGGGCAAAGTGATTTCACTTCAGGCCCGTGGTGAGATATTGGGTAAATTACTCGCTGAGCAATTTGATGGCATCGAGGATTCTACAGGGGGAGAGAGTTGAGCAACCAGTGCTGCTTGATGAAAAGCGGTTTGCTTAGCCTTCTGCTTTAAGCCAAGTGGAGATGATCTTGGGTGAAATTTCGCCTAGTTGCTCGATGATCCAGTTCGCTTCGGCAACTTCGCTGCGGGTGTGTCCGGTACTCACCAGCGCCACGCTGAACATGCCAGCCGCATTTGCTGCCTGAATGCCTGCCCGTGCATCTTCAATCACGACACAGTCCGCAGGAGCCACCGCAAGAGTTCGGGCAGCAAGCAGAAAAACTTCGGGATCTGGCTTTCCTCGCAGAACATCGGCTCCGGTCACTGCCGCTCCGATCCAATCCGGTTTGTTGAGTTGCTCAAGGGCAAGTTCGACATTTTCAGGGGGGCCGGAGGAACCAAGGGCCAATTGAAAACCGGCAAGGTGCAGTGCCCGGAGCAAAGATTTCGCTCCGGGCATCCAGGGGTAATCTGCAGCGACAATTTTGCGAAAAGCAGCTTCCTTCTCTGCATCAAAATCTGCAATCTGTGAATCGCTTAGTGAGACCTCACTCCAGAGGGTTTGGATGATTTCCCGACTCGTCTGGCCAAAGGTCGTTGCAAAATCCGACTCCGTCATACAGTGGCCATGACTCCCCGCGACTGCCTGCCAGCTTTGTAGATGTGCGGCATAGGAGTCGATCAATACCCCGTCGATATCAAAGATTACGGCTTTGTCCTGCACCGATTACATCCTTTCGATCAGTTCTCGAACCGTTTTCTCGAGCAAGGAATCTCCACCAAACTGCATCCCTAACCTTTGCAGCTTTCCGGTTTCAATATTGTGCACCGGTTGTTTGGGCTGTCCGTCAATTCGGCTCTCGCTTTGGGTGAGGCGTTTGGCAAGGGTTGCAACGTCGTACTCAGACACATAACGGTCGTAGCAGTTGTATGTTTCGCCAGCAATGTCCTTAGCCGATAACAAAATTTCTATGGCCCGGGCAACATCCTCTGCATGGACCTCTTTGCCGCCATAGCGGCATGCGACCGGTTCTCCCCGGACAACACGCTGGATCAAGTCAAACCATTTGCTCCGCTCGGCGGGTCGCGCCAATCCATAGATTCCCGTTGGCCGAAGTGCGCAGATGTCGTAATCCATTCCCCAGCCGAAACTATGAATAAATTGTTCGATGGCCGCCTTGTGGGCGCCATAGTGTGATTTGGGAGAAGCGGGATGCGTTTCATCGAGGGGCCGGTCGTCGAATATCTGTTCGTGAACCGCGCAACTCGATATGAACACGAATCGGGAAACATCTTGCATGCGGGCCGATTCGACCAGTTTGATGGTGCCAATTAGATTCTGTTCGAGAAACAGGGTCAAATCACCTTCACCACCTCTGAAGTCAGCGCCCACGCGATAGAGAGCGGCGTGTACCACCGCATCGCAATCGGTGACTAGCTCTAGGCTGCTTTGCGTGTCTCCCAAAGCACCCGGTATCCAATCCAGCATTGATTCGCACGCTTCAAATCCACCGCGATCGCTCTCTTCACGATACCAGCATCTGCAAAAATGTCCGGCCGCCGCGAGTCGGTGGACAATGTACCGGCCGAGAAATCCTGTGGCACCGGTAATGGCGATTTGCATGGTTTGTTTCCCGTTCAAGCAGCAATTTTTTGAAGGTATTAGAATTCCTCAATGTTTGCGATCGGGCCAATGATGACAGATTGGCAGCTCGTATGACAGGTCCCGGTTTGTCTGCCGCTTCCAGCAATGATCTTGACCTATATGCGCCAGGGGAGTTTTCTTAGAAAAGTTTGAGTCGTGCAGCAGTTCTTTTTGGAGAGAGTAATGATAGATCTCAACCTTGTTAGTGCCATCGGAGTTGTGATCACGCTCTCCGCTCTGTTTGCCTACTGCAACCAACGGTGGCTGAAACTTCCAGAAACCATTGGGCTGATGGTGATGGCGCTGGTTTTTTCACTGCTGTTGGTGCTGGGAGGATTGGCATATCCGAAGGTAATGCATTTTGCAAAAACGTTTATCCAGCAGGTCGATTTTAATGAGATGCTAATGCATGGCATGTTGGGGTTTTTGCTTTTTGCCGGTGCACTGCATGTCAAACTCGGTGACTTGGCGAATCAGAAGTGGGTGGTGACGGTTACGGCGACCATCGGAGTAATCGGTTCGACGTTGATCGTCGGTGGGATTGCTTGGTGTATTTTGATGGGGCTCGGAGTGCAGATGTCTTGGATCTATTGTCTGCTATTCGGCGCTTTGATCTCGCCTACAGATCCCATTTCGGTGCTTGGCATCATGAAAAAAATTGGTGCTCCCAAAAGCTTGGCGACAAAGATGTCGGGGGAATCGCTTTTTAACGATGGAGTAGGGGTTGTTGTTTTTTTGGCAATTCTTGCCGTGGTGACCGGCTCGGGGGAATTTACCGTTGGCCAACTCGGGATGTTGTTCCTCAAAGAAGTGCTTGGTGGGTTTGCCCTCGGCCTTCTTTTAGGTCTGCTTGCCTATTATTTCCATAACACGGTAGAAAATGAGCATGTGGAAATTCTCGTTTCGTTGGCCATTGTCGCGGGAGGCTATCCCCTTGCTTTGGCTCTGCATATTTCCGGCCCGATAGCCATGGTCGTTGCCGGTCTGCTCATCGGGAATCATGGCCGACATTATGCCATGGGAGATAAAGTCCGCGAGAGAGTCGATGCACTATGGGAGCTTATCGATGAGATCCTCAATGCGATGCTTTTCGTTTTACTTGGTCTTGAGGTACTGATCCTTTCCTGGCAGTCCCAGTTTTTGATTGCGGGACTCTTGATGATCCCGACGGTCCTGCTTGCCCGCTTCATTACAATCGGAATGGCTGTCGGGATGTTGCGCAGATTTCGCACTTTTAGCCCAAAGGTGGTGCGAATCCTTACCTGGGGTGGTTTGCGAGGTGGAATCTCAGTGGCACTTGCCCTTTCCATACCAGCAAATCTACAGGAAGGAATGGGCCTTGGCAGCGTTTCGGTTCGGGATCTGATTTTGGTGATGACGTACGTTGTGGTCGTCTTCTCAATCGTCGTACAGGGTTTGACCATCGGACCCTATATCCGTCGGTCCCTTTCCCTAAGTTCCCGGCCAAGTGGCCCAAAGGGTTTGCAATAGTTTCTCTGGTGTGCGACCGTCGTGGACGACGAGCCGATACCGGAGCGAGAGCGTTTCCCCTTTTTTGACTCTTTGCGGACCATTCGCGACGATGAACGGGTTGATCATCGCAAGCGACAGCGAGTTGTGCCACTTTGTAGGAGGATTTTTCGGATGATCCATCACTGCAATACCGGCAGTTTTACCGTCATCAAGGGCAATGGTGTAATCGTACCAAGGACTTGAGGGCCAGTCGGTTTCCGGCTTCAAATGGTGGGGTGAGGGAAGTTTTACTTCTCCTTTCGGGTTAAAAAAGACTCTTTTGCCATCCTGGCGACTTTTGACGCAAAAACCACCGAAGGCGGTTTGGTCGATTGTCAGATCGACCGTCGGTGTCAGTTGGAAGTGCAGGTCAATCACAAACACAGCTTGCATTTGCCGGACATCAATAGAGAGCCTCTCTTCCATGACGGTCTTTTGTCCGATTCGCCATTGGTTCTTTATCGCAAGGTGTGCTGTGGACTCGTCGCTGCCGACCAAGTCGACCTCTTGATTGACAATTTTGCAGCCATCGGTCGGAGCCATTTCACCCCAGCCCCAAAAGTCCGCGCGCTGCGAAAACTCCATGGCGTGCCACGCCAGGAAGACGCCTCGATGGTGCCGATGATCGCCCGGTGCAAAATCAACAATACGTGTTCCCATCGGCGTGTTGACTGGAAACAAACAGCAAGTGCTGTTTGCAGAAAGATTGGTCCCGGCGGGTTTACGGACCATGTACTGAAAGACGGTCCGACCATCAGCGGTCTTCAATACCTTTCCATGCTCCGTTGTTTCCAGTGAGAAAGCCTTGCCTTCAGCCGTTGCATCCGACAATACGGTGACGAAGTAAAAGCCAACTAAAAGAACTATTGTGGCGAAATTAAATGTTCGGTGTTGCATGTCGTTGTTCTCATAAAAAAGGGAAGGGGACATCAATGGTCTGTTTGGCCATTGGAGGCGGGTTCGTGCGTCAATGGAAATCAATCTTCTTCTTCGAACTTTTCATCCAACAAATCATCTGCGTATCCTGGTGGAAACGGACTGTCATAGAACTCTCTGCCACTGTCATTTGGCGTCGCATCCTGGAATTTGGAAAGCCAGTAATCGACATCTGTAGCGGTAAGTGGCAGTTGGGGTTTGTCCGGCAAAGAGTCCCTGTTGGCCTGGTTCTGGCGACTGTGGAGTATTTCCACATACCAGCGATCGCTATCAACACTTCGGGCCCGTCGCCGTTTCGCTGCCCGTTGGATGCGGTGGTCACTCGAAACCACAGTCAGACTACGAGGCGCCGAGTCTGCAAGGATTAATTCCTCGATCAACGCATCGGCGTCGTCGTATTGCGAAGCAAAGTGAATCGTCATTTCGCGGTCCGACACGATACGTGGCAGACCACGGGGTGCCTCCGGACCGGCATCGAAGATCACGGCCGTTCGTTTGCGCTGATCTAACGGGAGAGATGTGGCAATAAAGTTTAAGAGTGCTCCACGGGCCCGCTGCAGATTTCCAGGACCACTGGCTCCGGAAAGGATGCCGACCGCATTGAGCAGGTTGTAGCCGTCAATGATGAGAGCCATCAGGTGCCATTACGAAACGCTGATTGCAAGTGTCAACTACCTCGTTCGAATTTGACGCGGCCAGCGACAATTACGGTCTCTGCCCGTCCCGTCAGACTTTTCCCGACAAAAGGAGAATTGCGGCTCTTGGAATAAAATTTTTCCGGGTCGACCGTCCAGGTATCTTCGGGATCAATGATGGTGACATCCGCATCGGATCCAATCTGGAGTGTCCCTTTTGCGATCCCAAGGATTTGAGCCGGATTAATCGTCATCTTTTCCAGGGCAGTCATCCAATCAAGATGGCCTGGTTGGATCAAATTGGTGATGACCAATGCGAGCGATGTTTCAAGAGATATTGCACCAAACGGAGCTTGATCAAGTTCCCGCATCTTTTTTTCTACAGCGTGGGGTGCATGATCCGAAGCGATCACGTCGATGGTTCCATCGGTGAGTCCAGCAATACAAGCATCCAGATGGTCGCGATCTCGCAGGGGCGGATTCATCTTGAAATTAGAATCGAACGATCGAAGTGTTTCGTCGGTGAGACTGAAGTGATGGGGACAAACTTCAGCGGTGACCCGAACACCCCGGGTTTTTGCACGCCGTATCATATCGATGCTGCCCGCTGTTGAAAGGTGCATCATGTGGATTTTTCCACCGGTCGATTCCGCAAGCGAAATGTCGCGCCCTGTCATCACATCTTCTGCTTCAGCAGGTATTCCGGGCAGGGCCAGGACCATAGAAACCAGTCCTTCATGCATCACGCCATCAGCGGTAAGTTCGGCAACTTGCGGATGATTGAGGACTGGCTTATCGAACATCAAAAGATATTCCAATGCCCGTCGCATCAATTCGGAATTTGCAACGGGAGAACTTTCATCGCTGAAAGCCACCGCCCCAGCCTCCACGAGCGTTCCCATTTCAGCGAGTTCTTCGCCAGCACGATTTTTACTGATGCATGCCATCGGATAGACATTGCAGTTGTCTGCTTCGGCTGCCTGTCGCTGAACAAATTGGACCGTTCCCTGAGAATCCATGGGTGGGTTGGTGTTCGGTGTACAGACAATCGAAGTAAATCCGCCTGCTAATGCTGCCGCCGTACCGCTGCGTATGGTCTCGTCTTCTTCGCGGCCCGGTTCCCGAAGGTGTACGTGCATGTCAATCAAGCCTGGCGCAACGATCTTTCCAGTGGCATCAATCAGACGCATTGAACCGTTGATGGGCTTTTCTTCAACTTTGACATCATACGCTGAGATGCGACCATCCTCGATCAACACATTACTCACGCGGTCCATGCCCTGGGACGGATCAATGACTCGGCCGTTTTTGATCAGGATGTTTGACATGATCTGGATGATCTATTGGAACACAAAAAAGGGGAAGTTGGTTTTACGAGGGAGCTCCCGTGTTGGCCGCACAATAGGTTAGCCAGAGCACGGCCATGCGGATCGCCAGACCATTGGTGACTTGATGGAGGATGACCGAGTGGGGACCGTCCGCAACCTCAGGGGTGATCTCCGCTCCGCGGTTAATGGGACCTGGAGCCATAATCAGGATATTCTTCTTTGCCCGTGTCATTCGTTCGCCATTCATTGCATAGAGCAGTGCATACTCGCGAACCGAAGGGAAGGGCCGCATCAACTGTCGCTCAAACTGTATTCGGAGCAGGTTCAAAACATCACAGCGCGGTAGAATTGCGTCGAGGCTGTAGGCCACTTCAACGCCCAATTTTTCCCAATGTCGGGAAACAAGAGTGGAAGGCCCACAAACGATGACGTGTGCGCCGAGTTTTTGCAGGCCCCAGATATTGGATCGAGCCGTACGACTATGGGCAATGTCGCCCACGAGGGCTACTGTCAGGCCTTCAATCTGACCACGTTGTTCGCGGATGGTCATGATGTCGAGCAAACCCTGGGTAGGATGTTCATGGGCACCATCACCTGCATTGACGACGCAGCATTCGACATTCTGAGCGAGAAGGTGTGGTGTTCCAGGCGTACGATGTCTTACGACGATGGCATCGACATTCATGGCCTCGATATTTTTAGCGGTATCGATAAAGGTCTCACCCTTAGACAAGCTACTACCGGAAGACGAAAAATCGATTGTGTCTGCCCCGAGTCGTCGGGCTGCCAGCGAAAAACTGGTTCTGGTGCGGGTTGAATTTTCAAAGAAAAGGTTTGCAATTGTCGCACCACGGAGCAAATCGAGTTTCCCGGCGCAACCCCCGGTCATTGTTTTTAATTGTTCGGCAGTATCCAGAATGAGCGTGATTTCTTCCGCAGAAAGATGCTCCAGGCCCAGCAGATCGGCTCGTGTCCAGGCCTCGGCCGCGACGAGCTTGTCCATAAGATCGGTACTCATAGCTGGGGAACTAGGATTTGAACCTAGACTAAGTGATTCAGAGTCACTCGTGCTACCGTTACACTATTCCCCAGGATGGGAATTTAGAATCCAGAGGCAGCCTCAAAACATGCGGCAACCCCTGCGGCATGGCCCAAGAGCAACCGATGACAGTCGTTTAACCTATGCAGGCAACTCGGGAGCGTCAAGGGTCGGCCCTCGCGAGCTTTTTTACCCATGCTTTTCAGCATGTAAAACCTGCCATAGAATATACGGTTTCATCCCGTTGCGATTTCCTATTCCTTTCATTTCGAGTACCACGTTGCAATGGCTATTGGGCGTTTAGTAATGGTTGTTGGTCCCGTGATGGGCCAAAAGTACGAGCTCGACAAACCGAGGATGGTTATGGGTAGGCATCCTGGGTGTGAGATCGTGATCGATGCTGGTGCGGTCAGTCGGCAGCATGCCCACATCATTCTCGATAGGGGCAAATTTTATGTTGAAGATCTGCAAAGTCGGAACGGTACGTTCGTGAACGATCAGAAAATCGCAGGGCGGCACTTGCTGCGTCATGCTGATAGTTTGCGGATATGCGATTTGGGTTTTCGTTTTGATGACATTGACTTTCTGAAAAAGCAGGCAGATAAAGTTGGGGATACCGGTTTTGCAATCGAATCAGAATCATCGCAATCGATTATGATCGAAGATGATCGTGATATGCCGAGTGGCTCAAACGTGATGTCAAAACTGGAGGTGTCCGACACCTCTCGAATGCGACTCGAGGTGAATCCGATCACCAAACTCAAAGCGGTTCTGGAAATCACCCATAACCTGAGTAAGTCACTCTCGCTTGATGATGTTTTGCCGAAAGTTCTCGATAGCCTGTTTACGATTTTTTTGCAGGCGGATCGTGGCTTTGTCGTGCTCCGCGATAGTAGCGGGGACCAATTGATTCCCAAAGCGGTGAAATTTCGTCGGCCGGGTGAAGACGATGCAATCCGGATCAGCCGCATGGTGGTCGACGAAGTGATGTCCAGCAAGGAGGCAATTCTTTCGGCGGATGCGGCGACCGATACTCGATTTCAGATGAGCCAGAGTATTGCCGATTTTCGTATCCGATCGATGATGTGTGCGCCCCTTCTTGATAGCGAAGGCAATGCTCAGGGGGTCATTCAAATCGATACTCTCAATCAGAGTGCCCGCTTTCGAGATGATGATCTGGAAGTGTTGGTGGGCGTGGCATCGCAGGCAGGTCTTGCGATTGAGAATGCCCAACTTCACGAGGATCAATTACACCAGCAGGCCTTGCAGCGAGATCTGCAGATGGCCCATCGTGTCCAACTTGGATTTCTGCCCTCGGCACCCCCGGAGATTCCCGGCTATCACTTTTTTGACTTTTATGATTCCGCGTACGAAGTGGGAGGGGATTACCACGATTACGTCAAGCTGCCCAATGGCCAGCTGGCAATCATGGTGGCAGATGTATCGGGAAAGGGGATTTCGGCTGCCCTGTTAACGGCAAAACTCTCTGCAGAAATGCGATTTTGCCTGGCAACCGAACCGGACCCGGCTGCGGCAGTGACCAAATTAAATGAGGTGTTTTGTCTCGGCGGCTGGGAAGATCGCTTTGTCACGATGGTTCTTTTGGTACTCGATCCTGTCACTGGAGATGTCACGATTGTAAACGCAGGGCACATGCCTCCACTGCTTCGTTTGAGCAACCTTGCCGTTGAGATGCCCGGGGCAGAGAAGGCGGGCCTGCCGATCGGAATCTCCGAGGACTTCCAGTACGAATCGTTTGCGATGCGGCTTGAGCCGGGTGACACGATGGCGGTGTTTACCGATGGTTTTAGTGAAGCGATGAATGCAGATGGCGAGCTTTATGGAATGGCACAGTTAGAGGCCCGCTTTGCTGATCCACAAACCAGCGCTGCAGATTTAGGCCAGCATATCCTCGAAGATGTCAAGCGACACGTTGCCGATCATCCGCAGAGTGATGACATGTGTCTGGTATGCTTCGGCCGCGATAAGTAAAGATGTCCGCCCCTTGGATGTTCGTGGCGCATAAGCTGCCCTAGCAGCAATCGCCATCGGTGCTGCAGCAGCCATCCTCGGGCAAGATATTTAGCGATGACGCATTGCCCTTAGTGACGCGTGGATCGCGGAGTTGATGATCCTGGCAGTCAAACACCTCGGCCTCCTCTTCGGAAACCGAATGGATGGGCGGTACGAGCGTGAGTTGTTCCCGATAGGGATTTTGGCTGTAGGCGTCAAAGGTTTTCCCACAGACGCTTGTTCGCTCACCCCGTCGTAAAGTGCAACCATCATCGTTGCTCACACTTTTCCAGGGCCCGTTGTAAATAACGGCCTGGTGCAAGTCGAGGCAAGGTCCCTCGTCGATTTTAAATGCCTGCACCGTCATGCTGCGGAATTCAATGCCTTCAATCTTTGCCCAGGCCTCTGCCTGTCGGCCTACGATTTCCAAACCACAAAATCCGGCGTCTTCAAAGGCCCGAAGAAAGTCGTGTTCGATGAAGGCACCACTAATGCAACCGCTCCAGAGATTCGGGTCATTTTGCAGGTGATCTGGAACCGGTTCATCACTCACGATGTCGCTGATCACGGCGCGACCGCCACATTTGAGGACGCGAAAGAGTTCTGTAAAGAGTTGTCGACGACTTTCGGGACGAACGAGGTTCAAGACGCAGTTGGACACAACAACATCGATGGAATGATTGCCAATCATGGCATTGGCTTGACGCTGCTCGTGTGCCCAGCTTTCCGCACGGGCCCAGTCACTACTGTTGAGAACGGGGTTGTCTGCCAGATAGGCTTCAAAGCGTTCAAGGTCGAGTGCCAGATCTTGAATATGTCCTTTGTAAAATTCAGTGTTGTGCCAACCGATTCGCTCACCGACTTCATTTTGGAAACGTCGGGCTAGGGAGAGCATCTCATCATTTTGGTCAACACCAACAACGCGCCCCTCGGGCCCGACAATCTGTGAGGCGATGTAACAGATTTTTCCGCCCCCGCTGCCAAGATCGAGGACCGTTTCTCCCGGACGAACGTACTTGGAAGGATCTCCACAGCCGTAATCTCGATCGATCAATTCCTTAGGTAATATTTCGAGGTATTGGTCATCGTATTCCACTGGGCAGCAAAGTGCCGTTTGAGTCTCGAGCGCGGCGGTGGAATATCGCTTGTGAACGGTTTTCTCAATATCGATGTTTGGCCGAGATGGATTCATGATGTAGCATTTTGCAGCGGGATGATGGATCGCAGTCAGTCGCAGAAAGGAGGTTGTACCATAGCCCGCTATCCTGGCCCCAGGGGGGACCCGACTCTGTGCGCGAAGCGATGCCATCGCCAGTTTTTCGGGGACTAAGGAGTCTGCTCTGCTGGAGAGGGTTGCGAGCTAGTTGTTGATCGACTTGAATCCGGGAAAATCGTCTCGTTGTTCCCATTCCCGACGGACTTCTCCGAGGCCGTAGACGCACATTTCAAACTCGTCGCTCATTCGACGCAGCACGTCGTTCTCGCTGTCGGTTTTTTCTCCGGGAATTGTGCTGGCAATATAATACGCCCGCTTTCCCTGTTGGCAATAATCGAGAAAGAAATCCTTGCGATCTTTACTCTGAAGTTGGCGTAACGATTCGGGATACAATCCAGTCCAGAAAAGTGTAAAGTCCCCAACATGCTGGTGGATATCGCGACGCGCTTCCCCGACGCGTTCCTGACCTTCAGTCATCATGCCAGCGACCTCTTCGAGTCGACGGCCCGCCAAGTCGCGCAGGCGGTAGAGTACATCACTGTGGACAAACCGCAGCAGCAGCGCGGAGACATAGTCCACCAGTGGTGGGTCTGCAATGCCAAGACGGGCTACAAAGGCGTACTCTGTAACCCCTTTAAAAAAACGGCAGAGTGTCTGTCGCGATGTGGGTTTCATGCGAATGCAAGCTCCCAAAAACGCCAGGGTCCAGCAACTATTATCGGCATGTGCGGACCAAAACCTTACATTTTTAATGTAACGTTGTTTGTTAAATGGGGTCAAGAAAATCGAACTTTATGCGAAAAAAATGATGACAACCGCCCGAAAAACAACAACTTACGTACAATGCTCCCCAGGAGCAGGGGAGTTGCATGCTGTGGCTATTTATTTGGTAGCGGAAAAACCAATTTTTTGCTGGGTTCGATCGCTACACTCCGCAGAAGTGTGTCACGCTATGTCTTCTAAACGGCATGTCTTCTAAACGGCATGTCTTCTAAACGGCATGTCTTCTCAGATGTGCTAGCAACCCGAGATCGCTACCATGAGAGTCTTGACGTAATCTTCTACGTCCTGCAGGACCTCCGCCTCCGATTGTTCATCGAGGGCGGCTATCCTACGAACAATGGCGCTGCCAACGATCAGCCCATCGGCCATCGGCGCTAAGGTGCGGATGTGTTCCGGGTTGCTGATCCCAAAACCGATGCAGATCGGCAAGTCGGTCTGTTCACGGAGCCAGCCGACGTTGTCTTTTATCGATTGGGGAACTTGTTTTCGTTCGCCGGTAATTCCCACGACCGACACGTAGTAGATGAAGCCGGTCGATGAAGCGGCAATACGCAAAGCTCGATCCCGGGGGGTGTTGGGGGTGATCAGTTGGATCAGGCTGAGGTTCTCCGCTTGACAGATTTGCTGAAGCGGCTTTGATTCTTCAACGGGCAGGTCAGGAACAATCAGGCCCGCAACGCCGGACTGTTTTGCAGTCTTTACATACTGCTTCAGGCCCGCGCGATAGATGATGGCGTGGCTGACCATGGTAACAACCGGTGCGGCCAACTCAGGCGTGGTTTGTCTGAGCATCTCGAAGATGTCGCTGAGTGTGATCCCGTGTGCCAGTGCACGGGTGTAGGAGGCCTGGATGACCGGCCCATCTGCAATGGGGTCGCTGTAGGGGATGCCCACCTCGCAGATGTGGCTGCCATGTCGAAGGAGGGTTTTGAGCAGGGTGGAAGTAAATGCCAGATTGGGATCCCCGGCGGTAATGAACGGCATAAATGCCTTCTGGCCTTGCTTTTTGAGCTCCTGAAATAATTGATCCACAGCCGACATTAAAAGAACGTTCCTTTCCCCTCATTGTGCACGATGCTGTCCACTATGAATCGTCGTCACCGCGGAGACGGGCAACTTCTGCAGAGTCCTTGTCTCCTCGTCCAGAGAGACAGACAACAACAACTTGATCTGCAGGTCGCTCTCCGGCGATTCGCATGGCGGTCGAAATAGCATGCGAACTCTCAACGGCTGCTAAAATTCCTTCATTCTTAGCTAATGTCTCAAATGCTTCTAGAGCGTCGTCATCTCTGCAACTTTCATAGTTCACCCGTCCGGTGGCCTTCCAATAACTGTGCTCAGGTCCTACGCCGGGATAGTCGAGCCCGGCGGAAATGGAATGGACATCACAGGTCTGTCCATCCTGATCCTGCATCACATAGCTGTAACTGCCATGGAGCACTCCCGGCGATCCGTATGTAAGTGGCGATGCGTGTTCTCCAGCCGCTGAAGAACGTCCGCCCGCTTCCACGCCAACCAACTCAACCGCATCGTGTTCGATGAACGGGTAGAACATCCCGGCGGCATTGCTGCCACCTCCCACACAGGCAACCACCACCTCCGGCAACCGACCGATCTGGTCATTGCATTGGGCGAGGGTTTCCTGCCCAATTACCGACTGAAAATCGCGCACGATCCTGGGAAATGGATGGGGGCCAACAACGGAACCAAGAATATAGTGGGTGTTTTCAACGGAGGCCATCCAATCTCGCATTGCTTCGTTAATGGCGTCTCTGAGCGTGCGCGATCCACTTGTAACAGACCGCACCTCTGCGCCGAGTAGTTTCATGCTGAAGACGTTGGGTGCCTGTCGGCGAATGTCCTCCTCGCCCATATAGACGACGCACGGAAGACCGAATCGTGCACAAGCGGTCGCCGTCGCCACACCATGCTGGCCTGCCCCCGTTTCCGCAATGACCCGGGTTTTTCCCATCCGTAAGGTCAGCAAGGCCTGTCCGAGCGTGTTGTTGATTTTGTGGGCGCCGGTGTGGTTCAGGTCCTCTCGTTTGAGATAAATCTGCGCTCCGCCACAAAGTTTTGTCAGCCGTGAAGCGTGGTACAGAGGTGAGGGTCTGCCCACATAGTGTTTGAGTAAGTCGGAAAGTCGATCCTGAAAATCCGGATCGTGCCGTGCCTGCTCATACTGGTCCGCCAGTTGGTCGAGTGCCGCGATCAGCGTTTCGGGAACGTAGCGGCCCCCAAATTCTCCATAGCGACCGGCATGATCGGGGACGTGGCAAGATGCTCGCAATTTGGGCCGTGCCATTCTTTTGAGTCCACCGATAGCAGAAAGGTAATTTTAAAAGGCCATCAGAGGCCCAGCAGAATGAGCATAGGGGGCTGTTTTAGGGTTGTCGAGGCGGCGCCAATGTATTCAAACCCTTGCCACAGTGCAGCAAACAGTGTCCATCCACGCGCCGAATTTAATAGCCCCCTTTACCTTGGGAAGAACAAATTGGATAATAGTATCCAGAAAAGATATCTCCATTTCTGCGGACTCTGTTGCTGACCCGGTACATTCGTCTGCTCGGCAGAACAAACGCCTATGAGGGAGGTTTTGATGCGAAAAATAGTATCTCTCGTCCCTGTTGGTCTCCTCATCGCATGCTCTCTCTTTGCGGCCCCCCCGTCGGTGCCGCTCTCGGAAAAAGGGACGTCCAAGGAACCGCAGATCCAACTCGCGATCCACGATCCCAAATTACCGTTGGTCGTTGTTGTCGCGACTGGCGGAACCATCGCCGAGAAGCGTTCTGCGAAGACAGGCGGTTCGGTCCCCGCTCTCTCGGGCACCGATTTAGTGGCGGCCGTTCCGGAACTTTCAAAATTTGCCAACATTGGCGTTGTGAATTTCTCAAACATTGACAGTTCCCATATGGCACCGGAGAACTGGGCCAAGCTGAGTCGCACTGTGGATCGCGTCCTCGCCAAGCCTGAGGTGACCGGTGTTGTCGTCACCCACGGTACCGATACGATGGCCGAAGGGTCCTTTTTCCTCGATTTGACTCTCAAGAGCAACAAGCCAGTTGTCTTTACGGGCGCGATGCGAGACGCTTCCTCTCCTGCACCTGACGGTCCTGGGAATATTCTAGACGCTGTGACCCAGGTGATATCGAAGAATGCCACCAACTGGGGTGTCACGGTGACCCTCAATCAATATGTCAATGCTGCCCAGTACGTCCGCAAAACGCAGACCACCAATGTTCAGACTTTTGAATCGGGCGAGAAAGGGTATCTCGGCTATGTCTTTAATGGAGAGGTGACTCGCTTTAACGACTGTTTGAAACGCCGCAAAATTCCGCTCACCGAACCTCTGCCCTCAGTCTCCTTTTTGACGACGTATGCTGGAGATGACGGCCGATTTGTGCGTTATGCCGTTGATCGCGGCGCGAAAGGAATTGTCATCGATTCCCTAGGTGCGGGCAATGTCAATGCGAAGACCTTCGAGGCAGTCCTCTACGCCCTCTCGAAGCAGATCCCGGTGGTCATTACGAGCATTGTTTGGGAGGGTGCGGTCGAGCCGAGTTATGGCGATGTGGGCGGCGGAGCAGATCTCCTTAAACATGGCTGTATTCTCTCTCGGCCTGAAGATCTTGGTGGCCCCAAGGCTAGAATTCTTCTGATGGTGGCACTCGCCAAGTACGGTAACGATACCAAGAAGTTGCAAGAAATCTTTAACTATTGACAGGCATTGCCCTCTGTGAAACCTAGCCCGGGAGAATAGGACGTGACCCGTCAGGAAGAAAAACTCTACGAAGGCCTGAGCCCATTTGAAATCAAGAACAAGCTCATCGCCATGGCCTCTTCCGGCAGCGAAAAAAAGATGCTTAATGCCGGACGCGGCAACCCGAACTGGGTCGCGCTGGAACCGCGTTACGCTTTTTTCGAACTGGGGCACTTTGCGGTAGCGGAGTCGGAGCGACATCTGATTCGCCCCGGTATCGGAAGTGTCCCGGAGAGCGACGGGATCGTCGAGCGGTTTGAAGACTTTCTCGTCAAGCGCGCCCGTGAGCCGGGAATCTCGCTGCTCAACACCAGTCTTGCGATGGTGCGCGATGAGATGGGCATGGACCCGGCTATTTTCCTGCTTGAGATGATCGATGGAATCCTCGGTGATCACTATCCGGTACCCGACCGGATGCTCCGCTGCAGCGAACAGATTGTGAGCAGCTACCTCGCTCAGGAGATGTGTGGTGGGAAGCGTTCGACCGACGAGTTCGACCTCTTCGCTACCGAGGGGGGAACGGCAGCGATGACCTATGTCTTCAACACCCTCATCGAGAATAAGCTTTTGCACAAAGGCGACAAGATCGCGTTGGGTGCCCCGATCTTCTCTCCCTATCTGGAGATTCCGCTTCTGAACGACTTTGAGTTTGTCGAACTCGAGGTGATGCAGGAGCCAGACAGCGGCTGGCAGTATTCTCCGCAGCAGATCGAGAAACTCGCCGACCCTGCCATTAAAGCGTTTTTTGTGGTGAATCCTTCCAATCCGACTTCGGTGGCCATGCACCCGGAAACGCTCCAAGCCCTCCACGAGTTGATCGCTACCCGCCGCAGCGACCTTATCGTACTCACCGATGATGTCTACGGCACTTTCGTCAATGGATTTCAGTCTTTAGCGTCCATAGTGCCGCGCAATACGATCCTCGTCTATTCCTATTCCAAATACTTCGGCGCGACCGGCTGGCGGCTCGGTGTCATCGGACTCGCTAAGGACAACATCCTCGATGCGGCGATTGCCGCACTCCCGAGGCAGGAACAGGACAATCTCCGGGAACGCTATCACACTGTGTTTCTCGATCCAAATGCGGCCAAGCTTATCGATCGGATGGTGGCCGACAGCCGTACCGTGGCGCTCCACCATACCGCGGGACTATCGACGCCCCAGCAGGTTTTTATGGTGTTGCTCTCCCTTGCCTGCCTGGCAGATCGTGAAGGGGTCTACAAGGAGCGGGCTCAGGATATTGTGATCGAGCGATTTCATGCGCTCTACGCGGCTTTGGGTGTTCCGAGTCCTGAAACGCCCTTTGATGCGCACTATTACACCACGATTGATGTACCCCATCTTGCCACCGAACGGTATGGCGAGGATTTCGCAAAATGGCTCCTGGAAAATCACGAGCCGATCGATTTTGTGTGGCGGTTGGCCGAGGAGAAGTCTATCGTGTTGATGGATGGTGGTGGATTCGATGCGCCGAAAATGTCTGTGAGGGTCTCGTTGGCTAATCTTCCCGATCAGGAATATACCGCCATCGGAAAGGGTATTGGTGATTTGCTGAAGGAATACCACGAACGATGGGACGCAACGTCCTGAAACGAGTCGGAGATTCTGTATGGAGTGGATTCGCAATTTCTTTCAGGCCGAACCGTTGGCCGGGTTGTTCACGTCGTTGGCACTCGGGTATCTGGTTGGGAAACTCCGGATTGGGAAGTTTGTGTTGGGCGGGATTGCCGGAACACTCCTGGTAGGTGTTCTGATCGGTCAGTTCGATATTCCCGTTGATGCCAGTATCGAGACAATCGCCTTTGCGCTGTTTATCTATGCCGTCGGTTATCAGGGTGGCCCCCAGTTCATCCGTTCTCTCAATTTGCAGTCCCTCAATCAATTGACCTCCGCCTTCCTGATGACCTTCGTCGGGCTGATGTGTGTACTCGGTGCGGCCTGGTGGTTCGATCTTGATCGTGGTACCGCAGCGGGACTGGCGGCAGGCGGCCTGACCCAGTCCGCCATTATCGGGACTGCCGATGCAGCGATTGCCAGGCTCGACGTTTCGCCGGCCGCGATCAAAACCATGCAAACGAACGTCGCTGTCGGCTACGCCGTCTGTTACATCTTCGGATCCCTGGGACCGATTATAGTCGTCAGTTGGTTGCTGCCGATGATCATGCGTTGGGATGTCCGCAAAGAGGCACTTGCGCTTGCCAAAGAGAGAGCGGGCGGCAATGCAGAACTCGAACCGGGCCAGTTCAATGGTGTGCAGCGCGTCTCGACGCGGTTCTTCCAGATCGATTCGGCGAGGCAAGCGACTGGCCGAACTGTCCTCGAGATCGACAAAGAGTTCTCCACTGCAGCCGTTGTCGCCATTGTGCGGAGCGGCAAAGCGATTGATTTTACTGAGGAGGAAATTTTGCAGGATGGAGACATCGTTGCGGTGATCGGAGAGATCCCGACCCTCAAACAGTCGCCTGCTCACTTCGGTCCTGAGGTGGAGGCTCCTCCCGGTATGCAGGTGGTTGAGGAAAACCGCGAGTTGATCATGAACAGCGGTGAGTTTGCAGAGCGGACCATGGCCGAGTTGAGCGAATTGCTCCCAATCGAAACGCGGCACGGAGTTTTTGTGACAGGTGTAAAGCGTTGGGGGCAGGCAATGCCCTGTTCGCCCGAACTTAAGTTCCACAAGGGTGATGCTTTGTCCCTCGTCGGTCGCCCCGAGGATGTCGGTCGTGTTGCGAGGCATATCGGTCCCTCCGTCTCGGCGGCGGCTGTGACCGATTTTGTGTTCTTCGGTGTCGGGATGACGCTCGGATTTCTGATCGGGATGATCGAATTCAAACTCGTTGGTGTCCCGGTAACCATCGGTAGCGGTGTCGGCTGCCTCCTGTCTGGCCTCTTCTTCGGTTGGTTGCGGAGTGTCCATCCGCGGTTTGCTGCCTTGCCGAGTGGGGCATCAAATTTTCTACGGGATTTTGGCTTGGCTGTCTTTGTCGCTCTTGTGGGTATTACAGCGGCCCCACAGGCGTTCACGAGCATCAAGGAAAATGGGATGACTCTTTTGCTGCTTGGCGCGTCGGTCACCCTGATTCCGCAGATCGTCGTCTTTTTCTTCTCGTATTACATCCTCCGGATCCGCAGTCCTATTGTGGCATTGGCTTGCGTGGTCGGTGGGCGGAGCGCCAATCCAGGTTTTGCCGCCCTGCTTGAGAAGGCGGGCAACTCGACACCGGTTGCTACCTTTACGATCACCTACGCTTTGGCCAACATCTTTCTGACCATCTGGGGGCCGATCGTGGTCGGTTTTGTCGGCAAGAACGTGCCGATGGAACATCTACGCTGACCTCCGATTTTGGAGACGCCGGCGCAAAATGGGCCTGGCTCTGCTAGCAGCCATCTGTAGGGTCTGTTTCGCGGTTCCCGGAGTTGGCCGTCTGAATCGGCAAAAACCCTCCCGGGCGACGGCGTTGTCGGTGCGACTCACCCTGTGCTACAATTTGCACACGCAATCAAAATCCATTCATCACACAAAATCCAACAGGCAGTCCACAGGCCGTACGGGAGGATCTACGATGGCAGAGGGAAAGTATCTATTCACTAGTGAGTCGGTCAGTATGGGGCATCCCGATAAATTGGCAGATCGCATTTCGGACGGCATTCTTGATGCCCTGTTTGAACAGGACCCTCATTCACGAGTGGCGTGTGAAACAATGGTGACAACTGGATTTGTAGTCATCGCTGGTGAGATTACAACCAAAGCAGACATCGATTACGAAGACGTTGTTCGTAATGTGATTCGGGAAGTTGGCTATACCGACGAGGAACTCGGTTTTAACGCGGATACCTGTCAGTTTGTCAAGAAGATCGACGCGCAAAGTGCGGATATCGCACAGGGTGTTAATGCGGATTCCGATGCCGGCAAAGACGTTGGCGCTGGCGATCAGGGGCTCATGTTTGGTTTTGCCTGCGATGATACACCTGAACTGATGCCCCTGCCGATTGCGCTCTCGCACCGGATACTCGACCGACTCACAGAAGCCCGTCAGCAGGGTGAAGTTGATTGGCTGCGTCCCGACAGTAAAAGTCAGGTCACAGTGGAGTATGAGGGAAACAGACCTAAAAGGATCGATACGATTGTCGTTTCGACGCAACATTCTGACAAAGTGAGCAATGAAGACATCCACGATTTTGTGATCGAGAAGATTGTTAAGCCAATATTACCGGCTGAATTGGATAAAGGTGATATTACCTACCACATTAATCCGACGGGGCGTTTTGTGATTGGTGGCCCGCATGGCGATTGTGGTCTGACGGGACGCAAAATTATTGTGGATACTTACGGCGGTTGGGGTCGCCACGGGGGTGGAGCCTTTAGTGGAAAAGATCCCACGAAGGTCGATCGCAGTGCCGCCTACATGGCGCGTCACGTCGCGAAGAATATTGTCGCAGCAAATTTGGCGGACCGCTGTGAGGTGCAGCTTGCCTATGCGATTGGCGTCGCCGAACCGGTCAGCGTGCATGTCGATACACAGGGAACGGGTCGGGTCGATGATTCCCGGCTTTGCGAATTGATCCGGGAATGTTTTGAACTGACGCCCCGAGGAATTATTGAGTATCTTGATCTGCGACGTCCCATTTATCGTCAGACGACGGCCGGTGGACATTTCGGGCGCTCGGAACCGGAACTGACCTGGGAGCGGACCGACCGGGCAGAAGAACTCGCCGAAGCAGCGGGGGTGGCTGGAGCGACGACCAACTAAGTGCGCAGGTAGAATTTCGGAGACGGGCATGGATGCACGTGCAGTGACCACGGCGGTCACAATCGAAGGAAGTGGCAGCTTGCGCCCCTTGGCGATGGCCCGGTTCGCTCGGACGTGGATGAGCGTGTTGAGCCTATGCAGTGGTTTTCTGCTGCTTGCCTTTGCGTTGCTTTTGCTCGTGAGGCGATTCGATGGTGGCCTGAAAATCCCGTTAACCCCTGTCGAGTTGGTTGGAGTTGGGGCCTTGCTGGCGTTTCTTGCCGCCCTAGTGCATCGCGGAGCGATGGTGCGTTGGCGGGGTAAACCGGTTTGGATCTGGGTCTTTCAGTTGCTCCTGCTTGTTGGTCTCGTTGCATCGGCAATCGCGGTTGCTTTGCCCGGTAGTTCCTTGTATGGCATCTGGGCTATGGTGGCACTTCTTACTGTGGAAGAAGGATACTGGTTGAGGCGGGTTGTTCGACAGCACCGAGGCAGAGGACAGAAATCGTGGCGCCCGTTTGATGCAGGTCCCAAGCGGATTGCGATAAAGAGGGAGCCCGCCGTCAGCCTCGAATCGTCATCGCTTCCTGAGGGGGTGCGCCATCGGATCGAGCGGACATGTGATGAGCAGGAGGGGGATATTTGCCGTGGGCAGGTCCGATCACACTTTCAATTGGGGCAGCGGACCGAGTCGATCCATCTCGCGTTCTGTCCACCATTTGCGGTAACTCCACAGTTGCACGCCGAGCAAATCGACGGTCCTGATGCGACTCTCAAGACCATGCAGATATTGCCCTATGGTGCCCGTTTGGAAATCCGTCTTTCCAAAACCTATACCCAACCTGTGCAGACAATGGTTGAATTTTCGGCCATTTCGGATTGACATCGGATTGACGGATTGCCCCACGCTATTGCATCTGGCCAACAGCACGTGATAATGGTCCACTTCTGCCGGTTATTTACTGCCTCTTCCCCCAATCGAAATCATGGCTCGTTGGCCCCGAAAGAAGTGGACAACATTGTTTACGTACTTGACAATGTTTCTGTTGTTCCCGCTGTTGTGTTATCTCGCTATTCTTTTTGTTCGAGGTGGGTGAAGCATTGTCCGCGTCCGGGGATTTGGCCATGAGGGACGAATTGCTTTTGCAACTGAGAGCTTTTTCTCAGGAACATCTGCTTGCCTTTTGGGACAAACTCAGCGGTGTCCAGCAAGCGAATTTGGCAGCGCAGATTCAGAAGATTGACTTCCCAGAGATGGAGGCAATGTTCGAACGAAGCAAGGCCCAAGAGAACCTGAGAAAACTGGCTCAGCGGGCGATGCCTCCTTTGGCCGTTCGCATCGATAGCAACGATTCACCGTATACCAGTGAGCAAGCCCGCCCGCTCGGTGAACGAGCACTTGCTGAAGGAAAGGTTGGTGTTGCACTGGTTGCTGGAGGACAGGGGTCCCGGTTGGGATTCGATCATCCCAAGGGAATGTATCCTGTCGGTCCCATCTCGGATGCAAGCTTATTTGAAATTCTGTTTGCAAAAATCCTGGCAACCGGTATGCGCTCCGGTACCGCTATCCCGATCTATTTAATGACCAGTCCGGCTACCCATGAGGAGACGGTGGACTATCTCAAGACAAATCGATGGTTCGGTCTTGCTGAGGAAGATGTGACCGTTTTTTGTCAGGGGACATTGCCGGCAGTCGATGCCTCAACGGGCAAGCTGTTGTTGAGTGACCGCGATTCACTCTTTCTCAGTCCCGATGGGCATGGAGGAATGCTGGCGGCGCTCGACCGCTCTGGTGCTCTTGCGGACATGCAGCAGAGGGGGATTGAGCATTTGTTTTATTTTCAGGTGGATAATCCGATTGCGACAGTCTGTGATGCATACATGATCGGTTGTCATATTTTGGCAAACAGTGAATATACATTGCAGGTGATTGCCAAACAGGACCCGGAAGAGAGGGTGGGGAACGTTGTCCAGGTGGATGGAGTGACACGGATTATCGAGTACAGCGATCTGCCGGCAGATATCGCAAAAGTGCGCAATGGTGATGGCTCTCTAAAATTTTGGGCCGGTAGCATCGCAGTCCATGTGTTGGATGTCGGATTTTTGTCTCGGATGACAAAATTACACAACGCCTTGCCCACCCACTGTGCCCGGAAGAAAGTGCCCTTCGTAGATCCGGCGGGTCAGCATGTCGATCCCGCCGAGCCAAATGCAATCAAGTACGAGCGCTTTATCTTTGATCTGCTGCCGCATGCGAAATGTTCGCTGTCGGTTGAAGTCGATCCGGCGGTTGCCTTTGCACCGCTGAAAAATGCATCTGGTGCGGCTACCGATACTGTCGAGCATGTCCACCATCAGATGATGGAATTGCACCGCAGCATGCTTCGCGAGGCAGGGGTGCAGGTGGAGAATGGGTGTCGCGTTGAAATTAGCCCTCTCTTTGCAATGACCGTCGACCAACTCCGAGGAAAAATCACTCCTGGCACATCGATTGTTGAAGAAACGTATTTCAGATAAAACGCATTGGTATCGGGGATGTCGTTTTGTATGAATGTAGCTGTTGCCAATTGTAAACACCCTCCAGTTCGGATTATTTCATGATTCACGCAGTCATTATGGCCGGTGGCGCCGGCACGCGGTTCTGGCCTGAGAGTCGCGCAGATTTTCCCAAACAGTTGATCACCATTGCGGGAAACCGATCGATGATCCAGGCGACATGTGATCGCCTTGAAGGGTTGGTATCTTTCGAACAGATTCTGATCGTAACAGGTGAGAGATTGGTCGAAAAAATAGCAGAGCAGCTTCCGGAATTGTCGAGAACATCGATCATTGGTGAACCCTGTCGACGAGACACAGCACCCTGTATTGGCTTGGCGGCACTCCTTTGCAGTCGCACCGATCCGGATGCCACGATGGTTGTCATGCCGGCCGATCATGTCATCAAGCAAACCGCAGCCTTTGGACAGGCTGTGGCACAGGCAGCGGCACTTGTCGATGCAATGCCCGGGCGGATTGTAACGTTTGGTATCCGGCCAACCTATCCGGCTGAAACGTTCGGTTACATCGAGCGCGATGAGCCGCTAGAGCAATCCGAGCAGACGGATGACCTTTGCGCGTACCGGGTCAAACAATTTCGCGAAAAGCCAAAGGCGGATGTGGCCCAGTCGTATCTCGATGCAGGGACGTTCTATTGGAATTCGGGAATTTTTGTCTGGAAAGCCGCCACAATACTCGAGGAACTTGCAGAGCGCGAACCGGAGATGCTCGGCCATCTTCGTACGATTACGGAGCACTGGGAGTCTGAGGATTTTGAGGATGTCTTCCGGCAAGAGTTTTCAGCCATTGACGGTGTCTCGATCGATTACGCGGTGATGGAACATGCCACGGATATTGTCGTGCTTGAGGCCCCCTTTGATTGGGATGATGTCGGAAACTGGACCGCGCTGAGCCGTTTACGGGGGGAAGATGAGGAGGGAAATACGATTGATGCCCGTCACCTCGGTCTCAATACGACCGGTTCGATCGTGCGGGGCCGTGGCGACCACCTGCTGGTGACTTTGGGCCTGTCGGACTGTATCGTAGTGCATACACCGGACGCGACACTGGTCGCCAATCGCAACGACGAGGAATCGATTCGCAAACTGGTTCAATTGATCGAGGAGAAGGGCTGGACAGAACATCTTTAGATGTCGCTCGGTGGTATCCGGTTGTGTGGGTAGGGGCAGGATTGCAAAAAAGCGTTGGCTTTGAAGTGCCTTGCCATCCGGGTAAGGGAAAATCAAAATTGCACGTTGTCGATAAGATTCTTTTGTTCGTAGAGGGGATGGATTGCGATGGCAAGCTGCGTGTTGGCATATTCGGGAGGGCTTGATACCTCTGT
>MPMD02411861.1_pt1 | contig 27528 bp, 18 predicted proteins | sample 1617291 | NCBI WGS metagenome assembly MPMD02 (sample SAMN05944810, study PRJNA350692) | marine metagenome | biome: marine; feature: ODZ; material: water; isolation source: 120 m water sample filtered on 30 um supor filter | place: Pacific Ocean | collected 2012-04-09 | depth 120m m | reverse complement strand
CTGAGTGTGGGCGTGGAAGACCGCCTGTCCGAGCTCTGCTCGGACCCCGACACGGAACTCGCTGCCTGCGCTGCCCTGGCCCTGTTGAGGACCGGGCACCTCTCGGCCCGCGCACGCGTGGATGAACTGACGCGGGGTGCGCGAAAGGACCTGGCACAACGGGCTCGCGACCTGCTGATCTTCGCTGCCGACCCCGTCGGCAGCTCCGAGCATCCGACGGCGCGCCTGCTGCTCGACTTGCGCTGGAACGCGGCACGTGCCTTCGGTCTGGTGGACGGGCAGGCGTGGTCGATCACGGTCCTGGAGGAGTTGCTGGCCGACGAGCGCTTCCTCGACGCCGTGGTGCTGGGAGAGTGTGCGCGCCTGCGAGCTTCCGGCGTGAAGGACCACCTGCTGGCTCATCTGCTGGAAGTCGGTGGCGAGTGGGCCGTGCGCTCCGCGGTGGCCGGCCTGCCGGCCGAACTCGCTCAGCTCATCGAGAACGGCCTGTGGTCGCCGGGACGCGCGGAGTGGGAGCTGATGCTGGATGAGATAGGCACCCGCAACCTGGCGGGCGATGCCGTCGACCTGCTGTACATCGCACGCGGCCAGGCCGGCCTGAACCTGCGGGCGATCGAGTTGCTCTCGCGCGCCGGAGAGTACGGCGACCTCGAGGAACTTAGCGCCCAGTGGCCCGACCTCGCACCCGGAGAGCGGGTGCTGGTCTGTCGGGCCCTCGGCAACACGGGACGCGCCGATGTCCTGGTCCGGCTTGCGGACTGGGGCGAGGGGGTGGAACCCGTGGTGGCCGAGGCGGTCTTGCTGGCGCGCGCGCGCTTGACGGATGCGCGGGCGGTCAGCCGCCTGCGCTCCGAGTTGCTCGATCGCGAACGACCGGGCTGGGCCCTGCAGGTGCGGCTGGCCTGTGAGCTGGCCTCCGACCCGGTGATCGGTGATCTGCTGGCAGGGACCATCGAACTGTGCGAGGACGACCGGCGCCTGCGCGTCGCCGCCTCTCTGGGGCTCGCCGGTCGTCCGGGGGCCCTGATAGAGCTGCGCGAGGCTCTCGGTGGCACGCTCCCCGACGGCGAGTTGGGCGCCCTGGTGGTGCGTGCTCTGGCGGGATCAGGCAACGCCGAGGACATCGAGTTCCTGGCGGACGCGTTCCCGCTCGAACGCCGTCCAGTCCTGAACAGCTTTCTGGCGCGGGCGCTCGTGGGCGCCCGGAACGAGGCGGCCTTGGGGGTCGTACGCGCCGCCCTGTGGCGCGGCCCCTTCGATCGCAGCGTTCTGGCGGCGGCCGTCCTGATCGATCGGGTCGGGATCTTCCGCTTGCGAGAGGAACTGGCCACCCCTCCGGACAGCGCGACCTCGAAGGACATTCGGCGGGTGGGTTTCGCTCTCGGTGAGTGGGGCGGCCTGGCGGAGATCGAGGAGTTGCAGCGCCGACTGCGAGCGAGGGCCAATGACCCGGTCATGCAGGGAGCGCTGCTCGGAGCCCTGAGCGCGCGGACGCATTGACCCCGTCGGATAGATAGGATGGCGCGCGCCTTGTCACTCAGCCTCGAGAACCACCGTCAGCCGTTGACCCGCGCATTCCGGGGGCCGTTGCGTTGACCCACCTGATCCGGAGCCTGTTCCGCCACAAGCGGCTCCTGCGAGAGCTTGTCGTGCGGGACCTGAAAGCCCGCTACGTCGGCTCGAGCATGGGCTTCTTCTGGTCGGTCGTGTACCCGTTCATCAACCTGTTCGTGTACATGTTCGTGTTCCGCTACGTGCTCAACGTGCGCTGGGAAGACAAGGCCTCCCCGCAGGATGTGGCGGTGTGGATGCTCGCGGGCATCGTCGTTTGGACGGCGTTCGCCGAAACCGTCGGGCGTGCGACGAACTCCCTGGTGGAGAACGCGAACCTGATCCAGAAGGTCGTGTTCCCATCGGAGGTGCTGCCCGTCTACCTGACCATTTCCTCCCTGATCAACATGTTGATCGGCATGCCGATCGTCCTGGCCGGCGTGGCCTACTTCGCCTTCTTCGGCGACGCCGACACGCAGGTGGCGGCGCTCGCGACCCAGGAGATCCTGCCCGAGCCGGCGCACCGAGCCCTGGCCCTCGGTCTGCCGCTGCTCATGCTGCCGCTCCTGATCGCTCTTCAGGGCCTGTTCACCGTGGGGCTTGGCTACCTGCTCAGCGCCCTCAACTTGTTCCTGCGGGACACCTACCACCTGGTCGGCGTGGGGGTCACGGTCTGGATGTTCGCCACCCCGATCTTCTATCCACCGCACCTCGTCGAGACCGGGAACGAGGGCCGCTTCGCCTGGATCCTCCAGGTCAATCCGATGCACTGGCTGATCGATTCCTACCGCGAAGTCGTGCTCTTCGCCTCCTGGCCGGATCCCGCCCTGCTGGGGCGCTTCACCATCGCCGCTGTGGTCGTCTTCGCCCTCGGAGCGAGCTTCTTTCGGGCCCAGAAGGACCGTTTTCCCGACCTCCTGTGATGTCCGACTTCGCCGCCAGCAGCAGCCCGGACGGAGCGGGTACGGACCGGACCACGAGCGCGATCGTGGCCCGTAATCTCGGCAAGGCCTACGACCTTTACGAGAAGCCCATCCACCGCCTGTGGGACCTCGTGCTGCCGGGGTCCCGTCGCGCGCGCGAGTTCTGGGCCGTGCGAAACGTCTACCTCGACGTTCCCCAGGGAAGCACCGTGGGGGTCATCGGCGAGAACGGCGCCGGGAAGACCACGCTCCTGAGATTGCTCAACGGGATCACCAAGCCGACCACCGGTGAGGTGCAGGTCAACGGGCGCATGACCTCCCTGCTGGAGTTGGGCGCCGGATTCCACCCCGAGTTCTCGGGACGCGACAACATCTACCTCAACTGCTCGATCCTGGGGATGACCGAGGAGGAAGTGGACGAGCGCTTCGAGTCGATCGTCGAGTTCTCCGAGCTGGGCGACTTCATCGATCGACCGGTCAAGACCTACAGCTCGGGCATGTACGTGCGTCTGGGATTCTCGGTGGCCTCGAGCGTCGATCCGGACATCTTCTTGATCGACGAGGCTCTGTCCGTCGGCGACGAGCACTTTCGCGGCAAGTGCATCAACCGCTTGAACGAGTTCCGCGAACAGGGGCGAACGATCCTCTTCGTGTCCCACGACATGGGCGCCGTCAAGAGCATGTGTCAGTACGTCGTCCTGATGGACCGCGGCGAGGTGCTCGAGCAGGGGACTGCGGAGGAGGTGGCGGACGAGTACCTCAAGCGTGCCCACGCCCGCGGAAACGAGCGCCTGTCCGCCCTCAACCGCGAGGCCGGCGAGTACCCGCGCTGGGGCACGGGAGAGATGGAGGTCAGCGACGTGCGCATGTACGACGCGGACGGCAAGCAGGGCCACGTTTTCGCCTCCGGAGCACCGTTCCGGATCGTGCTGCGCTACCGGGCCCACGAGGAATGCCGTCAGCCGGTCTTTGGCATCGGGATCTACCGCTCGGACGGGACCTACATCAACGGCTCCAACCATCACTGGCGCGAGCACCCCATCGAACTCGAAAACGTCGCGGCCGGCGAGGAAGGGGAGGTGGAGATGCGCTTCGATGCCATGCCGGTGCTCGAGGGCCGCTACTACATCACCACCTTCCTCTACGACCACAGCAAGGCGGCGCCCACGGCCATCGACCACCGTGAGCACGCAGTGACCTTCGAGGTGCTGGATCCGCGCCACCACCAGCACGGGTTGCTCTACCTTCCGACGGTCTGGTCGATTCGGCGTTCGGTCACGGGCGGCGAGACGGAGCAATGGGAATCGTCCTCGTGAACGACGACCTCCTCGACCTCCCTTTCGATCAGTTCCAGCGCTACCGCCTGGTTGCGGACATGATCGATGACGTCCGCGTAGGCCGGCGGCGCTTCACGATCCTCGATGTCGGCGGGCGCACGGGGTTGCTGCGTCGCTTCCTTCCCCGCGATAACGTCCAGATCGTCGATCTGGAAGCCTCAGACGAGAAGGGGCTGGTGTTGGGCGATGGCGCGGCCTTGCCCTTCGCCTCTGAAGCGGTTGACGCCGTGGTGGCATTCGACACCCTCGAGCACGTGCCGAAGCGGCGCCGTCGGCGCTTCCTCACCGAGTGCCACCGCGTGGCGCGTCATTGGGTCATCATCGCCGGCCCTTATCGGACCGGTCCGGTGCAGCGCGCCGAGCGCCTGCTGCGTGAGTTCCTGAAGGAAAAGCTCGGGGTCGAGCACCGCTACCTCGAGGAGCACCACACCCACGGTCTACCCGTGCGCGGGGAGGTGGAGCGCCACCTGGCCAGCCTCGGGGGCGATCTCGTCAGCATCGGCCACGCCAGCCTGACGCGCTGGCTTCCGCTGATGATGCTCTCGATGTACATGGACCGCGACGCCCCCCTGCGCGGAATTGCGCGTCATCTGCATCGCTTCTACAACGAGCTGATCCATCCCCACGATCATGAAGCGCCGGTCTACCGGCACGCGGTCGTCGCCGCCCTCGGTGGCGCCGTCCTGCCCGATCCCGACGCGATCCTCGCCAAGGGCGCGCTCGAGCACAAGGCCACCGAGGCCCCAACTCACCTGCTGCGAGAGCTCCTGCGCTTTGACGCCCAGCGCGACGTCGTCGAAACCGAGTGGCAGCGCCTGAAGGAGGTGATCGACGGCCTGGAGGCTGACCTGGGAGGACACCGGGCTTCCCTGGCCGAGATCGTGGACCTGCGCGGCGAACAGGACGTGCTGATCGAGGACTTGCAAGTTGAGTTCGGAGCCGTGCAAGGCGAGCTCGCCGTAGTGAGCAAGGAAGCTGCGCGCGAGAGGAAGGAACAGGGGGAGGTGATCGCGACTCTCGAGGATGATCTCACCGGTCATCGAGAGCTGGTCACGGACGCCGCTGCCGAGCTGGACCGCGAGCGCGAGGAGACGGAGCAGGAGCGGCTGGTCGTCGAGGAGGACCTGGCGGCGCACGCGAAGACGATCGATGAGTTGCGCGGCCTGCACGCGGCGGAGGTCGAGGGCAAGGAAGGCCTGGAGTCTCTGCTGGTCCAAGGAGCCGAAGAGCATGCGCGGGAGCGTGAGACCCTCGAAGCGGACCTGGCCGAACACGGGAGCGTGATCGGTGAGCTGCGCAGTGACCTGCAGGCCGGGGAGCAGGAGCGCGAGACCCTGCACCAGGAGCTGGAGGAGCGGAGCGCGGAGCAGGTCGAGGTCGTGGGCGCGCTCGAAGCGGACCTCGAAGGCCACCGGAACCTGGCGCGCGACGCCCGTGCGGAGGTGGAGGCGCGTGAGGCGGAGCTCAAGGTCGTGAGGGTTGAGCTCGAACGGGTCGTGGAGGACTTCGAGCGCCAGCGTGGCGAGCAGCAACAAGTGATCGAAGAGTCCATGGCGGACCTGGAGGGCCACCGCTCCCTGGCCGAGGAACTGCGCTCGGAGCTCGTCGAGAGCGCCGCGGGCCTCGAGCGGGCGCACGAGATGGCCCTGCGGGAGCGCGCCGAGCAGGCCGATGTGGCGGCCACCCTGGAAACCGATCTCGCGGGGCACCGCGCGAGCCTGGGTGACCTGCGCGCCGAACTCGAGAAGAGCGTCGCTGCGGTGCGGGCCGTGGAATCCGCCTGCGCGGAACGGGACCGCGGTCTGGCCGTAATGAGCGAGCGCCTGGCGGTCGCCGAGGAGCTCGGAGAGCGCCTGCGCGAGACCCTCAACCGCCGGTTCGAGAACCTGAGCCGAGCCCTGTCCCTGCGCAAGCGCCGCTACTAGACAGCCTCTCTGGGGATCCGTTCCTCAGCCAGGGCGCGCGGCCTCCGATCCGGGGAGCGGACCTGGAGAGACGGCCTCAAAGAGGCGTCAGGGGCCAGAGGATCGGGAGCACGATCACCGCAAAGACGAGCAGGATCGCCGCCAGGGGTGCACCCGCCTTCAGGAAGTGTCGATAGCGGTAGTCTCCTGGCCCGACCACCATGGCGTTGGCCGGATGGGCTACGGGCGACATGAAAGCCAGGCTGGCGCCGCACAGGACGGCCATCAGGAACGTGCGGTCGTTCACGCCGAGCTCCGCCGCCGTGGAGAGGGCGATCGGCGCCATGATCACCGCCGAGGCGATGTGCGTCGTCAAGGTCGTGAGTAGCATGGTCGTTATCAGGAAGGCCGCGATCATGAGGTGCGGGCTCTCGGCCGATCTGACGAGATCGGCGATGTGCTGCCCGACGGTCGCCGCCAGGCCGCTCTGCTGGAAGGCCAGGCCCAGGGACAGCATCCCTCCGATCAGCACCAGGGCTACCCAGTCCATCGAGTTGTAGATGTCCTCCACATCAATGCAGCGCAGCAGCACCAGGAGCAGCGCGCCGGACACAGCGGCCACGGGCAGGGCCAGGAGCTTCAGCGCCGCGGCGACCAGCACCCCGAGCAGCAGCAGGATCGTCAGCAGAGCGCCGCGCCCGAGGGGCGGCAGGTCGTGCTCGCCGAGGATCAGGAGTTGACCGTCACGGCGGGCGCGGTCGAGGTCGCGTGCGTGCCCTTGCACCAGCAGCGAGTCGCCCACGTGCAGGCGGGCATCGTTCGCTCGCGCCGGCCGCACCTGACCTTCCTGGGAGAGTCCCAGTACGTTCAGACCACTGTTGGCGCGAAACTCGGCCTCCACCAAGGTGCGCCCGACCAGGGGAGACGTGGCATGGACCACGCCCTCGACCAGTTGCACGTCATCGGAGTGGATGCGCGTCTCACCGGCCTGAGCCGAGTCGATCAGCGCCAGCCCCAGGTCCTTCCGCAGGCGCATCAGCGCATCGGGCTCCCCTTGCAGGATCAGGGTGTCCTCGCGGCGAACGCGGTTGTAGGGGCCGGGCGCAAGGATCGTCGGACTGTCGGGGCGTACGATCCCCAGGACATTGACGCCGTAGCCGCCGAAGAAGCGCGTGTCACCCATCGGTCGGTTGATGAGCGTGCTCGTCGGCTCGATCAACACCTCGGTGACGAACTTGCGCACCTGGAAGTGTTCGCTGAGGCTCTCGTCGGTGCGCCGCGCGGGGAGCAGTCGACGCCCCGGGCCCAGAAAGTAGAGCGCCGTCACGGCTACCAACATCACGCCGAAGTGGCTGAACTCGAACAGCTCGAAGGGGCGACCACCGTAGGAGCGGATGATGTCGTTGACCGCCAGGTTCTTCGAGGTCCCGATCAGGGTCCCCAGGCCGCCGATCAGGGCGCCGTAGGAGAGGGGGATCAGGAGCCGGGAGACGGGGATCGAGAACTTGCGCGCCAGGTTGCTGAGGATCGGGATCTGGATCGCGACGACGCCCGTGTTGGACAGCACCGACGAGAGCAGGCCGCTGATGGCGGCCACGCGGAAGATCAGCCCGCGCTCGCCCTTCGCCCCGGCTGACAGGAGCTTCTGCCCCAGCATCTCCGCCACGCCCCAGCGGCGCAGGGCGCCGCTGAACACGTACATCGACGCGATCAGCATCACGGCCGGGGACGAAAAGCCGCGGAAGGCCTCCGCAGGGGTCAGGCAGCCGCTGGCTGCGAGTGCCACCGCCACCCCGACGGCGATCACGTCGTAGCGCACGGCATCCGTGATGAACAGCAGGATGCTGAGGGCAAGGACGGCCAGAACGATGTGTGCGGGGTCGATGACAGGCATGGTCCTCGACGGGCGAAGGACGCCGGAAGTGGGCTTTCCCGGCAAGCGACACTAGGCTATTTGAGTTCAGCAGGCCACGGGCGCGGATCACACGGGCCTCGTCCATGATATCCTGCTTTCGCGCATGACTTACTCGTCAATCGACGTCGCGAGCTTTGCCGGTCGGGTCAGCTCCTGGCTGGGCCCTGGCGGCCCCGATTCGGACACGGTGGTCTCGTGTCGGGTGCGACTGGCGCGCAACCTGCGCGGATTCCCGTTTCCCGCGCGCATGGACCATGAGCGCGCCGAGGAGGTGTGCGAGCGCCTGCGGGCCTGCCTCGTGGAGGCGGAGCTCGACGGAGAGACGGTCTGGGTTCCCATGAGCGAGGCGTCCGCGGTCCTGCGGCTTCTCCTGCGCGAGCGGCACCTGATCAGCCGTGATCTGGCTCCCCTGGAGGCGGACTCCGACAGCTTGCGGGGGAGGGGCGTGGCCTTCAGCGACGGCGAGACACTTTCGGCCATGGTGAATGAGGAAGACCACCTGCGAATCCAGTCGATGTCCGCGGGCTTCGACCTGGACGCTGCATGGGCCCGCGCGCAGAAGCTCGACCGGAGACTCGAGAGTCAGGTCGAGTTCGCCCACACCACACGCCTCGGTTACCTGACCGGTTGTCCGACCAACGTGGGGACCGGACTGCGGGCGTCTGTGATGCTGCACCTGCCGGGCCTCGGTATGGTGCGCTCCGAACTGGAGAAGGTCTTCACGGCGGCCCAGCGCACGGGGTTGGCGGTGCGCGGCATGTACGGCGAGGGCAGCAAGGCGGCGGGCGATTTCTACCAGGTCAGCAACCAGATCACCCTGGGCCGTTCGGAGGTCCACCTGGTCGAGGACCTCGCGGAACTCGTGCCAGTCATCGTGCAATTCGAGCGGACCGTGCGCGACGCGCTGCTCGGAGGCATGCGTGCGGCCCTGCAGGATCGCGTCAGCCACTCCTACGGGTTGCTGCGCACGGCGCGGGCGATGCCGACGGAGAGCGCTCTGGCGCACCTCTCCAACGTGCGCCTCGGCCTCCACCTGGGTCTATTCGACGGCACGCCCCTGTCTGTCCTGAACGAACTGGGCGTGCAGGTGCAGCGCGGGCACGTGCAAGCCCTGCACGAAGACCCGAGCGCCGGTTTGCTGGAGGTCAGCGAGCGCGATCGGCGGCGGGCCGAGCTGTTGCGCCGGCGCCTGGGCTGAGGGCCCTTCCGCCTTTGCGCTCTTCGCTTCTCTACCTGCGGCTGGGAACGCAGGCTTTGATCTCGTCCAGGGCGTCCGCCAGGCAATCCGCCTCGATCGTGGGCTGCGCCGGGAATGGGCTGTCGCCGAGGTCGAGTTCCGTGCGTACGGAGGCGAGGGCACAGCCCGCGCGCCAGCCCGCCGTCAGCTCCAGGGGGCTGTCACCGATCACCCAGCTGCGGGTCAGTTCTATGCCGTCGTTCTGTGCTGCGTGGTACATGGGCCCGGTGTTGGGGAGCCGGAAGACCGAATCACCCTGCCTGCCGGGCACGCCGTCCAGGGGGTCGTCGAGGCAGGCGTAGCTGCGGGCCACGGGCACGCCGAGGCTCGCCAGGTGCGCCTCCAGGGCACGCTCAAACCCCTTCCAGCTCTCCACCGACTGACGCCCGAGGGAGACCTGGGATTCGTTGCCGATCAGGTAGAGCGTCCACCCGGATCGGGTACAGCGAAATAGAGCGTCGATTGCCCCTGGAGTGAAGCGCGCGCTCTGGAAGCGGGCGCACCAGCCCTTCGCTGGGCGCTCGAGGAGCGTGCCCCAGCGGTCGACGAAGAGCGCGCCGCGCGGCGGATCGGTTCCGGGCAGCGAGTGGGGATGGGGGGCTCGTCCTGAGGGGGGGGGAATCATTTTCCAGGTGCTGGTTCGAGGGGTGTTGGACTCCTGTGTTCTTGTCGACAATCGAGCGCAGGTCTTGAGCGAAACCCCGTGAAGGACCGAAGATTGACATGGGGCGCTGCCCACGAGCCCCGTCGCCCACCCATGTCCTCGCCTCTTCGCATCGCCCTGGTGCTCAACCCCTTCACCCTGGACTCCAAGGGCGGATCTCACGCGCCGAACCTGGCCCGCGAACTCCTGGGGCGCGGGCACACCCTGAAGCCTTTCGGCGGGCCTCCCGGGACCATCCCACACTCCGGCGAGGAGGAGGATGAGAGCGCCGCCGGCGCCGCGACCATCGCGGGTTTCGCGCCGGACGTGGTCGTGGCCTACGACGCGCTCTCGCCAGCGGCCTTCATGGGGGCACGCGCCGCGCGCAAGCTCGAGATCCCGCTGGTCCTGGTCGAGGCGGGTTTTGCCGGTGCAGGTAGCCCGTCCCAGCGCTTCCTGCGCGGAGCCGGGGAGCGTCTCTGGGGCCCCTATGTACGCCGCACCGAGCCGCGCGTAGTGGCTCTCGATCCCGTGGCCCGCGAGCAGGCCGTGCGCGAGGGTTTCGCGCCGGGGCGCATCGAGGTGCTCGGAGAGGGAGTGGCCCTGTCCACTTTCCGGCCCGGCCTCTACTCGGGCCTGATCGCCCGTCACCGGGTGCGGGGGCGCATCCTGCTCTACGCCGGGCGCATCGGAGAAGGGCGCGGCCTGGATGTCCTGATCGATGCCTTCGCCTCCACCGTCGGGCAGCGCTCGGACTGGTCCCTGGTCCTGGCCGGCGAGGGACCGGGCCGACGTCGATTGCGCGCCCAGGCGAATCGCCTGGGCGTCGGAGCGCGGATCGTCATCGCGGGCCGACCGCGGGAGGAAGAGTTGCCGGGCTTGATCGGGAGCAGCACCCTGCTCGCCGTCCCGGCGGTGGACGACAGCGTGCGCGGGAAGCAGATCCCGCGCGCCATGGCTTGCGGTGTGGGGGTGCTGGCCTCGGACCTGGCCCGCCTACGCTGGCTCGTCGAGGACGATCAGACCGGATTGCTGGCGGCTCCTGGTGATCGCGTCGCCTGGACCGCGGTGCTGGCGCGGGCCGCGGGCGCTCCGATGGCTCGCCGGCGCTGGGGCCTGCGCGCGCGGGAGCGCGCCGAGGAGCGCTTCGACTGGGCGCAGGTGGCGGAGTCCTTCGAGGAGGTTCTGCTGGCCGCACTCGCGGAACACACCGCCGAGCGTCTCGTGGGTGAGCCGTCGTCCGGTGACCTGCCCGCCTGACGGGTGTGGGCGGAGAGCGGAGCGCCCTCAGGCGTCCGTCGCGCGCCGCAGCTCTTCTTTCAGGTAGGACATGTCCGCCGCGTACTGGCGGATCGAGCCGCGCGTCTCCTCGTCGATGTCGCTGAAGCACGCCTTGACCTTGACGCCGTCCTCGCGCTCCTCGACCTCGCTGACCTTGGCCACGGCTTCGCAATAGCCGCGCTTGAGCAGGGGCAGGCGGAACTTGATCTTCCACTCCGTGCCCAGGGCCAGGAGTTGTGCCATGCGGAACGAGTCGAGCCCCGAGTTCCCGCCGCCCCAGGTGAAGGAAAGGGACTCCTCGTCGAGTCCCGACATGCGCCCGATGCCGCTCCAGCGGCTCCCGAACTCGTGGCCATGCACCGGGTTGACCGATTTCTCTTCCTTGGCGCTCTCACTCATCACGTACTCGATCCGACTGGCATCGACCGGCGAGAAGAGCACCGAGGAGCTGTCCTCCGCGAAGGCGTCCTCGTCGCTGGCCTGCTCGGTCGGGGCGCTGCCTAGATTGGCGGCGGCATCCTCGTCGGTGTCGTACATGGGGACCACTCGGTCCAGTCCGACCTTTTCGATGATGTCGCGACAGAACTTCGAGGGGCGCGAGATGACCAGCTTGCCACCCTCCGCTTCGAGCTGCTTGGCGGCCTTGATGATGGCGCCCAGGGCGGTCGAGTTGATGAACTTGACCAGGCGCAGGTTGAGCACCGCGCGCTTGACGCCTGCATTGATCAGGCCCTCGACCTCCTCCTGGAGGCGGGGCACGTAGTAGGTGTCGAACTCACCCCGAAGGTGCAGGATGGCGTGGTTCTCGCGCGGCTCGACCGTGATGTGCATGGCTATTCTCTGGCGTCGGTAGGGGTCCGTGATGGTTGGGTAGTGTGTCCTCGCCCGCGCCCTCGGAGCAAGGATTTTCGGGCCTCCCGCTGGTGGGAGGCCGGCTGGGCCGGCCCTTTGGGCGCTCTGGTGTGAAGGCTGGAGGCGGATGGGGGTTAGACTCCGCTCATGTTCTTCCGCAAGAAGAAGCACGCGGCGGCGACCGCTGTTCCCGCCGAGCAGGTGGAGGACGTCCCGGGGAAGGGACTTCAGGAGGCGCCCGTGGGAGGAGTTTCCATGAGCACGGAGTTCCTTACCGGGGACGCCCTCGCCGACCGTCGTTCTGTGGAGGGCTTGCTGGACGAGGTCGCGCGCATCTCCGAGATGGTAGCGCGTGTCTCAGGCCCGGACGACCTGCGGGAGCTCTTGATCTACATCGTGGACGCCTCGATAGAGCGCACGGGTGCTGAGCGCGGCCTCTTGGTCCTGACTTCCACGGATGCGGAAGAGGAGAGCCACGAAGTGCACGTCGCGCGCAGCCGCGGCGGAGAGGACATCGAGGGCGCCGTACGCTACTCCACCAGCGCCGTGGGGCATGTGCTGGAGACCGGCGTGGCCCTCATGGATGTCTTCAACTCGGCGGCAGAGGCCATGGACCTGGGGGCGAGCGTCTTCGACCTCAAGTTGCGCGCCTTGATGTGCGTGCCCCTTGACACCGAGCGGGGCTCGGGTTCCGGGCGCGTCGGCCCGCGCGGCGCCCTCTACGTCGATTCCAAGGCCGCCACACGCGAGTTCACCCAGCAGGACCTGTCCTACTTCAACACGCTCGCGTGGCAGATCGCTGTGGCCCTGGAGAGCGCGCGCCTGCACCTCGACTCCCTCGAACGCGCACGCCTCGAGGCCTCGCTCGACACCGCCGAACTGGTCCAGAAGAACCTCATGCCCCAGGTCCCGGATGACCTTGCCGGCTACGACATCTTCGGCTGGTTCCGCGCTGCGGAGCGCACGAGCGGTGACTTCTACGACTTCTTCCAGACGAAAAGCGGGCGCCAGGGCGTCGTCGTGGGGGACGTCACCGGCCATGGCCCCGCCTCGGCTCTGATCACCTCCACGGCCCAGGCCAGCCTGCGCAGCACCCTGCGCATCATCGACGACCCGCACCAGGCCCTGACCATGCTCAACGAGGACCTCGCCGAGCGCATGGAGTCGGGCCTGTTCGTGACACTCTTCCTGGCCCTGCTCTCCCCCGATGGGACGCTCGAAGTGATCAACGCCGGCCACACACCGCCTTTGATCTACCGCCGCGGGGACGGCAGGATCGAGTCGATCGACGGGCACGGGCCGGCCCTGGGCATGGTCCCCGATTTTCGGTTCGATGAGGGGCAGACCGTGACCTTGGGGGAGGGCGATGTGCTGCTGGCGGTTACCGACGGCCTCGTCGAGGCGCGCGCCCTGAAGGCGCCCGATGATCTGTTCGGCGAGGAGGGCCTGCGGCGTGTCCTGAAGGAGCAGGCCGGGCAATCCGCCAGCGCCCGCGAGCTGACCGAAGCCGTTGTCGCCCAGGCCCTGGACTTCGCCAGCGGCAACACGGAAGACGACATGACGGTCGTGGCCGTCCGGCGTCTCTCTAACTGAGTGCGCAGCGTGACGACCGAGTCCCATGGATCGAGCCTGCTGGTGCGCGGCGCGCGCTCCTACCCCCCCGGGCCCGACGCGCGCGCGGTCGATGTGCGCGTGCGCGACGGCCGCGTCGAGGCCGTCGGCGAGGACCTCGCGGCGGATGGAGTGGACGTGCTCGAAGCCGAGGGCCTGACGCTCATTCCCGGCCTGGTGGACGTGCACGTGCACTTCCGCGATCCGGGGCTCGAGCACAAGGAGGGCTGGGACCACGGCTCACGGGGCGCCCTGCACGGCGGCGTGACGAGCGTCGTGGAAGTCCAGAACAACGCGCCCCTTTCGACCTCCCGCGAAGCGCTCACGGCGCGCATCGAGCACGTGCGAGCCAGCTCGCGGGTCGACTTCGGTTGCCTGGCGAACCTGCTCCCGGCCTCGGTCGAGGAGCTGGATGCGATGGCGCCCCTGACTCCGGCCTTCAAGTGCTTCCTGGGCGGCTCCACGGGCGTCGGGGGGCAGGACGACCGCGAGACCCTGGCGCAGCTCTTCGCCGCGGCTGCGGCGGCGGGGCGCATGGTCGTCGCCCACTGTGAGGACGAGGACCTGTTGCGAGCGAGCAAGCGCGCCCACCCGAACGCGACGGCCGCCGAGCACCACCTCGTGCGTCCGACCGCGGCGGAGGTCGAGTCGGTTCGCACGTCCATCGCGCTGTGCCGTGAGACCGGAGCCGAGTTGCATGTCTTCCACCTCTCAACGGCGGAGGGCGCGCGGCTCGTGGCCGAGGCCCAAGAAGAGGGCCTGCGCGTCAGCGCGAGCACTGCACCCCACTATCTGCTGCTCGATGAAGTGCGGGTGGCCGAGCTGGGCAACTTCGGCAAGGTCAACCCGTCGATCAAGACCGCGGCCGATGCCGCCGCGTTGATTGAGGCTCTGCGGTCGGGAGTCGTGGACGCCATCGGCACCGACCACGCGCCTCACCCCCTCGAGGACAAGCTGCGCGACTACGCCCACGCCCCTTCGGGCATGCCGTCGGTCGATCTGCTCTGGCCCTTGACCTGGGAACTCGTGAGGCGCGGTCTGCTGGCGCCCGAGATCGCTCTGGCCTCGGTCACCGAGCGCGCCGCAGAGACCTTGCACCTGCCGGACAAGGGACGTCTCGCGCCGGGATTCGACGGTGACCTGGTGCTGTTCGATCCCGAGGAGCTCTTCGTGGTGCGGGGTGCCGGGCTCCCCTCGCGCTCGCGCTGGTCCGCCTACGAGGGCTGGGAGCTGGCCGGTCCTCCGCGGATCGTCGTGCGGCGAGGCGAGGTCTGCCTGCGTGACGGGCAGCTGACCGTCACGGCCGGCGGACGCCCGTTGGACCTGCAGCCGCTCTGAGGCCAGGGCTCGGCTCAGCGCCAGAGCGCCTAGACGGCCTCGCGCAGCTCCTCGCAGGCGGCGGTCAGCGCCGCGTCGGGAGGCGCTGCTCCGAGCTCGAACTCCCAGTAGACCGAGAGCACGTCGCGGCGCAGACCGCTCGCGCCGGACGCACGCCGGCGCAGTGCTTGCAGGAAGTCCTCGCCCGGGAGCGCACCCGGATGTTGCGTCCAGTGTACGAGCAGGATGCGTTGCTCCCCGCGCGTGAGGTGGCGTGCGTCGTAGCGCGCTCCCGATGAAGCATGCAGCATCCGCCTCTCATCGAGGGACCAGCCGTCGGCCACGAAGCAGACCTCGACCGAGTGTGGTCGTCCGCTCCAGCGTCGATCTTGGAGGTAGTAGGCGGCGAACATCACTCCCTCTGCTCCGCCGGGCGTGGCGTAGGAGTGGAACAGCCATCGCTCGGGGGGCAGGTCGCCGAGGCTCTCGGGGGCGACGGCGATGCGCTCGAGGGGGGCTAATTCCCCGTAGGAGTGGCCGGCCAGGCGCCCGAGGTCGGGAGGGACCGCTTGTCCGATCCAGCCCAGGGCGTTCCCGTTGGCGAGCAATCCGGCCAGGATCAGGAGCACCCAGGAGATGCGGTTCACGAGACCGACCTCCCGCGCGAGGGCGCGAGGCGCGCAACGCCGAAGGCGATCAGGCCCGAGGCCCCGATCACCAGGGCCTGGCCCAGGAGCTCGTGGGGCACTCCGTCCACGGCGGACGGGCCGAAGCGATCGAGGATCACGCCCGTGAGGGCGATCCGCGCTGAGTTGACCAGTAGGGAAGCGGGCAAGGCGAGGGCTACCAGACCCATGGCGGCCGCGGGGCGCAGGCGGAAGAGGCCGCCCAGGAAGACCGAGAGCACCATCAGGATGAGGGTTGTCCCGGAGCCGGCGCAGGCTTCGGAGACCAGGAGTTCCCAGCCGCGGTAGTGCAGTGTCGAGCCGATCCAGCTGCAATCCGGGTCGAGGGGCGCGAGCATCCAGAGCGCCGTGCGCCCGGAAGCGGCCGCTGCCCAGGGCTGGATTCGATCGACCAGGGGCTGGGGGAGCGGCACCATGAACGCCAGCATCACGAGCGCCCAGGCGTGGCGCCGGACGGCCGATGCCCCGCCCCAGGTGGAGACCAGTCCGACCACCGCCAGGGGCAGGCCGGCGAGGGCGAGGGTGAAGCGCCCGAGCAGTACGCCGACGGCCAGGCACGCGGCGGCTGCGGCGAGTGGGAGGGGCGCCCTGGGCGAGGCGTTTACATGGCCCGTCGCTGGAGCGCAGCGCTCGGCCGTGAGGGCCAGGATCAGGGCCAGGACGGGAACGAGGAGCACGTAGCCCAGGCGCGGTGTGTTCCAGGCCAAGGGCGCCCACTCGGTCAGGGTCGGCCGAAACGCCGCCAGCACAAGTCCGATCTGTGCGGCGAGCAGGGCGCGGGAGCGCGCGGGCATGTCCACTGGCCCGTGGGTGGCTGACGGGCCGCTAGTCCTGCTTCTGCTTGCGGCGGAGAGCCGCCAGCCCGAGGGCTGCGCCGCCCGCCAGGGCGGCTATGGTCAGGGGCTCGGGCGAGTGGGTCGGGACTTTCAGTCCCCTGTTTACGTCGCCATTCTGAGCCAGCACCGACGGGGCGGCCAGAACGGGAGCAGTGGTGCACGCCAGGATCGTGATGCTTGCGAGGATTGCGGTGGGGGTCTTCATTGTGCTTGCGAGGAAATATGTGGATCCCGCGGCTTCGAGCCGCTGGCGCACTGGTTTCCGATCACCGGCCGCAGGGAGCTGGCGACCATCTGCATCCATGCGAACCCATGGCAGCGGTGTCTTCCTCCGAGCGCAGGATGGCGGGGCATTTTATCACTCTTGCAGGGATCGTGCCACCCATTCCGAAACGTGCGCTCGGGGGGAGTGGGGCGCGGGCCTGGGCCTCCGGACCGGGGTACCCTTCGCTAGTGCCTGGGGGAGTTCCCATTGCGCCTTTCGGTCTAGGCCGCCACCCGCGATGACCAGGGACAGCCACAGCCCGATTGAATTTCACCTTCCGGTCATCGCCCTGGGTCTGGCCATGGCGGTTGCCCTGGCCCTGCGCCTGCCAGGGATGGCCCAGAGCCTGTGGTTCGACGAGGCGTGTATGTCGGGCCAGCGCTTGGGGAGCCTCGCCCGTCTGGCGTCCCTGCTCTACGTCGATATCCACCCGCCGCTGTATGTCCTGTGGATGGTCGTCTCCAACCACCTGTTCGGAGATTCGGAGGTCAGCATGCGCATGCTGCCCCTGCTCTCGGGACTGGCGAGCCTGCCCCTGGCCTTCGATGTGGGCCGGCGGCTGGTCGGCCCGCGCGCAGCCCTCTGGAGCGTCTGGTTGCTGGCGCTCTCGCCCGTGCACATCTGGTACTCGACCGAGGCGCGGCTCTACTTGCCCATGACGTTCCTCGTGCTGTCGGCCGTCTCCCTCTATCACCGCTTGCTCGCCGGCGACGGGCGTCGGTGCATCCGAGTCCTGTACGCGCTGGTCGTGGGCCTGATGCTGTCGCTGCACTACTACCTCGTTCCCTACGTCGTGCTCTTCTCCTGCGCGGCCCCTTGGCTTGGGCGGCGCTGCGCCCAGCCAGAATTTGCGCGCCGCATCTTGCGCACGAACGGGGTGATGCTCGCGTTGCTCTCGCTGTGGGTGGGAGCCAAGCTCGTCGTGGCGCACCTGGAAACCTCCCAGGCCTACCTGCGGGCCCTGACTCTCCCGGGACTGTTCGAGTTCCTCTTCGCCTGGTGCTGGACCGGCAACGGCCTGTCCGCCGGCCTGCGCGTGAGCGGGGACAACACCTATCGCGTGCTCTGGGTGCTCTCCCAGGGATTGGGCGTCGTCCTCTTCGCTGGCGGCCTGCGCTGCGCTCTGCGCAACCCGGGGCGCGAGCTCGGGGGGCCCGCGACGGTGCTTTACCTGCTCGCCATTCCCGGGGCACTACTGGTCTTACCGCTGGTCGGCCTGGACGCCACCTACATCGAGCGCAGCGCCCTGCCCGCTCTGCCCTTCTTCGTGTTCCTCGTGGCTCTGGGGCTTACGTCCCTCCGTTCGCCGTTCGTGCGTCGCTTCGCCCAGGTGGCGGTGCTCGCCTCCTGTTCGGTGAACCTGGCCGCGGCCGTAGTCCACGGTGAGGAATGGACGGTCTACAAGCCGCACCCCGACTGGCGCTCCGCGACGGCGTACCTGTCGGAGGAGATCGATGACGGAGAGGGGGATCGCCCGCTCTTCTCGGCCTTGCCCAACCCGCGCAGCCTCTCCTACTACGATCGGCGCATCCAGCAGGTCATGAACCTGACCGCAGACCAGCCCGGCCTCGAGCGCCTCTGCTCCATACTCGTCGAGCGCTTGGGCGAGGGGCCCGGGGGTTGGATCGCGGGCCGCGCGCGGGCTCTGGCGAAGGACTTCGAACGCTCGCGAGCAGAGTTGCTCGAAAAGGCGCGCATGCGAGTCTACCCGAGCGGGAGCGGACGCCTGGCGGACCTCAAGCTCCCCGAGCGCTCGCCCGACGGCGTGTTCTACCTCGTGGTCAACCGCTGGTGGCCGTCACGGGACACGGCCGCCGAATCTCTGCTCGCCCTTCCGCACCTGCGCACGCTCGAAGAGCGGAGCTTCGAGAGCCTCAAGATCTACAAGCTGGAGCGACGCCGGTGAGCGCCGTCGACCTCTCGCTCGTGATCGCCTGCTTCAACGAGCAGGGGCATCTCTTGGAGTCGGTGGCGGAGATCGAGCGTTCCCTGGGAGCGGCGGGCATCACCCACGAGCTGCTGTTCATCGACGACGCGAGCTCGGACGGCACGGCGACCTTGATCGAGGGTCTCGTGGCGGGCAGGGACGATCGGCGCGCCGTGTACCACACCGTAAACGTCGGGCGCGGTGGGACGGTCAGCGAGGGATTTCGCATGGCTCGCGGGCGGCGCGTGGGGTACCTCGACATCGATCTCGAGATTCACTGCCGGGTCGTGCCCGAATTGTTGGCGGAGCTGGATGCAGGCGCGGACGCGGCGACCGCCTACCGGTGTTACGACCCCCACTGGCGAGCCGACAGCCTCCTGCGCCATGTGCTCAGCAGGGGCTACCGCCTGATCCTGCGTACCATGCTCGCGACGCGCTTGCGGGACACCGAGACCGGCTGCAAGTTCTTTGATCGCGAGGCGCTGCTTCCCATCCTGGAGGAGGCTCGCCATCCCGGTTGGTTCTGGGACACCGAGATCATGATCCTGGCGGAGCGGCGCGGTCTGAAGATCGTCGAGGTCCCCTGTCGTTTTGAACAGCGCCTCGACAAGCGCTCGACCGTCCGGGTCTTCCGAGATGTGCCGGACTACCTGGTCTCCCTGTGGACCTTCCGTCGACGCCTGAGCGCTTCCGAGGCCGGTCGGGAGAAAGATCCAGACAGTACATAGACCCGAGGCCGTCGATCGGCGCGCGGTCTCTGGACGGCGTCTACCCGTGCTGGGGCGAGGCGAAGAAGCGATCTGGCCGAAAGCGATTGAGGATCGTGCCGAGGATCGGGAGGCCGGCGCCTTCCAGCATGCGCGTCGCCGCGGCGGCCTGGCTCCGGGAGGTCGATCCGGCGCGCAGGACGAGCACGGTCGCGTCGACGTGCTCCAGCATACGCAGAGCTTCGGGATAGGCGACCAAGGGTGGGACGTCGACGATCGTGAACTGTCCCTGCTGGCATGCCTCCTGCATGACCTTGCGGACCTCGCTGCGCTCGACTTCCCAGGTGCTGTCCCGGCGCTCACCGGCAGTGAGGACCCGCAGGCCCTTGACGGTCGATTGGCGCATGGCTCCCTCGAGCGTCGCCTCGCCTTCGAGGACCGACGTGAGTCCGGGTGTGGGGGTGAGTCCGAGGTATCCCGCCATGGCGGGCGAGGCCCAGTTCCCCTCGAACAGCAAGGCCTGTTCTCCCAGGTCGCGCACCAGGGCTAGGGCGACGCAGGTGGCCAGGGTGGTCGTTCCGACGCCGTGCTCGCTGCCCACGAAGGCCAGACGGCGCAGGGAACCTGCGCGTCCACCGCGGCTGAGGGCGGCCAGGGGTTCGCCGATGCTCTCGCGCACGACGGCGTAGGTCGCGTCGATGGGCAGGGACCCTTCTCGTTCTTTCGCCGGCATGCTCACGAGTTCCCGTTGCGCCGCAGTTTCTTTCCGAGCCGTCGCCAGTCGGGCTGCTCGCCAATCACTGCCAGCAGTGGGTGTCCGACGGCTGCGGTCACGTGCGAGGCGTAGCGGATCCGCCGGTCGGTCAGGTGTCGCACGAGAATGTAAGCCAGTGCGAGAGCGAGGCTACCGACGATGCCCATCATGTAGTACTTCAGTCGCGCCGGACCGACGGGCTCCATCGGGAGGCTGGCCTCCTGGATGACAACCAGGTTGCTCATCTGCTCGTTGCGGTCGATCAGGCCCATGATGGCCGCCTTGTCCAGGGCCGAGTGGAGTTCGGCGACGTGCGACTCCTTGCGCGTCAGCTCTTCCTTCAGGTCGAGGTGGCGTGGCTCGCAGGCGATAAATTTCGCCATGTGGCGCTCATGATCGTCGAGCAGCCAGAGCTGGTGGGCCTGAGAAGCGACGATGCCCTGCTCCTCGCGGTCCAGGACCTGGATCTGCTCGGCCAGGGTGTCGAGGCGCGGGTTGGGCCCCGGGTGGGTACGAGCCGGGCTGAGCTCCAGGGTCGGGGGCGCCTGCGCGAGTGAGTCGTGCACGGCGTCGATCTGAGCCCTCAGCTGACCCGCTCGCGCTGCATAGGCCGCGGAGTCTACCCGGTATTCCGTGGCCAGACCTGCGAGCTGTCCGCGCAGGTTCGCCTCCTGCGTGTAGAGCGATGTGAAGACCGGATTGGTGATGAGCTGCGCTGCGATAAGGCTGTCCACGTGAAGCGGGGTGGCCTCCAGCAGAGTCTGCAGCGTCGCTCGCTCGCCGTTGATGGTGGCAAGGCGAGTGTGGCTCTGGGAGAGGGTGCTCTCGAGGGCCTCGATGGCATTCAGGAGCGATGCTTTCTGCGACGTGGGATCCACGTGCCCACACTCCCCGATGTGCTCATAGCGCTCCATCCTGACCCGCTCCGCCTCTGCCACGGCCTTGCGGAGCTGGTCGGCAAGGAAGGTCTCTTGGGGTTGGACGGCGTAGACCTCGCGGTGGCGCTGCTGGAAGGTTCGCAGGAAGGCGTCCACGCAGTCGCGAGCCAGGGTCGGGTCGGTGGCCGTGAACTGTACTTCGATCGTCTTGGTGCGAGACTTGTTCGAGACGGTCACCCCGGCGGCGATCACCGCGGTCGCCTGTCGCAGGGCAGCGGTGGGATCGAGTTCCGGCGCTTCCGCCGGTCCCTGGGCGTTGACCCAGTTCGTCCAGCGCCCACGCAAGGCCTGCAGGCCGGCCAGGGGGAGGGGTAGGTCCTCGAGTTCTCGCTCTCGCGGCGCGAGGATCCTCTCCACCCCCAGTTCGAGGGCCACCCGTTCGTGCAGGGCGGGGTTGCTGAGGACCTGCAACTCGTCGCTGATGCCCGTCGCGTCCGCTCCGCTCGATGCTGCTCCGGGGACGGCCGCCTCGGGCGCCTGCTTTTCGCGTGCGCCGAAGCGCACCAGGACCTTGCCGGTCGACGTGAACTGGGAAGGTAGGTCCATCCCGTGCAGCGCGGCCCCCAGGGTCCCCGCCAGCAGTAGGCCGAAGACCACCAGGCGGTGGCGGTACGATCCGTGCACCAGCAGTTCGCCTAGGTCGAGGAAGGTCGGTTCACCGGCCGTGGCGCGCGAGTTCACAGGCGCGGGGCTCATTGGATGCGAGGAATGAGGGTGGGGATCGGGATCATCTGCCGGATGTAACGGTCGATCCAGATGTTCACCTTTACCACGGGTGTATTGGGGACGAAGATTACGTCGTGCGGCTGTAGCAGGATCGGGTCGAGATTTCCCCAGTGCTCCGTACCCGCGTCGATTCTCCAGGCGATCTGTCGTCCCTCCTGGGGCAGCCAGCGCACGAGCAGGGTGTTGTCCAGCCGGGCGGAATCAGTCTTGTGTCCGCCCGCTCGCGCCAGGGCTTCGACCAGGGTCAGGCGTCCCGTCCCGAGGGCGATGGGCCCCGGCGACTGCACCTCTCCGGTCACAACGACTGAGCGCTCGGCGGGAGTCATGACGTTGACGGTCACCACCGGGTTCTGGAAGATCTGCGAGTAGAGAACGGTCAGCTTCTCACGCAACTGCGGGATGGAGAGCCCTGCCGCCTGGACCTCGCCGATGGACTGGAAGGAGGCCTGCCCATCGGCGCGTACCGTGACCTCGTGGTTCCACTCCGAGCGCTGGTCGAAGCGCACCTGCAGGCGGTCGCCGGGCGCCATGGCCACGAGCTGGTCCCCGCCGCTGCGGGTGGCGTTGACCTCCTCGGCGATCTGCGGCAGGGGCTGCCCGGGGGGGGTGATCGCGCAGCCGCCGCACAGGGCGGGGGCCAGGAGGGCGAGGGAGGCCAGGAGAGCCGTGGGGCGAGAGAGGGTCATCGGGTGGACACGAGGGCACGCCCGACCTGCAATCCGGGCGGCGGCGGAGACGAAACCGACATCGTAGCTCCCCGAAGTGTATCCCATACGGGGCGCCGGGCTCGCATTCCCCTCGGCGAGAGCCGTCCGGGGGGCCGGGCACAGCGTTTCGGGTCTCATCGAGCGCCTCCAGACGGGCCGCTCCCCGCGGATTCCTCGGCCTCTGCGATGCAGGCCTTCAGGCGCGCGGCGAGGGCTCGCACGTTGGGCTCGAGGACCATGCTGTCGTGGTCTCCCGGCACCTCGTGGACGTCCACGCGCGGTGCGTGCGGGCCCCAGCCGTTGTCGTGGTAGACGAAGTCCCTCCCGGCGGTCAGCCAGCGCCCGCGGCCCACCGAGTAGGCGTTGTCGAGGCGCGGGCGGAACAGGGAGATGGCGCCATCGCAAGGACGCACCTCGTAGCGAGAGAGGGCTAGACGGAAGGCCGCCTCGATCTCGTCATTGTTGAAGGTCAGCGAGTCGGTCGCGGCCGGCGCAGCGCCGTTGGAGCGCGCCGCGCGCCGGGCGCGTTCCCACTCCAGGCGGTCTGTGATCCAGGACGCGATGTAGCCCGTGCCCTCACGCCGCAGGCGTTGGACGTGGAGCATCAGCTTGTCGCGCCCGGTCAGAGCTTCGGCGTGGGGCAGGGGGGTGTCCAGCAGGGCCAGCAACGCCACCTCCTGGCCTGCCTCCCGCAGCTGGCGCGCGATCTCGTAGGCTGTGATCCCGCCGCCCGAGAAACCGCCCAGCAGGTACGGACCCTCGGGCTGAACCGTGCGCATCTCGGCGATGTACGCGCGAGCCATCTCCTCGAAGTCGTCGTGCGGTTCGTGCCCCCCGTAGATCCCGCGCGCCTGCAGCCCGAAGAACGGGCGCTCCTCGCCGATCAGGTAGGCGAGGTGGCGCAGGTTCAGGACGTTGCCGAACATCCCGGCCACCAGGAAGAACGGGGTGCGGTCTCCCGCCTGGCCCTCGTGCATGGGGACGAGGTGTGTGTAGCGCGCTCGCGGCGCCTCTTCCTTGCCAGCGGTCTGCCCGTCGGCACCGATGTGCTCTCGCACGTGCTCGGCGCAGGCCTCGATAGTCGGCGCCTCGAAGAGCAGCGAGATGGGGAACTCCGCGTCGTAGGCCTTCTTGATGCGTGCGAACAGGCGTACGGCGATCAGGGAGTGGCCCCCGAGGTCGAAGAAGCTGTCCTGCACGCCGACCGCCTCGACGCCCAGGAGTTCTTCCCAGAACCCGACCAGGGTGCGCTCGACCTCGTCGCGCGGCTCGACGTAGTCGCTCTCCAGGGTCGGGCGGGCGAAGCGGGTCTGTTCCTCTTCTCCGCCGTCCGCGAGGGCATCGATCTGGGCGCGGAGGGCCGGAAGGGCGAGCGAGGTCACGATCACCTCCGGCCGCCTCTCCATCGCCAGGACGCGCTCGAGGGCGCGAACGCCCTCTTCGGGCAGGATGCCCTGGGCGTGGTTGTCGCGCAGGATGCGCTCGGCCGGGGAGAGCGGTGCTCGCGTCCCCGAGTTCTGCGACTCGAACTCGAGGTCCGCGGCGTTCGGCGGCGGCGCGGCGGCGAAGTCGGCGGTCTCGTCCAGGCGCTTCATGAGCAGACCGTGGACCTCGACCAGCACCTTGCCCGCGAGGGTGCAGAGCGCGACATCGAAGCGTGCGAATCCACCCGGACCCGAGGCATCGCGGCGGATCTTCACCCAGCTGCGGATCGTGCGCGTCAGCGGCGCGTGGAAGGCCACGCTCTCGTAGGAGACGGGGACCCACAGACTCGCTCCGTACTCGTAGCCTTCGATCAGGTCCATTGCGAAGCCGGTCCCGATGTCCAGCAGCGCGGGGTGGAGGGGCAGGTGCTCGAGGTCGGCGGAGAACTCGGGGTGCAACTCGAGCAGACCCAGGGCCTCGCCTTGGCCATAGCTGGCCTGGTGCAGCACGCGCCAGCGCGGGCCGAACTTGAGGTGCTCCTCCTGGGCCGTGCGCAGGCCGGTCTCGTCCACCGGGCTGCGGCTGGCCCGGCAGCGAGCATCGATCTCCTTCAGGGGCACCTCGGCCGCGGGCTCCAGGGCTCCGAGAACGCACTGCGCCTGGGCGTGGGTTTCCCAGCCTTCCCGGCCGTCGTCGAGGGTGCGCAAGCTCTGGAGTTCAAAGGCGTACCCGCGCTCGTCGGGAATCATGCGCACGCGCACCGCTCGCGTCTCGGAATCTTCGACCTGCAGGGGGCGGAAGAAGTAGATGTCCTGAAGTTCGAAGGGCCCGTGTTCGCCACACTCGGCCAGGGCTGCCCGCGCCAGCTCGATGGTGCCGGTTCCCGGGAGCAGGGCGTGGCCGGTGGCGGTGCGGTGCTCGTCGAGCACCCAGTGGGTGTCCGTCCGGTAGTCGGCGACGAGGACCGTGCGCCCGTGCTCGTCGTGGCCACGCGCGTCGAGCAGGGGATGGGTCGTGCCGAGGGGCTCGGTGCCCTCGAGGGCGGGTGCGTCGGGAGCCAGGGCGCGGGCGGCCATGCCCACGTCCTTCCAGATGCCCCAGCCGATCGCGACCATGCGCGTGCCGCGCCGAGCGGAGCGGCTGCGGGCGAAGGCGTTCAGGAAGGCGTTGGCGGCCACGTAGTCCACCTGGCCGATGGGGGCGATGGCCGCGCTGGTGGACGAGAAGAGCGCGAAGAAGTCGAGTTGCTCCCGGGCCAGCAGGCGGTCGAGGACCAGGGTGCCGTGGATCTTGGGGGCGAAGATGCGCTCGATGTCTCCCTGGGTTTTGAGGGAGATCAGCTGGTCGTCCACCACGCCTGCCAGGTGCAGCACGCCGTCGAGGCGTCCGAAGTGTCGGCGTACCTCCCCGAGAGCATCGCGCATGGCTTCCAGGTCGGTCACATCGGCGGCCAGGGGCAGCACCTCGGAGCCCAGCTCTTCGAGCTCCAGGATGCGTTGGAGCGTGCGGCCGAGAGGATCGGTGGCGCGCCCGCCCCGGGCGCGCGCGGCCCACTCCTCGCGCGGCGGCAAGGCCGTGCGCCCGAGCAGGGCCAGGCGCGCCCCGGAGGTCCGCGCCAGGTGCTCGGCCATGGTCAGTCCCAGGCCGCCCAGGCCGCCCGTGATCAGAACCACGCCGTCCTCGCGCAGGGCAGGGGCAGGGGAGTCGGCCGGTTTCTCGCAGCGCTCGTACCCCAGCTCCCAGCGTTCATCGCCGCGGCGGGCGACGGTTCGGTTGCCGGGAGTGGCCGTGACCTCCTCATCGATCGCGTCCTGCAGGGTGCCGGGATCGACGGGCGCCGCCTTGCGACGGAACAGGCCCCATGAAGGCTTCTGGTCGAGGCGGAAGTCGATGTCGATGCTGGCGCAGGTGACTCCCGCCAGCTCGCGCGGGATGACTCCGCAGGGTCCGAGCAGGGTGGCCTTCTCGGGGTGGCGCAGGGGCTCGTCGGCGACCTGCTGCATGCCATTCGAGAAGACGTCCAGGTGCAGACCGCCGGTGAGGCTGTTCCCCGCCAGGGCCTGGGCCAGGAAGAACAGGCTGTAGAAGCCGTTCTCCTGGGTGCGGTGAAAGAAGTTCGAGCCGGGGCGGTAATTCTCGTCGTCGGTCACTGACCAGAAGTGGGCGATGCGCGCAGGGGTGCGCCCAGCGGCGATCACATCGGACATCAACTGGTCGTAGCCCGCCCGACCGTGTTCGGGAGTCAGGATGTATTCGGTTTCGCTGAGCTGGGCGTAGGCGTCTCCGGCGCGCACCTTGAGGACGGTGTCACCGCGCGCGCTCAGGCGCTCGGCGAGGCCCGCGCCGAGGCCCGCGTCGTCCAGGAATACTAGCCAGGTCTGCGCGCCGACTGCCTCGTCAGGCAGGGGCGCGTCGCGCCGGCCCCACGCGGGCTGCTGGAACCACTCGTCCTCATCCTCCAGGCGCGTCGGCTGCTCGGGCTCGGTCGCCGCGGCGCTCACTTGCTTCGACGCCTCGATCCAATAGGGCTGGTTCTGGAACGGGTAGGTCGGGAGGGAGACTCGCTTGCGCCGCTCGTCCTCGCCTGCTCCGACGGGCTCGATGTCCACGCCGCAGGCCCACAGCCGCCCGGCGGTGGTCAGCAGGTAGGCGTCGTCGCCGGTCTTCTCCTCGGGGTGACGCATGGACGGCAGCACGGTCCGCCCGGGCCCGGCGTCGACGTGCTGGCGCGCCAGGGAGGAGAGGGTGTTCCCCGGGCCCACCTCGAGCAGGACGCGCGCGGGATCGTCCAGCAGCGTCCCGATGCCGTCGGCGAAGCGCACGGTGCCGCGCAGGTGGCTGACCCAGTAGTCGGGGTCGGTGGCCTCGTCGTCACGGATCCAGGTTCCGGTCAGGTTGGAGACGAAGGGGATCGTCGGAGGCGAGAACTCGAGGCCGCGCAGGTAGTCCCCGAACTCCTCGAGGATCGGGTCCACCAGGCGCGAGTGGGCGGCGATCGCGATCTGCACCCGGCGCGCGTCCACATCGACTGCCTCCAGCCGTTGCTCCAGGGCATCGAGGGCCGCACTGGAGCCCGAGGCGACGCAGCTGGACGGCGCGTTGATCGTGGCCAGGTCCAGGTCATCGCCCAGCATGGCCTGCAGCTCGTCGGGGGGGACCGAGACGCTCAGCATGCCGCCCTCGGGGACGCGCTCGAAGAGTTGACCGCGCAAGGCGACCAGTCCCAGGGTGTCGCTGAAGGACAGCACGCCCGCCACGCAAGCGGCGGTGTTCTCACCCATGCTGTGACCGATCATGGCGGTCGGCTGCACGCCGCGTTCCATCCACAGTTGCGCCAGGGCGTACTCGACTACAAACAAGGCCGGGAGCTGCAGGGATGGGCGCACCAGTTCCCGGCGCGCTTGCGACTCGTCGACCCGAGCGCGAAACAGGAACTCGAAGAGGTCGATGCCAGCGCGCTCGGAGAGTTCGGCGAAGCCGCGTTCGATGTGTTCGCGGAAGAGCGGCTCGGTTTCGAACAGCTCCTGCCCCATGCGCGGGTGCTGGGCACCGCCCCCGGGAAACAGGAACGCCACCGAGCCCGGAGTCTGCGCCCTGCGGTGGGTGAACACGCGCCGGGCGTCGCCCTCGGTCAGCAGACGGCTGGCCTGTTCGCGGTCGGCGCAGGCCAGGACGCGGCGGTGATCGAAGGCGCGCCGGCCTTCGCGCAGGGTGAAGGCCACGTCGGCCAGTTCCTGCTCGGGGTGTCGGTCGAGGTGTTCGGCCAGGCGCCGGGAGGCCTGGTCGAGGGCGGCGCGCGAGGCGGCGGAGAGGGTCAGGAGTTCGTACGGTCGCTGGGCGGACGTGGTGCCGGGGCGCTCGGGAGCCTCTTCGAGGATCACGTGGGCGTTGGTCCCGCCCACGCCCAGGGAGTTGACCCCCGCTCGACGCGGGAACTCCCCCGCGCTCCACTCGCAGAGCTCGGTGTTGACCGTGAAGGGCGTGTG
>MPMD02434431.1_pt1 | contig 27830 bp, 22 predicted proteins | sample 1617291 | NCBI WGS metagenome assembly MPMD02 (sample SAMN05944810, study PRJNA350692) | marine metagenome | biome: marine; feature: ODZ; material: water; isolation source: 120 m water sample filtered on 30 um supor filter | place: Pacific Ocean | collected 2012-04-09 | depth 120m m | reverse complement strand
CTATCCTTGGCTCTCAACGGGAACACGTGACCCGGCCTCTCCAGATCCTCGGGCTTGCAGTATGCCCGGGGCGCAACCTCGATGGTTTTGGCGCGATCGGCAGCGCTGATTCCCGTGGTCACGCCCTTGGCGGCCTCGATGGAAATCGTAAATGCCGTCTCGTGTTGATTGGTGTTGCGCTGTGCCTGACTATCCAGCCCGAGCCGATCACAGGTTGCCCCATCCATCGGCATGCAGATCAGACCGCGCGCCTCCTTGGCCATGAAGTTGATGGCCTCGGGGGTCACATGCTCGGCGAGCATGATCACGTCGCCCTCGTTCTCGCGATCGGGATCGTCCACCAAGATGATCATGCGCCCGGCCTGCAGGTCTTCAAGCGCTTCTGAAATGGTGCACAGGGTCATGGTCTGGACGGGCCCTGGAGGGGCCGAAGAGAGTTGTTCGCTGCCGGGGCAATCAGTCAGGATACGGGATGGGGAGTGGGTGCGGCTATGGGCCCAGGAGAGCTCTCTGGGTTGCCCCCGGGAGGTCCCCAACACCCTCTCCACAGGTACCTGCTCCCGTTTGGGGACAGCTGTGGAGAACCCAATAAGCTCGTGACGCAAGTCCTTGCTGGGCAATGACCTACGTCGAGACATGCACCGTATTGAGAATGTGTAGAAGTGCTCATCTGTGCTCCATTCCTCCCCACGCGGGTGCCGATGAGAGCGGGGCGCTCAGCGCCCCCGATCATGCACCGGCCCACCATTCTACTTGCCGCCTCAACGATACTCCTGGCCTTCGGCTGGGTGAAAGTGGCCGATTGGAAACGAGTGGACCCGAGCGAGGCCCTGTTCAATCGCCTCGGGCATATGGCGGGGCAGATGGAGGTCCTGTCCCGAAACGTAGACCGCCTCTCGGACGAGATTCGGGTCCTCCATACCCAGCGACCCGGCTTGGAGGCCGATGAGCTCTTGGGTCGGATTGACGAACTGGACGCCGAGGTTCTTGGTCGCTACAGCGGGCTGGCCCAGACCGTCGATGCGAACGCCAGCCTTGTCCAAGCGGCCGGGCGCGATCTCTCCGAGCTGCACGATCAGCTGCTTCCAGGCTCCAACCATCTGTGGCAGGGACTGCTGGCCCCCACGGTTCAGTTGGCGAGCCCCATGACCGTGGGCAGCGGAGTTCTCATGCCCACTCGCGAAGATGGGCCGGTCCGCGTTCTCACGGCTTGGCACGTCGTACGCGACATCCTCGCTGATGGTGGTGATGGCCATTCAGAGGTTCCCTTGCACATCTATCGTCACGATGGAGTGACTCTCAATGCAAAGGCCAAGCTCCTCGCCTACGAGAACGATCTTGATTCATGCCTTCTTGAGCTGGTCGGAGAGCACGCTGATCTCGAGGGAACATCCCTGCCTACACGCGCCCATCTGGCGAACGTGCAGGTCTTTGATCCGGTCTACGCCGTGGGCTGCCCCCTCGGTAGTGATCCCGTCCCCAGCCACGGCGCCATCTCCGCCCTTGACCACTGGGTCGATGGCCAGAGCTACTGGATGATCAACGCGCCGACCTTCATCGGCAACTCCGGCGGGGGCGTCTTCGACGCCCGCAACCTGTGCCTCCTTGGCATCGTCTCCAAGCTGTACACCCACGGCGCACGCCGCACAGTGGTTCCTCACATGGGCCTCGTGACGCCCTTGGGGGACATCTACGACTGGCTGGAGCGCAGCGGCTACGGCGAGTTGATCCCCCAGTAGGGTGGACCCGCAGCACCTTCTTGCGCCTTGCGGCCCCCGATGACGCTCTAGTGGCGGAAATGCCGGGCGTCGCTGAACACCATCGGAATGCCCGCAGTGTTGCAGGCGGAGATGATCTGGTCGTCGCGCACCGAGCCCCCGGGCTCAACCATCGCCACGACGCCCGCATCGATGGCCACCTCGACTCCGTCCGGGAAGGGGAAGAAGGCATCAGATGCCAGGACCGAGCCCGCGCTGCGGTCACCGGCCTTGCTGACCGCTAGACGCACCGAGTCCACGCGACTCATCTGACCGGCCCCGACCCCATAGACGGTCCTCGGTCCGGAGAGCACGATGGCGTTGGACTTGACGTGCTTGGCTATGCGGTTGGCGAATGCCAGCGCGGCTGCCTGTTCGCTGGAGGGAGAAACCTCCGTCACGGACCGGAACTCGGCTTGCCCCTCTGCCGTCAGGTCTCGCTCCTGAAGCAGGAAGCCGCCCACCACTTTCTTGACCTCTACGTCTCGTGAGTTGCGAGAGGAGGGCCCGTATTCTCCACAGGCGAGCAGGCGCACGCTCTTACCCCACTTCGGCTTATGCGTCAGGAGGTCCAGAGCATCCTCGTCGAACGAAGGCGCAATAATCGCCTCCACGAAGCGATTGCCATCTACGAGGAACTGCGCGCTGGCCATATTCAGTGGTCGCGTGAACGCCAGCACCGAACCAAAGGCTGAAATCGGATCGCCGGACCAGGCCTCCTCAAGCGCCTCCTCGATGTCCTCATGTACTGCGGCACCACACGGGTTGGTGTGCTTGATGACGCAAACGAAAGGCTCTTCAAATTCCTTGGCCAGGGCGAATGCCGCGTCCAGGTCCACGATGTTATTGAACGATAGAGCCTTGCCGCCCAGCACCTCTGCGTCCGCCACGCTCGGTTCACCGGCTGCGCCCGTCTTGTAGAAGGCCGCGTTCTGGTGGGGGTTCTCCCCGTAGCGCAGGTCCAAGGCCTTGACCCCGCCCATGCTGAAGCCACTGGGAAACTCCGAATCCCCCGCGTGATCTGCCCCATCTTTCTCGAACAGCCAACGGCTGATGGCGCTGTCATAGCGTGCCGTCAGGGCATAGGCCTTGAATGCCAACTCCGCGCGCAACTCATCGGAGAGAGACCCATCTCGCTTCTGAAGGTCATCCAGCACGCGCCCGTAGTCTGATGGATCAGTGACGATGCCCACGTGGGCGTGGTTCTTGGCTGCGGAGCGCACCATGCTCGGTCCACCGATGTCGATCTGTTCGATGGCTTCGGCTCGCGACACGCCCTCTTGGGCCACGGTTGCCTCAAACGGGTAGAGGTTGACGACCACCAGGTCGATCCCCTGGATGCCATGCTCATCCATCGCCGACACGTGGTCGGGATTGTCGCGCAGTGCCAGAATGCCGCCGTGCACCTTTGGGTGGAGGGTCTTCACTCGACCGTTCATCATTTCCGGGAAGCCCGTGTATTCGGCCACCTCGGTGACGGGAATGCCCGCCTCGGCGAGTACGCGGTGGGTGCCCCCCGTTGAGAGTAACTCCACTCCCATTTGGCTCAGATTACGGGCAAAGCCCTCGAGTCCGGTCTTGTCGGAAACGCTCAACAGCGCGCGGCGGATCTTTTGTTGCATGCTCTCACTCCGGCCCACCCGGGCCTGAAGGATCCTTGGTGAATTGGAAAACAGGCAGGCCATTCTAGCTTCCCGCCTCGCCCAAGACGACGGCGGAGCGGGCCCAATTGTGCCGAACAGCGAGCAACCGTCAGTCGCTCCCTCTTCGGGACGATCCCCTCGCCTTGCGATGGCCCGAGGGAGTCAGCGAATAGCGGCGACCCTGAACCTCTTGTGCCAGGTCGGCCTGGACCAGCTCGACCAGAGCGCGCTTGGCCGCTTGGCGACTCATGCTGGCGGAGCGAGCCACCTCCGCCTGATCCAGGGGGCTGCTGGCTTGCAAGAGACTCAGTACCCGCGCGGTTCTCTTGTCCAGTCGGGCACGAGTCGGCCCATCTTTCCGGCGCATGCGGTGCAGGGCCGCCTCCTCCGCAGGACGCGTGGAGGAACCATCTCGGACGAAGACGCGCTGGGCCCCTTCAACCGTCACCTCAACTGGCCCTGGTCGTACCGGCTCTATCCGGGCCTCCACCAGAATCAATCCCCCATCTCTGTGCCGGCGCAGGTTCATGACGGGTTGCGGGTGACAGAGTTCGCCTGCCGATCGCACGTCTGCAATGACCTGCCTGGCATCGGGGACCCCCACGCGCAGGCCATCATCGGTGATGCCCACCCAGAGGTGGCCGCCCACGCCGTTGGCAAAGGCCGCAAGGGTTCGGGCCACGCGATCCAACCGTGGCAGGATCTCCTTCCACTCGCACTCGGGCCCTTCTGGCGAGATGTGGACACTGCTCATGGAGCCTGCGGTTAAGGAGTCTTCTCCTCGCTTCGCGCGACTCCCATGAGCGTCTCCACGACCGATTGCACGTCGCCCGTTGGCGCCTGGCATGCGAAGTCCTGGCAGAGGTAGAGCGTGGGCCCCTCACCCACGACGCCCTGCGACTCCACGTACGGCACCACCTTTGTCAGGGCTTGGTGACCCGTGGCCGGTCGCAGAATGACCACTTTGCTCGGCACAAAGGGACGGTGAATCCGGCGCAAAGCCTCCTGGGTCTTGGGGTCTGAAGGATCCCCAGCAACGACGACCTCCTTGGTAGGACCCAGGGCAAAGTCTAGCCCTATCAGGAACTGGGTGTGCATCGCGGGAGCGCGGGTGATGGTCCCTGAGAGACCCTCGAAACTCTTGGCCGCCGCCGTCTCGTAGCGCACCTGCCCCGTCAAGCGCCCCAAGCGCAAGAGGGCCAAGGTCGCCACCGAGTTTCCGGACGGGATCGCCCCGTCCGAACTCTCCTTGGGCCGCACGATGAGCTGCTCACCACTCGCGGAAGAGAGAAAGAAGCCCCCGACTTCGGTGTCCTGAAACTCCGCCAGCATGTGGTCCGCCAGTTCCTGCGCAGCCTGCAGGAAGCGCAGCTCTTGGCTGGTTTCAAACAACTCCAAGAGGCCCCAGCAGGCGAAGGCGTAGTCCTCCAACAGACCCGAACCCGCTGCCTGGCCGAGCCGCGCCACCTTGTACAGAGACCCGTCATCGGCGCGCAAGACGTTCAGCAGGTGGTCTCCTGCGCGCTCGGCAATCTGCGCGTACGCCGCGTCATCCAATACACGCGCGGCCATGGCGTAGGCGCCGATCATCAAGCCGTTCCAGTCCGTCAGGATCTTGTCGTCCTTAAAGGGATGGATGCGCGGCTCCCGCGCCGTAAACAGCCTCTGTCTGATGTCCTCGATCCGCTCACCATTCGCGGCCTGATCTTCACCAGAGGCAACGGCACGTTCGTTCAGATCCTGATCCAGAAAGAGGATGTTCTGGCCCGTGGCCTTGCCCGTAGCTTCTTCGTGGTAGTTGCCCTCCGTAGTCACTCCCCACCAACGGGCAGCAAACTTGGCGTCTTCCTCGCCCAATACATCAGCGAGTTGCTCCTCGGTCCACAGATAGAACAGGCCCTCCTCGCCCTCCGAGTCGGCGTCTTCGGCGGAGTAGAACCCGCCTCCAGGCGCCGTCAAATCACGCGAGACGTAGGTCAGGATCTCACGCGCGGTCTGGGCGTACCCTTCATGGCCCGTGACCTGCCAGGCCTCCAGATAGGCCATCGTCAACAGAGCCTGGTCGTAGAGCATCTTCTCGAAATGCGGCACAAACCACTCTCGATCGGTGGAGTAGCGGTGGAAGCCGAAGCCCACATGGTCCCACATGCCCCCCTTGCGCATCTCCCGCAGGGTGGTCTCCACCATCTCGAGAGCGTGGGCCTGCCCATTACGGCGGTGGTAGCGCAGAAGGAACCGCAGGTTGTGGGGCACGGGGAACTTGGGTGCGGTGTTGAAGCCGCCCTTACCCGGATCAAACTGCCGGGCGAGGCCCGCATAGGCCGCATCCAACATGGTGGAATCGAGCTTCTCGCCCGGCACGCCCTTGACGAATAGGGCGAGTTGCGCCGTAACCTGATCTGCTTGACGGATGAGGTCGTCGTGCTGTGTGTCCCAGGCTTGCGTAATGCGTGGCAGCAGATCAGTCATGCCCCACCGGCCGTAACGGCCGTTCTTGGGAAAGTACGTTCCCGCGAAGAAAGGCTTCTTGTCCGGCGTCATGATGACGGTCATGGGCCAGCCCCCGCTGCCCTGATTCATGGCCTGGGTGACCGTCATGTACACATGGTCCAGATCCGGACGCTCTTCACGGTCGAGCTTGATGCAGATGAATCCATCGTTGAGCAGACGGGCCACGTCTTCATCTTCGAAGCTCTCGTGCTCCATCACGTGACACCAATGGCATGTGGAGTAGCCAATGGACAAGAAGATGGGCTTGTTCTGGGCCTTCGCAGCACGAAACGCCTCTTCGCTCCAGGGGTACCAATCCACTGGGTTGCGAGCGTGCTGTAGCAGGTAAGGGCTTTTCTCGAAGACCAATCGGTTGAATTCCTCGCCACCGTCTGGGGGAAGCGCCCCAATCGTCTCTTGGCTGGGCAGGGGTTGTCGCACGGGTCGCTCCGGATCTTGGCTCGAATGAACATTCGCTGATCCTGGCACCGCCACGCCACCCACGGCGGTCAAGACGAGAGTCGGAACCAGCGCCAGCATGTGAGACAGGGAAAGCATTTCTGGATAGGGTAGGGTTCGGTAGGGACGGGTCTTCCTCACCGGGAGGTGGGTTAGACTCCAAGGGCCTGACCATGATGATACTAAGCTGCGCTCCCCTGATGGCCCTGATCTGTGCCCCCGGCCCAAGCCAGGAAGTCGTACAGGAACCCTCGTGGGTACGCCCCGGCGTTTTCGAGTTCCATGTCGCACCGGGACCGGAGCTCTATTATGAGGTCCGATCCCTCGCCGCACTGCAGGATGCGCAGATCCCCAAGGAATTTGCTGAGGCCGTTGCGGAGATTAGGGAAATCCAGACGTTTCTGGCGACGCCTCTCTCCTGGCCGGTTGTCGATGGCGCATTCACTGCGATCGACGTCCCGGGTCAATTTGCCATTGGTTTGAGCAAGCGTGTTCTACCTCCAAGCAGCCACATGGCCGAGGGCGTCAAGCGTATCCGGGTCGCCAACGCCGCCGCCCGGCTCGCGGCTCACTTGGATGCCCTGGCACCCAAGTGGCTGGAGGAGCAATGGCCTAGCCGTAAGGGTGCCCTTGAGGCGCGTGCGCAGGAATTGACAGCGCTATTTCCTGCAGACCTCCAGTGGCGGATAGCCGGGGGGCTGCACGATCGGCTTGGAATCAAGGCCGCGGACTGGGTTGTACCGGTGAAGTTGGTGCGCCAGATGGCGGGGGTTGCCAGTCGCTCTCTGCTTGAAGCGAATGGCAGCATGGTCAGCGTTGTCGCCACCGAGGGCTTCTCTCTCTCCATCCTTGGAGAGCATGCCCTATACGAGGTCATGCACAGCTTGAACGCTCAGCCGTTCTTTCCCGCCAGCATGCCCGAAACCATGCTGAAGAAGCTCCACAAGGCCAAGATCGAGGCCGGCCTTAGCGATGCCGTCCGCAGCAAACTCATGCGGCTTTGCGCGGCGACCCTGATGCGCCAATTTGTGGATCCCACACATTCCGACGCCGGGCTGACCACAGGGGATTACGCGCGCAGGCCCAAGCTTCACGCCCTCGAAGAGGCTCTTTGGGTCCAATTCTGTGCGGGTGACATCCTGCGTCCGGAGGTGGTGGACACCCTGTGCCTTGCCCTCGGATCCGGCTGGGACGAGAAGCGGCCCTAGCGCCGACTCTTCAGGTAGGCCTCGATGAAGGGGTCGATCTCCCCATCCAACACCGCCTGCACGTTGCCGTTGTCCACGTTGGTGCGATGGTCTTTCACCATCTGGTAGGGATTGAGCACGTAGGAGCGGATCTGGCTACCCCAGGCGATTTCCCCCTTCTCCCCATAGAGCTTGGCCATTTCCGCGTCGCGCTTGCTCTCCTCCAGGGCGATCAGCTTGGCCTGGAGGAGCTTTAGGGCTGTAGCTCTGTTCTTGTGCTGGCTGCGTTCATTCTGACAGCGCACTACAACGCCTGTGGGAATGTGGGTCATGCGCACGGCGGACTCAGTCTTGTTCACGTGCTGGCCGCCAGCTCCGCCGGCTCGCATGGTATCGACCTTCAGGTCCACGTCTTTGATTTCGATTTGGATACTGTCGTCCAGTTCGGGTGTTACGTCCACCGAGGCAAAGGCCGTTTGCCTCCTGGCCTGAGCATCGAACGGACTGATGCGTACGAGACGGTGCACGCCGGATTCGGCTTTCAGATAGCCGAAGGCAAAAGGGCCACTGATGCGCAGCGTCGCGTGCCGGATTCCGCCCTGGGTCTCCTCCTGCACCTCAATGCCCTCCACGTCGAATTCGCGCGCCTCCCCCCAACGCGTGTACATCCGCATCAGCATGGCTGCCCAGTCGCAGGCATCAATTCCGCCCGCTCCCGCACTTACTTGCAGGAATGCCCCAGCGCGATCGTTGGGCCCTCCAAGCATGACCTGGAATTCGAGTTTCTCGACCAGCGTCAGCGCCGCATGGAGGGCCGCCTTGATGTCGTCGAGCACCTCGTCCTCGCCCGCTTCCGCACCCATCTCCGCGAGAACATCCACCTCTTCCAGGTGGCCTTCAAGCTCTCGGATGGGGTCCACGACTGCGCGGGCCACCTTCATCTCTGCTACAAGAGCCTGACCTTTGGCTGGATCGTTCCAGAAATCCGGATCGTTTTGAGCCTCTTCAATCTCCTCGAAGCGGGCTAGGTGCTTGGGGTAGTCAAAGACTCTCCTGCAGTTGGTTGAACCGACTGCGGAGCTCCTTGGCGATATCCAGCTGATCTTCTAGGGCACCCATGGCTGGTGATTCTAGCGGGCGGAGCTTGGCAGGGAAGTCCCCACATCACCTTGCTTGCAAATCGGTGGCGGGATACAAGTCCGAGCGTGCAGATCGAATTACCCACGATTGAGGGTCTCTTGGTGCGGCGCTACAAGCGCTTCCTGACAGACGTCAAAGGGCCCGATGGCGAGATTCTTGTGGCCCATTGTCCCAATACCGGCTCCCTCAAGGGTTGTCTGGAGGAGGGTGCGCGGGTTGTCCTGCGCGACAGCCAGGACGCGAAGCGCAAGCTGCGCTACACGTTTCAGAGCATCGAGGTGAACGGCTCATGGGTAAACGTCGACACGGGCCTACCCAATGCCCTGGTAACCGAGGCCATCCAGAACGGGCTGATTGAGGGCCTGACCGACTATGACTCGGTGCGCCGTGAGGTGAAGTACGGCAAGGCTTCACGCATCGATGTCCTGCTGGAGCGGGACAACGGGGAGCGCTGCTACGTCGAGGTGAAGAGCACGACCATGGCGGAGGGCTCACAGGCACGGTTTCCCGATGCGGTCACCACCAGGGGACTCAAGCACCTGCATGAATTGCGCGACATGGTGCACGAGGGACATCGGGCCGTGATCTTCTTTTGTGTCTCACGCAGTGACGTCACCACATTTGCACCTGCAGACGACATCGATCCGGCCTACGGCAAGGCTCTGCGAGAAGTGGTTGCAGAGGGAGTGGAGGCCATGGCCTGGTCCACGCATGTAGAACCGCGCAGCTTCACTCTCCTCAAGCCCCTGGCGACCGAACTCTGAGGGTTCCGGCTACAGCGAGACGTAGGTCTCGCCCTCTCCCTCGCCCACCGGATACTGCGGCCCGCCGGGACCACCGACGGCTCGCCACGGATCCGGTTGTTGTGCCGGTCGGTGCACGATTTCCTGACTGACCTTCACACTCGCGTGGTAACGCGCGCCACGTAGGATCTCGCGCACCATCAGGCCCACTAGGCCAACCACAAGCATGGCAATAACAACCCCCTGTGAGGGGCTGCCTTCGAGCACACCCTCGAGGCTCCGGGTCACCCAACCCAACAGCAGGGTCACCAAGACCAGCTCCACAAGGAAGATCGACATCAGGGGGCGCAGCGTCTTGATCGGATGGAACAGGATGGCAAAGCCCGTCAGGAAGCCCGCCTTGAGCACGGATGATCCATCAAGGAGCGCCATCCGCGTTCGTGCGAAAGTGCCCCATGCCAGGATCAGGGCGAAGCCGGCCGCGTGACAACCATCGCGGAGCCACTCCAGGCGACGCATTCCCCACTCCGAATCCAGGTTCTCGAGGTTCTTCCAGTCCGATTCCGGCACACCAGAGAGCATGCCCAAGACGTACTTGTCCCACAGGTCCCCGTAGATCAGTTTCTTCCAGAGCGCCAGGAGCACCGCTGACAGCAGCAGCAAGCGCAGGAAGCGCCAGAAGTAGCGCGCGCCCCCCAGGAAGAACCTGCGCAGGGCATGGCCGTGGGTGCGCTCCAAGATGACCTGCAACCACCCCCCCGCAGCGAACACACCCAGCAAGAGGGCAGTGAATGCCAAGACTGCACCCAGATTGGCCGTAGCCTTGTTCAGGTTGGACAGCCCTTCAGCGTGGTCGTTGGTAAAACTAGCGGTAAGTGAGTACGCGATGTCGTCCCAGGCAAAACCGTCTCCGGCTTCACTTGCGACATCGGGCTGGTAGCGATGGGCCACGGCATCCCTGAACCAGGTGTTCCACACCACGCCCACAGGCAATGCGGTGAGCGCGATCAGGCTCCAGGTAATGAGCCACAGGGGAGGACGCTCCGCGACCTTGCGAATGGAGCGCAAGAACAGAAGGGGCCCTGTGGGAACCGGCTCGTCAGTCAAGTAGGTGCGCGCCATGATCAACCCCCCAGGGATGAATACCAGTGCAGGAGGTGGGCGTACTGGGTGAATACGCGCTCGGACCATCGCAGCGGCGCCACCAAGTCCTTGCCGGCATACCACTGATTGTCAGCCATGTTCCCGTCGAGATAGTAGCGACGCGCAGGATCGATCAGGACGCGGTCGATTTTCTTGGGGCCCGGCTCAAGGGGCAGACGCCACCAGGTGGTCGCCTCCTGGGCCTCCCTGGTCCACTCGAATGGTCTGGTGGTCCCGTCGGTGAACCGAACCTCAATCTCCACCGGCAAGCGAAGGGTCCCCTTACGGGAAACAACGACGTCGTAGACCCAGTCCAGCGGGGGCTCCACGGGCTCCGCGGGCTCCTCCTCAGGAGTGGCCGATTTTGGTGAATTAGATCCGGCCTCGGGCTCCGGCTCAGGTGCTGGGTCGGGCTTGGGACTCTCCGGCACCTCGACCTTCGCAAAGCCCTGGGCGCCGAGCACCAGCCCTTTCAAGGCAGGCGTGCGACTCTGCTGAACGTCGACGCTCCAATCGACTGTTGCCGTGCTCTCGAACAGATCGGCGAAGTACCAGTCCACGTCTTCGCCCGAGCCCTCATTGAAGGCCGCGTAGAAATCCTCTGGGTAGGGATGCCGATAGCGCCACTGCGCGGAGTAGTGCCTCATGCCCGCCAGGAAGGCCTTGTCTCCCACAATCGCCTGGAGGGAGCGCAGAACCACTGCAGGCCGGGGGTAGCTGTTTGTGCGGTAGCTATTGCGGTCGCGGTATTCCCAAGCGTTCATAGCCACCGGATCCACATCCGCGGCGGAAAGATAGCCCGTGCGATCTGACCAGCGGGGGTCGCTCCGGTCTTCGGCCAGGGTCAGCAGTGGCTGGTCACGCCAGAACGAAAGTAGTGGTGTGGGACCCAGGGGGCTCACGGTTCCGAGCTTGTTGCCCAACTTGATGTGCTGGCCGGTGAGGAATCCCGCCAAGCCGGTCGCTGCAGGTGCTGACGCCACGCGCTTGCCCCAGACGGGCCAGCCCGAGTATCTGGTCGCGCTGCGCTTCTCTTTGTAGACCCGGAACAAGACCTCGGAATCAGCGTAGGAGTTGAAGCCCTCGTCGAGCCAGGCCGCTTCGTACTCGTTATTGCCTACCAAGCCGTACCAGAACTGGTGGCCACACTCGTGCACCGTGACGCTCTCGGGTCGGTAGGAGGCCTCTTCCGTGAACAGGCTGGTGCCCGAGGTGAAGAGAGTCGGGTACTCCATCCCGCCCGCCGCTGAGCCGCTGAAGGCGGGGTCGACCACGGTGACCTGCTCGTAGGGATATTCTCCAAACCAGATCCCGTAGAAAAACAGGGCGGCTTCGGTTGCCTTGATGTGGCGGTCGGCCTGTCCCGCATGCTCGGGTTGCATTAGGGCCACCACGCGCACGTCGCGCAGGGTGAGGGTGCCCGGAGTCATGCCCGTGGCCTCTTCTACACGGCTCACCTCCTCAGGGTACAGGTCCTTCCAGTATTGAAACTGGAAGAGGTGGTCCGTAATGACGTTGTCGGGATCGGCGGTCCAGGCGAACCCGTGCACGCGTGGCCGGGGTGTTGCGCCACTTGCAACGGGGTCCCGGCGGCCGCGGTCACCGGTGGATGGAGCCAGGAAAGTCGTGACCACCCTTTCGCCCTCGACAACCGCCTCACCGCTTTGCACACCAGAGGCCCCGATGTGTCCGTCATACTCGATGGGCAGATCGAGGTTCACGTCATAGGTTCCAAAGTCCCCGTAGAACTCAGTGCTTGCATGGAATTGGTGGCAGTTCCACCCGCGGCCTCCCTCGTAGACACCGAGCTTGGGGAACCAGTGCGCCATCAAGAGGAAATTGCCGTCCCCGGAAACGCCTGTGCGGCGACGCACGCGGGGCAGTTGAGCTTTCCATTCGATCTCCATGACCAGCCGTCCGCCCGGTGGGATGACCTCTGGCAGCTTGACCGAGAACACAGTGCGGTCCTCTTCGCGCCCATCGTCCGGAGCACGAAAAACCATGGCGTCGACTAGCTCGTGCTCGCCTACACGAATCGAGGTGACCTCCTGCCAGCCCCAGCCGGATTCCATGGAGTGCCCGCGCAGCTTCCCCCCCGTCTCCCAGAGATGCGTGGAGTGTGTGTTCGAGAATGCGTTGTGGTGCAAGTGGAACCAGGCCTCGCCAACCCGATCGTCTGATCGGTTGAGCCAAGTGAGCGTCTCTTCCCCCTCAAGGGTGCGCTCTCCAGGTTCGACCCGTGCGGAGATCCGGTAGTCCGCACGGCTTGAGCGGTTGTCTTGGAGAATTCCCGGCGTCGCTCTAGCTGTCCCCGAGATGGCCAATCCGAGCCCACAGATCAGTCCCAACGCCAAACCCTGAAAATTGCGGGTACCCATGATGGAAGCATGATGCGCCTCGCCCGCCAAGGGTACAAGGGCGCCCTCGCCTATCCGATCAGGGCCCACCCGAAGGGCCCCTAGAGCAGACCGGCCAACTGCCGAACGGCAAAGCGCACAAGCCTCTCTGGGCTGTGCAGGACGAGCTCGGGATCTCCGTCTAGCACGCCGCCGGGCAGTTGAGCCTGCCACTCCTGGATGCGGTGCCGAACTTCGCGGTCGGTGGAGTCAACCCAGGCTGTGGCGGACCAAATGGTTAGGCCCGTCTCGCAAGCGACAAGGTCCAAGCGCAACTCCAACCTTTGGGGATCGCTCGTGTTGATATCGATCACTTCTGGAATCAATAGCGCGTCAAGGCCCTCCAACGCCTCGGGTGGTAGTGCCTCCAGGGAGAGGGTCCATCCGCTGCGTCTCTCGGAGGGCGCCTGTGAACTCAGCGCGCCTACGTAGGTGGGGGCAATGACATAGTCCGACGCCTCCAAGAACTCGATCCGAACCGCACGGTCCAGGGCGTGATGGAGGTCATCGTCATGCAGTCTTAGCAGCCCGACCCGACGAATGGAGTAGGTCTGGAAATCGGACGCAATCGTCGCGCTTGCCAGCGGACGGGGATCCGGCGCTATGACGCATCCGCAGAGCACGACCGTCGCGATTCCCAGTTTGCGAATATCCATGGTTGGAAGGCCTGGCTGCAAGGCCTCAAGCCCCAAGACTAGCAGAAGGGGCACGCCGTCATGGGGCCGCCTTTCATAGCGGATCAGGAAAAAATCGCCCAGCCCCAAAGCCCCCTTGGGGGCCAAGAAGGCCGATTCGAGAAGGATTTTCCTCTTTTGGTGGGTGGGCCTTCAAGCCCGGCGCGGGAACAGGACGACACACGTGCAGGCGGCTCCCACTCCAAAGCCTCGCCCCAAACTAACCGTCCCATGTCCGAATCCAGCCTACATATCCTGCTCGTCGAAGACGACCCGATGGTCGCTCGCACCTTGGCCGCCATCCTTCGCGATCGCTCGCACGAGGTCACCATCGCCCAGAGTGGAGAGGAAGCCTTGCGCTGCCAGCCCTGCGACGTGCTCGTGACCGATGTAGAGCTTGGTGGGATGAGCGGATTAGACGTCCTTGAGGAGCTCCTCTTGCGTGGGGAAGCGCCGCGCACTCTGGTCATCTCGGGTGAGAAGAGCGTGGAGAACTGCCGTCGTGCCCTGCACCTGGGAGCCGTGGATTTCCTCTCCAAGCCCGTCAACATCGATCGACTGGTTCGCCTTGTCGAACAAGAGCCCACCAAGGAACCCCAGGCACTCAGCAGCTACAAGCGTTCCTACCGCGTCTCTCGTGCTACCTGCGACCGTGGCCCCCGCGATCTGGTGGCCTTTGCCCTGCGCTGCGGTGTGGGCCCCTCGGCACGAGCGCGCGTGGCCACTGCCACCGCGGAGGCACTTGAGAACGCCTGGCGCCACGCCTACCCAGATGGGCAGGGAAGCGTGACCGTCGAGGCCGACCTCGGCACGTCCGAACTCGTGGTTCGTGTTCGAGATGGAGGCCTGGGAATGGACACGAACGCCGTGGGGCGCACTCCCGTTCAAGGCGGCCAATCCTGCGGCCTGGCCCGCATGTCGGCCCTCGCAGAGGACCTCGTGGTGCGGTCCGGAGTGAACGCCGGCACCCAGATCGAAATGCGATTCACGATCTTCACCGCATGCTTTGACGAAAGCTCGCAGACGGATCTGTCCGAGCTCGATTGGTTCAGCCCCCAGATGGCGCGAACCGTGGTGCAGAGCCTTGATGACCCCGAACACCCGCGTGCGTTTCAGTTCTCACCCGCCTTGGCGGTGAGCATCGGCCGCCTGCTGAGTGGACCGCGCCCACTACAAGACACGCCTGCAACCCATGCCCCCGAGCTTGGGGCCTAACTGTTCCATTCGCCCCAGGGCGCATGATTCCCCTCACCAATCCCCTCTCAGCCAACGAGACCCGTCATGACAGTTCAACGCATCCTACTTATCGACGACGACCCCCGTTCCCGCGAGAAACTGACCACCTCCCTTCAGGGTCATGGCTACCACCTGCTTGCCACGGCAAGCCCGGAGGATGGCTTGGAGCGCATTGGCATGGAACACCCCGACCTGGTGATCTGCAACCTGCGCTCGAGTTCTTGCAGCGCAGGAGAGTTCTCGACACGCCTGCACAACCGCTACTGCGATTTGCCGCAACTCCTGGTCGTATCGCGGACCGCTGAAGACGAGGCTCTTGCCGCCATCAAGGACAGGACGGCCGAAGTGCTCGTCACGCCGACCTCCACCAAGGGTGTCGTCGCTGCTGTGAAGCGCGTCGCCCACACTCACCAGCAGAACCAGGAGGCAACCTACCTCCGCGGCCAAGCCTGCAGCGTCGAGGCCCCCCCGTTTGTAGTGGAGAGTGACAGCCTTCGGGACGTCCTACGATCCGCAGCCCGCATCGCACGCATTCCTGGACCCGTGCTGATCACAGGTGAGACCGGGTCGGGCAAGGGACGCCTTGCGGAGTACGTTCACCAGGCCAGCTTCCAGGCCGGGCACGCCTTCATCCGCATCGACTGTAGTGCCTTTGGCCCAACAAGCCTTGAAAGTGAGCTCTTCGGCCATGAGCGTTGCCCCGAGAATGGTGTTCGCCAACAGCGTGCGGGCTGCTTTGAGTTGGCCGATGGTGGCACCATCGTGCTGGAAGAGGTGGGCGCCCTGCCCCCACGTATCCAAGCGCGCCTTCTGCGTGTCCTCAAGTGTGGTGAGTATGAGCGCGTGGGCGGTACCGGCACCCTTGTCACCAACGCTCGCATCATTGCTACCAGCTCTCGCGATCTCCCGGCCGCCATCGCCGCCGAAGAATACCGCGAGGATCTCTACTACAAGCTGCACACCCATCCGCTGCATATCGCCCCCCTTCGGGAGCGTCCGACCGACATTTTGCCCTTGGCCTATCAGGTGGCTCTGAGTCACTCCCTGCGCTATTCCCTGCCGGAGCCGGAATTCACCAAGGAATTCGAGCAGGGCCTCCTCGCCTCTGCATGGGCTGGCAACGCACGCGAGCTGGAACAGGTTATTGAGTTGGCCGCTGGCGCCGCCAACGGAGGTCCGTTCACCATGGAACACCTCTCTCCGACCGGAAGCGATTGCGCCACCGGAGAGCTTGAGTTGGAAGACACGCGCGTCGTAGCCGCTCTCGCCAATCACGCCATGGCGGACGTTGAACGCATCGCGATCCTCGCGACGCTGGATTGCTCACGCGGTAACAAGACCGAGGCCGCGAGGCGCCTCGGCCTCACCGCGCGCACCCTCTCCAACAAGATGAAGATCTGGCGTCAGGCCGGACTCGTCGCCTGACGAAGTTAGGCGAAGCGGTCGGGCGACAAGGCCTTGGGATCGAACGCACTGACGGGCTGGCCAAGGATCATCTGGGCCAGCCCTTCTCCAATGGACGGTGCCAGGTGAAAGTCTCGGCCCGAGAAACCCGTCATGATGTACAGGCCTGGAATCGAATCAACCGGACCCACCACAGGCACTCCATCGGGAGAGACGGTCAGCCAGGCCGAATGGGTACCGAGGTCCTCTTGCTCCGTGTAGATCGGCAAGCGCCCGGCTATCGCCTCCCGCGCCCATCCGCCAAATTCCTCGGATTGCTCGGGAGTCCACCCGTCAGGACTCTCTATCTCCTCGGCATTTGCCAGACCCAATTGCTCAACACGCGTGCGGCCCTGGAGAGGGTCACAACGGGCCTGAAAATCGCGCTCAAGATCGATCAACACGGGGTGCGCCACGGGTGCACTGTCGAGGGGATCGACCAGGAAGCGCGTCTCCATGTCCAACTGGGAGGCCTCTAGGTCCATTTCGTCTTCTTCAAGCCCTTCAACCGGGGGCATGGACAGGAAGGACTCCCGGGTCTTCAGGGCGCGCATGGGGATGTCCACGCCATAGTCCGACAAGAAGGTATGGGTCCACGCGCCAGTGGCAAGAACCACATTGTCGCTGTAGTAGGTGGCCGTTTCCGTCTCGATACCCACAACACGGCCAGCGTCGAGCAGCAGTTTATGGGAACCGGAGCGCTCCCGAATGGTCGCACCATTCTCGCGAGCAAGAGAGGCAAACACGCTGATCGTGCGGGCGGGATCGATGAAACCCCCCTCCGGCTGCCAAGCACCGATAGCCTCGTCACTGATATCGATGCTGGGGAAGAGTTGCCGCATTTCCTCCGCCCCCATCCGGATCACATCGATGGCCAGCGAGCGTTGGACTTCGATGTTCGCGTCGAGCTCGGCAATGGCATTGGGGTCGTCCCCAGCCAGGATCAGGGCACCGGTGCGACGGTAGCCAAGCGAGCGACCCGTGGAAGACCGCATGCCCGCATAGACCTTGACCGCGTCACGCGCCATGCCCGCCATGGTGCGATCCGCAAAACCCTGATGGACAATGGCCGACGTGCGCCCCGAAGCGCCGGAGGCCAGTGAGTCGCGTTCCACGAGCACGACCGGCTCACGCAGGGCGTCACAGTTCTTGGCGGCATACAAAGCGGTGCAAGTGCCCATCGCACCTCCGCCGACTATGAGAATTTTCGCTTTCAAGGGGCTTCCACCTAAACGGATCGAGCCTTGAGTCTACACCGAAGAAGCCCAGCCCTCCCGGGGCGCGGTCCGGAAAGGGCTGGTGGACAGGCAACCCAAGGTCACCCATCGTTCGATACGGCTCCGGGCTCAGGCGTCTCCAGGCGAGGGGGGGCTCGCCGGCACAATGACACGAAGCCCGATGCCGAGTTCTCTTCTTCGTTCTTGGCATCCACTCCGAGCCGTACCCCCCCGCTGGTGCATAAACCCCTTGAATTCTTCGTTCCAGGGGCCCCTGAGCCCCTCAGGCTGGGCTGAGGGGCCTGATAGACTCCACGGCATGCTCCCCCCTCGCAAGACGCGCTCCATTCAGGTGGGCCCCCTCTCCCTGGGAGGATCGAACCCGATTGCCGTCCAGAGCATGGCCGCCACCCAAACCCGAGACGAGAAGGCCACGGGCCGCCAGATCGAACTGTTGAGCGCTGCGGGCGCGGACCTCATCCGCATCGCGGTAGACAGTACCCGGGACGTGGAGAGCCTCATCCGTCTGTGCTCCACCACCGACGTGCCTATCAGCGTCGACCTACAGGAGAACTACCGCCTGGCGGAGAGCGTCGCGCCCCACGTGCAGAAGATCCGATACAACCCCGGACACCTGCACCACCACGAGAAAGAGACCCCTATCGCGGAGAAGGTGCGCTGGATCGCCCAGGTTGCCCAGGCCAACGATTGCGCCGTTCGAATCGGAGTGAACGCGGGGTCTATCGCACCGGAATACGACGAAGCCCATGCCAACGATCACGTTGGCGCTATCGTCTCTTGCGCCGTCGACCACTGCCAGATTCTTGATGATGCGGGCTTCTACAACTACCTGGTTTCTATCAAGGACTCTGACCCACGCCTGGTCATTGAAGCCAATGAGCGCTTCGCCAAGCAGCGGCCCGACGTGCCCCTGCACCTGGGTGTGACGGAGGCGGGCATGCCCCCTGATGGGGTGATCAAGACGCGCATTGCTTTTGAACAGCTGGTCGCCCAGGGAATCGGTGACACGCTGCGGGTCTCCCTGACCGTTCCATTTGAGAACAAGGGCCAGGAGATCGAAGTGGGGAGGCAGATTCTCACGGACATCGAGGCGGGCCGCTTTCGTTCCGTGCCGAAGGGTTTCTTCGATGGGCTCAACATCATCGCCTGCCCCTCCTGTTCGCGTGTGGAAAACGACCGCTTCATTGAGTTGGCTGAAGAGGTCAAGGCACTGACCGTCTATGCGGAGGACCACGATGTGACGATCGCCGTGATGGGCTGCCGGGTCAACGGGCCAGGAGAGACGGATGATGCGGACCTTGGCCTGTGGTGTGGGCCCAGCACCGTCAACTTGAAGCGGGGACCACAAACCGTGGGCACCTACTCCTACGACGAGGTTTTAGGGGCTCTCAAACAAGAGCTTGATCGGATCATCGACCCCCCTGGGGTTACAATCGCGCCCCATGAGTGAAGCACCCACAACACACCTGGAGGGCGCCCTGCAAGAGGCCGCCCAAACCCTGTCCGCTTTTGTGGCCGATGGCGAGCAGATGGCGGCCGTCCTGCGATTTGCCCAGGCGGCTGAAGCCACGCTGCGAGGAGGCGGCACGCTGCTGTCCTGCGGCAACGGTGGCAGCATGTGCGATGCCATGCATTTCGCCGAGGAGTGGACGGGCCGCTTCAGGGGCGATCGGGCCGCTCAACCCGCCATCGCCTTTTCTGATCCCGCGCGGCTGTCATGCGCCGCAAATGACCTGGGCTATGAAGAGGTCTTTGCCAGGGAGGTCCAAGCTTTCGGAAAAGAGGGCGACCTGCTCCTGGCGATCTCAACCTCCGGGCAATCCCCCAACGTCTTGCGTGCTTGCGAAGAGGCCCGGGAGAGAGGCCTCGTGGTGGTGGGACTGCTCGGCAATGGCGGAGGACAAATGCTGAGCAAGGTGGACATTCCCATTGTCGTCCCTGTGGCCACCACCTCTGACCGCATTCAAGAGATGCACATCAAGATCATCCACATGACCATCGAGTTGGTCGAGCGGCAGATGTTTCCCGAGAACTACGCCTAGGCGCCAGAACTCAGAGCTCTAGCACCGTGCAGGAGCCGTCTTCTTCGCCCACGAAGCAGATCTGGGCCAGCCCCACAAAGAGGCCCGACTCCACGACGCCCGGGATTCTGTCCAGGTCGGCCTCAAGGGTAGCGGGGTCGCTGATCCCGTCGGGAAACACACAGTCGAGAATCTCGTTCCCGTTATCGGTGTGGTACGGCTCGCCTGAATCTTCCGTCCTCAGTTGTGGGTCGGCGCCCAAGGCCGTGATGGCTCGCACCACCATGGGACGGGCAAAAGGTGTGACCTCAACGGGCAGTCGAAAGGTCGTACCCAATCTCTCAACGACCTTGTCGCGCCCAACCACAATGGCCTCGCGCTTGCTGATGTAGGCCACCACTTTCTCGCGAAGCAAGGCCCCACCACCACCTTTTGTCAGACAGAACTGGGCGTCGATCTCATCCGCGCCGTCAATGGTCAGATCTATGGCGTCCACCTCATCGAGGGTCGCCAGAGGAATACCAAAGGCGCGCGCCTTCTCCGATGTGTCTTCGGATGTTGGTACGCCCCGAATGGACAAGCCCTCGCTCTCAATACGTTCGGCCAAGCGCACCAGGGTGAAATAGACGGTGGAGCCCGTGCCCAGACCAACGGTCATGCCGTCTTCCACGAGCTCTGCCGCCTGGCGGCCTGCGGTTTCCTTTGGGTTTGTCACGTTGTGCTCGGGGGAGAAAGGGCAGCGCGGGAGAAGTCCCAAGGGAGAATAGAGGGCCGCAGGCCCGTGTTCCACCGCCGAGGATGTGCACTTTGGCCACTCCCGCACGGGACCTGATCGTGGTAGGCTCCCCGTCCGGCTTGAGACTGAATCTCAATAGCGTCCCTGTGACCTCCCTTCCCTCAATACCCCCCGGCGGGCGTGGACGCCTTCTGAGCCTTGGCGGCGAGCGTTCTTTTCGCCGAAGGTTGATGGAACTCGGGCTCCTGCCCGGGACGGAGTTCCGCCTGGTGCGTCTGGTGCGGGTAGGCGGCATGGTCGAGGTTGAGGTTCGCGGGTGCCACATCAGCCTGCGCAAGAGCGAGGCGGAGCAGATCGAAGTCGAGGCCATCGCGCCGTGAGCAATCTCAACGAGAAGCCCAGCCTCATCGCTCTGGCCGGAAATCCCAACACGGGCAAGACGTCCCTGTTCAACCGCCTCACCGACACCCACCAACGGGTGGGGAACTACCCGGGCATCACCGTCGACCGGCACAGCGGTAACTTCGAGCTGCCCAAGGCCGGGAAGATCGAAGTGCTCGATATCCCCGGCAACTACAGCCTGTCTGCTCGTAGTGCGGAGGAGCAGATCGCCATCGGCGCCCTGTCCGGCCTTCCCCCCTACCCGACCCCCGACGTGGTTGTCCTCGTAGTGGATGCGACTCAACTCGCTCGCAACCTCTATCTCGCATTGCAGGTCATCGAGCTGGAGCAGCCGGCCGTGGTGGCCTTGAACATGGTGGACATGCTCGATGGCGAGGGGCGTGCAGTAAGTCCACGTGCATTGGAGCAGGTATTGGGCGTGCCCGTGATTGCGACCAATGCGCGCGAAGGCGACGGGCTGGAAGAGCTCAAGGCTGCCCTTGACCGTGTCCTCGCCCAGCCCAAGACGGGAACTCCCGGTGCCCGCTGGGCACATGAGGACCCGCTCCTCCAAGCCGACCTGCAGGCTGTCCATCAGGCCCTGCCTGCATCCTGGAGAGACGGACGAGCCCACCGCGAAGAGGCCCTTGCCGCTTGGGCGCTGCTCTCCCTCGGTGACGACGACGAGTTGCAGCATGTTCCTGATGAGCTACGAGAGGCCGTGGCTCACCGACGGCGCCTGGCTGCCGGCTCAGGCCGTGACATCGACGAACAGCTGATCGCCGCACGCTATGAGTGGATCGACAGGCATGTGGCGGCCGCCACGCGGATTCCGAGCCGGGCCAGCGCATGGAGTGAACGCGTGGACGCCCTCCTTCTGCATCCTGTGGTGGGGTTTGCCGCCCTGATCCTCATCATGGGTTTCCTGTTTCAGACCCTCTTCACGTGGTCGGGGCCGTTGATTGACTGGATTGATGGTCGATTTGGTGGCGTCAATACATGGATCGTGACGGTCCTGCCCGAGGGCGCCTGGCGCTCTTTTCTCACCGAGGGTCTGATCGCAGGGACTGGAGCGGTGTTGGTCTTCCTGCCGCAGATCATGTTGTTGTTTGGGCTGCTCGGGTTGATGGAGGACTCGGGCTACATGTCAAGAGTGGCCTTCCTGATGGATCGTGTCATGCGCATGATCGGTCTCCACGGTCGCGCGTTCATCCCAATGCTCTCGGGGTATGCCTGCGCCATCCCGGCCGTCATGGCCACGCGCACCATGGAACGGCGGCGGGATCGCCTGTTGACCATGATGGTCGTTCCACTCATCTCCTGCGCAGCGCGCTTGCCGGTCTACACGCTGGTCATCGGGGCTCTGTTTCCAGCGGGGAAGGGTACCGGCTGGATCGATGTGCAAGGCCTGCTGCTGGTGGCCATGTACCTGTTCAGCACGGTCATCGCATTGGTTGCTGCGGGGGTTCTCGCGCGCACACTGATCCAGGGACCCAGCGTTCCCCTCATTCTCGAATTGCCTCCCTACCGATTGCCCCAAGCAAGGGTTGTTGGGCGCATGGTCCTCCAGAAGGGGGGGGTGTTCGTCACCGAGGCCGGAACGGTTATTTTGGCTTGCACCATTGGTCTGTGGCTCTTGTCCGACTATCCCGGCCTGAGCGATGCTCGTGCAGCACCTCTGGACGCCCGCCTGGCCGCTCTGGAGCAGACCGAACCGGATCCGGCCATACGTGCCGTCGCAGCCAGGGAGATCCAGCACGAACGAAGTGCCCTGCAGCGCGAACACAGCTGGGCGGGCAAGCTCGGCCGCACAATCGAGCCAGCAATTGCCCCCTTGGGGTTTGACTGGAAGATCGGGGTGGGCCTGATCGGCTCTCTGGCCGCCCGTGAGGTTTTCGTCGCCACCATGGTCGTGGTGTATGGCGCCGGCGGGGAAGGCGAGGGTGCCGCCGTGAGTGCGCTGCGAAAGAAGATGCGAGAGGAGAGGCGGTCCGATGGGGAACCCCTGTACACCCCGCTTGTTGGCCTCTCCTTGCTGGTTTTCTTCGCCCTCGCCTGTCAATGCCTGAGCACGGTTGCCGTGGTCAAGCGCGAGACGGGCACCTGGCGCTGGCCAGCCTTCATGCTCGGCTACATGACCATCTTGGCCTGGGTCGCCAGCTTCGCTGTCTACCAGGGCGGCATGGCCCTTGGCTTTCACTAACGCGCGTCGCTTTTCGTCTCGGTCTTGGCCCACGCATCGTCCAGGAACTGGACGAACGGATCATCGGATATAAGCGAGGGGCCGTCGTGTCGACCGAGAATCTCTTCGCTGGCCGGGTCGATAATCAGGAACAGAGGCTGGGAGTTGCTCCCCGTCATCTCGAGCTCGCGCTCCATGTTGCGCGGATAATCCACGTGCAAGCGGGCTTCGATGAAGCGCTCGGAGAGGGGGCCGGCGACCGCCGGGTGCAGGAAGACACCTTCTTCCATCTTGCGGCAGTTCACTCATGTGAACCCGGTGAAGTTCACGAGTACGAGCTTGCCCTCAGCCTGCGCTCGCGTCATAGCCGCCTGCCAGTCATCCTTGATGATGGTGTGGGCAGCTTTGTTGGGCGAAGCGGACTCGAAGACCACGTACGGAGGTAGAAGGGGTGTTGTCACGAACTCGTCCAGGGCGTTGCCTGGGACGCCGTAGCCGAAGTAGCCCGCCAACAGGATCGTCATAACTCCGATTCCTGATTGCCTGGGATTCGGCTTACCAGATTTCTTCACCTGCATAAGCAGGTAGATCCCAGCTGCGGCAAAGATCACGCACCAGGCTGCCAGGAACACATCGCGGCCCAAGATTCCCCAATTCCACACGATGTCCGCGTTGGAGATGAACTTGAGGGAAGCCGCCACCTCCACAAATCCCAGGAACACCTTCAGCGTGTTCATCCACTCACCCGCCTGGGGCATCTGTTGGATCTTTCCGGGCACCAAGGAGAGGAACACAAAGGGTGTAGCCATGGTCAAGCCGAAGACGCCCATGCCCAGGACGATGCGCAAGACGTCCTGACCAGTTCCTTGGCCTGTGGCCGCCGACCCCAGCAGAGTCCCGACGAACGGGGCCGTGCAGGTGAAAGAGGTGACCACCAGGGTCGCCCCCATCATGAACACGCCCAGATAGCCCCCTGTCGCTGAAGCCTTGCCCGCAACCTCCATCATCCGCCGCGGTGGTTGCAGCTGGATGAACCCGAACAGAACCAGGCTGAAGAACAAGAACAGCACCCCGATGACTATGTTGGTTATGGGGTGGGTGGCGAAGGGAATGATGACCGGTGCAAAGACGAGCCCGATCAAGATGAACACGCTCACGATGCCCACGCCGTAGGTGATGGATAGGGGTAGCACGTCGCCGTCCCGAGCATCCGCCTGCTTCGTGAAGAATGAAATCGTGATCGGGATCATCGGATAGGTGCATGGCATGAGCAGGGTGAAGATGCCCCAGCCCACCGCTGCCAACAGGAACTTGAACAGGGACGGACGAGACTCGTCGTCCGCGCCGCCCTCTCCCGCATCTGGCCCAGCTTGAACCGCTGACTCCCAGGCAAAGGCCTCGTCGGGCCCCGTGCCGGAAACCTCCAGGGCCAGCGCCCAATTCTGACAGCCGTTGTCGTCGCACACTTGGCCCTTCACCTGCGCGATGACATCGGTGGGATCGAAGGTGTCGTAGAGCAAACCCTCCACCTCAATCCGCACCGTCCCGTGATGGGTGTTGATCCAGATGTTGCCGCCGCCCTCGTGAGCCGGTATGCCCTGGTCCGCGCGCTCCGGGGTGGGCATACGCATGCGAGCGCTGTCCCACTCCACGTCCTCGCTCTCAAGAGTCACACTCGTCGGGGTGCCGATAGCCTCGGGGTGCCCCAGGTCCTCGGTCGTTGGACCGTGGTAGATGTGGTAGTGCTCCGCCACTTCCAGTTGGATCACGGCCCGCACGGACTCGCTGGCCTCATCCGCCCGCGCCCAGAGTGTGCCACTTACGTTGCTGACCGGAGCTGTCCGAGTCGGGGGACCCAGGGCCAGGGGACGGCCAGGCGTTTGGGGGTTCACCGTTGCCGGCGCACTCGGTTCATCGGAAACGGTGGCGGCTGAGGCCGCGGTGCCCAAACTCTCCGGCCACCCGGCCCAGTACTTGTCCCGCCCCCCCCCGTCGCTGGTCGCCGTCTCCTCATAGGGGACGCAAACGCCGGTGAGGTCTGTGCAGGTCTGTCCGACGAGATGCAATTGCGCGGCGTTCGCGGCACCAGGGGTGGTCACCTTGCCCGTGGCGTACGCAATGATCTTGCCTACGTGGTAGTTGTAGGTGTATTTGCCAAGCAGGTCGTCATCGATCTGCTTGACGTGCGGTGCGGGCCACACAAATTCACCCCACTCGATCCCTTCCGAGCTGAGCTCCAGCTGCAGGGGCGTGCCGATGGCATCGGGGTGGCCGAGCTCGGTGTGGTAGACGTACCAGCCGGGAGTGACGCGAAGGATGAGAGCCGCGCTGGCGCGATCACCCTCGACGCGCGTGTACAGGCTGGCTTTGGCTTCGTTGTCTTGGGCGGCAGCCGGGGCAGAAGCAAGCGCACTCAGGCCAAGGGCTAGGAGGGCAAGGGAGAATCGGGTCATGGGTGGCGCATCGCGGGACACAAAGTGCTGTCACTCGGGTGGGCTACTGTCCTTGGGATTGACGTGAACCGCAACCTCTACGACGCGGGTCTCGCCCACAATGATGGATTCTTCCACTTTGTGAGCGATTGCGTGTCCCTTACGAACACTCAGGTCGCCATCCACAGAGATCTCCATGTCCACGCGCAGCTGGTGCCCCAGCGGATGAATACCTACCCGCTCGACACCCTCGACACCCTCCACCAGATTGACCCGCGCGATGATGGCCGCACGCAGGCTCGGATCGGGTACGCGGTCCATGAGTATGTCGGTTGCCCCCTTAAGGGTCTTCAGGCCCATGAACAAGATCAGGACGCCAATCACGCAGGCCGCCAGAATCTCTGCCCGGGGCAGATCTGCCATGGCGCAACCCACGCCAATGATCACGAGCACGCTTGCCAGGGCATCCGAATAGCAGTCCCGGGCGAGGGCCCTCAGGGAGGGACTCTCCAGGTCCTTGCCCACAGTAGCGGCCAACTTGTGGAGCCACCCGTTCACCAGCACCGATACGCCGGCGATGCCCATGGCCAAGATCCCCATTGAGCGCTCATAGTGTGGGTCCGCCCCATTCGCGACGTCGATGACCAGGAACACTCCGGCCACGACAAGAACGAGACCGATGAAAGCCGCTGCCAGGGCCTCGGCCTTGCCGTGCCCATAGTGGTGGTCTTCGTCCGCGGGCTTGCCCGCCCAACGAAACGATAGCCACCCCGCGAGCGAGGTTGCCCCATCGGAGAGAGAGTGCACACCATCGGCTACCAGCGCGGGCGATACCGCTGCCCATCCTCCCATCAATTTGATCGCCGCCAAGACCATGTTCACGACCAACCCGGTGAGGTGGACACGGGATCCGCGGGCCTGGTGCTCGGGGGTTCTGCCCTGCATGGAGTGGGGTAGGCGCGTAGGTGGGGGTGGTAGGCGCATCCGGCCTTGATCGGGATGGACGCAAGGGGGGCCAGACAGTCTATGCTCCTCCGGGGGGACAGCGTGTGTTGGCTCCCAGTGGTTCCCGATCTGTTGATACAAAACCCATGCGCTCCATGTCTTCCTTGCCTTCACTTTTGCGCCTGCCCCTAGCCGGCCTGCCCCTGGCACTGGCCTTCCTGTCCTTTGGTCTGCAGGACGATGAGGGCAAGAAAGCCCCGCCCACTGACGGCCCTCAGCTGGAAAGAGATGTCTTCGGACGGCTCCGCCCCCAAGCCAAGGGCGAGGACTCTGCCCTGGAGGGCGCCTGGCAGTTACTCGACATGGAAGTCGAGGGCTACCCGGAGCTGGGAAGACAGACACTGGGGTTCATGTTGATCCAGGACGGCCACCTCTCCCTGCAACTGGAAGCCTACTGGGAGGAGGATGACTTTGGTGACGCCCCCGAAGATGGCTATCAGGCCTTTGTGGCCGAGTTCATCCGGACGGGCAACACGCTGGCATGCTCGACCCTGATGGGTGCCTATATCGATGAGGAAGAAGACGACATCGCCTTTGAGGACCCTGGGGGCAAGCGCAACTTCGAGATCTCGGTCAACGGCGCCTTCCTCGATCTCAACTGGGGCGAGGGGCAGGTGCTGACCTTCGCGCGCAGGGTTTCACCGAATCAGAAGCGCCTCTCCATCTATGGCAAGGAGATTCCGGGGACCCCGGATGGTGACCCCGACATCTTTGGTCGGGACGCCAAGAAGGGTGACAAGGAAGGCGATGACGACGGCAAGCCCTAGCAGGCCGTCACCGATCGTCCCTGAATGAAGGCAGGGCCGCCACCCGTGGGTCGCGGCCCTGCCCGTGTCTTACTCAGCAATCTGGGCTCCACCTGTGGTGGGCCCTCGGTCTAGCACTTGCTGAAGCCACACCCGTAGCACTTCATGCAGCCCTCCTCAAAGGAGAGGTTCGAGCTGCACGCGGGACACTTCACCTTGTAGCTGGCCATCTCCCGTTCCCGCTTGACCCGCGAGATGGGGCGATTGCTCATCGGTGAGCTCGTGGCGGGCGCCGGTGCAGGGGTTGTCGCTTCCGAACTCGCGGTCGGCATATCTGAGCCCACGCGACCAAGCAACATAGCCTCAAGGCCATGCTCGCGCTTGACCTTCAGGTAGCGGTAGAGCGCCGTCGCCATTCCGTCTGCGAGCGACATGACGTTGCCGTCTTTGGTCGGCACGGTCAGGCTCGAGCCGATACCGGAGAATTGCCGCACGGCCATCTCAAGGCTTCCATTTGAGCGCAACCACAGGGAGAGGATGCGACAGATCGCCTCCAGGTCCGAGTTGGCCACGTCGCCGCCCTTACCGAGCTGGGCGAACACTTCCCGTTCGTGCCCGGTCTGGGGGTCAACGGTGACCTTGATGTGCATGTTCCCAAAGGGTGTCAATTGGGTCAGGCGCAGGGCGGGCATGATCTCGGGCAACTTCATGGGGCTCAAGGTGCTGCCAGCCGCCATCGGCGCGGCCTCGGAGGTCTCGGAGGTCTCGGAGGTCTCGG
>MPMD02319557.1_pt1 | contig 27887 bp, 31 predicted proteins | sample 1617291 | NCBI WGS metagenome assembly MPMD02 (sample SAMN05944810, study PRJNA350692) | marine metagenome | biome: marine; feature: ODZ; material: water; isolation source: 120 m water sample filtered on 30 um supor filter | place: Pacific Ocean | collected 2012-04-09 | depth 120m m | reverse complement strand
TGACCGACGACTGGAGGGATCGATACAACAATGAACGACCACACGACTCACTGAATGACATGACGCCTGTGGAGTATCTGCAGGCCAATAACCAGCCCGGAAACTCTAATTTGGCCTGGGACTAATCTGGGGAGGTTTACAAGGGGGCGGCCCTCAGAAAAACCTCAGTCAGCGGCACTTCATCGGCGACGCATTTTATAAAATCGCAACCTCCGGCACTTCCTCGGCGACGCATTTTATTACCAGATTAGCCTCGCTGGGGCCCAACATGGGGTCGTAGTTGAAGTCATAACACCCGGCCTCGGCCTCATTATAGTCAGTCATCTGGCAGCTGTATAAAACGCCCGGATTTCTGCCCTCCTCGGGCTCTGCAAGAACTCGTTCTTCTTCCCTAGCGCCGCAGTCACATCCAACAGTGTCGATTACATAACCTTCGTCGCAGGATCCCATGATGTAGCTATCATCCAAACCGTCAACGACGCTAGAGAAAAAGTCAAAATATGAAAGATCGGCAGCAACCGCCTCACATACGTAGTTTCCAGTTTCGTCCTTGCCTACTACGTAATCGCCAAGCCCGCAATACGTATCGATGGAGTTGGACAGTTCAGTCGCTACCTTATCAACCGTTACGGCACCGTCTTGAATCTTCTTAGTAGCTACGGCATCCGTTGCGAGTCTTGCGCCGGTAACAGCCTCTAGGGCTATTTTGCCCGTGGTTACCGCTTTTCCGGATATCTCAGGAGTCTGTATACACTTGGTGCAGTCAACATCATCTGCCGGTACTGCAAGCACAGATCCACAACCGAACAAGAGCAATATTGCAATTAGATTTCGCATATTTTATACCCCCCCTTAGAGGTTTTATTGTAACTGCTTCCTAGCTCACGATGGAGGCCGCATTCACGGCTACAGATAGCGTGCTCAGAAGGAGTATTAGGAAGAACCTTTTCATTATCACTCATCCTGCAAGGCTTAAATAATACTACTTATTGAGGGATGGGTCTTAGTAAATATTAATGCTTGTTCGGGGTTGTGATTATGTCAATTAAGGACGGCCTTGCTCTTTTGACAACCGTTCTAAAAGGTAGGTTATATAAATAATTGGAGGGGCTGATTTTGCCCCTGAGTGGGTGGAAAAAGGAGGTTTATTCGTGGTTTTTCTTACCACCTATTAACCGTCAGGAAAGCCCCGCCCAGGTAGCAGGGTTTTTTGTAACCGCTGACCATCCGCTATTGGCCGGAAGCGGACAGTCGGACCCTGCCGTACTCAGGCAGTGGCTTCGATTTACGGATCAATTGCTTGGAAACGGCTCGAGAAGCCTATGCGGGATTAACCGTCTCATTGATTTAACAGCAGAGGATTGACTCGGCACATCCCTGTGCCTCGCCCTCGCGATGCTCGGGTCGCCTCGCGGTCCTAAATCGCTCCCAGCGATTTGGTCAAACCTTGATTCGGTTCCAATTCCCTCCCGAATTTTCAGCAAAGAAATTCGCCTCCACCCTTACGGGCGAAGGAGCCGACATTTCTTTTCTGAAAATGGTCGGGGTGAGAGGATTTGAACCTCCGGCCCCTGCCTCCCGAAGGCAGTGCTCTACCAGGCTGAGCTACACCCCGATACTTAATCAGGTCCGACCTGTTCGCGGGCAGGCCGCCCGCGGGGGCGTAACGATAGCCGAAGCGATAACGCGTGTCGACCCGTGAAAATGCTTGTATCAGGGCTTTCTGAAGCAGGAAAATAGTTACACTGTTGCGGTCTGTAAGGACAAGCGCTGTGGGGAGTAGCTGATCCATGAGTTCCAAAGTCACCTGTGTAGTGCTGCTTTTCATCGGTTTTGCGATCGGTGTCGTGCTTGCTTCGCGTGGCCTTCTCCCGGCTGGCCTCATGCAAACAGAAAAGATGACCATGCAGGAACGGCGTTACAAGTACTACACGTATATAGACCCGAATACTTCAGGTACTGCCAATCAGGGCAATGTGTTGGGCGAACCGATCAGGTTTTACTCCGGAAAACTGGAGGCGTATATCGCGGTTCTCCCGGGCGTTTTTTATCCCTATGAAGCGGAATGGACAACGCTGCCCCTGCTAAAGCTGCACCCCGAACTGGTCAGGGGAAAAACGGTACTCGAGATCGGCAGCGGCTCGGGCATCATCAGCCTGTTCTGCGCCAAGCTGGGGGCGGCAAAAGTCGTGGCAACCGACATCAACCCGGCCGCCCTCGAAACAATGACCCTGAATGCCGGGAATCTCGGTTATGCCGATATTATTGAAACACGGCTGGTGTCGCCGGATGACACGTCGGCGTATGCGGTGATTGGAGAAGATGAACGCTTCGACTTGATCCTGCCTAATCCACCATTCGCGATTGACCTTGACGCGCCGCGCAATGATTCAGTCACGGATGTCGGTGTGCTTGGATTTTCCATCGTGCGCGGCCTGGATCAGCACCTGGAACCGGGTGGAGTCTCGGTGCTGTACTATGATGACTTGTTTTTCCACGAGGTTATGGTCATGTTCGCTCGCCACAATGGCTACGAAGTGCGTGCCCATACCCCGAACGGGCTGTTTCCATGGTCCGCAGAAACCCTGTTCAATTCATACTTGAGACGTCTGCTTCAGCGCGAGGGATTGCCGCCGGATATGTTACATTTTGATTATCATAAGGATAAGGCTTTGGGATTCGAGTTTCTGCGTAATGCCGGGTTTAAGCCTCGTGAATTTTGATTTGAGTCGCTGTTCCCGCCGGCCAATTCCCGTTACTTTGCCGGCTCGATAGTGATCGAAAGAGCCGGCCAATAGAATAATTCTGGCCATGGAGGCCCGTCAGGTTAAAAAAACTGCCAATTGTTTTATTTATAGTATTTTTTGCCTCAGCCGGATGGGCCGCAGACGATGCGAATTATGCACAGGCTATCAAGAATTTTCGCGATCAGCCTGCCGCCAAGCCATTTTTTGCAAACTCGGTTGCCTATGCCGTTTTTCCGACCATTGGTAAGGGCGGTATCGGCATAGGCGGCGCGTACGGCAAGGGACGCGTTTATAAAAACGGCAGGCATGTCGGCAATGTAACGATGGCCCAGATATCAATTGGCTTTCAGTTCGGTGGCCAGGCCTACAGCGAGATCATCTTCTTCAAGGGCAACGATATCTTTAACGATTTTAAGGGCGGAGATTTCGAGTTCGGCGCGGATGCGAGTGCCGTTGCGCTGACTGCAGGAGCCCAGGCGTCGGCTACCACTAAAGGTGTCACGGCCAGTGCAGGCACCAGCGACACTGAGACAGAAATATCGGCGGCCGAATGGTTCCGAGGTATGGCGGTGTTCACGATCGCCAAAGGTGGCCTCATGTACCAGGCCACTGTCGGCGGGCAGGCATTCGACTACGAGCCTTTATAAAGGTTGGCTGTTAATACTGGCGCTGCGTAGAGAAATGCGCGAGGCCGATTAACGATTCCTTGAACTCGGAATCGGGCAGGGCATCCAGGGCGTTTATCGCTTCGCCCGCTGCTTTTTCTGCCCTGCTAACTGTATAGGCCAGTGCGCCGGTTTCCTGAATCGTTTTGGCAATGCGCTCAATGTCTTCGAGTCCGCCGTTAATGATCGCTGTGCGTATTACGATCTGGTCATCTGCAGATGCGTTACGCAGTGCATGAATTAACGGCAGGGTTGGCTTGCCTTCGGCAAGGTCATCGCCAATATTTTTGCCAAGGTCGTCGCTGTTGGCGCTGTAATCCAGCGCATCGTCAATCAGCTGAAATGCGCACCCAAGTTTGCGGCCGTATTCTGCCAGTGCGTTTTCGACCGCCTGGGTCTGGCTGGCGAGAATGGCGCCAATGAGCATGCCGGCCTCGAACAGCTTTGCTGTCTTGCGATATATCACTTCCATGTACTGCTGCTCGGTCGTTTCCGGCTCATTACAGTTCATGAGCTGCAGGACTTCGCCTTCGGCTATGGTATTGGTGGCGTCGGCGAGTACATCCATGATGCGCATGTGGCCGACTTGTACCATGAGTTGAAATGAGCGTGAGTATAGAAAGTCACCGACCAGCACACTGGCCTCATTGCCGAATACGCTGTTGGCCGTTTCCTGGCCGCGCCTGCGATCCGAAGCATCTACGACATCATCATGCAGCAGGGTAGCAGTATGAATAAATTCGATAATGACCGCGGTGGAAATGTGTTTGTCACCCTGGTAACCGCATGCGCGGGCAGCCAGTAAAACCAGGAGCGGGCGAAGTCGCTTGCCCCCGCTGTTGACAATGTAGCGGGCAACGCTGTTAACGAGCGCAACGTCACTTTGCAGGTAGTCGATAATCTGTTGATTAACATCTGGCCAGTCCGTCCCCAGTTGGGAGCGGACAAAATCCAGGTCAAACCCGGTGGGCTGTGGCTTTACAAGTTCCATGTTGTGTCCAATAATGCCTACGATGCCCCGTGCTGTAAAACAAATTACGGTAATCCTGTCCGCAATCTTCCTGGTTTCGTGGAATGCTCCCTCCTACGGCTTCGGCTCCGAAGCGCACCGGATCGTCGGACACATTGCCGATCGCTATACCTGTGCGGGAACCCGTGAGGCGCTTGAGCGGTTGACACCGGGAGAAAACCTGTCCGTGGCAGGCCTCTGGGCTGATCGAATCCGCGGCGATAAATCCTGGCTTCATGCACAGCCCTGGCACTATATGAATGTGCCGGATGATACAGATATTGCCGATCGTGAGATAAGTGCCGACGGCGACGTACTGCTGGCCATTGAACGCTTCCGCGCGGAGTTGGAAGACCAGGAATTATCCGCAGAGAAGCGTGCGAATGCGCTCCGTTTTCTCGTGCATTTTGTTGCCGATATTCATCAGCCGCTGCACGTGGGAAGGCGCGGTGACCTGGGTGGCAATACCATCGATGTCCGTGTCGGGCGCGATAAAACAAACCTGCATGCTTACTGGGATAGCTACGCGCTGGAACAGGTTGTGGAAAGTTCCGGCGCCTATGCGGCCAGGCTCGTAAGGAAGGGGTATCCGAGTGAAACCGATGGTCGCGCAATGGAGCCGGTCACCTGGGCGGACGAGTCGAAGGAGTACAGGGACGAGGTCTATGCCTGCCCCCTGGACCCCGACTCTGGTGATGCCGTGCCGGATGCCGCTTACCGCGCCAGGGCCCTTGAAATCATTGACTTGCGGCTGTACCAGGCCGGCCTGAGGCTGGCTCAAACGCTGAATGGAATTTTCTGCAGTGCAGAGGCCGGCAGCAGCCCCCGGCCTGCACGCCTAAGCCATTGATTTGCCCCGCCTGAGTCATTAGAATTCCCGCTCTTTTTCGGGCTCACTGGGCCCGCTGGTTCAGGGGCTTAAGCCCACTGCGGAGAAACTCATGTACGCCGTATTTAAGACGGGCGGTAAACAATACCGCGCGGCCAAGGGCGACAAACTAAAAATCGAAAAGCTCGATGCGGCCGAAGGCGACAGCGTTGAGTTTAGCGATGTGTTGCTTGTTGGCGAGGGTGACGGCGTTAAAGTCGGTACTCCGCTGGTATCCGGCAGCAAGGTCGAAGCCCGGGTGCTGGTGCAGGCGAAGGATAAGAAGATCGATGTAATCAAGTTCCGTCGCCGGCAGAATTACAGGCGCACCTACGGCCATCGTCAGGAATTCAGCCTGGTTGAAATTACCGGCATTACCGGTGGTGCAGCGAAGAAGAAAGCGGCTGCCAAAAAGACGGCTACTAAAGCCGACAAGGCAGAGCAAGAGGCCGATAAGGAATAACCCGCCATGGCACATAAAAAGGCAGCAGGTAGTACCCGTAACGGACGCGATTCCCAATCCAAACGACTTGGCGTCAAGAAGTTTGGGGGCGAGGGTGTTGTGGCCGGAAATATTCTGATTCGTCAGCGTGGCACCAAGTACCACGCGGGCGTAAACGTGGGCATAGGCCGCGATCACACGTTGTTTGCGAAAGCAGATGGTGCGGTGAAGTTCGAGCGCAAGGGCCCGCGTAAGCGAATGTTCGTCAGTGTCGTTGCTAACGGGGCTTGAGCGAACCGGAAGAATAAGAACCAGCCAGAAGAAGAGTGAAGCCGGGCATTGCCCGGCTTTTTTTTGGATGACGCCATTTTTTTATGCGGCAGAAAAATGCATGAAAAAATTTGAGGCGGAATTTACTTCGGCGGAACCACTGGTTTCGCCGAAGCCTGTAGTTACCAACAGGGGGGTTAACGGTGGGCTTTCAGGCGGCAGCTTAATCAAGCCGTCGCATCTCCGCCTCAAGCACTCCCTTCGTCGACGTATGCAGATTCCGCGGATAAGAGGCCGGCAGGTCTTTTTTCATCTTGCGGGCGAAGGTATCGGCTTCTTCTGAAAGGCGCAGGATAAATTCCAGGTTGCCCTTGTGGCTGGGTGCCGGTGCGTACCCGATACTCAGCACGTCGAAGGGCAGGCCCGTGCCGTACTCTGCCAGTATGCCCGCGAGCGACTGCAGCGGACCGCGCATATGTCTCTGGGCTACTGCATTCAGTGCTTCGCTCCCGGTGCGGTAATACAGATTCAGCAACATCAGCATCGTCCAGTAGTGCAGGTTGCTGAGCCACCCGAGTGCGCGAGCTTCAGGCGACTTGATTTGATTGGCATGTCCGAGAAAAGCTGATGGATTAGGCGTTACCGGAAAAGAGGGGTAGTCCGGGTGGTCCTCGGCGAGGTCCCAGGGATTTGGTTGTCCCGCCAGCATCGGATGTTCTCCGGTGAACACACTGCGAAAAAAACTGAAGTGCTGCTGCTCACCTTCGTTCGTGATGTACTTGAGCTTCTCTAACCATTCGTCGGCACCGTCGAGCTTCACCGTGCCATCGGCGATCGCGGACTCAAGCTGGTCAACAAAAACTCCGTACAGGCCGGGCACGTGGTTCATACCTGTATTGCTGCCAAGTACTGCGGTTAGCTGATCACAGAACAATTGGTCGGCGGGCCGGCTTTCTTTCGTGAAGGGTATGCTGTTCTGGCCGGCCTCGACGTAGGTATAGCGCGCCAGCGTTAGTTTCGTGAGGCGCTCCAGGCTGAATTCAAAGGGGTAGATATCGGGTTCCGTGGGAAAATCCTGGCGCTCGAGGTTGGGGGCGCTGCCTAGCGCAACGAGGAGTTTGTTAGCCGCTGCCAGATGCTGCATTTCCTGGACAGCGACGCCCAGAAAGCTGTCGCCAGTTGGCTCTGCGGAGCCAACCAGCCCCTGGTATTGGGGCTTCAGGGTGAACGCAGCAAAGATGTACTGAATCATCAGTGCATGTTCGATCTCGCTGGCCTCTTTTAAAAGGCGAATCAATTCCAGGTAGGGATCGTAGAAATCGCGCGCGATTACCCCGTAGCTCGGTTGCACATCGCCCGTAGATGTTCTGCCGCAGCCGCGGCGTTGCGTCGAATGCTCCTCCGAACCATCCGCCCCGGCTTCTGCAACCTGGCTGAGCGTCGGCGAGAGCAGGTAAGCGGATGGAAGCGCAATACCTTTAAGCCAGAGTGAACGCAGGAATAATCGTCGTTTCATTTAAGCCTCAAACCAAAATTAGTTTCACTAGTTTGCCAGTGCATGACCAATGCTAAAAAGCATTCAGGGACTTCGGCAATCTAACACGGAGTTTGTCTGTGGAATAGGCGTGGTATCAATCCGATGGTAAGTAGTAATGCGTAGGTTCCACTCCTGACCCGGGTTCGATCTAGTCGGCTGGCCTGCTCCCAAGTATTTTTCTTGTCAGCAAGACCGTAACCGCCAGAGAAGCAAGGCCGGCGGTTACAATGAGCGCAATCGTTGCGCTCGAGAGTTCCGAATAAAAAATCGGCCCGACGAACCAGACCCAGAAGGCGAACACCAGGTTGCACAGACCGTGCACGATCAGCGGTGGCCAAAGGGACTGGGTCAGCCAGCGCAGGTAGGTCCAGGCGCCCAGGATGACAAAGGCGCCGAACGCGTTCTGTACGAGTTCCGGGGTCCAGCGGTGCGCCACCAGGTTGATGAAGGCAACGATGCACACCGTCGGCCCGACACTGAGGACCGTGTGCATTCGGGTTTGCATAATGCCACGAAAGGCGACTTCGGCCAGGACCGCAGCGAACACCGACATCACGAATGCGTAGGTCATCTGAAACAGCGGGCTGACATCTGCGCTGTAGACTTCGACGGCGCGGACCTTATCCGTAAAAATACCTTGCGTGGAAGTGACACAGACCCCGAATACAGTCAGGGCGATACCAACGGCGTACATCTGTGCCCGCGAAATACCTGCCGGGTGGGAAAGACCAATCTGCCAGCGTTTTTCAGCCCAGATCGTCGATGCAATCAACAGGGCAATCACCGGGAGCGGAAACCACACCAGGTCGGGTGACCAGCGAGCATTGAACATTACGCAGGCCGTGGATACACCCATGACCACGGTAAAAAATACCAGTGAAACAATTACGGCGCTGGCCAGTGTCCGGAGAGTTTGCGTGTTCATCGATCCCCCCTTGATGCATTTGACTGCTACATCCTGGTTACGATATCTCCGGTACAGATTTTACCTGACTCGACAACCCGCGTATTGATTCCCCGCAGGTTCAACCCCTAGGCAGCCGACCTTATGGCATCCGCCGGCGCTTGGGGCCTGACGGTGTCTTTGATTGCGACCCGGTGGTTCAACCGGTACTGCGGCTGGAAGTCCGGCATGACCTCGTGCTGCGCAGAACGGTTGTCCCAGATTACCAGCGTGCCTGTCTCCGGCCAGTGCAGGCGTACCTGGAACTCCGGTTTCTTCAGGTGGCGGATCAGGAACTCAAGCAGGGTTTTACTTTCCTCATCCGGAATGCCGACGATCCTGGTCGTCACCATCTCATTCACGTAAATGGATTTACGGCCGGACTCGGGATGTACGCAGATGACGGGATGTATCACGGGCGGATAGTGTTCGCTGATTTTCACGCGTGCTTCATGATCCGCCATACCCCATTTGTTCAGGCCGAATTTATCGGCCAGATCGTGCACGGCCGTCAGGCCGTCGAGCATGGCCTTCATCGGTTCGGACAACGCAGCATAAGCTGCTTCCGTGTTGATCCAGATAGTGTCGCCACCGGCCGGTGGCATCTTCACGCCGTACAGCAGGGAACACTTTGACGGGATTTCCTTGAAGGTGTCGTCGGCGTGCATGTTGACGTCGCCGCCGATGCCGGCCTGCTGCGTGTATTCCTGTTTTTTAACTTCAGGCTGTTCTTCCAGCCGGGGAATCGTGCCACCCATCTGCACGTCACCGAAAACTTTCGCGATCTGCACATGTTGAGCCGGCGTCAGGTCGAGGCCATGAATAAACAGCACGTGGAAGTGCACCATCGCCTGCCGAATTTCCTCGGCCGCTTCATCGCTGAGCGGCTGACTGAGGTCCAGGCCTTCAATATCCGCGCCTAATGCACCGGCAACCGGTTTCGCGGTGAAGGTCTTGAACTGGGGATCCTGGCGTACGGCAGAGATTTCGTAAGTCATGATATTTGCTCCGAGGCGTAGGTTGCCATCGTATTAGCAAGCCATTTTGGCGTAAGCCAAAGATTAAATCAAGTGACTTATTTTATAGCCAGGCTTATTCATCCTTTGCCATTGCAGCCCTTTGCGCTAGGGCTTACAGCTTAGTTGTTGAATACAATATTGAGGGAGGTCGGATTGGCCAGGAGGTCCTGACCGTAGGCGTGGATGGTAATACAGCGACTCGGCGTATCGTTACCGACCCGGTGCAGATCGTCGATCCCGGGCCGCACGGTGGTGATGTCTCCGGGTTTCAGGAGCATTTTCATTTTGCTGCGCAGGCCAAGTGCTGCGTGCTCGTTCTGCCAGGTATCAAAGTTCTCACCGAACGGGGAGCCTTCGTGGACTCCGACCGCGCCCCAGGCTGTATGGCCGTGCACGGGAGTTACCTGGCCCGGCATCCAGACGATCGCGATAAGACTGAGCGATCCATCGGGCGCTGCATAGAGTAAGTGCCGCTTAAAGTTCGTCGTGCTGCCTTCCTTGTGGCACAGGTCGAGCAGGACGGGTTCGCATAAAAAACCGCGCATCGCCGCTTTGGCCGCCGCCGCAGCGCCGAAACCCGGGCACTTATTGACGGCAGACTGCATGGTCTCGGTCAGTTCGGCAAGCAGGGGCGTGGTGCCGGGTTGCAGGCCATAGGCCTGGCTTTCTGCAAAGATAGGCTCGGCCATGTTGCCGGGGAAAGGAGTGATATTGCTGTCGGTAGGTGTTATCACGGCATCGAATCCATTGGTATAAGGGGCTCTTGAATAGCCGTTATTCTAGGGCTTGGAGCCCGAAGAATGTTCGCGAAGTTATCCTGCATAATCACTAAATATAGAAAAATATTCCATATTTATTAAAAAAAGCGCAAAATAATATCGTGGATAAGAAAGATAGAAGAATACTGGAACTACTACAGCAAAACGCGATGCTGACTGCGGCCGAGCTAGCCGAGGAGGTGGGGCTGACCACCACGCCCTGCTGGCGACGCATCCAGAAACTCGAAGAGCAGGGCTACATCAAAGAACGTGTGGCGTTGCTCGACCACGAGAAAATGAATGTCGGCACAACTGTTTTTGTCGCTGTGCGGACCAGCCGCCATTCGGGTGACTGGCTAAAGCGTTTTATGACCGCAATTGAAAATACACCGGAAATACTGGAAGCACATCGACTGAGCGGTGATACCGATTACTTGCTGCGTATCGTCGTGCCCAGCATTGCCGAGTACGACCGCGTGTATCAGTACCTGATCAAGGAACTGGAATTCCTGGACGTGAGTTCCAGCTTTTCAATGGACGAACTTAAGTCGACTACCTCGGTTCCCGTGAAACATGCATGAACACATCTATAAAATAGCGCGATGAAATTTGTCGATGAAGTGACAGTACGTGTACAGGCCGGTAACGGTGGCAACGGTTGCTCGAGCTTCCGGCGCGAGAAGTACATCCCGCGCGGGGGTCCCGACGGCGGTGACGGCGGTGACGGTGGCAATGTATACCTGGTTGCGAAATCGGGCATCAACACGCTCGCAGATTTCCGGGTGGCGCGGCGGTTCAAGGCCGAGAACGGGCAGTCGGGTATGGGCAAAAACCGGACCGGTCGCTGTGGCGAAGACCTCTATATAGAAGTGCCGCAGGGTACCCGGGTAACGGAATCGGACACCCGGGAGGTGCTTGGTGAAGTCGTGCAGGACGATGAGGCACTGCTGGTCGCCGCGGCCGGCCATGGCGGCAAGGGCAATACACGGTTCAAGAGCAGCGTGAACCAGTCGCCCCGCAAGTTCACACCCGGAACACCGGGCGAGAAACGGGTGTTGCAACTCGAACTGACGGTGCTCGCAGACGTGGGCTTACTCGGCTTCCCGAACGCCGGTAAGTCCACGTTAATAAGAGCAGTGTCGGCAGCACAGCCCAAAATCGCGGATTATCCGTTTACCACCCTCTATCCAAACCTCGGTGTCGTGGCCGTAGAGTCACACCGAAGTTTTGTCATGGCCGATATTCCCGGCCTCATCGAAGGCGCGGCCGAAGGGGCCGGCCTCGGTACCCGGTTCCTGAAACACCTGAATCGCACGAGCTTGCTGTTGCACATTGTTGATGTGGCACCGCCCCCCGGTACCGAAGACGCGGTCAGCGCGGCAAAGGCCATTGTCAGTGAGTTGGAAAGGTTCAGCCCCGAACTTGCAGGCCGTGAGCGCTGGCTCGTCCTTAACAAACTCGACCTGGTGGGTGGTGATGCCGATGACATAGGCAACGAGGTCGTTGCGGGGCTCGGCTGGGAAGGGCGCGTTTACCGGATCAGCGCGTTGAACAGGGAGGGCACACGTGAGCTTATGGGTGACATCATGACGCGGCTCGAAGAGCGCCAGCTTGAGGAGTCTGCTGGCGACAATGGGAGTGCAGCTGATGCAATGTAGTTTTACGGTCACGCAAATAAAAACGCAGTGGGTAATAGCACTGCGTCTTATACATGTGAAATCTGTTCAGTCTTTGTCAGGAACCCGGGGCGCGAATACGTGCGTTCAGGCGACTCTTGGTTCTGGCCGCCTTATTTTTGTGCACGAGGCCTTTGCTAACCATGGTATCGATATGCGGCACGGCCGCCTTATATAAAGTGGCAGCTTCATCCGTATTGCCCTGTTCGGCAGCCTTCTCAACGCTTTTTACGGCGGTGCGCATGCGCGAACGCAGTGCAACGTTATGCTGGCGACGTTTTTCGGCCTGGCGGGCCCTTTTTGCGGATTGTTTGCTGTTTGCCACGAACGCTTCCTCTGGATGCAGGCCCCGGGGAATATGGCCCGGGAGGCGCGCATTCTGGTCATTTGGCACCCTGATGTCAATAGAAACAGGCACCTGGGAGTGCCGGATTCGATACTGCTCGCCCGCCTTTAGCGAGGGACCCGCGTGAGCCAGGACAAACCAGATCAGGCACCGCCACCGTCCAGGTCCTCCGGCCTGCTCAGGTCAACGGCCGTGGTCGGCGCGATGACCCTGTTGTCCAGGGTGCTCGGCCTTGCCCGGGACATGGTTTTCTCCCGGTTTTTCGGTGCCGATGCCGCCATGGACGCGTTTTTCGTGGCCTTCAAGATTCCGAATATTTTCCGCCGCTTTTTCGCCGAGGGCGCGTTTTCGCAGTCTTTTGTACCGGTGTTTGCGGAATACGACGAGACGCGGGATCCCCAGGAGGTCCGCGAGCTTGCGGCCCGGGTGGCGGGTACGCTCGGGCTGATCCTGTTCCTGTTTACGCTGCTGGGCGTTATCGGTGCGCCGATACTGATTTCCATTGCAGGTGCCGGCTGGATACTGAACCCGGAAGCCGGCTCCGCCGAAAAGTATGAGCTTGCGGTCGACATGCTGCGCTTCACCTTCCCGTACCTCTTGTTCGTATCGCTTACGGCACTGGCCGGTGCCATCCTGAATACCTACAAACGATTTGCAATGGCCGCGTTCGTGCCGGCCGTCCTGAACGTCGTGCTGATCATTTTTGCGGCATTTATCGCGCCGGAATACCCGCGCCCGGGACTCGTACTTGCCGTGGGCGTTTTTGTAGCAGGCATCGTACAGCTTCTCTGCATGCTGCCTGCGCTTGCCCGCGTAAAAATACTGGTGCGACCCCGGTGGGGGTGGAGTCACCCGGGTGTACGGCGCATCGTCAGGCTGATGGTTCCCGCAATTTTTGGTTCGTCGGTTGCCCAGATCAACATCCTCTTCGACACCCTGCTGGCATCCTTCCTGGTCACAGGCAGTATCAGCTGGTTGTACTACTCCGATCGGCTGATGGAGTTTCCGCTGGGTGTGTTCGGCATTGCGTTAGCCACCGTTATCCTGCCGAACCTGTCACGAGAGTACGCGGCCCGGACGATGGAGGGCTTCTCTGCCATGCTCGACTGGGCACTGCGGCTGGTCATTCTGATTGCCGCGCCCGCCGCCGTCGGACTGTTTGTGCTGGCAGGTCCCGCGTTAACGACAATTTTTTATGGCGGCCGGTTTACCGGCGACGATGTTGCCATGGCCACGATTAGCCTCATGGCCTATTCCTTCGGTTTGCTCGGCTTCACGCTCGTGAAAGTGCTGGCACCGGGTTACTTTGCACGACAGGACACAAAGACCCCGGTGCGGATTGGCCTGATCGCGCTTGCAACCAACATGGCCCTGAACATTGCGATCGTGATTCCCTGGTATCAGTCCGGCGCAGCCGGGGCACACGCTGGCCTGGCACTGGCAACTTCATTGAGCGCGCTTCTGAATGCAGTCCTGCTTTATCGCGGCCTGCGCAAAGATAATGTGCTTAAACTCAGCCACGGCTGGGGCCGGTTTGTACTCCGGGTGGCTCTCGCGTGCGCGGTTATGGCCATGCTGCTGAACTATTTTGTCCCGGAGCAGGCCTTGTGGCTGGAGGCGGGTCTCTGGCAGAGCTGTCTGTGGCTGATTATGGCCATCGTCGGCGGTGTGATCGCATACATTGCAACGTTATTCGCAACCGGCGTACGTCCGGCGGAACTCAGTATGAAGCCGCCTGTGCTGAAGACCCCGGCGGACTCCGGGCCGGGTACCGATTAACGACTATGATTGTGTCTGAAATGAGTACATATAGAGTCAACCAGGTTCCGGGCAGTCGGTCATGCGCCTGATTCGCCGCCCGGGCGCGCAGTTACAGGGGCCCACCAAAGGCTGTGTCGCGACCATCGGCGCCTTCGACGGCCTCCATGTCGGACATCAGCGCATCCTGGAGCGGGTACTCGAGGTTGCACGCGAGCAGCAACTGCCGTCGCTTATTTTTTCCTTTGAGCCAACGCCCAAGGAATACTTTGCACCGCAGTCACCGCCGGCGCGGTTGATGCGATTCCGCGAAAAATACCAGGCCCTGGAAGAAACCGGAATCGATTTTTTCTATTGCCCGCATTTTGAGCCCGCGCTGGAGGGGCTCGAACCGGACGTATTCGTGGACAACCTGCTGGTTGGACTGTTGCATATACGGCATCTCGTAGTTGGCGATGATTTTGCGTTTGCACGCAAGCGGATAGGCACGATTGACGACCTGAATCGCAAGGGAGCCGAGTGTGGCTTCGGTGTAGAGCAGGTGGGAAGTGTTATCCAGCAGGACGAACGGGTCTCGAGTTCGGCGGTGCGCGAGGCTTTGTACGTGGGTGACCTTGACAAGGCACGCCGGCTGCTGGGCCGCTGGTATTACATGTCCGGAAAAGTTGTGCTGGGTAACAAGCTGGGCAGGACGCTTGGCATGCCGACGGCGAATGTAAAGCTGAATCGCAGATTGAGCCCGGTCCACGGCATTTACGCAGTTAGGGTGCGGGGCCTGGATGACGACCGGCTGGACGGTGTCGCGAGTGTGGGAACCCGGCCGACGATTGGTGGTGTGGAGCCCCTGCTCGAGGTATATATTTTTGATTTCGACCGGGATATTTACGGAGCGAATATACAGGTAGAATTCGTCGCCAAATTGCGTGATGAAGTTCGCTTTCCCGACCTGGAATCGCTCCGCGAGCAAATGTTTAAAGATGCCGAGCAGGCGCGCGAGATCCTTGCGGCTGCCTGAGCGGTATTCATTCGGCCGTTGATACCGATATACAACCACGGATATATAAGTGACAGACTACAAGGACACGTTGAATCTGCCGAATACGGCCTTTCCGATGCGCGCCAATCTTGCGCAGCGCGAACCCGAGATGCTCAGGCAATGGGCGCAGGACGATATCTATGGCCAGATTCGGGAGACAGTGGCCGGCCGGAAAAAATTCCTGCTGGTAGACGGTCCTCCGTATGCGAATGGCAAAATTCACCTGGGCCATGCTGTAAACAAGGTCCTGAAGGATATCGTCGTCAAGTCGCGCACGCTGGCGGGTTTCGACGCACCATTTATCCCCGGCTGGGATTGTCACGGCCTGCCCATCGAACTGCAGGTCGAAAAGAAAAAGGGCAAGGTGGGTACCAAGCTCGATGCACGCGAATTTCGCCAGGCGTGCCGCGACTATGCGTTGCGCCAGGTAGACAGTCAGCGTGAGGATTTCAAACGACTTGGCGTGTTCGCCGACTGGGACAATCCCTACCTGACGCTGGACCACGTCTTCGAGGCCGAGCAGGTTCGTGGTTTCGCCCAAATCGTTGCCAACGGCCACCTGCAGCGGGGCTTCAAGCCGGTGCACTGGTGTCTCGATTGCGGCTCGGCCCTGGCCGAGGCTGAGGTTGAATACCAGGACAAGACGTCGGTTGCCATCGATGTGCGATTCCCGGTGGTCAATCGTATCGAACTTTTTGAAATGGTCGGTGATCGTTTCAAGGCCCTGCAAAAAGAATCGGAACTGGAAGCCTCGATTCCTATCTGGACGACCACCGCCTGGACCCTGCCGGCCAACCAGGCTGTCGCACTGGGCCCGCATATTGCCTACGTGCTGGTTGAACTGACGATCGACGGGCACGAAGAACTGCTGGTTCTGGCCGAGTCTGTCGCCGAAGAAGCCATGAGCCGTTACGGCGCGACCAGTTCCCAGGTGCTCGCAGAGTTCCCGGGCGAAGCGCTGAAGGGCCTGGAACTCAAGCACCCCTTTATGGACCGTATCGTACCGGTCATTGAAACGGACTTTGTTACCGTCGAAACCGGAACCGGGGCCGTTCATATCGCGCCGGGCCACGGTCACGACGACTTTGCTGCGGGTCTTGCCCATGATCTGCCGCTCGATAATCCGGTTGGCGGTAACGGCGTGTACCTGGAATCTACCGAGCATTTCGGCGGAACGCATATTAATAAAGCGGGTCCGGAAATCATTGCGTTGCTTGAGAAAAACGGCCACCTGTTGCACCAGAACCCTTTCGGACACAGCTACCCGCATTGCTGGCGCCATAAAACGCCATTAATTTTTCTCGCGACTCCGCAGTGGTTCGTAAGTCTCGATCAGAACGGCCTGCGCGGGCAGGCGATGGCGGCTATAAGGGGCGTGGAGTGGATTCCCGGATGGGGGCGGCAACGCATTGAAGCGATGATCGATGCGCGCCCCGACTGGTGTATCTCGCGGCAACGCACCTGGGGTGTGCCGCTGCCGCTGTTCGTGCACAAAGAGAGCGGCGAGCTGCACCCGGATACAAATGGTTTGCTTGAAGCGGCTGCGCAACGGATCGGAAAAGAGGGTATCGACGGCTGGTTTGAAATGGAAGCGGAAGAATTGCTGGGCGACGATGCAAAAGATTACGACAAGGTTGTCGACACGATGGATGTGTGGATGGATTCGGGCATGGTCCACCATTGCCTGACAAAAATACATCCGGTCATTGATGACGTAGCGGATTTGTACCTGGAAGGATCGGATCAGCATCGCGGCTGGTTTCAGAGTTCGTTGCTGACCTCAATTGCGATGCATGGCCGTGCGCCGTACCGCCAGTGCATGACTCACGGCTTCACAGTGGATGAAAAAGGCCACAAGATGTCGAAGTCACTGGGCAATACCATCGCGCCGCAGAAAGTAATGAACAGCCTGGGCGCTGACATACTGCGTTTATGGGTGGCGGCAACGGATTACAGCGGTGAGATGAGCGGCTCGGACGAAATCCTGAAACGGATGGCCGATTCCTACCGGCGCATGCGCAATACTGCGCGTTTTCTCCTGGGCAACCTGCACGGCTTCGATCCGGCCAAAGACCTGGTGCCAGTCGGTGAGCTGGTGGACCTGGATCGCTGGGCGATACAGCGTGCCGCGAGTTTGCAGGAGTCTATCCTGCAGTCGTACGAAAGTTATGCCTTCCACCGGGTCTACCAGGAGTTGCACAATTTCTGCGTTGTTGACATGGGCGGGTTCTTCCTCGACATACTGAAAGACCGCCTGTACACGACCGGCGCTGAAAGTCACCCGCGCCGGTCCGCGCAGACGGCCATGTACCACATCGTCGAGGCGATGGTCCGCTGGTTCGCGCCGATTCTTACGTTTACGGCGGAAGAAATCTGGCAGGCCCTGCCGGGCGAGCGTGAAAAGTCGGTATTCCTGGCAACTTTTAAAGAGGTACCCGGGGGCGACAAGAAAGTCGTCGACTGGGACAGGCTCATCCAGGTGCGTGAGGCCGTGGCGAAAGAGCTGGAAACGCTACGCGATGCAGGCGATATAGGTTCGCCGCTGGAAGCTGTCGTGACGGTCTACGCCGACGGCACACTGCGCGATTCCCTCGCAGCTTTGGGCGATGAACTGCGCTTCGTTTTCATTACCTCGGAGGCGGATGTGAAGCCGCTCAGTGAGGCGCCCGCCTCTGACGACAGCAATGCCGAAACAAACGGGGGCTATTGCGTCGTTACCGGTCCGAGTGAGCATGCCAAGTGCATACGCTGCTGGCATCGGCGCGAAGACGTCGGGAGCGTTGATGGCCATCCGGAGATCTGCGGTCGTTGTGTCGAGAATGTAGATGGCAAAGGCGAAACGCGCGCCTTCGCGTGACGAATTATGAACGCACCAGAGAACCGGCCCGATTTAGTCGTGACACCAATAGCAGGATCAGGTTCGTTACGCTGGCTGATATTGTCGCTGGTGCTGGTGATTGCCGACCAGGTTACCAAGTTGCTGGTTGTCAGCAACCTGGACGAGTTCGAGCGCATCAAGTTGCTGCCGGTTTTTGACCTGGTTCGATTCCACAATACCGGTGCTGCATTCAGTTTTCTGGCCAACGCCGGTGGCTGGCAGCACTGGTTGTTTACCGGCATTGCCATCGTCGTTAGCGTCGGTATCGTCTGGTACCAGTGGGGCCTGCCGCAGCAGGGTTGCCGCACGCTGGCGGCCGGCCTGGCACTCGTGCTGGGCGGTGCCGTGGGTAACCTGATCGACCGGCTGCTACAGGGCTACGTTGTCGACTTTCTGCTGGTGTATTACGGTGACTGGCACTGGCCTGCATTTAATGTGGCCGACAGTTCGATAACCGTGGGTGTAACGCTGATCATCATCGACAGCATGTTCCTGGAACGTAAACGAGTGGCGGCCGCAGCGTCGGAGTAATTCTTAACTTCGCCAGCATTTCGTGGTCGTATCTGTACCGTCCGTCGAGCGTGACCAGCGGCGGCCGGTCTCGTCGATGCCAAAGGACCAGCATTCGGTATCGTCGTGTTGTTTACCGTTAAGATCGACTGTAGCTGTTGCTTCGAATCCTGCCGTTGTAACTACGACACGCATTTCGTAGTGTCCGTCACTGGTATTTCCGGTGGTGCCGAGTGTCTCTGTGTTCGCATAGCGCTGGTCCTGTAACCGAAACTGTTCCTGCCGGGCGGCGATATGAAGCAGGGCGCCCGTTGCATCGATGCGCCGGGCAGCCTGAATGTAGTCCCGCCAACTCGGCATAGCTATCCCTGTAATGATCGCGATGATACTGACAACTATCAACAGCTCGATCAGGCTGAAACCTTTGGCATCAAGCATCGTCATGTACCGTCCAGTAGCTCTCAACCGGGAAGCTCTCGATACCGGTACATGGGCCCGGACAGACCTCCCTGCATATATAGAAACCCTGGATGTGGGTTTGCCGAAGCAAATCATCAACTGAAGCAACCGAATGAATTTCATAGTGCAGTCGCTCGACCGGCAAGACATCCATCATCGGGCAATAGTTATCGATGGCAGTGTGTGACAGCGTCGCCTCGACCGTGCCCCGGCGGTTGGGATTAACGATGCTCAGTGTTACCGGCAAGTCGGTGGGCAAGTCGGTTGGTAAGCCTGACGGGTTTTCGTAAGCGAAACGCAGGCCCGCCATGATGCCAAGTTCAGCCGTTTCGAAAACCTGGCCTGCAACCAGTAGCGAGTCGATGAGACGCGACTCCGCGATGGCCGTGCGCAGTGCATTCGCTGCGAGCAGGCTTAGTATCATGAGTAGCATCAATACGATCGGCAGGGCAGAGCCAATTGCCCGATTTATATTTATTCCCATATCAAGCAGCCGGCTGATTGCGTAAGTAGATCGTGCGCGTGACGCTGATACGGCGGTAACCATCATTGGGCCGCAGCGGATTGCGTGCATCGGTGTCTATGCTATACCACGGGCCGGAATCCCGGTGTCCCGGTTCGGGGCGCGCAGAGCGAAGGAGTAACCAGACGCTTACCGCTAGCACGGGGGCGTCGCCCCGGTTGTTGCCATCGACAAAGCCGTCAATCTGTTGATCGCCGTCCCGGTCGATACCGAGTAATACCTGGAAATCTTCGACGCCCGGAATGATTTCCTGGTTCTGCATGAGTCCGTTGTTTGCCAGCGTAAAGCGACGCAATGCGGGCATGCCGGGCTCTGATGATGCGGTGTCGAGGTGCCAGGCATTCACCTGCAGGTCAAAATTTTGCGCACCGGCTATTTCAGGTATAAGCCCGTTCCTGAATACGGCACCAGTGCTTTCATTGGTAGTAATACCGATACGATCAGGGTTATCGGTGTTGCCCGAACTCGCATGCCGCACGACCAGCACGTCAGCACCCGCTACGAAGGCGTTAGCCGGCGGACAGGGCAGCGCTGCAAAATCATCATTAACATCGATCGCCTGCACGAGTTGCAGGGCCCATACGCTTATATCCCTGCCGGCACAATGCACCCGGATGTCGCCGGGAATACCGAGCAGCCCGGCATCGCTGTGCAGACCCCAGAAACCTGCAAGCCGCAGGTCATCTTCGAGCGCCGTCAACGCAAACGCACCGCGCTCCTGCAGCGAGGCGATCAGCTGCGCACTTTCGTATGCAGCCCTGGCCGAGCTGAATAACCGGAGTGCCCCGGCAATCATGATGCTCCCGAGCAACAGCGCAACCATGAGTTCGACCAGCGTGAAACCGGCAGCATCCTTCATCGCCCGTCCGTCCCGGCCGGTAGCGGTATATAGGCGACACGCCGCAGCACTTCGTTGCCGGGCGCTTCCCAGCTAACGCTGAGTTGCAACAAATCAATGCCACTTCTTTCGACAATCTGCAGTTGTCCCTGACCACCGGGCAGGGTACGGGCAAGAGCTGTCGACCAGGAGTGGAAAACATGTCCGAACAGTTCTTCGGGATCGCAAACATTACTGGTGCAACTGGCGCCAGTCACGCGTATGTCGCCACGAAGAGTTTCTCCAGGTATCCCCCTGGCAATTTCAGCCAGGTCTCTAATCGCCGATGCCGCCCGCTGTTGTTGCCCGGCTGTATTTAATGAGGCGATACTTTCGGTGAGCATGCGCAGATTTGCGTACATTCCCAGTGACAGGATCACGAGTGCGACCAGCATTTCGACCAGCGTCATGCCTGCAGCGTTACGCATTCGACGTTTGTTGCTCATAGTTCGGCGGGGCAGGTCAATGACCGGTTACTGGCGCCGGCGCCGATGACCCGTGGTTTCCCGGTGTAACTAAGCACTATCGCACGTGCGCTGCTGACCCCCCGGCGATCGCAGAACGTAATGGTGCCGTTGGTTGCGCGTTTACCGAACGGGCGCATGCTAAAAGCACGCCGGTTTGCGGAGATATGCAGTCCATGCAGTGAACCGCTGGTGACCAATAGCTGCTCGGTGGGGTCGATTTGCGGCGGTTCATCCCGGTCCCTGTTGGCAAAAAGCAACCATCCGTCGTGCCAATCGGCAGTCGAACTGCATTGCAGGCCGTTTGCACTCTTACAGAGCGAAATATCGACCCCAAGTGCACGCGATTTTTGGCGCGCTAAGTGAAGAGTATGAACTAAGTCATTGACCTGACTGGTCATACGCGTATTCGCAATGAGTGTAGAAAATCCCGACGCTGACAACGATATGAGCACTCCAAGGACGGCCAGTGCCAATAAAAGTTCTGCAAGAGTTGTTCCAAGTTGTTGTTTCATGTTGCAGCCGGTTTTCTTTGTCTCACTCTGCACGCGAATTAGAAATTCTGCGATAAAAATTTCTAATACAAGTGACTTGAAACAAAAATTGCGTGAGGCATTTACAGTCGTCTCGGCATGTGGCTAAAATGACCGCGCAGTTATCTCGGGGGACGATGACAGTGGAATATAAACAGCAGGTCGAACAACAATTACGTTCCAGCGGTGTCCAGCCAACGAAGCAACGTATGGAAATAGGAATATTGTTGCTCGCCACTCCGCAACACATGTCAGCCGATCAGATTCTTGGAGAGCTACGTACAGCAGGTAGCCGGGTTTCCAAGGCAACTGTGTACAACACTCTCAATCTGTTTGCACGCCATGGCCTGGTTCGTGAAGTGTCGGTTGACTCAACTCGTCAGTTCTTCGATTCCACAATTCATCCGCACCATCATTTTTATAATATCGACACGGGCAAACTAACGGACATAGGTATAGACGAACTCGAGTTCAGCCAGTTGCCGGAACTGCCTTCCGGTACGGAAGCGCAAGACGTCGAAGTCATCGTTCGCGTCCGGAACAAGCACTGACCCAAATCACTCCGTTCCAAAGGCGATTGGTGTCGGGTAACCGGCCCGATTGCCGGACTTTGTAACTCCCCCTATACTTCGCCCCACGCCGGGGTTCCCGGCGGCGTTTCTAAATATGCCGGAATAGCTCAGGTGGTAGAGCATCTCATTCGTAATGAGGAGGTCGGTGGTTCGAGTCCACTTTCCGGCACCAAAGTTATTGAGAAGTACGGCTGTGGCCCTAGCGGAGCTGGGGCCAGGGCCGACTTCGAAAAACTTTAAGGACTTGGCAGCCGTAGCTGGCTATATCTAAAGCACTCAGATCGCACTTTTCACCAGATTCGGTAGGGCTATGGCCCAAGCATTGCTTGGGTCGGGACCCTAGTTTGAAAAATTTTAAGGACTTGGCAGCCCGTCTTGGCTATTCCTGATTGGTTCAAACACACTTCTCCCAAGCTTTCAGAATGGACACGGAATATGTTTCCTGCAGCACCCATCCTAACCCCTTGATTCTTGGCCGATACCCCATTTTTCTCACCCATATGAATGATTCTAAGTGCTTGCTGCACTTGCTAAGTTGTGTTCATGCAAACGGTGCTGCGCCTTTGGAGTTCAGTCGCAGCAGCCAGGAGTGAAATGTGAGATTCGCTCCCTGACCGGATGCAACGAGTGCAGTCGGGTCCATGACCTGAATCTTAGAGGGAAATTCTTCCTATATTGAATTTCCTCCTTTGCCCGCTTACCCGCGGGCATTTTTTTGCCTGATGGATGGGGCGGACGCCCCGATTGACCTTTAGTCAGGCCTCTTCCAGACTCGAGTCGGATTCAGGCATACGAGTTTGTATACGGAGGAATGCGTCATGCGCCAGAAAATGCGCAAGAATAATAACAATCGGGCAGTGATTACCGCAGGCCTGGCAGCCTTGGCGCTGGCCTTCCTGGCGACGTCCGTCTATGCGGGCGCTCACGAAGGGAGTGCGGGCACGCTGGGCAAGGAAGATCGCGTCATGCTCAGTACCTTCATGGAAGATTTCGTTACCGGGATGGATGCGAAGTACTTCGGGCGTGTTGAGCAGATGAACGGCGGCATCGAATTCGAAGACCGCTTTGTCGAAGGCGAATACGGAGATTACAAACTCAGGGTTGCCCGCGGCGAGATCATGGAAAAGGCCGGTCGCATGAACACGATCGGCAGGATAAATACAAGGGGCGAAGGCGTGCTGACCTGGGGCAAGTTCTATTCCCTCGATATGCATCCGAAGACCCCGCTGGTCGGCATGTTGCATGCAACGATTGTGTTGCAGATGTTCGAAGACGGCTCGGTGGCCACGGGAGGCTGGCTGGGCGTTATGCCGGGTGCGAAAGTCGAAGAAGACCTGGCGTTACTGAAAAAGCTGACTGATGACTATTTTGCAGCGCACGACAAGGACCCGGCGCTCTACCGGCGACTCATTTGCAAAGGCACCGAAGACACGATTGCGGAGTTCAGGCGCAAGCCGGCCTGTTCGGGCGTGAGTTTTTACGGTCCGCCGGTTTACAGGGGTGACCCCGAAGCATCCATAAAGTTTATTGCCGGGCTGTTTGACGAGTTCGTGGACGCGTACATAGACATTACCGAAAAACGTTCCACCGAAGGTTTTACCGAGGCTGATCTTGCCGCCCAGGAAAAAATGCGGCGTAACTGGTTAATTGACCAATTGTTTTCAGATCCGTACGCTAAGGCAATCGTGCCTTTCGACGTCTGGAGTTTCGCGAACGTCCCGCCGGTGATTAAGTTCTGACCTGGCACATCGGCGCATGACAAGAATCCGCCGCCATCTCGGGTTGCTGGTTGCGTCGCTGGTTGCGCTGACGGTCGGTGCATGGCTGGCGCCTTATGTGACAGCCTGGGAGCGCGTCAGCGTCGTATCTGCCTGGCTGTGCCTGGGATTTCTGGCCTCGGCTTTGCTCATCGGCCCCCTGCAGCGCATTCGTGGCGATGATCCGCCGCTCAATATTTACCTGCGGCGCGACATAGGTATCTGGGCTGCCTTGCACGGGCTCCTGCATTTTTATGCCGGCAACGTGGTCGCGATGAATTCTGTTTACGTGGCAGCCTTCGTGCGTACACCCACGCCGGAACTCCCGGTCACGATTCGCGACCCGTTGTTCTCGTTCGGTGCGACAGCGGGGCTGGTCATTGCCATTATATTTTTACTGCTGCTGGCGATTTCCTCCGATCGCGCGCTGCGCTGGCTGGGCCCCAAAAAATGGAAATGGCTGCAGCGCTCGGCGCATGCGTCATTGTGGCTGACGGTAACGCACGGTATCGCGTACCAGTTACTGGAAGCACGAATGCTGCCACTGCTGGCAACAGTTCTGCTGAGTATCTGGGTTATCGCGACACAAATCCGTGCCCGCCGGGCGGCGAAGCAATTAAACTGAACGGCAACTAATTCTTACGCTGAATCTGGCACTTTACCTGGTCGGCAACGCAGTCGGCCAGCAGCTCTTTTTGTTCATCAGTGATGCCCGGTTCGGCATCGCTCTTACCGTAGGAAATCAGCGCCCGCACCTCGGCTGCGTTGGCCGTAAAGGGCAGTTCCCGGTCCGGGAAAACAGCATCTGTGACTTCATCCTCGAGCCAGATTTGGGCGTAAGGCAGGGACTCTTCGTCGTCTCCGCCGAGCGGTATCTCGGTTGATACCGAGCCGCCGATGTTGCCGCCAAAGCCGCCAACGCCTATGTTCAGGCTCGAGCCGCTACAGGCGGCAAGCCCCAGGGCAAGCGTAAGAAGTGTGTATTTCATGGCTAAACCTTTGCATTCCTGGGGAGGGTTTATTCTAACCGGCCGCCCGTTTTCCACGCCAGAAAATGATCGCGATAAAGCCCATATAAGAGACAAGCATGAACCAGAACTCGGAATACCCGAGCGTATCGACGCCGTAGCGCGCGATGTTCTCAAAACTGATGAATGCGACCGTGTACACAATCGCGCCGACCATCGCTCCGATCTGCCAGCCGACACTGCGGCCATGCCCCCTGACACACAAGGCGTACCACACCAACAGGAAATAGAGCGTATAGATTCTGAGTAGCGGCGACCAGAACTCCGCCTGCTGAAAATAGTGGTTGACCCAGAAGGCACCGGCACCGATGAAGTTGGCGAGCACGTAGCGCCATTCCTCCAGCGGCTGCCGTAATGCCTTTTCCCAGAACAGCACGAGGAAAATATAGGCAAGCCAGGTTCCGAAAACGAGTTCATAGAACTGAACTGTTCCCTCCCACGCAGGATTGATAATCATGCAGTCTGCCTGTAGCTAACCTTGTCGCTATCTTACTTGATCGGGGGTCGGGCTGTGTAGGTGTTATTTTTTCCAGCCGCGCCGCAGGTTGCCGGTGTCATAAGGGTTGTGCTGGTCGTCGATTTCTTTTTCGGTGGCTTCACCGATCTGAATGGTCTTCAGTTTGCGCGTGTCATTCTCCGGATCCAGTTCCCAGCTATAGCTCTGGTAGGGATCGTCTTCCGGCGTGCCATCAGTTTCCAGCTGGATGGTGTCCAGCGAATCGTCCGGAAACGGGTTGGTTTCTTCATCGCTGACCGGCAGCGACTCCGCTTGCTTCGCACGTTTTTTGGGCGCAGGCCTGTCCGCCTCGGGAGTGATAGCCCATTGCGGCGTTTCATCCTTATTCTTGCCCAGTAATGACTTGAGGAATTTTATTTTTTCATGCCCTGAAAGTCGTCCGAAAAATGTAGCGCGCCGCGGGCGTTCCGGGTGTGCTTTAGCTCACATATGACGCAGTTGATCCATGTATAAGTCACTGATTTATAGTCCTTTTAGGCAATTTTTTGACGAGTGGCTCCAAAAGCCGGACGAACGGTAGCCCGGAGCGGGTGCATTTCGGGGCGCGTTGCTGCATGGTGTCCAACCAATAAACGGGCAATGTCCGGCCCGGTTTAGCCGCAAGGGGGCGTACAAGAATGAAGATACTCGTGGTTTATGCTCACCCGGAAGCGAACTCCTACAACGGCACGCTGCTGGCGGCAACTCGTGAAACGTTGGCCGCCGAAGGCCACGAATTGGTTGTCAGTGATCTGTACGCCCAGGGCTTTAACGCCGTCGCGGGTCCGCATGATGTGACGGGTCGTGCCGATAAAGACCGTTTCAGCCTGGGCGTTGAGCAGATGCATGCGGCACAGACGAACGGTTTCGCTGCCGACGTGCAGGCAGAACTCGACAAGCTGATGGCAGCCGACGTTCTGATACTGCAGTTCCCCATGTGGTGGTTCTCCATGCCCGCAATAATGAAGGGTTGGATAGACCGCATCTTCGCGTGCGGGGTTGCGTACGAACACGGCCGAACCTGGAAAAAGGGGGTCTTTGCCGGCCGGCGCGCGATGATCGCTATAACAGTTAGTGCGCCTGCCGAAGCGTTCCTACCGGATGGCAAGAATGGCGACATGGAGCGTGTACTCTGGCCGGTTCATGCAGGCGTTCTCGGTTTGTGCGGATACTCCGTGCTGCCGCCGTTTGTCGCGCATGGCATACCTTTTTGCGGTGAAGAGGCCATGGCCGCACAACTGGGAACTTACCGCGACCGCCTGCGCAGCCTCGAGTCAACCGAACCGTTGTTTTTCCATATGGGTGACGACCTCGACGAGCACCGGCTGCGGTCGGACGTCGAACCGCGGACGCCGGGCCAGCACCGGGGGCCGAGGTACCACATGGCTGAACCGCACTGAATAAGGGATTCACGCAGCGGATAGCGCTGCGCGAGCGGCCTTTCAGTTCCGTGCCGAGGTTAGAATCGGTGTTAGAGGAATAATAAGAATATGTGCTCAGAAAAATGCGTTTAATAGTCGGAATCTCGGGCGCCAGTGGGGTCATTTACGGCATCCGCATGCTGGAAGTGTTGAAAGACCAACCGGATGTGGAAACACACGTGGTGATCAGCAACGGCGGCAAACTGAATATCGCAATCGAGACCGATTGGGATGTTAACGACGTCGAGGCACTTGCAGACGAAGTACACAGTGACCAGAACCTTGCTGCCACCATCGCAAGCGGCTCGTTCAAGACCGGCGGCATGGTCATCGCACCCTGCTCGATGAAAACGCTGTCGGGTGTCGTGAATTCTTACGCAGCCACACTGATCGTTCGGGCCGCCGATGTGGCGCTCAAGGAAAACCGGCCGTTGGTGCTGATGCCGCGGGAGACTCCGCTGCACCATGGCCATACTCGTCTGCTGCACGAGGCGACCGGCATGGGCATAACGATTGCACCGCCGATGCCGGCCTATTACAACAAACCACAGTCTGTCGATGACATCATCAACCACAACGTTGGCCGGGTGCTCGATTTATTCGGGTTGGACAGTTCGATAGTGAAGAGATGGGCCGGCGCTAAATTGAACAGACGTTCTGGTGACTGAGCCTGTTAAAGAAACCGCGCGCCGGTTTCTGGACGAGATTTCCACGCTGACGCTCGCCACGACGCAGGGTAACGAACCCTGGGCAGCCACTGTTTTCTTTGCGGCCGACAAACACTTCAACCTGTATTTCGTGTCCGACCACCGCACGCAACACGGCCGGGACACGGAGGCGAACCCGACGATCGCGGCAACGATCAATCCGGACTGTGACAACTGGCACGACGTGCGCGGCTTGCAGATCAGGGGGCAGGTGAGTGTCGTAGAGGGCGCGGAGCGGGCTAAAGCGCTCGCGATTTACTTTAAAAAATTTCCACAGATCGACGTGTTGTACGCGAAACCAAAAGGTGAGCACGAGGAAACCATTGCAGCGCGCCTGAAGGCCGCAAACTTTTATAAGATTACCCCGGAAATGATCCGTGTTATCGATAATGCGCAGGGGTTTGGGTACAGGGAAGAGTTTGTGCCCTAAGCTACCGTGGGTTCGCGGCTAAAGCCGCTCCTACAAGCAAACCCGCGATATTCCTTTGTAGGAGCGGCTTTAGCCGCGACCAGGAAAGCAGGCGGGTTTGCGCCTAAAGGCGATTCCTACAGCAGATTTCATGCATGCAGCTTGAATGTACCTGCAGG
>MPMD02297468.1_pt1 | contig 28218 bp, 23 predicted proteins | sample 1617291 | NCBI WGS metagenome assembly MPMD02 (sample SAMN05944810, study PRJNA350692) | marine metagenome | biome: marine; feature: ODZ; material: water; isolation source: 120 m water sample filtered on 30 um supor filter | place: Pacific Ocean | collected 2012-04-09 | depth 120m m | reverse complement strand
CTTCTTCTTGCCCCGTGTCTTGCGCTCGGCTCCGGCGGGCACCCAATCGGAGGGTGGTTCCTTGGCCTGGATCTCCAGCAGGAAACGCGAGGGGTGGCACGGGACGCGGTGGCCGGCGCGTGCGCGCTCCCGACACCAGGAGAGGGTCAGTCCCTGGCGGGCGCGGGTCACTCCCACGTAGGCCAGGCGCCGTTCTTCTTCGACGCTGTCGTCTTCCACGGAGCGGCCGTGGGGCAGGATGCCCTCCTCCATACCCACCAGGAAGACCCGGTCGTACTCCAGGCCCTTTGAGGCGTGCAGTGTGGAGAGCGTCACCTCAAGTCGGCGGTCCTTCTCGTCTTCCTTGCGATCATCAGCGCTCAGGCTCAGTTCGTTCAAGAAGCCGAGGAGGCCTGGCTTCTTGTTCCGGCGCACGTAGTTCTCTGCGAAATTCAGGACCTCGGTGACGCCCGTCCAGCGCCGCTCGACCTCGGCCTCGTCGCGGTACACGCGCACCACCTCGTCGCGATAGGCCACCTCCTCGACGAGGCGCTGGACGAGCGGCACCAGCTGCTTGCCACCCTTGAAGCGGCCCTTCAGGGAGCGCAGGCGCTTGAGCAGACCGTTGACCTTCTCCACGGCCTTCATGTTGATGCGGTCGATCTCGCCGGCGCGCTCGAAGGCCTCGGCCAGGGTGATGCCCTTGGTCGTGGCGAACTCGAGGCCTCGGTCAATGGTCGTCTTGCCCACCCCACGCGGTGGGCAGTTGATGACGCGCAGGAGGGCGGTCTCGTCCTTGGGGTTCACCACAAGGCAGAGGTAGGCGAGCATGTCGCGCACCTCCTTGCGATCGAAGAAGCTCATGCCTCCGATGAGCTTGTAGGGTACGTCCTGCGCTCGCAGCTCTGCCTCGAAGGGGCGCGCCTGTGTGGCGGTGCGGAAGAGGATCGCGAAGTCGTCGTAGTGGGCGCCGTCTTGGACGCGCGTCTGGATCTCGCTCACGATGCGCTCGGCTTCCGTGTCCTCGTCGCGCATGTTGACGGCCTGGGGCGGCTCGCCCGGGCCCAGGGCCGAGATGAGGGTCTTGGGGTGGCGCGCTCCGTTGTGCTCGATCAGGCGGTTGGCGATGCCCAGGATCGGCTCGGTCGAGCGGTAGTTCGTCTCCAGACGCACGACCTTGGCACCCGGGTAGTGCTTCTCGAAGGAGAGGATCTTGGTGATGTCTGCTCCGCGCCAGCCGTAGATGGACTGGTCGTCATCGCCCACGACGCACAGGTTGCGATGCCCATCCGTCAGCTGGCGCAGGATCTCGTACTGGGGGCCGTTGGTGTCCTGGTACTCGTCCACGTGCACGTAGCGGAACCGCTTGCGAAGCTCTTCACGTACTTTCTTGTTGTCCTTGAGCAGGCGCAGGGTCTCAAGCAACAGGTCGTCAAAGTCCAGACGCCGCGAACGCCTGAGCATCTCCTGGTAGCGCTGCCAGGTGCGTCCCACCAGCTCGTCCTGGTCGTCACCCGCCTTCTCAAGGTAGGTCTCGGGAGTGAGTAGCCGGTTCTTGGCAAGAGAGATGCGGGCCTGCACGGTGGGGGGGCGCAGGCGGGCCTCGGCGATGTGCAGCTCGCGCATGGCGCCCTTGACGAGAGAGAGTTGGTCGCGCGCATCGCAGATGGTGAATCCCTGGGGGTAGCCGAGCACGGCGCGGTGGGCCCGTAGGGCTCGCAGGCAGAAGGCGTGGAAGGTGCCCACCGTCAGATCCTCGCCCCGACGCTTGCCGACCAGCTGTTGGACGCGCTCGCGCATCTCCCCCGCGGCACGATTGGTGAACGTCATGGCCAGGATCTGACTGGCCGGGACCCGCTTGGCCAGGAGCAGGGCGATGCGGCAGGTGATGACCCGTGTTTTTCCCGATCCGGCGCCCGCGAGGACCAGCACGGGACCCTCGGTGGTCTCCACGGCCTCGCGCTGGGGCGGGTTGAGTTGGGCCAGGATCTTCTTCATGGATGAGGGAGGAGGCCGGGCGGGGCCTGGGGGGCAGCGCGTCCGAACGAAAAAAGGGGACAGCGCGTCATGGAGCGCCGTCCCTTTGATCGGATCCCGGTGCCAGAGGGGCCGGGAGCGTGGACCCGAGGGTAACGACTGGCTCCGGCCCACTCCAGCACCTCGTGATCTGCCAATCGACCTCAACCTCCCGGGCTCTACTTCGTAGGGTGCGCACATAGCCTCCGGGGCTTCCTCATTTGGGGCACGCCCGGGCACAAACCTGCCGATATTCTCGTCAACCCTCTTCTCCCTTCCTCCCTGCCACCCGCCCCTCCATGTCCGAACCCTCTGCACCCTCCTCCACGGATGATCCCGGGCCCGGGGGGGCCATTCGCGGCCGAGCGCTCGTCGTGGGCGCCAGCTCGGGGATGGGGATGGAGCTCGTGCGCCAGCTGGCCGGTGCCGGTTGGGCCGTGGGTGCCGTGGCCCGCAGCTCTGACAAGCTCGAGGCTCTGGCTGCAGAGGTGGCCGCATCGGCTCCCGCCACACCCAGCCATCCCGTGGGGCCCGTCACCATCGCCAGCTGCGATGTTACGCAGACGGATCTGGCGGACACCGCCTTCGCAGACCTGGTGGAGTCCCTGGGCGGGCTCGACCTCATGATCTTCGCCGCAGGGATCATGCCCGCGGTGGGACGCGAGGAGTACAACACCCCCAAAGACCTCGGCATCCTCGACACCAACCTCCTGGGAGCCGTGGCCTGGTGCAACCCGGCGGCCCGGCTCTTCGCCAGTCAACGCTCGGGTACCCTGGTGGGCATCAGCTCCATCGCCGGCGCTCGTGGGCGCAAGGGCAACCCCGTGTACGGTGCCTCCAAGGCGGGACTGGACCACTACCTCGAGGCCCTGCGCAATCGCCTGTCCGAGGTGGGCGTGCATGTCTGCACCATCAAGCCCGGCTTCGTCGAGACGCCCATGACCGCGCATCTGGAGTTGGCCGGGGCCATCACCGCAGCGGAGGCAGCGCGCCAGATTCTCAAGGCAGCAGAGAGCCGCGCGAACACGCGCTACGTTCCCTGGCGCTGGGCGCTGGTGGCGGCGGTGGTGAAGTCCATTCCCTCGGTGATCTTCAAGCGCCTGAGCATCTGATCGTGAGCCGTAGTCGATCCAGCAGTCCAGCGGCCTCCCACTCCTACGAATACGTGGAGGGTTGGGGCATGAACACGGGGGCCCACGGCCGCGTGCTCCGTCCGCGTTCGGTAGAGGCCATCCGCGAGGCTCTCTCAGAGGCCTCCAGCGCTGGACGCACGGTGGGGCTGCGCGGAACGGGCTGCAGCTACGGGGACGCGTCCATCAACTCGCAAGGCCTCAGTCTGGATCTGACCCACATGAATCAGATCCTGGGCTTCGATGCCTCGACCGGTATCGCCGACCTGGAGGCGGGGGTCACCATCGAGCAGCTCTGGAAGCACATCCTGCCCCAGGGCTACTGGCCCAAGGTCGTCTCGGGGACCATGTTCCCCACGGTGGCTGGAGCGGCCGCCATGAATATCCACGGCAAGAACAACTTCCGCGTGGGCACCTTCGGGGACAACGTCCTGGAATTCGATCTGGTCCTGCCCTCCGGAGAGCTGCGCACCTGCAACCGGGAGCAGAACACCGACCTGTTCCACGCCGCCATTGGTGGCCTTGGGATGCTGGGGTGTTTCTCCCGCCTGCAACTCCAGACCAAGCGGATCCACTCGGGCAAGGTCCGTGTGCGTGGCGAGTCCGTGCGCAACCTGGCCGCGATGATGGCCTACTTCGAGGCCGAGAAGGGCCGGGCGGATTATCTCGTCGGTTGGGTGGACTGCTTCGCGCGCGGGGATGGCTTGGGGCGCGGCCTGATTCACGATGCCGAGTACCTGGCCGAGGGCGAGGACCCCGAGCCGGAGCAGACCATGCAGGTGGCCTACCAGGAGCTGCCCGGTTCCATCTTGGGGTTCCCCAAGGGCGAGGTGTGGCGCTTCCTGCGCCTGATCAACACGCCCTTCGGTATGCGCCTCTTGAACGCGCTCAAACAACAGGCCGGCAGGGTCGAGGGGCACCAGGGCTGGTACGAACAGTCCCACGCCGCCTTCAACTTCCTGCTCGACTTCGTGCCCAACTGGAAGTTTGCCTACGGCCGCAAGCCCGGTCATGGGCTGATCCAATACCAGGTGTTCCTCCCCGCGGGCGTGGCCCACGACACCCTCCTGGAGATTCTCGGCCTGTGCCAGCGCCGGGGGCACGTGCCCTTCCTGGGGGTCTTCAAGCGTCACCGGCCCGACCCCTTCTGGATGACCCACGCCCTCGACGGCTGGAGCATGGCCATGGACTTCAAGGTGACGCCCTCGGGTCGCATGGACCTCTGGCAGACCTGTGACCGCCTCACCCGGCTCGTCCTCGAGGCCGGAGGCAGGTTCTACTTCGCCAAGGACTCGCTCATGGGCCACGAGGCCATGGTGCGCGCCTTCCCGGAGGCCAAGCGCGAGGCTTTTTTGGCTCTGAAGCAGGAGACCGACCCCGGTGGGCTGCTCGAAACCGACCTGTGGCGCAGGATCTTCACCTCAAGCTCTTCACTCACGGACGGTGTGGCGTAGCATTCGCGCGCCATGACCCGTCACACCTTCTTCGCCACCTGCGCCCCGGGCGTCGAGTCGCTGCTCTACGCCGAGGTCCGCGCTCTGGGCCTGAACCGCCCCGAACAGCAGGTGGGGGGGGTGCGCTTCGAGGGCACGCTCGAGGATTGCTGGAAGGCCAACCTCTGGCTGCGCACCGCCGTGCGCGTGCTGTTGCGCCTCGAGCGCTTCCACGCTCCGGATGAGGACGCCCTGTATCAGGCCGTGCTTGCCGTGGATTGGAGCCAGCACCTGTCCCCCGGAGGAACTCTCTGGGTGGACGCGCAGTGCAAGGACTCCAACCTCGACCACTCGCGTTACGTGGCCCAGCGTGTAAAGGACGGTGTCGTGGACCGCCTGCGTACGGAGGATGGCACGCGACCCGATGTGCAACGCGAAGACCCGGACCTGCGCCTGCACCTGCACCTCTACCGGGACCGCGCCACCCTCTCCCTGGACAGCTCGGGAGACTCCCTGCACAAGCGGGGCTGGCGCCGGGCCCAGGGGATCGCGCCCCTCGCGGAGACCCTGGCAGCGGCCGTGGTTCTGGCTTCGGGGTGGGATCGCCGCTCACCCCTGATCGATCCTTTCTGCGGTAGCGGCACCCTGCTCGTGGAGGCCGCGCTCATTGCCGGAGACATGGCGCCCGGTGTGTTCCGCAAGCGCTTCGGGTTTGAGGGCTGGCCCGGTCACGATGCCGAGGCTTATGCAGAGGTGCACGCCGCGGCCACCAGCGCTGGCGCGTTGCCGCGCAAGTTGCGTCTCCTGGGATTCGACGCTGACCGGGCACGGGTGGCGGAGGCCCAGGCAAACCTGGAGAGCGCGGGGCTTGCCCAGACCTGCGAGATCGAGGTGGCCCAGGCGCTGGAGTTCGCGCCCCGTCCGGGATGGAACGCCTGGATCGTCTGCAACCCTCCCTATGGGGAGCGCTTGGGGGACGACAAGAAGCTGATTCCCCTCTACAGGGATTTCGGCCGCCTGCTGCGTGAGCGCTGTGAGGGTTTCTCCCTGGCGCTCCTCAGCGGCAACCCCGATCTGGCCGGTCGTCTGGCGCTACCCGACTTCGAGCGCCGCACACTCCAGAACGGATCGATCCCCTGTGAGCTGATTCTCGGTCGTATCTAGCTGCTGGCGGCTGCGCCTGCACTCGCTGACGTGGCGGCGATGACCGCGGCGGCCTGCTGGGCGGCGATCAGATCCACTACACCCAGGAGGCGCGACGTGTCTGCGGCCCAGGTACTCTGCTCCCCGTGGGCGGCCAGCTCCTGAAAGGCCGTCATCACCGCCAGCCGGAACCCCTCTTCCTTGCCCCGGGCTCCGGTATGGGCCAGCAGCTCCCGGCGGTGGTCCAGAACGCACTCCACAATCCGCTCGGGCGTCTCGTCGAGGAAGGCCAGGGTCGCCACCAGGGCGTAGTCGCGCTGATTCATGCGCAGGCCCGCCCGCTTGAATTCGCCGAAGAGGTCCGCGAAGCGAGCCGCTGCCAGTTCGTCCTCAAGGGGACAGAAATACAGGAAGTGCGAGGCGGTCTGCAGTGCGTTTCCGCGCCAGAACCCCGCCTTGCGCAGGCCATCGTAGAGACCATCGACCCGGTCAAGAATCGCCTCAGCTTCGACGTCCGTGCGGCACAGGAGAACACAGGCCGGGTAGTCGTCGACTCCCGTCAGCATCCGCTTGCGCGACTTCATGGCCCTGAAGAACCCACCCAGGTGCTCCACGCTGGAGCGCGGCGTTTCCTTGTCCTGTTGGGCACCGCTCAGGAGCAGGATGGCTACCACCTCGCGCATGCCCCCGCGCGGCAGGCGCTCTTCGCGCATCATCCGCTGTACCCGGTCCAGCTCCACGGCGAAGCTGCCCGCGGACTGCTCACGCCGGACGAGGGTGGCCGCCACGGCGAAGCGCACAGAGCTGTTGAGGGCGCCGAACCAGCCCGCGCTGCGCTTCAGTTCGTCCGCGGTGTGTTCGAATCGGCTGGCGATTTCCTCAGGCTCACCACGGGCCGTGACCAGCCCCATGCACGAGAGGCGCTGGATCATTCCGTCCCGCCACCACTTGCGCGGTGGAACTGCAAAGGACTCGATCTGCGCGAAGCGTTCGAGGGGATCTTCGGGGATGAAGGGAGTGGGCTGCATGGGGACCGATCAGTTCGCTTCATCGGAGGGAGGAAGCGAGGAGGCAGAGTACACGCGCGCCGCGTCCACATGCACACAGCGATCCTCTTCGGCGATCCAGGCCGTCAGGCGCTTGCCCCAGACGCAGCCCGTGTCGAGGCCGCGCACGCGTGGCTTCCGCACGAGACCCGCGCTGGCCCAGTGGCCATACACCACCGTGCGCGTCTCCTCCTCGCGCTCCTGCCAGTACGAATACCAGGGCCTGAAGGGTGGGCCGGGAGGCGGCCAGTCCTCGTCCGGTCGTGCCCCGTCGGCGTCGCAGGTTCGCACCCGGGTGGCGAAGTCGGTGTGGGGGTGGGAGGTCAGGGGGTCGAGGTCCTGTAGTACCGCGAGCGGGTCGTTCCAGTCCGGGTGGATCCCGGCGTGGACGCAGACCAGATCCGGCCAGACACGCACGAACGGCCGAGCGGCCAACCAGTCCAAGAGATGCGCGCCGTCCTCTGCGCCGAAGAGATCCTCCAGGGTGTCCCGCTTCCCGGAACGGCGCGTGCCCGCCCGCACACGCAGGGCGTGCATGTCGTGGTTGCCCAGAACGCCTCCCGCTCCCAGCTCGCGCAGGATCCGCAAGACCCCGGCCGAGTCGGGCCCGCGATTGATCAGGTCGCCCACCGGGTGGACGGCATCCCGGGCCGTGTCGATGTTCAGGGTCTCGAGCAGGCGCTCAAGTTCCTCGCGGCAGCCCTGGATATCGCCGATGAAGATGCGGCGCTCGGGGTCCTTGGCCTGGGTACTCTCGGAAGGGGTCACGGGCCCAGTATTCCCTACCAGAGCCCCCAGACAAGGGGATCCCCGGGGGGAGCCCTTGCCCGGGGTGTCCATCAGGGGTACAACCTTCGCCTCCAATGGCCCCTGGGGATCCCCCCCCTGTGCCAGCGACCCCCTCATTTCATGGCCAAATCCCAGTTCAAAGCCGGCGGACCCACCCGCGGCCGCAAGCGTGTGCGCAAGTTAGGTATGGGTGCTGGAAAGCACACGGCCAAGGTGCGCGCCCAAAAGAAGGGCTAGTCGCGCGTCGGGAGCCCGCCTGACGGGTTCCTGAATCGTCCCCGGCGTTTGCGGGGATGCGGATTGCTCAACATGCCTGCTCTGGCCATCGGTGCGGCTCTGGTTGCAGCCCTCACCTGGGGTCTGTCCGCGCTGCTCATGGACCGTGCCTTTCGGACCGCAGGTCCGGCGACCCGCGTGCATGGCCAAGAACCCGGTCCGGCGTCGGCCAATTTTCTGCGCAACGCCTTCAACCTGGTGGGCTTCGGCCTCCTGTGGCTGCTGGGCGGCGGCGGTCTGCCCTCCGATGAGGTACTGCACGCCCTCCTGATCAGTGGTGCGCTGGGCTTCGCATTGGGGGACGTCCTCTTCTTCTCCTCCTTCAGGTGGTGCGGTGTGCAGACGGCGGCCATGGTCGGCCTTCTGAGTGTGCCTATCAGCGTGCTCCTGTCCTGGGTCTGGTTGGGGGAGTCGCTGCAGCCCCGCACCCTCGGGAGCATGGTCGTCGTTCTGTTGGGCGTCGCCATCGTGGTCACCGACAGCTCTTCGAACTCGGAGCCGGGGCGCCGCCCTTGGCTCGGTGTGGCGGTCTGCGTCACCTCGGCCACCATCTGGGCCGGGGCGGTGGTCCTGGGTCACGATGCTCTCGCGGGTGTGGATGTGATCACCGGTGGCGGAGTGCGGGTGATCGGTGGACTGCTGGGTGCGCTTGTTCTGGCTGCAGCTATGGGTGTCGCCCGTCCGAGGACGAGTCCGCGCCGGGAGGTGGCGCACCTGACCGCGGGGCTTCACTGCCTGCCCGTGTTGCGGCTCCTGTTGATTCCCAGTCTGTGCGCATCGCTCCTGAACCAGATCCCGTACAACCTTGCACTGCGGGATCTTCCCGGCGGTGTCGCGGCCCTACTGTTCGCTACGACTCCTCTGTTCACCCTGCCCCTGGGCTACTTCTTCGGAGAGCGATTTGGCATGCGCATGATCTTCGGGACGGTCTTGGGCCTGGCCGGAGTGGCGGGGGTCGTGTTGGAACCCGGCCAGGATCCCTCCGCTCCTGTGGAGATCACTCTCCAGGTGCCGGCTTCAGCAGACCTGCAGGTGCGGCCTCTTGAGGGCCCTGGGCACGAGGGGCGCTGGCCGCGCCTCGTGAGTGACGCGTCGGGGGATGTGCACCTGATCTGGACGCAAGCATCCAAGGGCACAGACCAGCTCCTGCGTTCGGTATTCGCCGATGGCGAGTGGAGTGAGCCGGACTCCTTGGCCACGGGAGAGAACTGGTTTGTGAACTGGGCTGACTTCCCGGCTCTGGCAATCGGGGCCGATGGTCGTGTGGCGGCCTGGCTGCAGATGCTTGGGACGGGCACCTACTCCTATGGCGTGCGCCTGGGTTGGGAAGGCGGCAGCACCTGGTTGCATAGTGATACGAGTCCCGTTGAGCACGGCTTCGTGACCCTCACACCCCTGGATGGGGGACAGGTGTTCGGTGTGTGGCTCGACGCGCGCTACACCCTCGATGAAGAGGGCGACCTGGATCCCACGGGGGCCATGGGCCTCTTCGCCCGCTCGTTGTCCCTGGACGGCGAGCTGGGACCTGAGCTCTGTCTGGACGACCGGGTCTGTGAATGCTGTCAGACGGACGTAGCACAGCTGGACGACGGGCGCGTGCTGGTGGTCTGGCGCGACCGCAGTGAAGAGGAGATCCGCGACATCTCCTGGTGTATCGGTGACCCGCGGAAGGCGGGCTCGTTCAGTGAGCCGAAGTCCTTGCATGAGGATGGCTGGCACATTCCCGGCTGCCCGGTGAACGGACCCTCGGTGACCTCCCTGGGCGGACGCGCGAGCGTGGCATGGTTCAGCGCCGGTGGGGGAGAGTCCCGCGTTCTGGTCTCTTCAAGTCCCGTTGATTCCGATGGCTCCCTGCAGTTCGCCGAACCCGTGCGGCTGGATGGAGGGCATCCCCTGGGACGAGTGGACACCTGTCCCATGCCCGACGGCTCACTCCTGGTGACCTGGCTGGAAGGCCCCGAGGGCCGTGGCCGCTGGTGTGCCAGGCGTGTGCACCCGGGCGGCAGCTTGGGCACCACGCTGGAGTTGGCCGAAGTGGCCGGAAACCGCGGCGACGGCTTCCTGCGGCTTGTGGCCACGGAGCGCGGGGCGCTGGGTGCCTACCAGGACGCGGAAGCGAACGCTCCCGCCCTGGTGGAGATCATCCTCGCGGACTAGTCCTTCTTTCTGGCCGGAAGTGCCAAGAGCACCAGGCCGGGAAGTGCGAGCCAGGGCCCCCAGGTCGAGAGCCAGGTCCCGTCTGTGGAGAGGCGTTCCAATCCCGTCAGCACGACTACCGCGTTGTAGCCGGCGTGGACCAGAACGGCGGGCAGGAGGCTAGCCGAGCGCAGGGTCAACGCGCCCAGTAGAAGACCCAGGCCGGCGGTGGGGAGGATGCGGTAGAGGCTGGCGTGGGCTGCGCCGAAGAACAGGGCCTGCCAGAGGAGCGCGCGCATCGGAGTCAGCCCGCGGCGTAGGCTCCCGAGGATGGCGCCGCGGAAGAAGAGCTCCTCGCAGATGGCCGGGGAGATGGCCATGAGGAAGACCAGCGTGGGCGTGGAAAGGTGCGTAAGCGCCAGGCCGAGGGTTTCATTCTCCAGTACCGACTGGGGTATAGGCAGGATCCGGCTTTGGAATGGGAGGTAGACCTCGACCATCAGCTTCGCCAAGGCGGGGATCAGGAGCACGGCACCCAGGGCGTGCGCTCCGCTCGGCAGGGATAGGGACAAGAACCGTTTGACCGCCACCGGCCGCGTGGGTGTGGGGCGCGTCTTCAGGGCAAGTGCTGTGAGGAAGGGGAGCAGGCACCAGAGGGTCAATGCCAATCCCCAGGCCAGGTCCCACTGCTGGAGGCGAGAGCCGATCAGGTACAGGCTCAGCACTCCCACGAAGGCCCAGGTCTTGCCGTGGCCAGCCGAGAGGCCGCGTTGTCCGGCCTCGGCCGTCAGGTCCGTGCTCGACAGGGTCCGTTCGGAGTCGAGCAGGTTCTTCAGGCGCTCGAGCACGAGCCAGGTCCACAGGCCGTGGCTGGCAAACATGAGAAGGGTGGGCAGGATGGCGAACTGCCCGGCAAGCCCATCGCGCAGGATCAGCGCCGGACCCGCGAAGGGGACAATGCACAGGAGCAACGAGGCCTCCAGATCGGGCCGCATGACCACCAGCGAAGGCACGATGGAGATCAGCATGACCGGGAAGAGGGTGAACTGTCCCTCCCGGTAGGTGCGCGCACGACCGCAGAACAGGGAGAGCAGGGCCGCGACCAGGGTGCAGGCCGGCAGGAACAGCAGACCCGCCAGCAGGCGCGAGGGGGGCAGGCCAGCGGAGCCCCCGGAGAGGCCGGGCATCTCCACAAGCCCGCGCGAGGCACAAATTCCCAGGCTGATCAGGTTGATGAGGAGCGTGGCGAGCCCGGCGCACAAGACGGCGCCGTACTTGCCGAGCGCCACCACCCGGGCGGGCACCGGCTGTACCAGGAGGGTCTCCAGGGTCTTGCCTTCGCGCTCTCCCGCAAAAGCCCCCAGGGCGGCGAACGCACCGCCGGTGAGAATCATGAGCAGTGAGAACAAGGGCAGCGTTTGGCCCAGACCTGCGCCGCTCTTGTCCTCGGCGCTGGCCACATCGACGGACTCAAAGCTCAGGTGGGCGCCGGGGTCGCCTCCCGGCAAGGCATCCAAGCGGCTCCTGCGCCATTGGCCTGCCAGTTCCCTTACCACGGCACGACTGCGGTCCATGGCCTCGCGAGACTCGTCGCTCTGGACGTTGAAGAAGACGCGGAACTCATGGCGATCCGCCTTGAGAGGGGAGCGCCGGCCCGCGAGCAGGGCGTGGGCTTCACCCAGCAGATCGAGGCGCGCGAGGGTCACGGGGTCGACCTGTGAATCACCCGTGATCGGGGCGGAGTCCTTCGTGTCCCAAAGGGAGTTCGCGTCCCGATCCGTCGCGAGGTTCTCCATGGTTACCTCGCCGCTGGCCTCAAGGCCCGCGCGCAATTCAGTACTCAGGCTCGCATCCAAGTCGTCGAGAGCCAGGATCACGGTGAGTTCGCGCTCAGCCATGATCCCCTCCGCAACATTCTCGAGCTTTCCCTGGCTCCAGAACAGCAGCGGATACAAGAGGGCGGGTAGCAGCACCCCCGCGAACAGGGCGCGCCTATCCCGCAGTAGTTGGCGCATCTCGCAACGCCACAGGGTTACGGTCTGCTGGCCCTGGGAGGATGTTGAGTTGGAACTCATTCCTCGTTCGCAGGGGGGGTGGCCGCGGGGGCTTCGGTGTCCACCTCTTCCACAAGGGCACGGAAGACGTCCTCCAGCCACTCCTTGCCCGTCTGTGCGCGCAGCTCTTCCAGGCTGCCCACGGCGAGCAGGCGACCCTCGTCGATCACGCCGATGCGATCGCACAGGCGCTCGGCTTCCGAGAGGATGTGGGTCGAGAACAGAACGCAGGTGCCCGCATCCTTGCGCGACTGGATGAACTGGATCATGTCGCTGGCAGCCAGGATGTCGAGGCCGGTCGTGGGTTCGTCCAGGATCAGGACAGGCGGGTCGTGAAGGACAGCCCGCGCTATCGAGACCCGTTGGCGTTGACCGGTGGACAGGGATTCACAGCGTCCATCGGCGAAGGCGCGGATGGAGAAGGTGTCGAGCAGGTCCTCCACCCTTGCCTGGAGCTGCGCCTCATCCATGCCGTGCAGACGTCCGAAGTACTCCAGGATCTCGCGTGCGGTGAGGCGCGGGTACAGGCCTGTGCTGCCCGACAGGAACCCCAACCGCCGCCGTACTTCGAGAGGATCGTCGCTGACCCGGATGCCCGCCAGTTCAGCCTCGCCGGAGGTGGGGGCCAGGATGGTCGAGAGCATGCGCAGTGTCGTCGTCTTGCCCGCCCCGTTGGGCCCAAGGAGGCCAAAGATCTCGCCCTCCTTGCACTCGAGATTCAGGTCGCACACAGCGTGTACGGCTCCGCGCTTGGGGTCGTCGAAGGTCTTGCACAGGTTCGTGGTGCGGATAGGGGGGGCTTGCATGGTTATCAACGGGTGGAGGCGGTACCGCGCAGGGTTTTCAGGAGGCGACCCAGGGGCAGGGTCTTGCCCGCGAGCAACACCGACTCGCGCGAGAGCAGGTGCAGTGCAAGTCGCAGAGCGAGCCAGGCGTAGAGCGCCAGAGCGAGGGCCGTGACACAGTAGGGCCCATACAGGGGTTGGCCCATGAGCATGGCCCGGAAGGCCAGGACCACGTTGATCACGGGGACCAGCGCCATCGAATAGGTCAGCTGAATGCCGGGGATGATGCCCACCATGGCGGGCAGGATGAACACCATCTGCACGGGCCCCAGGAGTGCCTGCCCTTCTTTGAACGTTGCTGCCAAGGAGGCGCAGGCCGTCAGTGACGCGCTCACGAACAGGGAGAAGAAGAAGGCCAGCGGGATGGCGCCGATAATGGCGATGGTGGGAATGGAGATGCTCAGGTCGACGGCGACCGGCAATGCCGATAACAGGTGCTCAGCGGAGAGGGACAGGGCAAAGAGGCTGAGGGCCGTCGCAGTCATGCCCAGCGCGCCAACAGCCAGGACCTTGCCCGTGATGATCGATGAGCGGGCCAAGGGAACGAGCAGTGTCGTCTCTGCCGTGCCGCGCTCTTTCTCTCCGGCGGTCAGATCGACCGCGGGAAAGAATGAGCCCATGACGGCCATCACCACCAATAGCAGGGGCAGCAGGGAGGCGAGCACTACGGCGCCCTGGGCTCCGCGCTCGGCAAGATCCACCGTGGAGACACTGATGGGGTTCAGATCGGCGGCCTCGAGGCCAGCAAGGTCTGCAGCCTCCATCCGTAGGTCGGAGGCATGGGATTCCAGTCGTCCGCGGGCCCGCTTGCTGGCGAGGTTGGATGAGCTCTCGGTACTCACGTGCAGGATCGTCAGGGGATCCAGGAAGAGAACCGCATCCGGCCTGTCCGGCGCCTCCTCCGTACTCTCCTCCTCGTCTTTCGTCAGCCACTCGCGGGCTTGTTCCATGTCCATGGATTCCGGAGCCCAGATGAGCTTCAACGAGTTCGCCGCAGGCTCGTCGGGGTCCTCGCTTGGAGGCGAGAGAGCGTGGATGAGACCCTCGGTGGCCGTGTCGTGTTCTTCGGCGGGAACTCCGGCCACCGCGATCCCCAGTGTGGTCTCGGTCCGGTCCTGCAGACCTTCTACGACCATGACGCCCTGGAGAATGGCCCAAAACAGGACAGGGTACATGCAGATGGGCAGCACGAAGGCGTACATCACGGTCGCCCGGTCCCGCAGGCTCTCGGTGAGCTCCTTCCTGGCGACTTCCAGGGCACCGCGGAGAGGGGAGAGGGTGCGGGAGGTCGGCATGGTGTGCAGACCATACGGGTGCGGGAGCGCGCTTCCTAGCCCCGGCGACCGTGGGGGTGGATTCAAGAAAGGACTGCCGTGACGCCGATACAGGCGTGAATGGACCCCGTCCCCCAAGATTTCCTCCCCCTTAGGCAGCCTGTTACAGCCGCTCTGCCGGTTGGGCCGCATGGCACGGTGCTGCCCACGGGCAACCCGGGGTCTCTCGCGACTCTCATGCGGCATGCGGGTGAGGTCTCGCTTGCGGGGGACTTACAGGATCTGCGCCCCGGAAGGGGCCTGCACCCTACGGTACCGAGGGCAACGCCTACACGCCGACCTTGGCGTCGCATGGGGCTGCGCCTCGTTGTGGGGCTGTTCTTCCTCTGGGGTCTGGCTTTCAACGTGTCGGAGGTGCGTGGCAGCTCCATGGAGCCGGGCATCCACGACCGCGACCACGTCATGGTGGACCACGTGACCTTCCACCTGGCGGGCCTCGACCGCGGCGACATCGTTGTGTTGCAGTACCCCTTGGATCCGAGCCTGGACTACATCAAGCGTGTCATCGGCCTGCCCGGTGACAAGGTGGTCATCAGTCGGGGCTCGGTCTTCGTCAATGGCGCGATCCTGGACGAGCCCTACGTGGGGCCCCACTCGGTCGAGCCCTGGACCCATCTGGAGACGGTGGTACGCGCGGATCACTGCTTCGTGCTCGGCGACAACCGCAAGCGCTCATCCGACAGCCGTGAGTTTGGGCAGGTCCCTTATGGCAACGTGCGGGGCAAGGCCATGTTCCGCTTCTGGCCCATGGGGCGTTTCGGAACCCTGGACTGAGTCGGGCTTACGGTCTGGGAGGATGACCTGGCCCCCCTGGTTTTGGTAAACCCTGGCCAGTGAATGAGCAAACCGCACGCCCTGTGGCCCTGGTGACCGGCTCTGGCCGGGGTATCGGGCTGGACACCGCCATCGACCTCTCTCGCAGGGGCTGGCGGACGCATGTCGTCTGGCGGAACAACAACCAGGCGGAGTTGGAGGAGCGGTTTCCAGGTCGGGTGCATCGCGGGGACGTGACCTCCGAGGATGACTGCCGGCGAATCGTTGCCGCTGTGCTGGAGACGGATGATCGCATCGATGGAGTCGTGCACGCCGTGGGCGAGTACACACCCGGCCCCCTGGAGAGCATGGGCGCCGACGACGTGCGACATATGCTGGAGAGCAACACGCTCTCGGCCTTCACCCTGATTCGCGCCGTGCGAGCCCAGCTGCGCATCGACCGCGGGGCCTACGTCTTCTTCGGCGCGGCCGGAGTAGAGGGTCTGCGGGCCAGGGGGGATGCGGCCGCCTACTTCATGGCCAAGACCGCTCTGCTCTCGCTGGTGCGTTCTGTCGCGAAGGAAGAGGCTCCTTTTGGCGTGCGCGTCAACATGCTCTCACCGGGTCTGGTGCCCCACGAGCATGCCAGCGAAGACACCAAGGCTCTCGCCGGCTCCATTCCCTCCGGTCGGCCGGGTCGGGGCGCGGACCTGGCCCACGCGGCGGCCTGGCTGCTCTCCGCTGAAGCCGAACACATCACCGGGCAAAACATGGATGTTGCCGGCGGCTGGATGCTCTAGGCTTGCCGGCCTCCGCTCCCCTTCCACCACTGCTCCCGTGCTCATCTCCCTGCAGACCTCCACCGCCGAGGACGCTCAGAACCATCGCCTGTGCTGGGCCATCCACCCGGCTGACCTGTTCACGCCGGTGCGCGCCTTCCGCTCCCTCCGGGCGGCCGGGCATCACGCCTGTCTGCTCGAGTCCGTGGAGGGCCCCGCTCGTCTGGCCCGCTGGTCGTTCGTAGGAGTGAACCCGGGTGCCCACTTTCGCGGTGGCCCACAGGGCTGCACCCTGACCACGCCGGAGGGGACTGAGGACATGGTCGGGCCGAGCCACGAAGCCCTGCGCGAGGTGGCGCGGCGCTACGCCACCGCTCCCGTGAATCAGCCCGGGTTGCCGCCCTTCACCGGCGGCTGGATCGGCTGCTTCACCTACGAGTGGGCCGCCAGCCTGGAGCCCACGGTGCCCCTGCCCGAGAACGATCCGCACCGGGTGGGCGAGGCCATCTTTGACCACTACTCCGATCTGGTCGCCTTCGACCACGCCTCCCAGCGCCTGATCCTCCTGGCGGGCTGTCCCCGGGGCGCCGACGATTACTCGGCCGCCTGCGAGCGGCTGGAGCGCCTGGCCGCGGACCTCAGCGCCGATGCTGGGGGACGGCAGGGGTTCAGACTGCTGGAAGATGAGCCGCGGCCCCAGACCACGCGCACCGCCTTTGAAGCCGGCGTCGAGCGACTGCAGCACGAGATCGGACAGGGCGAGATCTTTCAGGCTGTACTCAGCCAGCGCTACGAGCAGCGCTACGAGGGCGACCCCTTCATGCTCTACCGCGTGCTGCGTCTGGTGAACTCGGCACCCCACATGTTTTTCTTTCAGGCAGACGGGCTGACCCTGGTGGGTTCCTCTCCCGAGCGCCTCGCCTCTCTCAACGGTCGCCTGGCCCAGGTCGTGCCCATCGCCGGCACGCGCCCACGGGACCCCGATCCTGATCGGGACGAAGCCCTGGCCGCTGAGCTGCTGGCCGACACCAAAGAGCGCGCCGAGCACGACATGCTCGTGGACCTGGCGCGCAACGACCTGGGCCGCGTGGCGCGCGTGGGTACGGTGGCGGTGAAGGAGTACGGCGTGCTGGAGAAGTTTCCCACGGTCCAGCACCTGGTCAGTCGCGTGGAGGCCGAGCTGGCCAGCGGTCGCGACGCCCTGGACCTGCTGGCGGCGACCTTTCCCGCCGGGACGGTGAGCGGTGCCCCCAAGGTGCGCGCCATGCAACTCCTTGCTGAACTTGAAGGCGCGCGCCGTGGTCCCTACGCGGGTGCGTTCGGTTATCTCGATGGTGCCGGAAACCTGGATATGGCCATCGCCATACGCACCTTGTTTCTGCAGGGGGACACCATCCACGTGCAGGCCGGAGCCGGGGTGGTCTTCGACTCAGTCCCCGAGAGCGAGTACGAGGAGACCCTGCACAAGTCCAAGGCCCTGTTCGAGGCCATACGTAAGGCCGCCTCACCGGCCTTCCAGCCCGAACAGGGTTCCAGTGCCGAAGACCTCACCCAACCCGATTCCAACAAGCCGGGGGTGCGGCCGTGATCCTGCTGATCGACAACTACGACTCCTTCGCCTTCAACCTGTACCAGTCCCTGGCGGGCATGGGTGCTCAGGTGCACGTCGTGCGCAATGATGTCCACTCGGTCGAGGCCCTGTTGGAGCAGGCGCCCACGGCCATCGTTCTCTCTCCCGGACCGGGCCGCCCGAAGGACGCGGGCGTGTGCCTCGATCTGCTGGCGGCCCTGCCCAAGGGGTTGCCCGTTCTCGGGGTCTGCCTGGGACACCAGTCTCTGGTGGAACACTACGGCGGAGATCTCGAAGTGGACGAGGGTCCGGTCCACGGCAAGGCGAGCCTTGTGCACCACGATGGTCAGGGCCTGTTCCGCGGGCTGCCCAGTCCCTTCCCCTGCGGGCGCTACCACTCCCTACGGGCCGTGCGTGCCACGCTGCCCGACTGCCTGGAGCTACGGGCCTGGACAGAGGCCGGGGATGTGATGGCGGTGCAACACACGGGCGAGGCGCACTTTGGTCTGCAGTTCCACCCCGAGTCCATCCTCACTCCCCAGGGGGACCAGCTTCTGGCCCAGTTCCTGCTTCTCTCGGGGGAGCCGGCCACGGCCCGCTGACCATGGAACTCTCCGCGGCTCTGGCTCTTTCCTTGGGTGGACAGTCCCTGGACCGGAGCCAGGCCTGTGCGGTCTTCGCAGGTGCGCTGCGAGAGGACACGGACCCGGTCCTCTTCGGGGCCTTTCTCGCCGCCCTGGCCCAGCGCGGGGAGACCCCCGAGGAGATCGTGGGCGCCGCCCAGGCCCTGCACGCGGCCGCCGTTCCCTTCGAGCACGATCATCCCCACGCCATCGACACCTGCGGTACGGGAGGCGATGGCCTGGGGAGCTTCAACCTCTCCACCGCCGCGGCCCTCGTCGCCGCCACCGCCGGGGCCACGGTCATCAAGCACGGCAACCGCAGCGTCTCCAGTGACTGCGGGTCGGCGGACCTGTTGGAGGCGCTGGGTATCGAACTGGAGCTGGATCCCGATCAGGCGCGCGCTGTCCTGGACCAGGTGGGCATCACCTTCCTGTTCGCTCCGCGCTATCACCCGACCATGCGCTTTGCGGCCCCCGTGCGTCAGGCCCTGGGGGTACGCACCCTGTTCAACTTCCTGGGCCCCCTGTGCAATCCGGGTCGCGTGCGGCGACAGCTTCTCGGTGTCAGCGATGGCGCGCGGGTGGGGGACTTCGCGTTGGCCCTGGAGGGGCTCGGGTGCGAGCGCGGGTACGTGGTGCACGGGGCTGGGGGAGCGGATGAGCTGACCCTGGAGGGCTCCAATCAGGCCCTGCCCGTGGGCACTGCTCCGGCGCTGCACCTGGATGCCGAGGCCCTGGGCCTGGCGTCTTGCCCTGTGTCCGATCTCCGGGGTGGTGGGGTCGAGCGCAACGTGGAGATCCTGTTGGCGATCCTGGCCGGCGAACAGGGTCCCTTGCGCGATGGAGTTCTGATCAACGCGGCTGGCGCGCTGCTGGTGGCCGAGCGGGCCGAAGACGGGCCCGGGGCCTTGGCCCTGGCCCGGGAGGCCCTCGACTCAGGGGCCGCCGCCCGCCGCCTGGAGGACTGGGTGCGGATCAGCCGCGCCGCGGCGGGGGGGGCCTGATGGGTTCCTCAACGGGAACCCGCCTGGATCCCATCCTCGCGGACGTGGCCGAGCGCGCCCGTCAGCGGCGCCGGCTCCAGAGTCTCGAGGCCTTGCGCGCTGGGGCGGTTCCGGACCCGGCCCGCGGACAGCGCTTCCTGGGCGGATTGGGGGCGGCGGGCCTCTCGATCATCGCCGAGTGCAAGCGACGGTCCCCCTCGGCGGGACAGCTGTCCACGGAGACCGATCTTCCCGCCCGGGCCGAGGCCTACTCCCGGGGTGGTGCCCGGGCCCTGTCGGTGCTGACCGAGCAGGATCACTTCGGCGGTGACCCGGAGGACCTGTTGGCCGTGGAGTCGGCGGGCCTCCCGCGCCTGCGCAAGGATTTCCTGTTGGACGAGGCCATGGTCTTGGAGAGCATGGCCATGGGCGCTGACGCCGTGTTGCTGCTCGCGGTCTGTCTGCCCGATCCACTCTTGGGCGAGCTGCTCGAGGTGGCCCGGGCCCAAGGTCTCGCGGCGCTGGTCGAGGTACATGACGAGCCGGAGCTGGAGCGCGCCCTGGCCTGCGGCGCCGACTGCGTGGGCGTCAATGCCCGCGACCTGAAGACCTTCGAGGTGGACCTGGCGCGCACCGAGCAGCTCCTGCCCAAGATCCCGTCCGGGGTGCTGAGTGTGGCGGAGAGTGGGCTGCGAAGTCTGTCCGACCTGCAGCGCGTGGTGCACGCGGGAGCCGACGCGGCCCTTGTGGGGGAGGCTCTCATGCGCGCTTCCGATCCACAAGCCACCCTTGCTGGCTGGATGGAGGGGCTCCAGCCGTGAGTGCTTCGGGGATCATCAAGGTCTGCGGCTTGTGCCGCGAGGAGGACGTGGATCAGGCCCTGGCAGCTGGTGCCAGCGCCCTGGGGTTCGTGCATCATCCACCCTCGGCCCGGCACCTGGAGGTGGAGCGGCTGGTCGATCTCGTGCAGCACGCCCGGGAGCACTCGTCCGCACACACTGTCCTCGTCCTGGTGGATGCCGTTCCCGAGCGGGTGCTTGCCCTGGCGGAGCGTAGCGGCGCGTCCCACCTTCAGTTGTGTGGATCGGAGGACCCTCGGGATTGGAGCGCGGACCTCTCCGGTCCATCCCTCTGGCGTCGGATCGCCGTGGGACCCGGAGCTCTGGAGGAGCTGGAACGCTGGACGGACCTGTGCGAGGCCTTCGTGCTCGACCACCCTGGCGCACCGGGTGGAACGGGGGTGGAGGTGGACGGAGTCCTGGCGCGGGATCTGGCCTCGCGGGCGCCCTGCATTCTGGCTGGTGGCCTGGATGGAGCCAACGTGGCGGCCCGTATCCAGGCTGTGGAGCCTATGGGTGTGGATGCTTCGTCGCGGCTGGAGCGAGAGCCCGGAATCAAGGACCCCGCCGCCGTGAGCGCCTTCACAGAGGCCGCCCGTCAGGCGCTGACAACGGAGGGCACCCCGTGAGCCACGAACGGTTCGAGCGGCCCACCCGGTTCACAGCGGGCGCGGACTCCTTCGGTGGGGTGTTCGCTCCCGAGACCCTGATGGACAACCTCTTCGCGCTGGAGACCGCCTGGATCGCGGCGGGGGAGGACGAGTCGTTCAACTCCGAACTCACGCGCCTGCTCGAGACCTACGCCGGTCGACCCACGCCCACCTATCACGCGCGTCGACTCTCCGAGGCCTGGGGCGTGGACCTGTGGCTCAAGCGCGAGGACCTGCTGCACACCGGTGCGCACAAGCTCAACAACACCCTGGGTCAGTGCCTGCTGGCGCGCAGCATGGGCAAGAAGCGCATCCTGGCGGAGACCGGAGCCGGACAGCACGGGGTGGCCAGCGCCACGGCCGCGGCTCTCCTGGGCTTGGAGTGCGTGGTCTACATGGGTGCCCTGGACGCCGCACGCCAGGCGCCCAATGTCGAGCGCATGCGTCTCCTGGGCGCCGGGGTGCGCATCGTCGAGCACGGTCAGCGCACCCTCAAGGACGCCATCAACGAGGCCCTGCGTGCCTGGGTCACCGATACCGAGGCCCACTACGTGTTGGGCAGCGCCCTCGGGCCCCATCCCTTCCCCAGCATCGTGGCGGGCTACCAGGAGATCATCGGACACGAGGCGCGCGCCCAGTTCCTGACCGCCCACGGCGGCCTCCCGGACCTGGCCGTGGCCTGCGTGGGCGGCGGCTCGAACGCCATCGGGCTGTTCCGTGGGTTCGTGGACGACGCGGGCGTGGAGCTGGTGGGCGTGGAGGCCGGTGGTGTGGGCACAGAGGAGGGCCAGCACGCGGCGCGCTTCAAAGGCGGTCGTCCCGGTGTGCTGCACGGTTGCCTGAGCTACCTGCTGCAGGACGAGGACGGCCAGGTGCAGGCCACGCGCTCCATCAGCGCCGGTCTGGACTACCCCTCGGTGGGACCCGAGCACGCGGCCCTGCGTGCCGCGGGCCGCGCGCGCTACGAGTCGGCCACGGATGAAGAGGCCCTGGCCGGGTTCAAGGATCTGGCGGCTCGCGAGGGCATCCTGGCGGCACTTGAGTCGAGCCATGCCCTGGGCTGGGTGCGACGTGAGCGCGAGGCGCTGGCCGGCCGTTCCGTGCTCGTGAACCTGTCGGGTCGCGGGGACAAGGACATGGCCACGATCCTGGAAGTGCTCGCCCCCGAGCAGGACGGGGAAGGTTCATGAGCGCCTCGCGGCTGGAAGCCGTCACCACGCAGCTGGCCCAGGCTGGTGAGTGTGGCATCGCGCCCTACGTGACTGCCGGCGATGGCGGGCTGGAGCGCACCCTGGCCGTGCTGCACGCTCTGGAAGAAGCCGGCGCGGCCTGCGTCGAGCTGGGGTTGCCCTTCAGCGATCCCGTGGCCGATGGTCCCCTGCTACAGGCCGCGGCCCTGCGCTCCCTGGAGGCGGGCACCACCTTCGAGGGGGTTGTGGATCTGATCGCCCGCTATCGCTCCGCTGGGGGAGCCCTGCCCATCCTGGCCTTCAGCTACGCCAATCCGATCCTCAGCCGCGGTGCCGAAGAGGCCTGCTCACGTCTGGCCGGGGCCGGGGCGGATGGTCTCCTGATCCCCGACCTGCCTGTGGAGGAGCAGACCTGTATCGCGGGCGCGGTGCAGGCGGCGGACCTGGCCAGCGTCTTCTTCGTCACGCCCACCACCGCCGACGCGCGCATTGTGCGCGCCGCCGAGCTGAGCTGCGGCTTCCTGTACGTGATCGGTCGCACGGGCATCACGGGGACGCGCACGGAGCTGGGCCGCGAGGGCAGCGAGTTCCTCGCGCGCGTGCGCTCCCTGACAACCTGCCCCCTGGGCGTGGGATTTGGTATCAACGGACCGGCGGAGGTGGCCGCCGTCGCGCCCCACGCCCAGCTGGCCATCGTGGGTTCGGCCCTGGTGGAGCACGTCCATCAGGCCGCCCTCGCAGCGGCCCCCGACCAAGACAGCGATGCCGTGAGCGCCCGCGCCGCGGCCCACTTCCTGACCCACCTGCGAGAGGGACTGAACCCATGAGCCTGACCCTGAGACATCAACTGACCGCCCTGGACCGCGCCTTGGCCCATCTGCTGGACGAGCGTGCACGCCTGTCCCGGGAGTTGGCCTGCGGCGCGCCCCTGCCCGCACCCGCCCTGGAGGATGTGCTCGCCCGCACCGAGGGGGACTTTCCGGCACCCGCCCTTGAGCGCGTCTTCGAAGTCGTAGACGAGGGGTGCCGCCGGGCGACCGAGGAGCTGTCCCGATGATCCTGCGCCTACGTATCGGAACCCCGTCTGAGGTGGTCTCGGAGCTGCGCGCTCTGATCGAGGGTCAGGGCTTGCGTACCTTCCTCTCCCCCGAGCCCGCGCGTCCCATCGTCGCCATCGTGGACCATGCTCCTGCGGACCTGGTCGACCAGCTGGCGGCGCGGCCCGAGGTGGAGCAGGCCGTCGTGCCCCGCGGGGAGTGGCGTCTGGTGGATCGTGCCTTCCGCGAGGGGCCCACCTCGGTCAACGTGGGTGCCGTGTGCGTGGGAGCGGGGGAGTCGGTGGTCATCGCCGGGCCCTGCAGCGTGGAGGGTCGTGACCTGATCCTCGAGGGTGCGCGTATCTGTCGTGACGCAGGAGCCCACATCCTGCGCGGCGGAGCCTTCAAGCCGCGCACCAGCCCCTACGCCTTCCAGGGCCTGGGCCGCGAGGGCCTGACTCAGCTGAAGGACGCGGGGGAGAGTGTGGGCCTGCCTGTGATCAGCGAGATCATGGACGCTACCCAGGTGAGCGCCTTCAAGGAGTGCGACATCGACTGTCTGCAGGTGGGCGCGCGCAACATGCAGAACTTCACCCTGCTGAAAGCCATCGCGGCCGCGGGTCGACCTGTGCTCCTCAAGCGCGGCCTCTCGGCCACCGTGGCTGAGTGGCTGGCGGCCGCGGAGTACCTGGCGGCCCACGGGTCCGAGCAGATCATCCTGTGTGAGCGGGGCATCCGCACCTTCGAGACCGCGACCCGCAACACCCTGGACCTGACCGTTCTGCCTCTGCTGCGCCAGTGGACCCACCTGCCCATCCTGGTGGATCCCTCCCACGCCGCCGGGATCCCCGAGCTGGTGGCGCCTCTCTCCCGAGCAGCCATCGCCGCCGGAGCGGATGGGGTGGCCGTGGAGGTGCACCCGCGCCCCGATCAGGCCCGTTCGGACGGGGCCCAGGCCCTGCTGCCCGGCGAGCTGACCCGCGTGGTGGCCGAGTGCCGCGTGGTGGGTGCCGTGCTGGGGCGCGCCTTTCACGCCCAACCACAACCCAAGAGGGCTGCTGCTCTGGCTCCCTGAGCCCTACTCGAGTGCCTTGAGCATGGCGTCCCAGTCCACGTCCAGGGGCTCCCACTCGTCGGTGTTCGCGTTCGCCGCGGCGAACGCTTCGATGGCCGCGATGCGCTCCTCGTGCTGAGGGTGGGTGGAGAACCAGGCCAGGGTGTCGGGCACGTCACCGTGCTCCTCGGCCAGATGTTCGAAGAAGTGTGCCAGACCGGTTGGGTCGATCCGGGCGGCCATGAGCATGCGCACGCCCTCCAGGTCCGCGTCGGTCTCCTGATCCTGGGAGTAGCCGTTGACCGAAGCCAGGGTGAATAGATCGCGTGCGATGGAAGCCAGCACGTCGGTGTTGCCCAGCACCAGCGTGACCGAGGCCCACAGGCCGACCGAGTGCGCCATGCGCCGTAGACCATGACGGTGCGTCACGTGGGCCATCTCATGGGCGATCACTCCGGCGACTTCTTCTGGTGAGGAGGCTTCGGTCAGGAGGCCCGTGAAGACGGTGATGTAGCCCCCGGGTAGCGCGAAGGCGTTGACCACCTCGCTGTCGATGACCTTGAACTGGAACTCGGCTTCGGGAAGCTCGGAGTGGGGCGTGAGACGGTCGAAGATGGCCTGCACGGCGTCGCGCACCTCTGGATCGCTGACCTCGTCACCCCCCAGGTCCATGCCGCCCCAGACCTGCTCCCCAATGACCTCGTCCACGCTGTAGGGCAGTGCCTCCACGGTGGAGTCCACGCCCCAGCGGAACAGGCGCGGCACGCTGATCGCGAACAGGACCGTCAGAGTGAGGCAGCCCACGCAACCCAGTCGGTGGGTGAAGGGTGTCGACGTCCGCGTGCCCTGCATGCGTGCCAGAGCATCGCTGAGGTCATTGCCGCCGGCGGCCTCCACAGCTCGCAGGAAGTCCGGGTCCTCGCTGAAGATGCGCTGGGCTCCATCGGCAGCGATGCAGTAGATCACCTCGCCGCCGGGCTCGGCGTTCAGTCGCATGCCCTTCCAGGGGATCTGGACCGTGGTGCCGTCTTCGAGGCTGGCCACGATCCCATCCAGTCGCATGCGGATACGCGCGGGTTGGCGACCCTCGGGGTTTGAGCGCTGGAAGACCCAGCCATCCATGGACTGTTCCAGGTCGTAGGCCCCTGTCATGGCGTCACCTGGACCGCGGGCATGCGTTGGATAGTCGTCTTCAGCGCGCCGATGCCGGACACGGTGCAGAGCACTTCATCCCCATCATTGAGGGGGCCTACCCCGCTGGGCGTGCCCGTCAGGATGATGTCCCCGGGGTGGAGAGTCAGATGACGCGAGAGGGTGGCGATGGCCTCGGGCAACCCCACGACCCAATCCGAGGTGGAGGCCTCCTGGCGTAGCTCGCCATTCACGTGGCACGTCACGTCCAGTGTGTTCACGTCCAGGTAGTCGCGCGGGACGAAGGCGGGGCCCAGGGGGCAGGCTCCCTCCATGTTCTTGGCGCGCATCCAGGGGTGCCCCAGCTTGCGATCCGCGCCCTGCATCGTGCGTGCGGTGAGGTCGTTGGCCACGGTGTAGCCGGCGATGTGATCCATGGCGTCACTGGTCGAGATGTCCCGTCCACCCCAGCCGATGACGGCCGCGACCTCGGCTTCGTGATCAAACCGGTCCTGGTACCAGCCGGGCACACACACCTCTGCGCCGTGGGGGACCAGCGTCTCAGGCAGTTTGTTGAAGAACAGGGGTTCAGTGGGCACCTCCTCACCGAACTCCTCGGCGTGGGCGCGGAAGTTCTTGCCCAGGCAGAGGATCTTGCCCACTTCACAAGGCAGCAACGGCAGGCCCGTGCCCACGGGGACGCCGTCCACGCATTCCACCTGGACCCGACGCAGGCCATCGGACTCCCCTTCCTCGTCCAGAGCACGCTGCAGATGCTCGCGATCCAGCCAGCCGATCTCGAACAGGTCGGCCAGGTTGGTGGGTTTGCCCCGGCGCTCAAGGAGTTCTGTGAGATCCAAGAATCCTCGCTCCGCGCATGTCTCAGGCCCTGGCCCATCGTCCAGGAGCAGGCGCTCGCGGGGCCCGGCCGAGTCCGGGCTCATGCGGTAGATCCGGATGGGTCCGCCTGGGGCGGGAAGTGCGCTGCCGGTGTCCATGGCGCGCAGTATACAGCGCGCGCTAGAGGGTCTCACCCAGGGTGAGCAAAGCGTAGGCCGTGGCCAGTACGGGATTGCCCTCCCACCAGCGCGGGGCGTTGGCATTCACCCAGGAGCCGTCCAGCTTGGACTGCATCGCCACAAGACGGCCCGCCAGTTCGGCCCGCCAATCGTGGACCTGTCCCTCGCCATCGATGACCTCCTTGGCACCAAACACCGACAGGGCGCGGGCCATGGAGTGGAAGTAGTAGAACAGGCCCTGGTAGGCGGCCGTGGGGTCACTGGAGTGTTCGAAGCCCGGGTTCACGTCCAGGGTGTAGTGCTCGCTGAGCCACTTCCAGCAGGCCTGGACGCGCTCGTCCTCGGCGTCGAGACCCGAGAAGACCAGCCCCTTGAGCAGGGCGTAGGTCATGGACCCATAGGAGCGAGGGATCTTCGTGCCGTCGGCCAGCACCTCGAAACCCGCCTTGGAATCGCCGGGGTAGTAGCCCGCGCCACCGTCGTTGCCCGAGACGATCTTGCCCTCGGCCGATCGCAACTCGAAGTCGTTGGACTCCGAGCGGTTCTGGCAGCGCTCGAGAAAGCGCACGGCGCGGTCGAAGGCCACGTGGTCCTCTTCCAGGCCCGAAGCGACCAGGGCCTCAAGGGCCATCTGCAGGTTCGAGAGGTCCGGCCGCTCGTCGCCTCCGTACCCGATGCCGCCGTAGAAGGGGTGGTCAGCGGAGTAGCCCTCGCCCTCATCAGCTTGCAGGTTCACGAGGAACCCCTGGGCGCGCTTGATTACCTTGGCGTAGGTCTCACCCTCGCTCTGCGCCAGGGCCAGGACGCAAGAGGACGTGACGTAGTTGGCCAAGCGGCCCTGGTGAATGGACCCGTCTTTGCGCTGCAGGCTTGCGATCCACTGTAGACCCTCATCAATCACCTTCTGAATGTCATCGGGCCGTGGCGTCGGGACGGCCTGAAGGGAGGCGATCACCATGGCCGTCAGGCCTGCATCTGCTTGGCCGGGTGCGCCCCACCGGCCACCCTCGCTCGTGAGCAACAGGAAGCGGGCGCCCTTGTGCATGGAATCCCGGACGGCTTCGGTGTCCACTCCAGCGATGGCGGGCAGGGGCGTGGCGCCCGAGGGGGTGACGGAAGGAGCTGCGAATAGGGGTCGGCAGATCGACAGGTCGATCACGGCCGCGGCGGTGGCCCACACGTCTTGAGAGTAGGGGCCGCTCCAGGAGCCATTGCTTCGACGCTTGGCCAGCAGGGACGTGGCCCAGGCGGCGGCTTGTGCCTTGCTCTCCATGAAATCGCCCCGGTCCACCCAGGGGTTGGGGAGGGGGGTCCCATCGCTCGGGTCGGACACGCCCTCTTTGGCGAGCCACGCCACGGCACGACCCAGCGCCGGGGTGGTCACGGGGTCGACGTAGCCGAAGAGTGCCACGGCTGCTTGGCGCGTCTGCATCAGGACGCCACCCGGTTCGGCACCCGGGGTGGAAATCGATCCATCCTCAGACTGCAAGCCGATGAGGTAGTCCAGGGCTGTGGCGACGAAGGGGCCGTCGGCGCGTGTGTAGTGTCGGGGGCTGGTGGCCAGCGCCGTAAGCACGGCGGATGTGTCCTGGACGCCGGAACCGTAGCTGCCGACCTTGGGGTCCTGGACGGACCGCAGCCAGCGGATGGAGAGGTCTATTTCATCCTTCAGGCCGCTCAGGTCCTGGGGCGCAGGTTCCGTGACGGCGGGGAGGATGGGGGACGCAGCGGCCAGGAGGGCCAGGAGAGGGGATAGCATGGGGCGTGAAACGCTCGGGCTGGGGAGGGGTTCAACGGAGCCGGGACGGGGCTGCCACAGGGTAGCGTGTGCTCCCCGGTTGTGGGTCCGACCTCCACTGGTTGGGGTCTAGCGGAACCGCTGGCACCACGTGCTCTTGGGATCCTCCTCGTACCAGGCACGTGCCCCGGTGTCCTCGCCGACACCCTGGTCGGCATACCCCAGAGCGGCCAGCTGGGCCAACTCTTCGCGGTCCTGTAGGCCGGTGGCCTGGGAGAGCCCGCTCTCATCGGCTGCGGCGAGCCAGTCCATGAGCTGACGGCGCAGGTAGCGCGCGCGTTCCATCTCTTCATCCACCAGGTCCACCAGGCAGCCGGGGTCATCGGCCAGGCGGTAGAGCTCCACCTGGTGCGCGGTGCGGGCGGGCTTACCCGAGTTGCGCAGGGACAGGACCAGGAACCAGCCGTCCTCCTCAATGGAGGCCGAGTGGGCGTGGGAGCTGATGGCGAAGCGTGCTTCGCCCTGCCGCTCCACGTTGTCCAGCCAGCGCATGAGGTTCTGGCCCGGGAACTCCACGTCCACCAGACCGCTGACGTCGAGCAGCGTGCGCCCCAGGTCGAGGTGGCTGACGCCCTGCGTTATGGTGGCACCCATTGGGCTGCCGGGCCACG
>MPMD02310377.1_pt1 | contig 28428 bp, 21 predicted proteins | sample 1617291 | NCBI WGS metagenome assembly MPMD02 (sample SAMN05944810, study PRJNA350692) | marine metagenome | biome: marine; feature: ODZ; material: water; isolation source: 120 m water sample filtered on 30 um supor filter | place: Pacific Ocean | collected 2012-04-09 | depth 120m m | reverse complement strand
TCCAGCAGGTCCTGATCGGTGCGGATCGAGATCACATCATCGGAGACCACGTTCCCCTCAAGCCGGAAGGTCTTGTGGGGCAGCAACTCTCCAAAGCCGTTGGAGACCCGGACGATGTCCATCTGGTTACCGCCGCCGCCGCCGCCGCCGCCAGAGCCGCAGGCGGCGAGGAGCACGGCGCCCAGGGTGGCGGCGAGGAGGAACTTCTCGGGCTGATCGTGGGCCATCAGTTGCTGAACTCTTGCTGGTGTGTGGAGAGATCTTTCGAAGCGCGAGGAGAAGCGGAGCGAAGCCTACTGCCTGAAATAGTCCATCAGGACAATGGCGTTCTCAACCTCGATGGACTGGATTCCCGAGTGGAAGGCGCTCGTGTCCACCCGCAGGAATCCGCCGCCGATATCGATCACATCGACCAGTCCTTCGGAGCCGAGGCTCGGGTTGGGCACCGCCACGAACATGTACTCGGGTTCGCTCGTGTTGACGACCCCCGTCGCCGTCCTGACGAGGCTCTTGCCGTTGATCTGGGCCGGGATGCCCGCGCTGTAGAAGGTCTGAAAGGTCGTCAGCCCTCCGAAGTTACGCATGTTGTCGAAGGCCAGGGAGACGGGGATCCCCGACAACTCCTCGGGGCCGAGGGAGACGTCGACCTGCATCGCCATGTCCCGGAAGTTCGGGATCAACAGCGAGTTCACGTTCAGGGGCAGCTGCCCCATGATCGCGCTGTCAATGTGCAGATTCGAGACCGCCGGATCCCCGTACGACCCGGGCTCCTGCGTCTCCGTGTCGATCGGACCCTCATGGGCGATCCAGACCCCGGACCCGAGGTTGATGTGGTCGGGCTGGATGGCCTTGGGGTTCTTGAATTCCTGGGCAGCGATGCCGACGACGTCGTCGTAGCCCCAGCCGTTCACGCCGTTCGGTCCCGATTCGAAGATCGCGATCCGACCGGAGCGGTTGAGGATGTAGGCGAAGTAGACGTTGCGGAAGAAGCCGAAGCCCGCCTGGCGGTTGGTGATCGCCACCTCGAAGGGGCGGTCGAGCTGGGAGCTGACGACCTTGCGCTGATCCAGGGTGAAGGCCGAGATGATCGAGACGGTGTCATCGCTCTCGTTGCAGACCAGGATGTCCTCGTTGCCCGGCTCCCATGCGATCCCGTTGGGCCCGGAGCCGACGACGGTCTGGGTCGTGACCTGGTGGAAGGTGGCCGACGAGGGGTTGATGTCGATGAAGCTCACCAGGTTTACGGCCTGGTTGCTGACCGCCAGGAAGTCGATGTTGGGAGACATCGCCAGAGAAGTCGGATCCGGCACGACGATGCGGTCGATGACCGACATGCGGTTGGAGTTCAACACCATCACCTCGCTGCGCCCGCGGTCGATGACGTACAGGAAGTGCCCCACTTGCTGGCGCATCATGTAGTTGAAGCATCCACCCAGGTTCTGGGCCGGCGGCGAGGGGCCCTCGAAGAAGGAGTTCTGCTCCTGGCTCAACAGGCCCGAGGGCGGCTCCGGCGGGATCTGGTTGGGATTGCCGAAGGGATCGCCCGGAACGAGCAGGTTGGTCAGTCCCGGACAGTTGGCGCAGGGCGGGCCCCAGATGTTTCCGACCGGGCTCAGCAGCGTGTCGATCGCCGTGGGCTCCTGCCCGCCGATGTAGGGCGAGAGGCACAGGGGCGGAAACTGGAGCGGCGGCGGGTTGGGATGGGGTGCCCAGGAGATCACGTTCTCACCGCCAGTGACCGAGTTCAGAATAGGGTTGTTCAGGATCGGCGGCGTGAGGGTGTTCGGCCCGCCTTGGATCGCCTGGTAAAGCTTGAGGCCCGGCAGGGCGCACAGGTTGCCCCCGCCGCCCTGGCAACCGAAGGGCGCCGGCCCGTTGTTGAAGGAAGCGTCGAGACCGTGGCCGAGCATCATGTCCCCGACCGACAGGACGACCGGCGCGCGAACGACCAGACCGTCGAGGGTCGAGTCCTTGGTGAGGGTGAAGACGCCCTGGGAGCCGCCCTTCACCGTGCACACCGGCGGCACCAGCGGCGGCCGCATGAGGGAACCCTGCAGCCTGACGTTGGGGTTGTTCGGGTAGTTGCTGTCTCCCTCGGTGATGCTGTTCCCGGTGTCGTCGTAAGTCGGGTCCCCGGTGCCCGCACCGAAGCCGTTCAGGTCGATGACCGAGATGCCGTTGGCCGAGCCCGAACGGCCGATGTAGATCGCATCGGGAGCGACCGGAGCGTTGACCAGGCCGGGCCCGGGACCCGTCTCGAAGAAGGTCGTCGCCGCCAGCAGGTTGAAGTTGGCCGAGAGGTCCTGGACCTGGTTCGGGTTGACCGTCACGTCGACCCGGTTGAACACGCCGCACTCCTCGTCCGAGGGGCCCTCACCGGGGAAGTTGAAGGTCGGCAGGATCTCCCAGCGGCTGAAGTCGTAGATACTGACTGGCAGGATCTCGGCCGGCACGGTCACACGCTGGGCGGGCGGACCGAACTGGACCAGGATCGCGGCGCTGATGTTGGGCGGCCCATCGGAGGGCAGGTCCCCCAGGGTGAGGGGCTGGAGCGGTTCGGTGAACTGGACGATGATGGTCGTCAGAGGATCGATGTCGTCGTCGCCGTTGCCGGGGATCACCTCGGGGAAGCTGTTGGGCGGCGGAGTGACCGCGACCTCGGGGGGGATGTCGTTGGCGCCGACCGTCGTGGTCGCCACGCCGGACTGGGACAGGTTGCGCCCGCTGAAGTCGCGCACGCCGGTGCCGATGCGCATACGGATTATCCGTCCGGCGGGGAAGGTCTCGAGGGTGGAGAGGTCGCCGTCCGAGTCGATGACGAAGACCAGGGTGTCGGGTGAGACAAGGTCCGCCGAGCCATTGAAAAAGCCGCCCACACCGGGAAAACCGCCTCCGGGGAAAGCCCCGTCCACATCCTGGGCGACGGTGACCCCCTCCTCGAGGGCCACCCAGCGCTGCAAGGGAAGGCGCAGGGGATCCCCGCTGGGATCGCCCGCGTAGGTCCAGCCGTCGATGAAGGCGCGGCCCGGAATGAGCGTCACGGCTCCCGACAGGGGATCGCGCGCCTCGACGGTGATCGCCCCGGTCATGCCGTTGTCCGACTGCGCGCCCGGCAGGCCCGAGAGGACGCTCTCGATGTCGATCGCCTTGGTGAAGGTCACGTAGAGGAACTGGTTTCCCGGCGTGCCGTCCGGCAGGGTGGCCGTATCCTCCAGAGTGGGAACGGGCAGCACCGGGTTGCTGAAGGTCACGTTGTCGATCAGGTCGTCCAGGTCGCGGATCGAGACCAGGTTGGTGGAGGGCGTCCCCGCCGAGGTGGCCGCGAAGATCTTGTAGGGCAGGAGCTCTCCGAATCCGGTCGAGACCCGGACGATGTCCATCGGGCCGCCGCCACCACCGCCTCCGCCGCCGCCAGTACCGCAGGCGGACAGGGAGAGGGTCAGCGCGATGATCGAGAGGCGCAAGCTTGCGGGGTGCTTCATCAGCGTTCGTTCGATGCTCGGGAGATCGCGGGAGCGAAGATCGGGGGGCGACCGGAGAGGGGAAGTCGGGGCGAAAACTCTGACGGAATCCAATCGGACGTAGCGTCCTCGGACGCTACGCGTACCCGCACTGCCCGTCCTGGATACGGTCGGGAGCACGCGGGTTTGCGCAGGATGCCCTGCGCGTCCGTGGATGGCCAGCACATGGCGTCGAAAGCCGCCCTGCGGGGTTCTCGGGGGACTCGGGATGGGGTTTCTGACGGGCTTCACAGTGTATCGAATCCAGTCCACAGACCGGGCCGTCGGCTGGGTGCCCGGAGGGCCGCTGTCGCGTACGGGTCGCACGCGCACTCTCGAGCTCCAGCACAAGCCCCGTGCCGTCCCCGGGCAATGCTGCTCCGGCCCATAGAAGATCATCTCAAGTGTTTATATCACCGTCTCTTACATCGTGTGAAAGCGGCCCATCCAGCCCCCGCAAACCCGTCCTGCAGGGGCCCGCAGCGAGGGGGATCGCTCACTTCCTGGCGCGCGGGAGTGCGTTCCCGCACAGTGAGAGCCCTCGCGCAGGGAACCCGGCTCGCGCACGGCTCGGTGTCCCCCGCTCCTCCCCAGGGACGGTCGCTCGCCCTTCGCCGCGAGCCGCGCGCGGGATATGCTCGGCGAGCGATGAGCCCCTCCGAGCACGTCTTCGATCCGCGCGCCCTCGAGCACGCCCCGGCCCCGGCGGAGGTGGGCGAGCGGGACGCAGACGCCTCCCTACGGCCCGCGAGCTTCGCCGAGTTCGTGGGTCAGGAGCAGACTCTGCGCAACTTGCAGGTGGGAATCGAGGCCGCGAGCGCGCGCGGCGACGTCCTCGATCACGTACTGCTCACGGGCTCTCCCGGTCTGGGGAAGACCAGCCTGGCGCGCATCCTGGCCCGCGAACTCGGCGGCTCCCTGCACTCCACCACGGGCCCGGCCCTCGACCGGCCGCGGGATCTGGTGGGGATCCTGACTCAGCTGAAGCGCGGCGACGTGCTCTTCATCGACGAGATCCACCGCGTTCCGGCGGCCGTGGAGGAGTACCTCTACACGGCCATGGAGGACTTCCACGTCGACCTGACCCTCGACCAGGGTCCTCACGCGCGCGTGATGCACATGACCCTCGAGCGCTTCACCCTGGTGGGCGCGACGACCCGCGACGGCCTCCTGTCGGCGCCCTTCCGCAGCCGCTTCGGGCTCTTCGAGCGCCTGACGCCCTACGCGCCCGAGGAGTTGCAGCGGGTGCTCACACGCTCGGCGGGCCTGCTCGGGATTGACCTCGCCCCCTCCGCTGCCGACCTCGTCTCGCGCCGCAGTCGCGGGACCCCACGCATCGCCAACCGCTTCCTGCGCCGCGCGCGCGACCTGGCCCAGGTCTCGGGCGCCGCATGCATCGACGCCGATCTGGCGGAGGAGGCCCTCTCGCGCATGGGCATCGACGAGCACGGCCTGGAGACCATGGACCGCTCAATCCTCGAGTGCCTGGCGCGCACCCCTGACGTGCCCCTGGGCATCAAGACCATCGCCGCTGCGGTGGGCGAGTCCGAGGACACGATCGAGGAGGTCTTCGAGCCCCACCTCTTGCGCTGCGGCTTCCTGCGCAAGACGGCCCGCGGACGGATGGTCACCGCCGAGGGTTGCCTGGCGATCGGCGTCGATCCCGACGCCGGCGGCGGGCGGGGGGGAGAGTTGTTCCAGTAGCCCTCTTCCCGTTCTCGGCCTTGGCGCCGCGCGTCGCGATCGTGCTGCTCGCGGCCGCCGCTCTGGGTGCCTGTCGCTCCAGTTTTCCCTCCCCCACCACCGCCAGCCTGCCCGCGACCGGCCGGCCGCGGGCGCCGGAGGTCCTGCGTGTGCGCCTCGCGGCCCTCGACGGAGGACGCGCGCTGACGGTGCACGGCGTGCGCGGCGGCCCGCTCGAGTTCGAGCGCGTCGGCGAGCTGGTGCGTCGCGGTGACGGACGCCTCGCGCGCGAGTTCCGCCTCGCGCCCGCGACTTCAGACGGCGTGCTGACCCTCGACGCCACGGCTTATCCCGGCCAGCTGTGGGTGGCCGCCCACCCGGCCGGCGGCCTGCGGGTGGAGAACCGCGTCAGCCTGGAGGAGTACGTCGCCGGGGTCGTCGCCGGGGAGCTGGTGCTGTGGTCGGCCGAGTCCGCTGAGCTCGAGGCGCAAGCCGTGGCCGCCCGCACCTACGCCGTCGCTTCCCTGCTGCGCCGCGGACCCGGCGGCTTCCTGTGGGACGACGTGCGCGATCAGGTCTACCTCGGCCGCCACCTGCCCCACGACAGCGAGGGCGGTCGCGACGCCGCGCGGCGCTTGCAGCGCGCGGTGCGCGCAACGCGGCGCCTGGCGCTCTTCAGGGGTGAGGACCTGCTCGACGCGCGCTACCACGCGGCTTGCGGCGGGAGCACGGCGCGCACGGGCGACGTGTTCTCCGCAGCCGTCGGGCCGGGCTCTGTGGCCGTGGACTGTGCTCCCTGTGCGCGGTCCGAGGGCAGCCTGTGGGAGTGGACCGCCACCCCCGCCGACCTCGCGCGACTGGCCGCCGAACTCAAGCTCGGCGAGCGCCTGGTGAGCCTGGTCCCCGAGCGCCTGGACTCCGCGGGCCGCTGGCTCTCAGTGGCTCTGGCCGGCTCGCTTCGTCGGCGCACGGTGGAGCTCGGCGAGCTGCGCCGCATCCTGGGCTCAGACCGTCTCCTGAGCGCGGGAGCCCTGCGCACCTGGCCTCCGCCGGGTCGTCCGATCAGCGGCGGGCTGCACTTCGAAGGCCGCGGGCGCGGTCACGGGGTCGGCCTGTGCCAGGAGGGGGCGCGGGGCTACGCGCGCATGGGCTGGAGCTTCGAGCGCATCCTCGCCCATTACTATCCGGGTACGGCGATCGAGTCCCTCGGGCGATGAGCGGCGCGCCCTTCCACTTCGAACAGCTCGCCGCCTGTCAGCAGAGCGACGCGCGCCGCGGGCGCTTCCACACGCCTCACGGCGCGGTCGAGACCCCGGCTTTCATGCCGGTCGGGACGCGCGCGACGGTCAAGGGTGTGCTGCCCGCCGACCTGCTCCGGGTGGGCACGCAGATGGTCCTGGCCAACACCTACCACCTCCACCTGCGACCGGGAGAGGAGACCGTGGCGGCCCTCGGCGGCCTGCACCGCATGATGGCCTGGGACGGCCCGATCCTGACGGATTCAGGCGGTTTCCAGGTATTCTCGATGAGCGACCTGTGTCGCGTGGACGAAGGCGGAGTCGACTTTCGCTCGTCGGTCGACGGTGCGCGGGTGCGCATGACACCCGAGGGCGCGGTCGACATCCAGCGCGCCCTTGGCGCCGACGTGGCGATGGCCTTCGACCACTGCCCGGCCCGGCCGGGTGAGCGCGACGAGGTGGTCGACGCCACCGACCGCACGCACCGCTGGCTCGAGCGCTCTGTCGCGCGCCACCGGGAGCTCGGTGGCCTCGACAGCGGCCAGGCCCTCTTCGGCATCGTCCAGGGCGGCGCCTTCGACGACTTGCGTCAGGCTTCGCTCGAGGCGGTCTGCGCTCACGACCTGGCGGGTTATGCGGTGGGCGGGATCAGCCTGGGCGAGGAGCGCGAGGCGATGTGGACGGCCATGTCCGCCACGGGTCCGCGCCTGCCGGCGGACCGGCCGCGCTACCTGATGGGGGTCGGGACGCCGCGCGACTTCTTCGATGCGGTGGCCTTGGGTTTCGATCTCTTCGACTGCGTGACCCCCACGCGCAACGCGCGCAACCACACGGTCTTCACCAGCTTCGGCCGCCTCAACCTGCGCAACCGCGGCTTCGCCCTCGACCCCGCGCCCCTCGACCCGGCTTGCGACTGCGTGGCCTGCACCTCCTTCAACCGCGGCACCCTGCGCCACCTGTGCACTACCGACGAGATGCTCGCGGCGACGCTGTTGAGCCTCCACAACCTGCGCGTCTTCCACTCCCTCTTCGAGCGCATCCGCGAGGCCATCGCCACCGGCCGCTTCGCCGCCCTGCGCGAGGAGTGCGTCGGCCCGATGTCGCGCCGCGTCACCGCCGAACAGGCGCGCGCGGGCGACTGAGCTTTCCCCAAGCAGCGCCCCTGCCTGCAAGGTAGGGCCGGCAGCGCGGAGGCCATGGTGCGCGGCGGGAGCTTCTTCGAGCCCGCCGCCAGCGTTCGCACAGCGTACAGCTACCACAGCGCTCCCGGCATCCGCAGCGTGACCCTCGGCGTGCGCCCCGCCAGGGAGATCGCGCCCTAGCGCCCGCCCGCGTCAGCGCCGCACGTGGTCCGGGCAGCGGCGGGCGTTGGGGCGCTCGGGGCGGGTGCAGACGCTGCCGTAGTTGTACTTGCAGTCGTCGCAGAGAAAACTGCTCCCCCCCAGGGCCAGGAAGCGCCGCAGGAAGGCCGCGACCGACTGCCGCAAGGTCAGCGGACCGCCCCCCGACCAGAGAGGACCTCGATGCGGCCGATGTCGATGCGGGGCAGGCTGCGACCGCCCGCGATCACCGGCTGCAGGTCGAGACCACGGGTTCCGATCTCGTAGCCGACGAACAGGTCAAGGTCGTAGCGCCCGCTGGTGCACACGATCTGCGCGCCCAACCGGCCCGACCAGCGCAGGCGGTAGGAGGGATCGGAGCCAGGTACGTCGAAGCGCTCCAGCCAGCCGCGCGCATGAAAACGACCCAGCAAGGGATCCTTGCGACGGTTCGCCGTGCGCAGCTCCTCCTCCAGGGAGACGCGCAACTCCTCGCGCCGCTCCCGCTCGCGCTGCAGCTCAGCGCGCGCCACCAGAAACTGCTCGCGCAGGTCGAGCTGGTCGAGCTGAATGTTCACGAGATGACGCGTCGGCGCGTCCGGGTCCAGGGCCAGCACCGCCAGGTAGGCGGCGCGCACGTCGACGATCTGGGGCGGATCCTCGGTCTCGAAGCGCGCCATCAGGGCCTCGGCCTGAGTCATCGCCGCCGCGGCCGAACCTACCTCGGCGGTCTCGGCGCCGCTCGCGCCGGTGGGCTCGGCGGGCTGGGTGGTCCCCAGCGCCCCGTCCACGGCGGCGCCCCACAGGGCCGCGCCGTCGGCACCCGTCGGCAGGGGACCGGTCTCCTTCACGGCCACCCAAGCCCGCGTGCCGGGCGGCGACCAGACCTGGATCCAATCCTCCTCCCAGGGCTTGGCCTCATCGGCGCGCCCGATCAGTCGTACGCGCTCGCCCTTCGAGAGCTTCCCGATCGGATAGCTCTCGGAGCCGCTGGAAGGGACCGGACGCATCTGAACACGGTTCTCGTTCAGGGCGAGCCAGCCCGAACGCTCGGTCGGCTCGAGGTAACTACCGTAGATCCAGACCTTGACCCCGCCGGGCACGCCGACCTTTACGTACTCACTGCCGCCCGCGTCCCCAAAGAGGGCCAGGAGCGAGTCGGGAGCCGCCTCCCACACGACGAGCCCCTTCTTGTCGGGGAAGTTCAGGATCTTCGCGCCCTCGGCGCCAACCAGCAGGTAGGCGACGGGATCCTGAGTTGCCGTCGCTCCCGCGCTCGGGATCGCTCCCATCGCAAGCACGGCGCAGACCGCCGCCAGAGTTCCGCCGCTTCTATTGATGTAATTCACGCTGTGCTCCCTCTCTGACTGACCTCGGACTGAGACCCCTCCGACTCCATCGCGGGCAGACCCCGCGAGGTGTGCCGCGCCCGGTGGGCTGGCGACCATCGAGGGCAGGCTAGCCCCTGGGAGAGGGCCGTTCCAGAACGGGATCCGGGATTGTGCGGCGCTCGGGTGAGGCGGATCCATGCACTGCGCGCTTCGAATCGGCACACTGGTAGCCTCGCCGCGACGGTGGCGGGACCGCCTGATGAGCCAGCGCGAACGATTTCGGTTTCCCTACATGTTCTGGGCCCACACGGAGTCCTGGAAATCGCCGTACTGCCTCTCGCAGTCCGGCATGCCAGCCCCGGACACGGACCTCTTCGAGGGACTCGGCGTGGACCTCACCGCCCCCACGGCGGAAGCCATGCCCGAGCTCGCCGAACGCATCGGCGAGCTCCTGGCGGTCGATCCGGCCCGGGTCCTCGTCACCCCCGGCGCCTCCGCCGCCATGCACCTGTGCGCCCTGCGCTATTTCCGCCCCGGAACGCGCGTCGTGGCCGATGTGCCCTCCTACGAGCCCTTCCGTGCCCTGCCGGCCTACCTGGGGGCCGAGCTGGCTCTCGTGCGCCGCCGGCCGGAGCACGGCTGGACGGTCGATCCAGCCGAGGTCCGTGCACGCCTGGCGGGCGCCGAGGGACCCGGACACCTCTTCCTGACCAACCCCAACAACCCCACGGGCGCGCTGATGGAGCCCGAGCGCGTGCGCGGCCTGGCCGACGAGGCGGGGCGCGCCGGGGGCGTCCTGGTCAGCTGCGAGGTCTACACGGAGTACCTGCCGCCGGACGCGCGTTCACACGCCTTCGCCCTGGCGCCCAACGCGATCTCGATCGGCAGCCTCACGAAGGCCTACGGCCTCGGTCCCCTGCGCATCGGCTGGCTGGTCCTGGGCGAGGGACTGACCGACGAGATGGCGCACCTGGTCGACATGTCGTACCTGGCCTACGTGGACCCGCCGACGGTTTCCCTGCGGGCGGGGGCACGCGCTCTCGAGCACCTCCCCGAGCTCCTGCAGCCCCTGCGGCGGATCGAGCAAGAAAGCCGCCCGGCCTGGGCGCGCTGGCTGAGCGAGACCGCCGGCATCGAGACCGTCGTCCCCGAGCACGGCATCATCGCCTTCCCACGCGTCGTCGGCGTCGAGGACACGGCAACCCTGGTGCAGTTCCTCCAGCGCGACTGGCAGGTGGATGTGGTCCCCGGCGAGTTCTTCGGCCTCCCCGGCCACCTGCGGGTCGGCTGCGGCGTCCCCTCGGAGACCCTGACGGAGGGCCTGCAACTCCTGGACCGGGGCATCCGCGCCTTTCGGGAAGCGCCCTGATCCATGGCGCAAAGGAGTGTGCTCCACGTGCGCATCACGACCGGCGCCGGAGGCGGGCCGGAAAAGACGATCGTGCACTCGCCGCGCTTTCTCGCCGGCACCGACTTCGAGGCCGAGGTGGCCGTGCTGCATCCGCCCGGCGACCCCGGCTTCGCCATCCTCGAGGAGCGCGCGCGCGAGGCGCGCTGCCCTCTGACCGGCATCCCCGAGCGCCTGCCCGTCTCTCCGCGCGCCCTGGGACGCCTGGCCGACCTCTGCCGCGAGCGCGGCGTGCGCATCTGGCACGGCCACGACTACAAATCCAACCTCTATGGCGTCCTGCTGCGCCGGCGCCTGGGGCTGGGGCTGGTCACGACCGTGCACGGATGGGTGCGCCACACCTGGAAGACGCCGCTCTACCACGCCGTCGATCGCTGGGCCCTGCGGCGCCATGACCAGGTCGTCTGCGTCTCGCGCGACCTGTACGAGCGCTGCGCCGATCTGGGAGTGGCCGCCGAGCGCCTGCACTTGATCGAGAACGCCATCGACACCGAGGCCTTCACGCGCCGCGAGCCGGCGCGGGCGAGCGGGCGCCTGCGGATCGGCGCCGTCGGGCGGCTCTCCGAGGAGAAGGGCTTTTCCCTCTTGATCGAGGCCGTCGAGCAGCTGATCGCCGAGGGCCTGGACGTAGAGCTCTCGATCGCCGGCGAGGGACACCTGCGGGGGCAGCTCGAGCAGCGCATGGCCGCCACGGCCGAGCCCGAGCGCTTCCGCCTGGCGGGATTTGAGAGCGACACGCGCGCGCTCTTCGAGGGCTTCGACCTCTTCTGTCTCTCGAGCCTGCGCGAGGGCCTGCCGAACGTCGTGCTGGAGGCGATGTCGATGGAAGTGCCGGTGGTCGCCACGCGCGCAGGGGGCATGAGCGCCTTCGCCACGGACGGCGTCGACGCCCTGCTCGTCGAGCCGGGCTCGGCGGCGAGACTGGCCGAGGGCCTCGCGCGCCTCGCGCGCGACCCCGCCCTGCGCGCGCGGCTGGCGCGCGCCGCCCGCGAGCGCGTGCGAGCCGAGTTCGACTTTCGCCGCCGCATGGAGCGCATGGTGGAAGTCTACGAGCGCCTGGACTGACGCTCACGCAGCGCCGGGCACGGCTCCACCATGGAGCGCCGCCCGCGAGATCAGGCGAGGCTCGCCAGCGCCAGGGCGACGGCGCGCCGAGAGAGCTCGCGCAGGCTGGCGTCGCTGGCCGCCGCCGCGCGCCGCAGGTCTTCGTACTCCACCTTCAGGTCGCGCTCCTCGACCGCGCCCCCGCCGAGCCGCGCCGGGCGACGGCGGACCTTGACGCGCAGCGCGTGGCCGTCGACCTCGACCGTGACGAACTCTCGCTCGCACTCCGTGCGTTCGCGGGGCGCCCAGCGCACGCCGAGACTGGGGGTGCGCTCGAACACGACCCGCTCCAGGGCCTCGCGCTCAAAGCCGCGGCAGAGGGCGCTGACGATCACCCCCGGACGGTCCTTCTTCATCTGCACCGCGGCGGTCCAGACATCGAGGGCGCCGGCCTCCCGCAGGCCCTCCACGCACCAGCCGATCTCCTCCCCCGTGGCGTCGTCGAGGTTGGTCTCCAGGAGCCAGACCGTCGTCCGCGCCGCTCTCGGTGAGGAGACGCCGAGGACCACCCGCAGCAGGTTCGGCGGCCCCTCTTGGGGGTCGCGCGTCCCGGCTCCGTAACCCACCGCCGCGCTCTCGAAGGCTCCAGCGGGAGCGAACTCGTCTACCCACTCGCGCAGGATGGCGGCTGCCGTGGGCGTCAGGCGCTCGCCGGGGCCTCCCCCGCGCACCAGCGGCAGGCCGCGCAGGATCTCCTCGGTGGCGGGCGCGGGCACGGGCAACTCTCCGTGGGCACAGCGCACGGTGCCCTCGCCGGTCAAGGGCGGCGTGGCGAGCAGGCGCTCGACGCCCAACCGCTCGAGAGCCAGGGCCGCGCCGCAGACGTCCACCAGGGTGTCAACGGCGCCGACCTCGTGGAAGTGGACGCGCTCGGGATCGATGCGGTGGACGGCGCCCTCGGCCCGCGCGATGCACCGCAGGGCCGCCAGGCTCCGCGCTCGCACCCCGTCGCTCAGGGGCGCGGCGACCAGCAGGCGCTCGAGGTCGGCCAGGGTGCGGTGCGGTGTACTGCCACTCTCGGAGGTGAGCACCTCCAGATGACAGGCGCCCAGACCTCCGCGACGCACCTCGCTGAGCTCGACGGTGCACTCCTCGCCGACCAACTTCGCAGCCGCGGCGCGCAGGTCAGCGAGGGTGAAGCGCTCGTCGCGCAGGTCGAGCAGAGCGGCCAGGAACATGTCGCCGGCCATGCCGCCGAAGGGCTCGATCAACAAGGTCGTCACGGGGCCGAGTGTAGCAGGACGGCGCGCACGGCAGCCGCGAGCCAGGGTCAGTCGTCCTCCAGGACCAGGTGGACCTCGCTGTCCTCACCGCCGTGGACCTCGACCTCAACCCACGGGCTCTCCAAGCCCCCGCCTTGCGACCGGATGAGGTAGGAGCCTTCGGCGACGCCGTCGTAGACGAAGTTTCCCGAGCTATCGACGCGGGTGACGACCTGCGGGGCGTGCGCCTTCCCGTCGGGGTAGGTGACGAAGATGCGGGCCTTTGCGAGCGGGAGGCCATCGACGCCAAGGGCGGTGCCGGTGATGCCCCCGCCCGGCTTCAGATCGAAGTCGACGTCGCTCAGCCGCTCGCCCTCGGCTAGCTCCATACCCCAGACTGCCTCCCGGCCGTGGGTGTTTCTCTGACGGCCCCCCCATATCGAGAAGGTCCCCCGTCCACCACCGGCCTGGACGCTGTATGTCCCCGCGCGCAGGCCCGCGAACTCGTATCGGCCCTGTTCATTCGTCGAAAGCCTGCGCTGCTGGATGCTCCCGCGACCGTCCTCCGCTAGCTCCTCGACGATGAGCGTCACGGAGACGTCCTTCAGCGGACCGTCATAGCCCCTCACGGCCCCCGAGATCGAGCTCGTCGGTAGCTCGATGTTCACGACGACCGGCGACTGGTCCCCGATCCGCTCGGTCAGGGTCAGCTCTCCACCCCAGCCGCGGGAGAGGCGGAACGCGTACTCGCCGGCTCCGCTCACGGTCAACTCGTAGCGCCCGTCGAGGCCGGTGCGGGCGCCGGCCTGCTGGTCATCGCGAGCACAGATCACCACGACCCCCGCGGCCGCCTCCCCGCCAGAGGTCACGCGCCCACTCACGACGATGGGGTCGACGAGAGCAGCGCTGAGCACGATGTGATGGGAGCCACCCTCCACGAGCCGAACCGTCTCCGAGACCTTGCCGGCATTGCGCAAGCGCCATTGGTCGAGCTCATTCTCGACGTTCTCGACGGGTAGTGACGCCTCGACGTCGTAGGTGCCCGCGGGGAGATGGTCGAACTCGAAGCCCCCGCCCTCGTCGGCCTTCGTCGACTCGCTGTGGCGCCCGCTCTCCTCCCTGGCCCGGACCTCGAGACCGGCCTGGGCGCCTGCGCCGCGCACCTCTCCGGAGAGGTGCGCCCCGCGCCGAAGGACCAGTACGATGTCTTCGATGCTCTCCCCGGGGGCGATCTGCACCTCGACGGGATCACTGGCGGCGTGGCCTTCGCCGTCGGCCTCTAGCTCCAGCCGGCCCGGAGGCAGATACCGATACTCGAAAGTGCCCTGGTCGTCGGTGCGTGCGGACTCGTCACTGCCGGGATCGAAGCCTCCGAGGCCGATGGTGATCGCACCGGACGCTCCGGGCCCCTCGTGGGAGGCCTTCACCACGGCCCCCGCCACCGGCTCTCCGGCGCCGTCATGAACCACGCCGGAGACCGAGACGGCGCGTGGCAGAGCGAAGCGCAGAGGCGGGCCGCCGTGGGGCGACCTCACCCGGACCTTGCGCGAGGAGGCGTAGCCCCTGGCGCGCACCAGCACCTCGTAGTCCCCATCCTCGAGACCCTCCAGCTCGAACGCCCCGTCGGGGTCACGGAAGACCCGACTCAGTCCGCCATCAGTGAAGATTCCCTCGTCCGCCGGCGTGGCGCTGACGCGGAAGGTGTCCACCGGCTCGCCAAGGTCGTCCTGCACGGTGCCGGACACGCTGCGGCCCTCGACCAGCGTCAGGATCAGGCCCTTCGCGCCGGCGCTGATGCTCTCGAGCCGTGCGCGCCAGGGCGCCCCCTTGCCCCGCTTGCGGCGGCGTCCCTCGCCATCCTCGGCGGCCGGCTCGAGACCGCGAGCCTTGGCGCTGACCGTGCATAGCTCGGGCTCCAGACCCGAGATGTGGAAGCGACCGTCGGCGAGGGTCTTGAAGCTGGGGTACTGGCCGAAGTTGAACCCGCCGCCACCCTCTCCACCAGGCTCCACGACGACCCACGCCGCCTCGACCGGCGTGCCGTCCGGCCACTGGACCACGCCCGAGACGGACAGCCCGCGGCGAAGGGTCACGATGATGTCACCACGCACCCCGCCGGGCGCCACCCCTGAGATGGTGGTCTCTCCGTCCTCGAAGCCGCTGCGCGAGACCTCCAATTTGATCTCGCCCGCCTCGAGTCCGAGCACATCGAAGGTCCCGTCGGCACCGGTCTGCACCCCCTCGATGGTATTCCGCGACCGTCCGTCCTCGAAGTTCAAGCTGACCAGCATCACCTGGGCGCCCTCGACTCCCTCACCATCCGGATCCACCACGCGTCCCGTGAGCCGCACGCCGACCTCCAGGAAGAAGTCCTGACGCGTCACCTCGCCGGGACGCACGGTCGCCCTCTCGGGCACCTTGCGGTCAATGTACTTCCGGGCCTCCAGGGAGACGTGATACTCCCCGCTGGGTGGCAGGCCCCCGATCTCGTAGGTGCCGTCCGGCTCCACCTCGGCCTTGCGCCGGATCATCTCGTCGATCCCCGCCTCGAAGCACATCACGGTGACATGGACATCCTCGAAGGCGTCCGCGCTGCGCGCCGCCTCGAGGGGCGGCGTGCAGCGGCCCGCGATGGCCCCGCCCAGGCTGGGCTGGAGCACGACGCCCTCGGCCATCTCTCCGCGAGCGACGACGGCGGTCTCTGCCAGGTAGAGGTAACGCCCCTGCACGTCGAGGAAGCCCTTGCGGGTGTCGGCGGCGAAGGCGACGCGAAAGCGCCCGTCGTGGGTGACGGGCGCGCGGAAGCGGCGCGGAGCACGCTTGCTCCCCCCGAAGCGTCGGCCGCGGGCCTCGACCCAGACCTCCTCGTCGAGGGGCGTGCCGGGGCGGAACTCCACGCGCCCTTCGAGCCAGAGCGAGCCCGCGGGCACGCGCGCCGAGTCCTCCACGAAGCTCAGGCTCGCCGATCCATCGGTCTCTTCCTCTCCCTCGCTGACCGCCACGCGCTCGGGGGCCTGATCGTCCTCGTCCACCTCGCGCGGAGCGGCGAGGCCCGCGTCGCCGGGCGCCGGCCCGGGCCGCATGTCATCGGCGGGCGCCTCGACGACCCCCAGCGTGGGAGCGGTCGCCGAGGTCTCCATGAGCTCGAGCGCGATCCAGATCCCCGCCGCGCAGACGGCGGCCAGGGCGGCGAGCAGAGCGAACTGTCGGCGTCTGTTCATTTCTCGCGTGGGGCGTGGGGTGGCGCGGGATTCACGAGCCCCACTCTACTCCCGCGCAGGACGGGTGTTCACCTGAGAGTGTATTCGTGGCACGAATGGACATCGGAGGCCCGCAGCGGATGGCGTACAGTCCCGGCCATGGTCTCCAGCAAGCCTCGACGCATCGCCATGTGGTCGTGCCCGCGCACGGTCTCGACGGCGCTCATGCGCGCCTTCGAGAACCGCGCCGACACGACGGTCTGCGACGAGCCGCTCTACGCCTGCTACCTGGCGGCCACTGGGCTTCCGCACCCGATGGCCGCCGAGGTCATCGCCAGCCAGGCCATCGACTGGCGCGTGGTGGCCGAGCAGCTCACGGGTCCGGTCCCCGGCGATCGGTCGGTGTTCTACCAGAAGCACATGGCCCACCATCTGCTGCCCGAGATCGGGCGCGAGTGGCTGGAGCGTCTCGAGCACTGCTTTCTGATTCGCGACCCGCTCGAGCTCCTGCCCTCCCTCGACGACCGCACGCCCGATCCGCGCCTCGAGGACACGGGCTTCCCCCAGCAGCTGGAGCTCTTCGAGCAGGTCAGCGAGTCCACGGGCCGTACGCCGCCGGTGATCGACTCGCGCGACTTGCTCCAGGCGCCGCGCGAGGTGCTCGGCCTGCTGTGCGAGTCGCTCGACATCCCCTTCGACGAGGCCATGCTCTCCTGGCCCGCCGGGCCGCGCTCGACCGACGGTGCCTGGGCCGCCCACTGGTACGCGAACGTCGAGCGTTCGACCGCCTTCCAGGCTCCACCCGCGCGCGCGCGAACGCTGCCCGGGCGCCTGGAAGAGTTGCTTGAGGTCTGCCGCACTCCCTACGAGACCCTGCATGCCCACCGCCTGCATCCCTGACCTTCGAGGACCTCTCCCATGTTGCAGCAGTTCGACGAGCGAAACCGGGACCTGATGATCAGCATCGACGGTGAGCTGGTCCACCGCGATCAGGCGGGGATCAGCCCCTTCGACTCCGCCGTGCAGGGCGGTGACGCGGTCTGGGAGGGCCTGCGCCTCTACGACGGCCGCATCTTCAAGCTGCGCGAGCACCTCGATCGCCTGCGCGGCTCGGCCCTCGCCCTGGCCTTCACCGAGATCCCCTCCCACGAGCAGATCATCAGCGAGCTGGGCCGCACCCTCGAGGCCAACGGCATGCGCGACGGGGTCCACATTCGCCTGACCCTGACGCGCGGGCGCAAGGTCACCTCCGGCATGGACCCGCGCCTGAACCAGTCTGGCCCGACCCTGATCGTCCTGGCCGAGTTCAAGGCGCCGGTCTACGACACGAGCGGCCTGCGCCTGATGACCAGCTCCGTGCGGCGCTTCCCGCCCGACTGCCTCGACCCCAAGATCCACCACGCCAACCTGATCCAGTCGATTTTGGCAAAGATCGAGGCCAACGCCGCGGGCGTGGACGACGCCTTGATGCTCGACACGCGCGGTTTCGTGGCCGAGACCAACGCCACGCACGTCTTCTGCGTCCAGGGTGAGCGCCTCGCGACGCCGCGTCTGGTGGCCTGCCCCGAGGGCATCACGCGCGCGACGGTGATCGAGCTGTGCGCAGCCGACGCCATCCCCTGCGAGGAGCGCGACCTCTCCCTGGCGGAGTTCTACCGCGCCGACGAGGTCTTCTGCACCGGAACGATGGGCGAGCTGGCCGCGGTCGTCGAGATCGACGGACGGGCGATCGGCGAGGGCGCCGCCGGCACCCTCACCGCGCGCCTCTCCGCCCTCTTTGCGAAACGCACGGCCTCCGAGGGCGAACGGGTCGTCGATCCCTAGGCGTCCGGCCGCCCGGCTCCCGCCCGGGCCAGGGCGACGACGCCCACCTCGCGCGCGCCCATGCGTTTCAGCACGCGTGCGCACTCGGCCGCCGTGGCGCCCGAGGTGATCACGTCGTCCACGAGCCAGACGCGCCGACCCGCGACGCGACGCGAAGCGCCCCAACGGGGACGAAAGGCGTCGCGCACGCCGGCGCGGCGGGAGACGGCGCCGGGCGCTCCCTGCGGACTGGTCCAGCGCCGGCGCACGAGGGCGCGCACGACGGACAAGCCGCCGGCCCTCGACGCCTCGCGCGCCAGGGAGAGGGCCTGGTCGAAGCCGCGCTCGAAGCGCCGCACGGCGGCCAGGGGCACGGCGACCAGCACATCGCGCGGGGCGGCCTCCCCGGTCAGGAGGCCAGCGAGGGCCTGCCCGAGGGGCGCGGCCAGGTCTCGGCGCCGGCCGCTCTTGAGGGCCAGGATCCACTCGGCGAGGGGCCGCGAGGCCCGGTAGTCGAACAGCACCCGGGTGCTCTGAAAAGGGGGCGGAGCCCGGCGGCAAGCGGGGCAGGGAGCACCGTCGGGCAGGCAGGGAGCGAGCGGCGCAGCGCAGCGAGCGCAACGCGCGGCCGGCGCGCCCTCGGGCAGGCGGTGGGCTTCACAGGCCCTCGGCTCCTCGGTCCCCACGCCACAGACCGGGCAGCGCGGCGGATAGAGCGCGTCGAGGAACTGCGCGAAGGCCGCGCCCGGCGAGGGCGGGGCGCAGCGTGGCGACAGCTTCGTGCGGGGCTCCACACCGGAACGGACCGCCCGGGGCGCGGGGAGTGGCGCCCCGAGGCCGTAACCCGGTCAGGCGACCCTCGGGCGATGGGGCCCTTCACCGGGGGGACGAGCGGGCGCCGGTGCTGGCAACGCGCGCCAGCCGTCGAAATCGGCCCGGCACACGCGACGTATCAGCAGCAACGAGGGCGGGGTCGCCAGCGAACGACGCCCTGCCCTGCCACACCCTTCCTTGGGACGAGCTCGCGCAGAACGCGGGCTAGGCCAGTCCCTCTTCGAGCTCCGAATCCTCGAACTCGCGGCGGGAGGGCACGCGGCGCGCGGCGGACGGGAAGTCGCAAACCTCCAGGCGCAGGCGGGCCAGGAAGGACTCCACCGTGTCATCGGCGTGGGTCGTCAGTCCGAACAGCTCGCCCACCTCGCGGGCCAGGGCCAGGTCGGCCTCGAAGTCCGGCGGATTCTGCCGGAAGTGCTGGCGCACGCAGCGCCGGAAGGCGCGCTGCGACCACCACCAGCTGGCGGCCAGCAAGATGACCGCCAGGGCCACCACGATGCCGATCCAGAGCGCCGGGAAGGGCGGGGTGACCCCCGCCGGGAGGGGGCGGAAGCGGCTGAAGAGCTGGACCCCGAAACCCGCCAGCAGGAAGCCGAAGCCCAGGTTGACCTGCAGGCGGTGGAAGATGTACTCGCGGATCGTGCACAGGTCCTGAGAGACGACGCCGAAGCGCTCGCGCACCATCTGCAGCGGGCGGCGGAAGACGATCGAGTTCGCCAGCAGGAAGGAGCCCACCACCGCCAGGATCAGGCCGATGCTGGCCCAATCCGGGTCGCTGAAAGTCCAGTCGGGCGGTGGGTTCGACGCTCCCGAGGAGAACGCCAGGGCACCGCTCGCCAGAGATTCGTGCAGGCTAGGACCGTACATGGTGGAGCACCCTAGACGGGCACGCCGCGACGGGCAAGCCCTCTCCACAATCCCGTTTTCCCGCCTGTCCCCCCCCCTTCAGATGGTCTCCAGGGGGGGGTTGCGCGTAGACTCCGCCCGCGGAGTCCACCCGGCCCTCCCCCACCGCCCTCCATGGCAGACAACGAACACGACCTCGTGCGCCAGACCGCGGCCCTCGCCCGGCTCGAGATCGACGAGGGCGAGGCGCGCCGCCTCGGCCCCCAGTTCGCCGCCATTCTGCGCCACTTCCAGATGCTCGAGGGCGTCGATGTCGGCGACGCCGAACCGATGACCGCCGCTACCGAAGCGCGCGACGTGCTGCGCCCCGACGAGGTCCGACCGAGCCTGGAACCCGACGCGCTGCTCGCCAACGCCCCGCGACGGATCGAGGACTTCTACGCGGTGCCCCGGACCGTCGGAGGTACGGATTGAGGGACGCAGACGCACTCGACGCCACGGCCCTGCGCGAGTCGATCCTGTCGGGCGAGCAGAGTTGCGCCGAGGTCATCGAGGCCGTCCTCGCGGCCATCGATGAACGCGACGGCGACCTGGGCGCCTTCCTCTCCGTCGAGGGTGAGAGCGCGCGGGCGCGGGCGGCGCACCTGGATCGGCGGCGCACCGCTGGGGAGACCCCCGGTCCACTCTTCGGTGTACCCGTGGCGGTCAAGGCCAACATGTGCATGGAGGGCGTGGTCACGAGCTGCGGCAGTCGCATGCTGGCCGACTACCGCGCGCCCTACACGGCCACCTTCGTGCGTCGCCTGCTCGACGCAGACGCGATCGTGGTGGGCATCACGAACATGGACGAGTTCGCCTTTGGATCGTCCTCGGAGAACTCCGCCTTCGGGCCGACGCGCAACCCCTGGGACCTCGCCCGCGCCCCTGGCGGCTCGTCGAGCGGGAGCGCCGCGGCGGTGGCTGCCCGCATGGTGCCCATCGCCCTGGGCTCCGACACCGGCGGATCCGTGCGCCAACCGGCCGCCCTCTGCGGCGTCATTGGCTTCAAGCCCACCTACGGCCGCATCTCGCGCTACGGCCTGATCGCCTTCGGTTCCTCCCTGGACCAGGTTGGACCCCTCACGCGCAGCGTTCGCGATCTCGAGCGCGTCCTGGGGGTGCTCTCGGGCCACGACCCGCTGGATTCCACCAGCTTGTCCCTGCCGCCCATCGAGCCGGAGCGGCCCGAGCACCCCGAGCGCCTGGACGGCCTGCGCCTCGGCGTGCCCGCGGAGTACGTGAACGGTGAGCTCGACGGCGAAGTGCAGCGGGCCGTGGAGGCGGCCCTCGAGCGCCTGGTCGAACTGGGTTGCGAGCGCGTGGACATCAGCCTGCCCCACACGCGACACGCCATCCCGACCTACTACGTGGTGGCGACGGCGGAGGCGTCGAGCAACCTGGCGCGCTTCGACGGCGTCGGCTTCGGGGCCCGCAGCGAGGGGGACGGCAGCCTGCAAGGCATGTTCGCCGCCACGCGCGACGCCGCCTTCGGCGACGAGGTAAAGCGCCGCATCCTGCTCGGCACCTACGTGCTCTCCGCGGGCTACCACGACGCCTGGTACGGCCGCGCCCTGCGGGTGCGCACCCTGCTGAGGCGCGACTTCGAGCGCGCCTTCGAGAGTGTCGACGTGATCTGCGGACCGACCTCCCCCACTCCTGCCTTCCCCCTCGGCGAGCGCGTCGACGACCCGCTGGCCATGTACCGCTCCGACAGCCTGACGGTCCCCACCTCCCTGGCCGGCCTGCCGGCGCTCAGCCTGCCCTGCGGCTTCGCCGCCGGCGTCGGGGATGGGCCCCTCCCGGTCGGGCTGCAGGTGATCGGTCCGGCTCTGGCCGACGCGCGCATCCTGCGCGTGGCCGCCGCCTTCGAGGCGGCCACAGACCACCACCAGCGCCGCCCGGCGGGCGCGGGGAGCGGGCGATGAGCGACGCCTTCACGCGCGACGGCACGGCCTGGGTCTCGGTCGCGACGGGCACGCGCTGGGTGCCGGTCATCGGCCTGGAGGTCCACGCCCAGCTCGCGACCCGGAGCAAGCTCTTCTGCGCCTGCGAGGTGCGCTTCGGCGCGCCGCCCAACAGCCTCACCTGCCCAGTTTGCACAGGCCAGCCCGGCGCACTGCCGGTGCTCAACGCCGCCGCCCTCGAGCTGGCGGTGCGCGTGGCCCTGGCGGTGGGCGCCGAGGTGGCGCCGGAGAGCAAGTTCGACCGCAAGAACTACTTCTACTGCGACATCCCAAAGAACTACCAGATCTCCCAGTTCGACCGGCCCTACTGCACGGGCGGCGGGATCCAGCTGCCGTCGGGGCGTTTCGTGCGCCTGACGCGCATCCACCTCGAGGAGGACGCCGGCAAGGCCATCCACGACCGTGGCGAGTGGACCCTGGTGGACCTCAACCGCGCCGGAGTGGCCCTGATCGAGTCCGTCAGCGAAGCGGACATCGAGAGCCCGGAGGAGGCCGTGGAGTACCTGGAGGCGCTCAAGGAGATCATCCGCTACGTCGGTGCCGGGGAGGCCGACATGGAGAAGGGGCAGCTGCGCTGCGACGTGAACGTGTCCGTGCGGCCCGAGGGAGAAGCGTGGCGCACGAAGGTCGAGATCAAGAACCTGAACTCCTTCCGCAATGCGCGCGAGGCCCTGGAGTTCGAGATTCCGCGCCAGATCGAGGCCTACGAGAGCGGTGACGAGGCGCGCCGACCGCGCCAGGAGACGCGACTGTTCGACGCGCGCGCGGGCCTCACGCGCACGATGCGCAGCAAGGAGGAGGCCAGCGACTACCGCTACTTCGCCGAGCCGGACCTGCCGCCGATCACCCTCCCGGAGTCCTTCGTGGAGCGCCAACGGGGTCTGTTGTGCGAGCTACCCGACGAACGGCGGCGGCGCTACCGCGATGAGCTCGGGCTCTCGGTGTACGACGCGCGCGTCCTGACCGGAGCACGCGAGGTGGCCGACTTCTTCGAGGCCACCGCGCGCCTCTCGGGACGTCCGAAGGAAGCGGCCAACTGGGTCGCCAACGACCTTCTGCGTGGCCTGGGAGACGCGTCGATCAAGGCCGACTCGATCGACGCGCTGCCCGTAAAGCCCTTCGACCTGGCCGAGTTGATCGGCCTGGTGGCGGGCGGGACGCTGCACACGACCGGCGCCCGCGAGGTCTTCTTCGAGATGATGAAGAGCGGCGCGACGGCGCGCGAGGTGGTGGCCGAGCGGGGCCTGGAGCAGGTCGAGGACGAGGGTCGGTTGGAGGTCTGGTGCCGCGCGGCCCTCGAGGGTCGGGAGCAGGTCATCGCCGACGTGCGCGCCGGCCGGACGAAGGCCCTGGGCGCGGTGGTTGGTCCGGTGATGAAGGCCTCGGGTGGGAAGGCCAACCCGCGCAAGGTGGTTGAGGTCCTGTTGCGCATCATCGAGGATGATGCCTAGCGTTCCTCCCGACCACGAGCGCGTGCCCGTCGAGGAGCTGGTGGATCTGGGTCAGCTCGAGCGCGACGGCAGGCGCCCCACCCCGGCGCGCCTGCGCGCCGCCTTGCCCCGCGGCTGGGTGCTCGAGGAGGACGGGCTGCACGCCCGCCGTGACCTGCGCCTCCTGTTCCGCGAGGGCTGGATCCTGCTCTGCGGTATGGTGATCTTCGGCGGCGTCTCGGCGGCCCTGTTCTGGTCCGTGCTGCCCAGCGGCTGGGCAGGCGTGGGGCGCCTGGCGCTGGGGGTGGGTGTGCTGCTGGTCGCAGGCGGGATCGCCGCGCCGCTGATCACGCGCGCCCTCAACTGGCGCGGAAAACGCGAAGGGTGAGAACCGGAGTACCGCTAGTCGGTGCTGAGTTCCCACTCCATCTCACCCGCGACCTCGACCGAGACCTCGACGGTCTGGGACTCACCCATGGCCTCCACATCGGCTTCGATATCTCCCAAGAGAAGCATCTCGGACGACATCTCGAAGCCCGCGACATGCCCGCCGCCCAGGTTCCACAGCATGGTGCCCTCGCCCTCGAACTCGAGGTCCACGGTCGCCTGGACGTCAGCGCTGATGTCCATCTCGCCGCCCTGAAGGGAGATCATCTCCGTGAGCATGTCGGAGAGGTCGAGGGAAGCCTCGCCCTCGAACTTGAAGCCGATCTCACCGAGCCGCGCGTCGTCTTCCTCCCGGGCGCCGTTGTACTTGCAGTGGACGGTGAAGTCCTCGAATGACTCCCTCAACTGGGCCTCGAGTTCATCGCTGAACTCCTCGAACAGCTCGGCGCCCTCCTCGTCGCCGGGATTCGGCATGGCGAGCCCGCCAGGAAAGAAGAGGGTCACGATGGAGTCGACATCCGAGACCTCCCAGGTGTCGTCGCGGTCGACGTCGCCGTCAGGCAAGAGGGCCAGGAAGTCCATGTCGGGGCTGAGGCCCTCGAGCAGGTCCTCGTCGCCCGAACCATCCTCGTAGGTGACGATGTACTCGTCCTCGTCGGCGTCCCACCGGAAGCGCACGGTCGAGTCCTCGATCTCACCGAACTCATCTACCGTCTCGGCCTCGCTCTCGGTGCCCATCTCGAGAACCATCCCGGTGAAGGTGCGCAGGAGTTCAACGGGCTTGCCCTTGGCCGAGCGCACGTACTCGTCGGAGACCTCGACGGCGGCGTTCATGATCAGCCCCTCGTCCATGGCCCCGCCCAGCATCTCCGGCGGCATCTCCGAGCCGTTGAGGATCATGACCAGATCCTCGAGGTACATGGTCGCCTCGAGGGTGAGCTCCTTGTCCACAGTCGCGCCCGCCTCGGGGGCGAAGGAGACCGAGTCGAAGCGCGGCTGGAAGGCGTGGAGCGCGGGCAGGCTGACAGCCAGGACGGCCAGGGCGGTGCGGGGAGAGTGCTTCATCGAGAGAACCTCGTGGGATTCACCGGACGAGTTGTCCGGCCGGATACGGTGCTTGTGATCTTACCCTCGGGCTCACGGGGGAGCGAGCCCAGGGGCAGAGTCACGCACCACCATTCGCCCTCATCGGCCTGAATTCTCCTCTGGAGCCGATTTCTTGTCCTGGGCGAGCTTTGCTCCAGATTTTCGTCCCGCTGCAAGACCCGGGCCCGGTGGTTAGGTTGACAGCTTGATGATCCTCTCATTGATAGCGCTCGCCATCGCGTCCGTCCACCAGGGAGACGCCGCCCCCGAACTGACCGTCCCCGACCGCCACGTGCACCTCGCCGTCGCGCCCGAGGGGCGCCACCTGATGGTGCTCGATCAGGTGCACGCCTGGCTGGTGGACACCGACACCGGCGAGCCACGCCTGGGACTACGGGTCAGCCCCTACTTCCCGGCGGGAGACAACTGGAACGGCGCCCAATTCTCGGAGGACGGGCTGCGGGTTGCGCTGTGGTCCTTCCGGGGAGCGAGGGTGCTGGTGGACGCCGAGCGGGGACAGGTGCTCCGGCGCACAGAGCGGCCGAACGACCACGGTCACCAGCCAGCCTTCGCGAGCCCGGACGCCCGACTGACAGCGGCGAGACAGGGAGACCTGTTGACCGTCCATGACCTCGACGGAGAGCGGACGGTATTCAGCGAGCGGGTCGCGGGCGAGGCGTGCTTCTCCTCGGACGGGCGCCGGCTCTACTTGTGCGGCCCCGAGGCCGTCGAACGGGTCGACCTCGCGCGACCGGAGCGCCGCGAGGTGCTGGCAGCGGGCAGGTGGGACGAGCTCGCCCTCGCCGGAGAACGGCTACTGCTCGGCCGGGGAGACCGCGTGCAGGTGGTGGATCCCGAGACCGGCGAAATGCACGGACTCGATCTCGACGAGAACGACTGGCGGCTGGGCGGTGTCTCGGACGACGGCGAGATCGCCGTCCTGTTCGGCGGGAAGTCGCGGGTCCTCGGCCTCGCCCTGCCCGGCCTGACGCGCGCCTGGCAGGTGGAGGGCTGGTACGCCAACCTGATCCCCCGTGCAGGCGTCGTCTGGATGACCAACACCCAGCACCACAAGAGCGTTCACGACGAAAAAACCGGCGAGCTCTTGTGGACCCTGAACACCGAGGTCCTGCGACCCCCTTCCCGCCCTCCCTCGGTTCTGGACGGAGCGCTGCTCCTGCCCACGCGCCGAGGCGGACTGGCGCGAGTCGACCCCCGCACAGGCGAGGTCCTCACGCTCCTCCCCGCACCCCTGCGGCGGGTGAAGCACGCCGGCGTGCTCGCCTGCGGCGCGGTCTGGACCCTCAACGTGCACGGTGGACTGGTAGTGCTCGACGCGCAGCACGGGGCCGTCCTGGCCCGGCGCGAGCTCGGGGCACCGTTCGCCCAGGCCACGAGCGCGATGGATCGGATGGTCGTCGTGGACAAGCAGGGTAGTGCTCACGTGTTCGAGGGTGCCTCGCTCACGGCCCTGTGCGACGTCGGGGGCGTCGGCGAGGCGCAACTCTCGGCCGACGGTGAGCGCCTGGTCGTGTTCGGCGGCGCGATCGACGGGGCCCGCCTGCTTGACGCCGCGAACGGAGCAGTCCTGCGCTCCGTCGGGGCGGGGAACGGCACGCTGCGGCGCGTGGCTGTCGCCAGGGGCGGCACTCTCCTGGCCGCCCTGGACTCGAACCGGGAGCCCCTCCTCTGGCGCGACGAGGTCGCCGTCACCCTGCCCGACGCCGCGGCCGATGTGCGCTCGCTCGCCCTCGATCCGCGCGGACGGTGGCTGGCCCTCGGCACGAACCCGCCCCTCGTCCAGGTGTTCGACGTGGCCTCCGGGGCGCTGGTCACGGTCTTCGAACCGACCGGCTGGTTCCCCTTCGGCGGCGACGTGCGAACCCTCGCCTTCGACCACGCTGGCGAGCGCCTGATCGGCACCACCGGGGATGCTGGCATGGTGCAGATCTGGAGGACCGACGACTGGGGGCTCGACTGGGTCCACGATTTCGACGGCGGCAATCCGAGCTCACTGGTCACGACCCTCGATCCGACCGGGAAGATCCTGTGGGTACACGGAATGACCAACCACACCCAACGCGCCTTTGACCTGTCCTCCGGGCGCGTCCTGCACGACGCCGCGGGATCAGATCTGGGTGGCTTTGCGCCGGGCGCCGAGGTGGTAGCCGCCTTGCGCAGGAACGGGCTCGTCCTGCTCGAGCCGGACGGGAGCGTGCGCCTCGAGCGCATGGACCTCGGTCCCCTCGGAGCCGTCACCCTGCGCGGCCGCGCGCTCGACGGCCCTCCCGCCGCCCTTCGGCGGGTCTTCGTGCGCCTCGGCGAAGAGCTCCTGCGCGGCGATGACTACGCAAAGAGAGAGAGCACCCGAGAGCGCTGATCCACTCCTCTGCTCCCGCTCGATCGCGCCGGGATCGCTCAGAAGCTCTCGTCGAGGATCACCAGGCTCGTGGGACTGGCGAGCCAGACACCTCCCCCGGAGTCCTGGAACATCGCCTGCAGGAACAGAGTCGCGTCCTCGCTCCCTCCTGCCAGCATGGGGATCGGTACGGGCTTCAGCAGAATGCCACTGCCGGGGATGGGCCCCATGTAGCGCCGCCCCTGGGCCAGGGGGAGCTCGAGCAGGAGCACGCCCTTCAGGGACGGCATCAAGGCGTAGGCCGCACCGGTGGAGAAGAGCACGAAGGCGCCGTCGCCCGGTTCGCCTTCGAAGGTGAAGGTGACGACGGTCCCTTCGCGGACGGGGGTCGGGGCGACGAGGGTGCGCGCGCTGCCGGCGATCAGCTGCACGCTGGCACCGGGGCCGACGGCGAGGTCCTGGCCGTCGTCGCCGCAGTTGAAGCCGCAGGCTCCTCCCTCGCCCCCCTCGGTGAGGACCTCGAGCAGGTGTCCGTCGGTAGTGCCGTCGAGCCAGAGCCCGTGGCCGCCGTCTTCCGAGTCGCCGCAGAGGTCTCCCCAGCCGCCGTCGCCACCGAAGAAGGCGCTGGCCTGAGCCAGGAGGGTGCTGTCTTCCAGGTGCGCGCCGTGCCCGCCCAGGCCGCCGGAGTAGCAGCACCCGCTGCAGCCCGTCCCGCCGTCGCCTCCTCGCAGCTCGCACTCGTGCAGCGCCACCTTGGAGAGCTGGGTGGCGAGGGCGGTCCCGCCGCGGTTCTCGTCGCCTCCGATGGTGAAGGTCTCGATCCCTCTCCCGCCGCGCAGGGTGCAGCCGACGAAGGAGAGGTCGAGGGCGGCGAAGGCCGTGCACGCGTCGGCGCCCCAGGGGATCACGTGTGGGATCAGGCCGTCGGCGCCGTCGAGCGTGCAGTCTTCCACGCGCACGGGGCCGCGCGCGAGATGCAGGGTCAGCGCTTCGGGTGTCGCGCCGGCGTTGTTGTGCAAGCCGGTGATCTTCAGGCCGGCGAGGATCACGCGCTGTTCGGCGAGGGTCTGTTCGATCACGACGCCTCCCAGGACGCGCACGTCGGCCCCCTCGTCGGCCAGGATCGCGAGCCCCTTGCCGGCCACGTGGACGGCCGCGTAGTCACCGCTCTCGACGAGGATGACCGTGCCCTCACCGGCGGCCAGCACGGCCTGCTGGATCTGCGTGTAGTCCCCACTTCCCGCAGCGTCCACCACCAGCACGTCTCCGGCGGCGAATGTCGCCAGGGTCGTCGCCACGAACGCGCTCAAGAGGGTCCTGATCAAGTGCATGTCGCCTCAATGTTCATGAGTTCCCGCCGCCCGCGGTCCTCTCCCCGCGCCGCAGCCCTGCCTGCTCGCGGTCTAGTCTACCCCCCTTTGCCATGCGCGGGCCTTCTCCGCCCCACGGCGTCGGTCAACCGTCCTGAGCACGGAAGAGGACCGCCATGCGCTGGGTGAGTTGCATGACGGCAGCGTCCACAGCCTTCTCGACGCTGGGAGCCTCGGCGCACGCGGAGGCGCTCACCTCACCGGTGAGCACCTCGACCGTACGCAAGGACAAGACCGTCACGGACGCGTTCTACGTTCGAGCGGGCGTGCGCTCCAACATGTTCCAGTTCGGCGACGTGATCGACGATGCCGGCGGGGTGACCTA
>MPMD02493921.1_pt1 | contig 28597 bp, 21 predicted proteins | sample 1617291 | NCBI WGS metagenome assembly MPMD02 (sample SAMN05944810, study PRJNA350692) | marine metagenome | biome: marine; feature: ODZ; material: water; isolation source: 120 m water sample filtered on 30 um supor filter | place: Pacific Ocean | collected 2012-04-09 | depth 120m m | reverse complement strand
TCGAGTCCAAGGCCAGGGCCATTCTCCCGGCACGGGTTGCCACGTGCAGGCCGTTGTCCTGCTCGTGCGACCGCATTTGCCACTGCTCCACCCCCGGTGCCAGTTCAGGCCCCGCAAGATCAAGCACGAAGAAAGGCCCAAGGGGGGCAAACTGTCCCAAGATCAGTGCATTCAGGATGTCCGAACCATCGACCAGGGTGAGTGACTCCTGAGCGGTTTGCGTATCCATGATGCCCGAGGCATTTCGGCGCCGAATGGCCATGCGGGTCGTACTGCCCACACGCAGTCCCTCAGCCAGAATCCCCTGGTCTTCGCCAGATCGTTGTGCATGCCGGACCTGGAAGGACTGCAATTGGCCCTGCCGGAAAACCTGGGTGATGTGGACGTCGGCTCCGGGTGCACCATCTGCGCCAGGTACAACCTGATGGGAGGAGAAGGTGACTCCCCCATCGTAAGTTCGAACCACGCTGAACCGCTCGGCCTGGATCCGATCTTTGTAGGCGATCGTGCGGGCGAACCCGGTAAGGACCACATCGCCGTCTGGGACCTCCGGCGCGGTGACCTCGAAGGGTTGGGCCAATCGTGTTCTGATTCGTGTCTGCCTGTCGCGCAGCTGGGTCCGCATGGCCTGGAGTGCCTCACTGTCGAGGTGTCTTCCACGCAAGACGATCCCGGCCGGACTCTTGAGGGTGGCAAGCCCCTTGGCCGGATCGGCCGAGAGGATGGCGAGGTCGGCGATCTGGCCAATGGCTATCCTGCCCCGGTCGAGGTCGAGTTGTTCTGCCGACCCGGCGGTGGCCAACTTGAGCACCTCCAGGGGTGGGATGCCGGCCCGCACCCACTGCTGCAGTTCGTGGACAAGCCCCATTCCAGGGGGGATCCAGGGGTTGGGGCTGGCACTGCCGGGGACGAGCGCGACACCTCCCCGCCACAGCTCCAGGAGAGCTCGACGCTGGGAGGCCAATGCCCGCATTGTGAGGGAGTTGAGTTGGCTCTCTTCGCGCTGCACTGTCCAGATAAGCCCCTCTTGTCTCCAAAGGCGCTCATAGGTGGGCGACAGAAGGTCCAACCCGAGCGCCTGCTCCCCAGGGGCTTCGAGGTTCTGCAGCATCCGGGCGAAGACTCCCAAGAGAGGCATGATGCGTAGCTGACCCCGGGTCACCTCCTTCAGAGCAGGCTCCAAGCCTTCCTGCGTCACGTCGTGCCACCCCTTCCCTTCTGGTAGCAGAAGGTGCAAACCGATGACCCCGTCCTGACCACTCGTGAGAACTTCCGCCCGGGTAATGCCCTGTGGGACGGGCCCCCACACCTGAAGGCCTGGGCTGCCATGGGCCACGTCGATCAGTGCCCGCCAAGCTTCGGGCTGCAGCCCCCGATGAAAACAAAGGAAGTCCGGCCGCATGACCGACTTGTCCACGCCCAAGGAGGCGGCGCGGGCATCCATCGTGGCAAACAGAGAGGTCAGGTGCTTGCGCGCCGTTGGGCCATCGGTAAGCACCAGGGCCTGGCCGGAAGATGCTGTGGAGCTATCGATGATCGGGCCGGCGATCAAGAGCGCGGGCCCGGGAGCCATCTCCCTCGCAGGCGGGAGACGTTCGATCAGGACACGCGCCACATCGTTGCCCGTATCGCGGACCGTGGTGACGGAAGAGGTTACGTAGAGGGGGTCATGGTCGGGGTCATGGCTGACCGCGGCGTCAATCAGCCCGGGCACCACGAACAGTCCGGTTACATCGATGATGCGCGCATCCCCAGGAAGTTCCTGAGGCTTGCCCTCGGGATCAGCGGGGATGATGGCCTCGATCCTGCCGCCCCTCACCAGGACTGTGGCGGGCGCATGTTCCAGATCCCCATCCATCCTGTACACCTGGCCCCCCACCAGGGCGATGGGGCCAGGGACGGGAACCTCCATTTCTGTCTGGACCTGCTGGGCGGGTGGCACCGAGAGGACATCCTGGGCAGCTGTGGGCCAGCAGGTGCCAGCCAGGCCGAGCAAAGTCGGCACGAGCCACCTCCTCCGCCGGTGGATGATCGACAGGACGAAGCTGAGGGGGGAGATGGAATTCATGGGGCCTGTAGGGGGCGCGTAGGGCGCAACAGAGTAGCCTCTCCGGCTCGCAACCGTAGGGGTTGCGTTGGGCACTCGCCCCAAATCCGCATGTCCTACCCCAGCATCCGAATCGACACCGACAACCTGCCCGGGGGACCCTGGATCTTTGGCCGGCAGGTGCCCGCTCAGGAGACCCCCGAGGACGGCGCTCTTGTTGAGGTCATCGATCCCCGCGGCAGGTTTGTGGGTCATGGCCTCTACAATGGCGCCTCGGATATCCGTATCCGACTCCTGTCGCGTGGCAAGAGGTCCGACCTGAGGCGACCGCGGGAGTTCCTTCAGCGGCGTATTTCCAGCGCCCTCCGACTGCGGCACAGGGTTCTGCGCCTACCGGAAACCACCGACGCCTATCGGGTGGTGCACGCCGAGGGTGACGACCTCTCGGGGCTTATCATTGACCGGCTAGGCCCCCTCTTTGTTTGCGAGTACCACTGCCTGGGCTTCTGGTCCATGCGCGAGGAGATCGAGTGGGTCCTTCGTCAGGCGGATCCGGAGGCGGAGGTCGTCACCGCATTCCCAAGTCAGCAGCCAGACTGGAGGGGATGCAACATACGGAACCTCCGGAGGGCCCGGACATTTGGATCAAGGAGAATGGCATCGACTTCCCCATCACTCCGGGGCGTGGGCACAAGACCGGGTGGTTCTGTGATCAGCGGGACAATCGGCAGCGTGTCGCCACGCTTGCCTTGGGCCGCGATGTGCTGGACCTGTGCTGTAATGCGGGCGGGTTTGCTGTTCCGGCCGCCGCACATGGAGCTCGCCGGGTACGGGCCGTAGATCTTGACGAGGATGCCCTGCGCCGTGGAGCACTGGCCGCCGGCCAGGCCGGGGTAGACGTCGACTTCATCCACCGCGACGCCTTCAACGTTCTGCGTAGCGCGTGCGAGGAGGCGCGCCGGCCCGATCTGCTGATCGTGGATCCCCACAAGCTCATTTCAGGGCGTGCGCGCATGGAAGAGGGCAAGCGCAAGTACCTCGACCTCAACGCACTGGCATTCCAGGCTGCTGCCCCGGGAGCCCTCGTAGCCACCTTCTCCTGCTCGGGGGCCCTCGACCTCGCTCAGTTTCTGGGCATCTGTTTCCAGGCGGCACGCAGAGCGGAGAGAGGGATCAAGGTCCTGGAGATCATGGGTGCCGGACCCGACCACCCGCAGAGGCCTGAATTCCCCCGCTCCCGATACCTCAAGGGGGCTCTGCTGGCCCTGGACGGCTAGAGTTTGCCCCGCTTGGGGCTCTCCTGGGGTGGAAGTTTCAGCCCGTAGAGCGCATACTGCTGAGCAGTACGCCTCCGGGGGGAACGAACCGTGTTCGTCCCTGGAGGCGCATTCATGCCCGGGCAAATCTTTCACTTTCGCCGGGTCTGTTCAAATCCCTCTAGCGCTTAGGTCGGCACCCATGAAGCTCCCCATTCTCGTAAGTCAGGAGAAGTGGCAGGAATTCGATGAAGGTTGGCAGGAATTGATCGGCTCCGGTGAACCCATTGCAGACCTGCTGGACGCCATACGGTTGGCCGGCACCAAGAAGCGCATGGCCAGTCGCACCAAGCAGGCCCATGACCACGCGGTCGCCCTCGCCGGCGAAGGTCACCACGCCGATGCAGCACGCTTGGCAGGAACGGCGCTTGTGGCCGGTGGAAACCCTGCGGACCTGGCGGGTATCCTGATGGATGCGGCAGGCAGCGCCTGGTCAGAAGAGGAGTGGTATGAGCCCTATTGTGAGCTCACCGGACTGCGTGCCGGCAGTGCGGACCTACGCGGGCCGTGGAGGTTCTTTGCCAAGCTGTGCGCCTTCCAGCCAGGCTCCCTCGTCTATCACCCGGGCGGCTGGGGGGCCGGTGAGATTCTCGACGTAACCCCTCTGCGTCTTGAGATGAAGGTTCGCTTCTGGAACAAACGCGAGGACATCTTCCCGCTACACGCCGCTGTCGAGATATTTGACCCCCTGCGCGATGAAGACCTGCGCGGGCGCTATTTCCGGGATCCCGAGGGCGTTCGCAAGGATGCCAAGAAGGAGCCTCTGGATGCTCTCAAGGTGATTACGGCAACCCACAATGGACGCGCTACTACAGCGGCGGTTCGCAATGCCATGATGGGTATCGGGATCGAGGGGAGCGCCTGGTCGGCATGGTGGCGCAAGGCTCGCAAGCTGGCTGAGAACTCGGAGTGGTTTGAGGTGACGGGGACGCCCCAGAAATCGATCATTTCCCTCTTGCTCACGGCGAAGGACCCCATGGATTCCCTACGCAGGACCCTGGAGCGCTCTTCGGGACTGGAGCAAGCCCACTCCAAGGTGCGCGACCTCCTTACCGGCGGAACAACCAATCAGGACCTGGTCGAGATGGCCCTTGGTGTTCTTGAGGAGCACGCGCAGGTTGAGAGTGAGCCGCTTGAAGAGCGGGTCGCGGTTTGGCTTCTCTTGCGGGCCCAGCGTGAGGCCTCGCCCCCCCAACTGATTGAGGCATTGGAGCCGCTTGTGGCGGCCGAGGCTCCAGCTGATCCCGCCACCCCGCCGGCCCTCTGGCAACTCTTCCAAGACCTTCCCGGCGTGAAGGATCAGGAGCGGGCCATTGATCTACTCCCGGAGCTGCTGGGCGATGCCTGGCTGGACGAGGTTTGTACCCACCTCCCCCATGCAGGGACGGGCCAGGTGCGCCATCTTGTCGATCGCCTGCTCAAAGAAAAGCGCGAGGAGGCCATGTCCAAGCACTACGCCGGTCTCCTTGCGCGCCCCCGTCGAGCCCCCTCACTCCTGGTGTCCCTGGCCGCGATCTTTGAGCGCCAAGAGCTGGACGATAGCTTCCCCACAAAGCCCCAACGGGCGCACGCGCTGCTGAACCTGGCTACCCACCTGCACCGTAGCAAGCGCGGCAACCCCCAGCTGACACGAGTCTGTGGTCGCCTCACCGAGCTACTTGCGGGGGGGGAAGAGCCCATCCTGCGACACCTCCTGGCGGAAGCTGACGATAGCACCCTGCGGGGCATGAACACCCTGTTGCAGCGGGGAGTGGAGTCTGAGATCGACCACATGGTGACGGATATCTGCATCAGCCGCGATCGCCACTTCTACGCCGGACAGAGTGGCCCCTTCTGGGAAGGTGAGACCATCTGGACGACCAAGGCTGGTCTGGAGCGTCGCTCTGCTGAGCTGCGCCTCCTGGTGGACGAGAAGATTCCGGCCAACCAGGAGGCCATCGGGCGCGCCGCCTCCTTCGGTGACCTTTCTGAGAACTCTGAGTGGGAGGCCGCCATCGCCGAGCAGCGCACCCTCACCGGCCGCGCCATGGAGATCGAGGAGGAGCTGCGTCTCGCGGGGCTCCTTGAAGAGGTCGCCATGCCTCCTGATACGATTTGTCCCGGCTCTATTGTTCGCTACCGCGAAGTGGAGAGCGGGAACGAGGAGCGCATCGTGATCCTGGGTCCCTGGGACGGCGAGCAATGGGAGGGCATCCAGGTCGTCTCCTATCGGGCCCCGCTGGCCGCAGGCCTGCTTGGTTTGCAGGTGGGCGCCGTGGAGAGCATCGACCTCCCTGCTGGTGAGATCGAGATCCAGGTCCTCGAGCAGGAGACACCCTCGCTCTAGGCCGCGCACCGACCAGAATATATCCCCCAGAACATATCCCCCAGACATAACCCTGACAGACCTACAAGCCATGACTTCCTCCTCCCCCAGCAGCGTGCAGAACTTCAAAGTACAGGACCTCTCGTTGGCAGACTTCGGCCGTAAGGAGATCGTCCTTGCGGAACATGAGATGCCAGGTCTGATGGCCTTGCGAGAAGAGTACCGGGGCAAGACGCCTCTCAAGGGAGCACGCATTACCGGCTCTCTGCACATGACCATTCAGACCGCGGTCCTGATCGAGACCTTGGTTGAGTTGGGAGCCGAGGTGCGTTGGGCCAGCTGCAACATTTTCTCCACCCAGGACCACGCTGCTGCGGCCGTTGCAGTGGGCGTGGATGGAACCGTGGAGGCCCCAGCGGGGGTGCCCGTGTTCGCGTGGAAGGGTGAGACGCTTGAGGAGTACTGGTGGTGTACGGAACAGGCCCTGACCTGGCCGGACGGCAGCGCGCCGAACATGATCCTGGATGATGGTGGCGACGCCACCATGCTCGTCCACAAGGGCCGCGACTACGAGATGGCGGGCTCGGTCCCCGATGACTCACCTGGCGACTCAGAAGAGTGGAGCGTCTTCCTGGCACTCCTGCGCAAGAGCGTAGAGGCCAGCCCGGGCAAGTGGACGGCCTTGGCAGCTGAGATCAAGGGCGTTAGCGAAGAGACGACGACCGGCGTGCACCGCCTGTACCAGATGGTCGAGCGGGGCGAGCTGTTGTTCCCGGCCATGAACGTCAATGACTCGGTCACCAAGTCCAAGTTCGACAACCTATACGGGTGCCGCCACAGCCTTGTGGACGGGATCTGCCGGGCGACCGACGTCATGCTCTCCGGAAAGATCGCAGTTGTCTGCGGATACGGCGACGTGGGCAAGGGCTGCGCCCAGTCCCTCGCAGGCCAAGGTGCGCGGGTCGTGATCACCGAGATTGATCCCATCTGCGCGCTACAGGCCGCCATGGAGGGCTACCAGGTCGCACGCGTTGAGGATGTCGTTGGAGAGGCGGATCTCTTCATCACCACCACAGGCAACAAGGACATCATCACTGCCGCGCACATGGCCGCCATGAAGCACAACGCCATCGTGGGCAACATTGGCCACTTTGACAACGAGATCGACATCGCCGGCTTGACCGCCTTCGAGGGTATTGAGCGCATGAACATCAAGAACACCTCCGAGCACGGCAATCAGGTCGACCAGTGGACCTTCCCCGATGGGCACGCCGTCATCATCCTGGCTGAGGGACGCCTCTTGAACCTGGGGTGCGCCACGGGCCACCCGAGCTTTGTGATGTCCAACTCGTTCACCAACCAGGTCATGGCGCAGGTTGAGCTCTTCCAGAATGCCAACCTGTACGAGAACAAGGTCTACACCCTGCCCAAGCACCTGGACGAGCGTGTGGCTCGCTTGCACTTGGAGAAGTTGGGCGTGCAGCTGACCGTCATGAGCGACGAGCAGGCCGAGTACTTGGGCATCCCCAAGGACGGGCCCTACAAGCCAGAGCGCTACCGCTACTAGGACAGCGCCCTTGCGCGGCCGCCTCGCCCCCAGCCCCAGTGGTGACCTGCACCTGGGTCACGCTTGGTCCTTTCTATTGGCCTGGTGGCAGGCGCGTGCTTTGGGCGGGGAGATCGTCCTGCGACTGGAGGACGTGGACACGGAGCGCTGCGTTCCCGGTTCCGAGGCTTCCATTCTGGACGACCTCACGTGGCTGGGCCTGGACTGGGATGGTCCCGTGGTGCGCCAATCCGATCGTGCCCATCTCTACCAATCGGCCCTGGAAACCCTGCGCGCCGCGGACCTCCTGTACCCCTGCGTTTGCACGCGCAAGGAGCTCGCCAACGCCGCGCACGCCCCGCACGCGGATGAACATGAACAGGGGGCCTACCCCGGCACCTGCCGTGGCCTCTTCACCGACCGCGAACAGGCCCTGGTCGCCAGCGGCAAGCCTGCCGCCTGGCGCGTGACAGTTCCTTCGGGCAGGCTTGCATTCGAGGACGGTTGCGCCGGGTCGTGGTCTGAAGACCTCTCGCACACCTGCGGGGACTTCCCCGTAACGCGTAAGGATGGTCAGGTGGCGTACCAATTGGCGGTGGTTGTTGACGATGCAGAGATGGGCATAACCCACGTCCTGCGCGGCTCGGACCTGCGCTCCTCAACCCTGCGCCAGAAGCTCTTACAGGACAACCTGGGCCTTCCGCATCCGGCCTGGTTTCACGTGCCGTTGGTGGTGGACGCCGAGGGGCAACGGTTGGCAAAGCGGGACCCTTGTCTCGCCCTGCGGGCCCTGCGGGACAAGGGTTGGAAAGCCACGGAGGTCATTGACTGGGTTGCCGCCAGTGCAGGCCAGAAAGGGACACCCGGCCGCAGCGCCAAGGAGTGGATCCGCGACTTCGACCCTGCGGAACTGCCCCCGGGCGATGTAAGCGCTCCTGTGATCCAGGGCCACTGACAAATCCAGGCCCCAGGTACTCCATAGGGCAGGGCTGCCGGCAGTCTGCGCCTTGCGCCGCCACGGACTGGCCTTTCGTGGTGCCCCCCCCCATTCCTCGAACCCCGCCCAGGATCGAGGCTGGCCCAGGGGGCAAGCTTCGGAAGCCCCCCGGCCCACCTTGACAGGCCACCTCCCCGAGGTACCTTGGTTCTGTATTCCCCGATAGCTCAGTTGGTAGAGCAACCGGCTGTTAACCGGTTTGTCGCAAGTTCGAGTCTTGCTCGGGGAGCCACCTACCGGCATCAGGCGCCGAGTGTGGGCCGGAGCAGGAAACTGCGCACCGCGTCCACCAGGGTGCTGCCAGTCGGGGCTTGTCCTCTGGCAGCGGAGTTGGGATCATCTCGCCCCATCCACCCATGCTGCGCCTCCTCCCCCCCATGCTCGTTCTCGTTCTGGCCTGGGCCCTCTGGTCCGGGCACGGCGAGCCCCTGATTGTTGCCTTTGGGGCCTTCTCCTGCTTGGCCGTTTTCGGGATCTCCCTGCGCATGGATCGCGTGATTGGAGCAGAACCGCTGGACTACGGCCTGGCCGTTCGAAGCCTGGTCTACCTGCCCTGGCTACTCCTTGAAATCGTCAAGGCCAACCTGGCCATCGCTAGCCTGATCCTGCAATCCAAGCTGCCTGATTCTTCGCACCTGATTCGGGCCAAAGCCGGACAATCCACCGAACTGGGACGCGTGATCTATGCCAACTCGATCACTTTGACCCCGGGAACGATCACCCTCGATCTGCGCGGGGAGGATCTTCTCGTACACGCCCTGACAAAGGCGGCTGCGGAAGGTGTTCAGGGGGGAGAAATGGACCGCAGGGTATCCCGGTTGGAGGGCCAGGGGTGATGTTCACCGCGGCGCTCATAGGGATCCTGATCACGATGTGCCTGGCCCTGGCCCGAGGGGCTCTTGGCCCGACGGTCTTTGACCGCATCCTCGCCGTAAACGCCATGGGCACCCAGACGGTCTTACTGATCGCTGTGGCCGGCTTCTGGTCGGGCAGGCCGGAGTGGCTGGACCTTGCTTTGGTCTATGCGCTCGTTAACTTCGTCGGCACCATCGCCGTACTCAAGTACACGCGGTTCGGGAGCCTCGCTGAGGACCACACGCGAGCGCGGCCATGATGATCCTGGATGCCCTAAGTTGGTTCTTGCTGGTTGGCGGAGCCGTTCTGTGTGTTATTGGCGGTCTGGGCCTGCTGCGTCTCCCGGACGTCTATACCCGGGCCCATGCTGCCGGCATCAACGACACACTTGGGGCCTGGGCGATCCTCCTGGGCCTGATGCTGCAAGCAGGGCTCGGATTGGTCACCATCAAGCTGGCCATGATTGGGCTGTTCATAGCACTCGTAGGTCCTGTTTCCAGCCACGCACTGCTCAAGGCGGCCTACGCTCATGACGTACGCGCGCGTGCGAGTGAAGAGGAGGACCCTCATGTGGATTGAGATCCTGCTCTTCGCCCTGCTGATCATCACGGCCATAACCATCGTCCGCCTGAACGACCTTTTTGCTGCGGCCATGCTGAGTGGCATTTTCAGCGTGCTCTGCGCCAGCCTGTTCACCCTCATGGATGCAGTGGACGTGGCCTTCACCGAGGCCGCTGTGGGCGCGGGGATCTCTACAGTCCTGATGATCGGGGCGCTCGCGTTGACCGGGAGTCGCGAGGACCAGCAACCCACGCGTTTGGGTCCCTTCGTGGTCGTGGTTCTTACAGGGGCCATGCTGATCTACGGGACCCTGGACATGCCAGCTTACGGTGACCCCGGAGCCCCCATCCACCAGCACGTTGCCCCCGAGTACATCGCCGGGACCACCACCGAGTTTGGGATCCCCAATATCGTGACCGCGGTTCTGGGCAGCTACCGGGGTTTCGACACATTGGGCGAGACGGCAGTGATCTTCACAGCGGGAGTCGGCGTCATGGCACTGCTACTCGGACGCCGCAAGCGGCAGGGGAAGGTCGAGTCGACGGATGCTTCGGGGGACGGGAACGGATGAGCGTCAAGCCCCCCATGCGAATGCGCGAGAAGGTGCTCCTGCGGGTGGCGTCCCAGGTGTTCATTCCGCTCATCCTCCTCTTCGGCCTGTACGTTCAGTTCCATGGGGATTTTGGGCCGGGGGGCGGATTTCAGGCGGGCGTCATCTTCGCCGCGGGCTTCGTGCTCTTCGGCTTGATCTTCGGCCTCGAGGCGCTCCAGCGTGTGGTGCCCTTGTCTGTCGTTGAGAGTTGCGTGGCCCTTGGCCTGCTCATCTATGGCGGAGTCGGAGTGAGTTGTCTCCTCCGTGGCGGCCAGTTCCTGGACTATGGGGTATTGGATCACCACAGCTCCATGCACGGCCAGCATCTGGGCATCCTGATTATTGAGTTGGGCGTTGGTCTCACGGTGGCGGCGACCATGCTGGCCATCTTCTACGCGATGGCTGGGCGGGGGCGAACCTGATGGAAGCGCTGGGTATCTGGAACTACTGGGTTGTCGTGCTTTTGATGATGATCGGTCTGTACGCCGTCATTGCGCGCGACCACCTGGTGAAGAAGCTCATAGGCCTGGGGATGTTCCAGGTGGCTGTGATCATGTTCTACGTCTCCATGGGTAAGGTGACTGGTGGTACGGCCCCGATCATCCCCGAGGACGTGCCCGCGGAGGGAGTGCTCTACTCCAATCCGTTGCCCCACGTTCTCATGCTCACCGCCATTGTGGTCGGCGTGGCGACACTGGCCGTTGGCCTGGCACTGGTGGTGCGTATCCGCGAAGCCTACGGCACGGTTGAAGAAGACGAGCTGCAGCGCATGAACGGAGCTGGGTCGTGAGCGAGCACCTGAGCGCCCTCATCGTCGTGCTGCCCCTCCTGGCGGCCCCAGTGTGCTTGCTCCTGAGGCAGCCCACCCTGGTCCGGATCTGGACATCCCTCGTCGCCTGGACCTGCCTGATCCTGGCCTGGACGCTCTTGGGGCGCGTTGAGACGGGCGGCACCATCTCCTACTCCATGGGCGGCTGGGACCCCCCGCTGGGCATCGAGTACAGGCTCGACGCTCTGAACGCGTACCTGTTGGTGATCGTGACGGCTATTGCCTCGGTGGTCTTCCCCTCCGGGACCATCCTCACCGGAACGTCCCTCCCCGAGGGCAGGCAACACCTGTACTTCGCTGCACTGCTACTGTGCCTTGCGGGCCTCTTGGGCATCAGCTCCACAGGGGACCTGTTCAACGTCTTCGTCTTCGTTGAGATCACCTCGCTCTCGTCCTACACCCTGATCAGCCTGGGCAAGGACCGGCGCGCCCTGACTGCAGCCTTCTCCTATCTGGTGATGGGCACCATCGGGGGCACCTTTCTGCTCTTGGGTATCGGATTCCTGTACCAGGTCACCGGCACCTTGAACATGCAGGACCTGGCTCTACGCCTTCCTGATCTCCTTCAGTCCAGAACCGTACTGGCCGGATTTGCCTTCCTCATGGTGGGTGGCAGTATCAAGCTGGCGGTCTTCCCTCTGCATCAGTGGCTGCCCAACGCCTACACACATGCCCCATCGGCCGTCTCCGCCTTCATCGCCGCAACCGCAACCAAAGTCTCCTACTACCTGTTGGCCCGGGTGATCTTCACCATCTTCGGGGCAGCGTTCGTATTTGACGCGCTGCATCTGCACTGGCTCCTGCTCCCCCTTGCTTTGATGGCCATGTTTGCCGGCTCCCTGGCGGCAGTTTTCCAAACGGACCTCAAGCGTCTGCTGGCCTACTCGAGTATCGCCCAGATCGGGTACATGATCCTGGGCTTGTGTATGGCCTCTGAAGCGGGGCTGACGGGCGGGATCGTGCACCTGTTCAACCACGCGTTGATGAAGGGGGGGCTCTTTCTTGCTGTCGCTTCCATCGTCATGCGCACCGGCTCCTCCTCGGTGGCGGGGATCAGCGGGTTGGGCCGCAAGATGCCGATCACGATGGCTGCCATGGTGGTTGGCGGCCTGAGCCTTATCGGTGTCCCGGGGACGGCGGGTTTCGTGTCCAAGTGGTACCTCGTGGTCGGCGCCCTGGAGCGGGGTTGGCATTTCGTTGGCATCCTGATCCTGCTCAGCTCACTCATCGCCGTGGTCTACGTGTGGCGCCTGGTGGAGGTCGCGTACTTCGGTGAGCCGGAGCACGAGGTCTGCGACGTGCCCTGGAACTGCTGGCTGCCCACCTGGATCCTGATCGGGGGCACGCTGGTCTTTGGTATCTGGACGGACGTCACTGTTGGTGGTGCCGCCGCCGCAGCACGCGCCATTCTCGGGGTGACACCGTGAGCCCGGAAACCATCCTGCTCTGGGCCCTCTGCCTTCCCTTGGGGGGAGCCCTGGGGGTGTCCCTCAGTGGGCGCTGGCCCAATTTCAGAGAGGCCGTCACCCTCAGCACGACCCTATGCACATTCGGCTGTGTAGTTGCACTCCTTCAGGGTGTCCTTGCCGGACAAGTGATTGAGGTGGAGCTGGTGGAGGTCTTTGAGGGCCTCCCGCTGACCTTCCGGCTGGAACCCCTGGGGATGCTCTACGCCCTGGTTGCTTCTGGCCTTTGGATTCCGACGGCCTTGTATGGCATCGGCTACATGCGCGGCCATGGCGAGGACAACCAGACGCGGTTCTTCACCTGCTTCGCCCTGGCCATCTTTGCGGCTCTGGGTATCGCCTTCGCAGGCAACCTGCTGACGCTGTTCCTGTTCTACGAGGTCCTGACCTTCTCGACCTACCCCCTGGTCACCCACTATGGCAATGACGAGGCCCGCAAGGCCGGGCGCGTCTATCTGGGGAACCTGATCTTCACCTCCGTTGCGTTCCTGCTACTCGCGGTCGTGACCACCTGGTGGTTGACGGGCACCCTTGATTTCCGCCCGGGTGGCATCCTGGCCGGCAAGGTGGAGGGGCCCATGGTTGCGGTTCTGCTCGGCCTGTTCGCCTTTGGTACGGGGAAGGCCGCGCTCATGCCTTTCCACCGCTGGCTGCCCGCTGCCATGGTGGCCCCCACTCCTGTCAGCGCCCTCCTGCACGCGGTGGCGATCGTGAAGGCCGGGGTCTTCACCGTCCTGAAGGTCATCGTCTACATCTTCGGCATTGATTTCCTGACCGCGCAGGGAGCATCCATCTGGCTCATGTATGCCGCCTCGTTCACCCTGCTGAGCGCCTCGATCATCGCCCTCACCAAGACGAATCTAAAAGCGCGCCTGGCGTACTCCACCATCAGCCAGCTCGCCTATATCGTCCTGGGCGGGGCGCTGGCCACAACGGCCGGCATTACCGGCGCGGCCCTCCATATCCCCATGCACGCCATGGGAAAGATCACCCTGTTCTTCTGCGCTGGCGCCATCTACGTCGCCACCCACAAGAAGGACCTGCGGGACATGGACGGCATTGGCCGCCGGATGCCATTCACCATGGGGGCCTTCCTGATCGGCTCCCTGAGCATCATCGGCCTGCCCCCCATGGGAGGCGCCTGGTCGAAGTGGTTCCTGGCTCTGGGCGCGGCAGACGCCCACATGCCCATCTTTATCGGGGTCCTCATGCTCAGCTCCCTGCTGAGCATCGGGTACCTGATGCCCGTCGTGGCGCGTGCCTTCTTCTGCAAGGCCTCCGATGATGACGGCAGGGAGGCCTCGGAGAAGTCGGGATTCTGGGGCGGCGTTCAAGAGGCGCCCCTGCTCTGCGTCGTCCCCCTCTGCGCCACCGCACTCGGCACCATGGCGCTCTTCTTTTGCGCTCCCTTCTTCAAGGATCTCCTGGACCTCATGGTCTTGCGCTGAAATGGAATCCCAAACCCCCGATAGACCCCCGTCGCTCCCGAGCGATGAGCCGGGTTGGCCCGAGCGCCCGAAGAATATACGCCGGTTGATTGCGCTGACGATCGCCTTGTGCGCCGGGGCCGTTGTGGCGGACCTCTTCTATAGCAAGCACGGGCACTACGACTTCGAGAACGTCACAGGGTTTCACGCCCTCTATGGTTTCTTCAGCTACGTGGGGCTTGTCCTCATCGCTGGACAGTTGCGCCGCTTCCTGAAGCGCGAGGAGGACTACTATGATTGAGAATCTCCCTCCGGGGATGGTCTTGATCCTGGGCGCCCTGCTGGTGCCCCTCCTCCGCGGCAGGGTGGCCGCGCTCTACATGCTGGCCCTGCCAGTGCTGGGCTTGGCGCAGCTGCTCGCGCTTCCCGATCAGCACGGTCTCTCGCTGGAGTTCCTGGGGTATGAACTCCAACCTGTGCGCGTCGACAGGCTGTCCCGCATCTTCGGCATCATCTTTCATCTGGCCGCCTTCCTGAGCGTCCTGTACTCCCTGCACGTCAAGGACCGCATCCAGCAGGTGAGCGGTCTGGCGTACGCCGGCGCGGGCATCGGGGCGGTCTTCGCAGGGGACCTGATCACTCTCTTTGTCTACTGGGAGCTCACGGCCATCACCTCCGTGTTCCTGATCTGGGCCTCCCGAACGGAGGCAGCCAACCGCGCGGGCCTGCGCTATCTCGTGGTCCAGGTTCTCTCCGGCGTCCTGCTGCTGGCTGGCGCCATCATGCACTACGAGGAGAGCGGGTCCCTGGCCTTTGGCCACCTGGGCCTGGGGAGCACAGGCACCCAGTTGATCTTCCTCGGGTTTGGCATCAAGGCTGCTTTCCCTCTCCTGCACAACTGGCTTCAGGACGCCTACCCACAAGCTACCCCCACGGGCACGGTGTTCCTCTCCGCCTTTACCACCAAGCTCGCCATCTACGCCCTGGCGCGCGGTTATGCGGGTACGGATATCCTCATCCCGATCGGTGCCGCCATGACGGCCTTCCCGATCTTCTTCGCTGTCCTGGAGAACGACCTGCGCAGGGTCTTGGCCTACAGCCTGAACAACCAGCTGGGGTTCATGGTGGTTGGCGTCGGCATCGGGACGGAGCTTGCAATCAACGGCACTGCTGCGCATGCCTTCGCCCATATTCTCTACAAGGCCCTGCTCTTCATGACCATGGGCGCCGTCCTGCACCGCACCGGTACAACCAAGGCCACCGACCTTGGAGGGCTGTACAAGTCCATGCCCTGGACAACCTTCTTCTGTCTGATCGGGGCCGCGTCCATCTCCGCCTTCCCGCTCTTCAGTGGCTTTGTCTCCAAGTCCATGATCCTGACGGCGGCCGCTGAGGAGCATCACCTCGGGGCGTTCCTCGTCCTCCTCTTCGCGTCGGCGGGTGTGCTGCACCACTCGGGCATCAAGATTCCCTTCTACGGCTTCTTTGGTCACGACCGCGGCCTGCGTACGCGCGAGGCGCCATGGAACATGCTGTTGGCCATGGGTGGGGCGGCGGCGCTCTGCGTCGGATTGGGGATCTGGTACGAACCCCTCTATGCGCTCCTGCCGTTCAGCGTGGACTTTGTGCCCTACAACATGACCCACGTGGTCACTCAGTTGCAGCTGCTGTTCTTTGCGCTTGCGGCCTTCATCTTCATGTACAAGGCGCACCTGGAACCCCCTGAGATCCGTGCCATCCACCTGGACTCGGACTGGTTCTACCGCCGGGCCGGCAAGCGCCTCGTGCTGAGCCTGGGGGCCGGCGTGCAGAGCCTCTGGGCGAGCCTGACGGGAACCGCCGTGGCTGTCGCCTACGGCCTCGGCGGCATGGTGGCTCGCGCTCACAAGCCGGGTGGCCCGGTCGGAGAGCCGCTCCCCTCTGGCAAGTCCGCTCTCTGGGCGGCTCTCCTGCTATTCGCCTTCCTGACGCTGGCGCTGTTCTTCTCTGATTTCTGAGCGTGACGTCCGCCTTGCGGTCCACGCCGGGAGAGGTGACGATCTGGCCCCATGGGTTCTCCCCCCACTCAAACGTCCACTGATCGGCCTGAGGCTCCGGTACTTGACCTGCAGGAAGCCAGCACTGTCCTGGCTCGGCTCTACGGGATAGAGGGAGAGCTGGCGGAGCTACCCAGCCACATAGACCGCAATTTCCGCGTCGCTGCTTCGAGCGGGGAGACCTATGTCTTCAAGGTGGCCTACGCCGACCAACCGGAAGTTTTGCTGGACCTGGAGAATCAGGCCTTCAGGTGTTTGGCCAAAGAGGTGCCTGGGGTGGCGCCAAGTCTGCGCCCGGACACTCAAGGCAACCTGGCTCCCCAGGTCACTCTCGACTCGGGTCAGACCCACCGCGTGCGCCTCCTGACGTGGGTGGATGGAGAGCCCCTCGCATGCCTCGCGGATCGCGGCCCAGAGCTGCTCCGATCCCTCGGGGAACTCCTGGGCCGGACCTGTGGAGCCCTGAGCACGCTCCCGCAGCCTCCACCGCTACCTGCCCGACGCTGGGACCTCTCGGAGGCCTCCTGGACCTTCAATCTGACGCCAACTCTTCTAGGGCGCCTGGAGCGGCGAGCCCCCAGCACGGCCGCCTTGGACGCGCTGCAGCGATTCCAGCTCCTGTTTGCGGCCGAGGTCCTGCCCATCCTCTCGGACCTGCCCCATGGGGTGCTGCATGGGGACGCCAACGACCACAACCTGATCGTTCCCGAACCAGGGGGCGTCCCCCTGGTCAGGGGGGTTATCGATTTCGGTGACGTCACCTGGGGCCCCCGGGTCTTTGACGTCTCCATCGCCTGCGCCTATGCCATCCATGGCCACGACCGCCCTCTGGAGGCCATCAGCCAGATTGTGGCGGGCTATCACGAGCAGGCTCCGCTGACGGAGAGCGAGCTGGCCGTGATCCTGCCTGCGCTGGCCATGCGCCTCGTCCAGAGCGTGGTTGTCTCCGCTTCGGATGGAGCGGATCAGGAGTCCGACAGCTACCTACGGATCAGCGAGGCACCGTCCTGGCAGGCGCTGGAGGTCCTCGCCTCGGTCAGTCCTCGCGACGCCTTCCACGGCCTGCTCGAAGCTTGCGGCCATCCTGCGCCGGCCGACGCGTCCCGCAGCATGGAGGCGGCCCGCATCCAGGAACTTCGGGAGCGGCACATGGGGCCGTCGCTCTCCACCTCCTACCAGCGGCCACTTCACATCGTGCGTGGTCGGGGCACCTACCTCTTCGACCAGGCCGGAGGCGTCCACCTTGATGGGGTGAACAACGTGTGTCACCTGGGCCACGCTCATCCGGGTCCCGTGGCCGCTGCCCACCGCCAGGCAGGTGCCCTGAACACCAATACGCGCTATCTCCACGATGAAGTCGTGCGGCTCGCCGAACGGCTGAGCGGGCTCTTCCCCGACCCGCTGAGCGTGTGCTACTTCGTGAACTCCGGCAGTGAGGCCGGTGAGCTCGCCCTCCGAATGGCTCGGGCCGCAACGGGCAGGAGAGGCGTCGTCTGCGTAGAGGGCGGGTACCACGGCAACACGTCGGCCATGATCGACATCTCACCCTACAAGCACTCGGGCCCAGGTGGCGGCGGGCCACCAGCCTGGGTGGGCACCCTGCCTCTTCCCGACACGTACCGCGGCCAGCACACCGGAGACGGGGCGGCAGACGCCTACGCGGCCCACTTCAGGGTCGCCCACGAGCGCTTGAAGGATGGAGGCCATGCACCCGCCGCACTATTTGCCGAGGCTCTCATCGGCTGTGGCGGCCAGATCATCCCACCGGCGGGATGGCTGGCGGGGATCTATGCCAAGGCACGGGCCTGCGGTGCGGTTTGCGTCGCGGATGAGGTGCAGGTTGGCTTCGGCCGTGTCGGAACCCACTGGTGGGCCTTCGAACGAGAGGGGGTCACTCCCGATATCGTGACCCTTGGCAAGCCCATGGGGAATGGTCATCCGGTGGCGGCCGTCGTGACCACCTCAGCCATCGCACGCGCCTTCGATCCGGACATGGAGTACTTCAACACCTTTGGAGGTAATCCGGTCTCTTGCGCTGTGGCCAATGCGGTCCTCGACGTCATCGAGACGGAGGGCCTACGGGAGCGCGCGCACCGTGTCGGAGAGTGGATCAAGAGCGAGTTGCGCTCGGTGGCCGAGACCACGCCGGCAATGGGAGACGTGCGCGGCGTGGGAATGTACCTGGGCATCGAGTGGGTGCATCCTGGTGACCCTCCCAGGCCTGACCCTGATGGCGCGGAGCGCGTCATTTCGCACCTCATGGGACGTGGCCTTCTCCTCAGTGTCGACGGGCCCCACCACAATGTCATCAAGATCAAGCCCCCGCTGAGCTTCGACATGGGAGAGGCGCACCTCCTGTGCTCCGCCATTCGCCGAACCGTGGGTGCATTGGGCTTCTCACAGTGAAGCGCACCCCACTCCTGATTCGCCTGCTGTGGGTGATCCTGGTTGCTCACATAATCTGGTTGCGAGTCAGCGACGCCCATGGAGATCAGGGGCTACGCAACTCCTTCAGCTTCATATCCATCGTTGTCGGCCTGGTTGTTCATTGGGCTTGGCTCATCCTGGCTGGCGGCCTAGACCAACGCCGCCGATTGACCTGGTTGATTACTCCACCACTCTGCCTGGCCCTCTTCTTCGCGTGCCTTCGGTTCGACGGCTACAGCGGCTACATGATCCCCCACGTCTCTTGGCGTTGGGCCGCGCCCGACGCGCCTCGTGAGGTCACCCTCAACCAGGTTGCTCTCCCGGCCATGGGAGAGGCGGCAAGCCCATGGGGTTATCCGGGCTTTCTCGGCCCTGACCGCATGGGGCGGGCGGATGGCGTCAACCTGGTTCCCGACTGGAGGACGCATCCTCCACAGCTTCTGTGGCGGCAGGCTGTCGGGGAGGGTTGGTCGGGCTTCGCCGTGCACGGAGAGCTGGCAGTCACCATGGAGGAGCGCGATGGAACAACGGGGCTCTACGGCTACTCGCTGACCACCGGGGAGCTTCTCTGGGCCTACGCCTGGCCGGGTGAGTTCGACCACAGCCTCGCTGGTCCGGGTCCGCGCTGCACGCCCTCCATCGCCTTGGGGCGCGTCTACGGATACGGGCCCAGGGGGCGCCTCGTATGTGTCGCCGCCGACTCCGGGGCATTGATCTGGGAGCACGACCTACCCCTTGAGTACGGGGTCACACAGGAGCAGGAGACCAAGAACGTCCTCTATGGTCGGGCCAACTCGCCCCTGGTGACTGAAGGCATGCTTATCATTCCTGGGGGCGGTGATTCTGCCACCAAGCAGGTCGGCCTGGCGGCTTTCGATGCACTCACGGGTGATGTCCTGTGGGAGAGTCCGCGCCGACAGCTGAGCTATGCCTCTCCGACCCGCGCCACCCTGGCCGGCCTGGATCAGATCCTGACCGTGAACGAGGGCAGCGTTACCGGCCACGACCCCACGGATGGAGCGATCCTCTGGGAGCACCCCTGGCCCAGTGGGAGCTCAACCAGCGCCGCCGCTTCGCAGGCGGTTCCCCTACCACCGGATGGGGTTCTGATCAGCAAGGGGTATGGACTGGGAGCCTTGCGACTGCGGCTGGTTCCCGCAACGAGTGGGCCCCTGGAGGTCAGCGTGCTCTGGCATGAGCGCCGGGTCCTACGAACGAAGCTCACCAACGTGGTCCTGAGAGGCCCCCACGCCTATGGGCTTTCGGATGGCATTCTGGAGTGCGTTGACCTGGAGTTGGGCCGGCGCATCTGGAAGGGTGGGCGCTTCGGGCACGGCCAGATAATCGGTTCTGGGGACCTGCTTATCATCCAGACCGAGGAGGGCGAGATCATCCTGCGTGCGGCCAGTCCGGAGGCGAAGCCCGGAACTCCTGGCGCGGACCTCGGCCGCATCCGGGCACTGGACGGGAAGGCCTGGAACAACCTGGCCCTTGCGGGGGACGTCCTCCTCGTGCGCAACAGCCGTGAAGCCAGTGCTTGGCGCCTGGCGCTGCAGCCCCGTTGAACCCTAGCGCTCGAGGGCCTGTGCGAAGTCCTCGATAATGTCCTGCTGCCCCTCAATACCCAGGGCAACGCGAACCAACCCGGGGCCGACCCCTGCGGCCTCCCGTTCAGATGGGCTGAGGATGGCATGGGAGGAATCCACGGGCAGCGTGATCAATGTCTCGACGCCTCCCAGGCTGGGCGCATAGGCCGGAATCCGAAGCGCCTGGACCAAGCTACGCGCTGCGGCCTCCCCGCCTGCAAGTTCGAAGGAGAGCAGGCCGCCCCACCCCGAGAGCCAGGACCGCGCGTGCTCGCTGTCCGGGTGATGGGGCAGGCCGGGATAGTTCACGTGCTCTACGGCCGGATGCCCGTCGAGGAACTCAGCCAGCGCCTGCGTATTGGAGCACTGGCGTTCGATTCGGAGCCCAAGCGTCTTCAGGCCGCGGGTGAGCAGGAAGCACGCATTCGGATCGAGGCACCCTCCCAGTAGCGTCAGCCTGGAGGCAACCTCCCCCACCAGTTCCTCGCTCCCCAGGACGGCTCCCGCGAGAATGTCACTGTGCCCGTTCAGGTACTTGGTGGCGCTGTGCAAGGAGAGGTCGATCCCAAGTTCCACAGGGCGACACAGTGCGGGGGTGGCGAGGGTGTTGTCCGTGAGGCTCACCAGGCCGTGCTCCTTGGCAAAGGCGGCAGCCGCCGGAAGATCGGGCAGCCTCAGCAGGGGATTGGTGATGGTCTCGAGGTAGATGGCCTTCGTTTCCGGGCGCAGAGCAGCAGCCCAGGTGGACGGTGCAGTCCCATCGATCGTCGTGCTGGTTATCCCCAGCCGGTCGAGCTCGGCATGAATCCAGGCGTGGGAGCCGCCGTATAGCTGTTGGCTGACGAGAAGATGCTGGCCCGGCTGCAAGACGGTGAGCAATGAGGCGGAGATGGCGGCCATCCCACTGGCGCATACCAGCCCGGCCTGGGCGCCTGCAAGGCTTGCCAGTCGGCCCTGCAACTCCAGGTGATTGGGAGTGTTGTGCAACCGGATATACCGGATTGAGTCGTGAAGGTCCTGCCCGGGGGCTGGGCCCTCTGGGGGCTGAACGCCCATGGCGCTCTGGAATATTGGCGTTACCACCGACCCCCCGATGGGCGGATCGGGAGCGGCGGCGTGCATCAGGCGCGTATCAAATTGCATGCGATCAGGGTCCGACTGGGTCATTGACGTGGCTACCGTGGAATCGAAGGCGATGATCGTACAAGGTAGGGTCGGACGGACACCCTTCGATCATGCCTACATTCCCCCCGCCTCCGATCTTTCTTCTTGCCGGCTTGCTCACGGCCTGCGGGGAGGAGTCACCGGAGCGCGGCACCCTTAGCGCTCCGATCGTCCAGCCCATCAGGGTGCAGAGCCCTGCCCCCCAGCCTGACTTTCACGCACGCCGACAGAGGGGGCTCCCCGGAAAGCCTGAGTGGGTGAGTGCCGGAGACATAGACGGCGATGGGTTCGATGAGCTACTGGCGACAACTCTGTCACCTGGCACCCTGCACGTCTTCAGCGGCAGTGCGGCGGGCATTGCTCAGGAGCCCATCTCGCTTGAGGTCGGTGACTATCCGCTGCGCCCGCTCCTTGTTCCCGAGCCGAACGGGATGGGCCAACTCGTCATCGTCGCGGAACGGGCTACCGGGGCCGTCGCCTGGCTGCGACCATTGAGCGCGCCGGGTGAGCAGGTGGTGGCACGAGTGGCCCTCGACTCCCCTCCTCGGGCCTTGGCCGCCGGGGATATGGGCCACGATGGCCAGACTGACCTCATCCTCGCGCTCGACGGACCTCAGCTCGTCGTACTGAATGAGCGGGGGACCCGACAGGTGCTCGCTTTGGCCGCCGGCAGTCCACGTTGCATCGCCCTTGCCGGCGATTGTCTGTTCGTGGGAAGTCAGGCTGAGCGCCGGGTTGACCGCTACCTCTGGCGTGATGGCGAGGTTATTCCCGGGCCCGCCAGCTTCGAACTCCCCGGAATTCCACGCGCCCTATCACTGGATGACGTGGATGCCGATGGTGACCTTGAGCTCCTCGTCGCGGGCGGAGAGGACAGTCTGTGGGTCCTGGGCTGGCAAAACCCGGGCGGTCCGCTGGCCCTCGACCCGGAGCTCTCGGCGGCCAGGCTGCTCACGTGGAAGCAGCACTCCGTACCGATCGACCTCTGCCTGCGACGACCCGGGCTGGGAGCCCCCACTTCTGCAGGCCCCTTCGAGCGACTGGTTCTGAACTATGCGTCGATGACCTATTCGCGCCTCTGGGAGCTCTCCCGATCCGGGCCCAGAGGAACCCAACGCGGGTACGCAGGCCAGACCCCGACAGCTGCCGCCTTTATTCACCTGGACTCCGACCCGTTTCTCGACCTCGTTATTGCGAATCGTGACTCGAACGCCTTTAGCCTTATAACCGGCAAAGACCAGCACACCTTTCAACAACCGGAGCGGGTCGCTGTGGGTGGGTTCCCCAATGCTATGGCCCAGGGCGACCTTAATGGTGATGGGCGCACAGACCTGGTGGTCGTGAACTCCAAGCAGGACACCATCTCGATCCTGATTGGACAAGAAGGCGGCCTTGTCCGGTTAGGAGTGAGCCATGTCGACCGCGGGCCGCACAGGCCTCGCATCCTGGATCTTGATGGGGACGGCCACTTGGACTGCGCGCTGCTCACTTCGGATGCCACAGGGTGTCGTTTTCGGCGCCTGTTCGGGGACGGGTCCGGCGCCCTCACCGCGGACCCCGCTGCCGAAGCCCAGCGGGTGGGCACGGGCAACGGAGACTGGATCTTGTGCGACGTAACGGGCGATGGAGCTCAGGAGCTCCTCACCCTCTCCCCCGAGCTTGACCAGTTGATCATTTTTGCCGCACCGGGCCGGCAACCGCTGCGCTACCTGCAGACCCAGCCCTTCCCCGGGGGCCCCAGGGCCTTGGTTGCTCTCCGAGGCGAGCCCGGGCAGGCACCTGCGCTCGCCATAGCCATCACGCGTGGAGAGCAGCAGGGAATACAGATCGGCTCCTTCGATCGCAGTGGGCCCAGCGGCCCCCTGCCCTGGAACCCCAGCCATGCGATCTCCCTGCCGATAGTGCCCATCGCTCTCAAGACGGCGGACATGGACGGTAACGGCTTGGAGGATCTCGTCCTTCTTGGGCTGACCTCGGAGGCCGGGACCGAGGGGCTCCTTGCCCCGGTCCTGCAGTACGAAGTGGATGGCGTCCGACACTTTCGAGGCTGGATGCGCCTGGCGACCTCAACCATGCCTCGCGACTTGGACCTGGCTGATCTCAATGGCGACGGCCTACCGGAGGTGTTGGTCTGCGCTCAATTCGCTCACGTCGTAGATCTCTGGGAAGGGCGCACCACGGGCAAAGGCGGCTTCGGTCTCTCTCGTCGGGACGGCATCGGCACCGGAGTCGGGGCCATGGCGGCGGAGGTCATGGACTTGGACGGCCAGGGCGGCCCGGACCTGGCCGTAGCCGATGGTCACGCCGATCAGGTCAGCCTGGTAATGAATGCAACAGAGCTAGCGCCCTGACCCATCCAGGCGTTCGAGCCAGGTTATCAGGGCCGGGCATAGTCGCAGTCCCCCGCCCGCGGAGTTGAACTGCAGGGCCTCGCGCTGGCCAAGGAGGTAGCCATGGTCTCGCCGATAGTGCTGGTCACTGGTGAGTAGCAGGGTCGCAGCCATCGCCCTCACCCGGTCATCGGGCAGGGTTCCCGGCTCCCCGTAACATAGAGCCAAACCCAGCAGCAGGTTCGATGGGACCCCCGGGAGATCTCCAACCTGGATACCCGGCTTGGGGTCGAACGCGAGGAAGGTGACGTCCCCGAACGCGCCGTTGCGGTACTGCTGGGCCTTGAAGTGGGCACGCATTGCAGCAGACAGCAGTGGTTGCAACTCACCCGCCAGGGACGGCTTTTGCCGGGCCCTTTGGAGCATCAGCTTCCAACACCGCACCTGATCGGCGGCCACGCTCCCACCCAGTCGCAAACCGTCATGCCACATGTCCCGGTAGTGCGCCCAGCCTTCATCGACCAACGCCCCCATTCCGGCATCTCCCGGAAAGGCCTCCAACATGGTCACGGCACGCGCTCCGTAGTGTCCAAAATCATCGTCGAAGCCCGGATCCACATCGTGCCAATTCCCGGGCCAGTGGTGTGTGAACTCAAAGGCCACGAGCGCGTTGCGGGCCGCGAGCTCCATGGCCGGATCCTCCACGAGAGCCCCCAAGCGTGCCAGCTGCGCGGGCACGTCCAGCCGCCGAAGAGGGTTGGTCGCGAGGTTGATCGCTCCGTCAACGGCCCGGTAGGAGGCCACAACCGACCCATCCGGGAGGATGCCGCGCTCCAGGATGGCACCCCCCATAGCATGTGCGGCGGCGAGGGCGCGCGCGGTCAGCTCCCGGGACAGGACGCCGTCGGGTGCCTGGGAGGTATCGAGCAAGAACTCCAGTTCGGCCGCAATCTCCCGAAAGCGTTCGCCGTCCGGGCGTTGCTCGCTCGACATCCAGCGCCTGGGCAGGTGGGTGCTCTCGTCCAGGCAGTGTTCCAGGTAGGCCCCGAGAAAGGACTCAAAGGCGGTGCGCCACTCCGGATTGTCCTCCCATTCAAGAGCCCCCAGAAGGAACGAGAATAGTGGGAAGTACCCGCCGGGGAACTCAGAGATCTGGCCGTTCGCAAGGCGCGGGTGCTCCCCGGTGACGACGTCGAAAGCACGCTGGACAAAGGGGCTGCCGGGGGGCCGACCAAGTTCAAGCCAGGCTCCAAAAACATGGTTCAGCCGTTCAACAACAGCCCGACGCAGATCCGCCTCGCTCGGGCAGGGGAGCGGGACCCAGGCCTGCATGCCTGCCCAGCGCGCAGGAGACGCACCAGCAGGGCTCAGGGCCAGAACGAGGCGTGGCTGCAGCTGCCGCCCCCAAGCCAGCTCGATTTCACTGCCGAGTATGACGAACTCTTCTCGCCCATCGGGGGCCCCCACAGTGCGCTCGAATACACCACCGGCACCGTCCCGAATCTCAACGCTTCCCATTCCATGAACAACCCCAACCACTTGCAAACCCGAGGCCAGGGGGCCGTAGGCCGGGAGGGGTTGGGAGGCGGTGGAGCCTGGGGGCGTCTCCAGGAAACGGACCTCGGACTCGCTCACGACCCGCGCCTCACCCTCAAGTCGCCACCAGGGGATCATCTGCCGACGTCTGGGGTCGTTCCCCTCGTAGGCCTCCTGCAGGTCGCCGTTATCCAGGAGGCCGAAGGCTGCCGACGCCCCATCAGGACTTGGCGATGGCTCCTGCGCAGTGGCCGCACAGGCGGCCCCCAGGCCAAGAAGGATCAGGCAGAGAGGTGATGGTGGATGCCGAAAGGTGGGCATTGCATTCAACATTGTATCCCTTTGAACTGGCTGTCTCCCGGTTCCATTGGCGATCCTGAGCAGGGTTGCTCAGCCCCCTTGCAACCGCCCCACCCACCATGGACCCCTCTGCACCCAAGTCCACACCGTGGATAAGAGCCCTGCCCTGGGTTGCTCTCGTCATGGGGGCCTGCTTGCTGTTGTCGGGAGTGGGTGCGGGTAGCACACCGGGCTCGGACGAGTGCATGCACTCCACCGCCGCCCTCAAGCTGTTCGAGTTGATTCGACTGGGTGACTGGACCGGGTTCTGGCGCGAGTTCCACAAGCCGGAGTTCTACACGCCTCTCGGGCGCCTGGGCATGGGACTGGGTTACCTCGGGGGACTCGACTTCGATGCTCCGCGAACGGCAACGGCCTGGGCCTGGATCCTCACGGTGGCCTTCTGCATCCCTCTGGCCAAACGGGTTGCCGGCGGTGGACTGGTTGGAACCCTCGCGAGCACCCTCTGTGTCGGTATGTTGTTCGGGTCTTGGCTGACGGTCAGTTACTGCCGCGCGGCCTTCCTGGAGGGATGGTCCGCGCTCGTCACAATCCTGGTTCTGGGAGCTTACCTGAAGGCCCGCGACGGCAACTCGTGGGTGTGGTCCCTCACTTGCGGCCTCCTCTTGGGCCTGGCCATCCTGGTGAAGGCCACCTATGGCCTCTTCGCCCTGGGGGCCGTCGGACTCTCCGGCCTCTGCGATCTCCATCAACGCCCCGAAGGGGTGCGACCCGTGGCCATTGCGCGAAACGTTTTTCTGGGCGCCTTCACGTGCTTGGGCTGGTGGTTCATCCTTCCCCTTCCCATGGGGTTGGACCACGGCGCCCTCCACAGGGCGGCCCTCGTGGAGTATCTCACCAAGGCCGGGGATCTCGACTCCCCTGGACCAGGCTTTCTCTTGATGGCTTGGGCGGTCATGGCCTGCTACTCGCTCCCGGTCTTCGCCGCGCAGGTCGCAGGACTGGCATGGGGATGCAAGCGCTGGTCCTGCCCTGCAACCCGCATGTGTGTCATTCTGGGCATCGTGGGCCCCCTGGCCTTTGCCCTCTACCCATTCCGAATTGACCGCTTCCTCATCCCTACCCTTTTCGGCGGATGCGTCCTGGGTTCGACGATCCTGGCTAGGTTCGTGCTGCGGCCGGCTCCGCCCAGGGAGAGGGGCATCAGACTGGGGGCGCTACTGTTGCTCATTTTCGGCTCACATTCCCTGGAGGCCGCCATCGGCTCCGGTGATCACTGGGGCGCCCCCTTCACCCACCGGGTCGCACCGGCCGGGGGGCCCGTAGGCACCCAGGCCTTGTTGCGCCAAGCGGTGGCCCACCTGGACCCGTACGTGCCATTCCTGTGGATTGGCGGAACTGGAACGGAGCTGCCCCCCACGCTGGTTGACTGGACTCTCTATCAAGACCAACGTGTCCCGGAGATCCTCTTCAAGGACAGGCAGGAGCGTGCGTGGTTCTGGGAAGAGCCCACCGGAGCCGATGGGGCGCCATGGTCCCGTGAGGAATTCCAGGCCTATGCCAAGTCCTTCTTCCACGTCCTCGTACTCGACCCACCTGACCCCAGGGGTCGCCCGCGGGAGTTCGAGCAGCGCTACTCAACCTGGATGAGCACGCACCCTGCTTTTGAACTGCTCGCGACGGAGACAGGCACGCTCGACGGGCAAGCATTCAGCGTGCGTCTCTACCAGCTATCGCGCTGATCCCGATCCTCCGACTGTGACGTGGGAGCCTGCAGGCGATAGAGATGGCTGCGTGTCCTGATGATCAGGGCTCCACCTAGGGCTGCCGCGGAGGCCATGCAGCCGTCATCCAGTAAATTCTGGGCCACCTTCTGGAACTCCCTCCCCGGCATAATGACCGTGGTCGTGCCCTCCCGGTCAAAGTAGTACACCCGGCCGTTCGCGTAGAGAAGGGATGCGGAGAACTCACCACCAAGGCGCTCTCTCCAGACCTCGGCCCCAGTCCGAGCATCCAGACAGGAAGCCACTCCGCCATCACTGACCGTATACAGCTCGCCCCCTACAAGGACCGGGGAGGCCATGGTGGGCATTCCGCGAGCCGCCTTCCAGTTGACTCGCACCTCGACCTCGCCCCCCTCTTTGGCGGACGGCTCCAACTGGACTGACCACAACTCCGGACGCATGAAGCCCGTGTTCAACAGCACGGCCCCTTCGAAGATTAGGGGCCGTGAAGACATGGAGAACCCCGGATGCTTCACCCGCCACAGCTCGCGTCCACTCGAGGGGTCGAGCCCGTAGGTGACCTGGGCCGCAGAGCTCACCAGCTGCGCCCCCCCATCGACATGGATGACGATCGGGGTGGCATAGGCCTTGCGCATGTCCGCAGGGAGGCGATCCAGGATGGCTTGATCCCTCTCCGAGCGCCATAAGGTCCGGCCGGTCAGGGGATCCAGGGCCACCATGTACTGAACGTCCCCGCCATCAACGTGCAGCATCAGGCGACCGTCCAGGTAGAAAGGCGACGACCCCGGACCCTCCATGTGGTCGCAGGCCAGGTCTGTCCGGCGCCATTGTTCCTCCGCGGTCTCCTCGTTCAGGCACACGAGGCCTTCGCTCCCAAAGCTGAAGAAGACAAGGCCTTGCCCGACGGTCGCTGACGGGGAGGCATAGCTGTTGAGAGCATTGCGGTCCTCCGGCTTGGCCACCTCCAGCACGACGCGCTGCAACAGCAGATCTCCGCTCTCCAGGTCATGGCAGCGTACGCTCCGTTCGTGGCCAGCAGGATCAGCGGTCGTCAGCCAGATACGGCCATTGGTCACGATAGGTGATGACCACCCACGACCAGGAACGGCGACCTTCCATTGGACGTTCTCCTCCTCGGACCATACAAGCGGTGGATCGGCACCGTCCGCGGCGTGTCCGTCCAGGCTCGGACCACGGTAGTCGGTCCAGCCGTTGGCTGGATCCTGCCCACACAGCAATGCGCAGGCCAGGGCAGGGCAGAGGATCAGGGGCAACAGCGCCTACTCCTTGAGCCCGAGCTTCCGCAGCTTGGGACGGATCACAAGTTGGCAGTACCTCTGTTCGCGGTTGGCCGTGTAGTAGTCCTGGTGGTAGCCCTCCGCAGGGTAGAACTCAGCTGCTGGGGTTATCTCGGTCACGATCGGGTCGGCGAAGGAGCTGGCAGCAGCAGCCAGGGACTGTTCGGCCTGCTCACGCTGGGTGGCGTCGTGATAGAAGATGGCCGATCGGTACTGGGTCCCCACATCCGCCCC
>MPMD02489917.1_pt1 | contig 28754 bp, 20 predicted proteins | sample 1617291 | NCBI WGS metagenome assembly MPMD02 (sample SAMN05944810, study PRJNA350692) | marine metagenome | biome: marine; feature: ODZ; material: water; isolation source: 120 m water sample filtered on 30 um supor filter | place: Pacific Ocean | collected 2012-04-09 | depth 120m m | reverse complement strand
CCTGCGAGTGGCCCTGACCGGGCTGACCATGGCCGAGTACTTCCGCGAAGAGCTCGGGCAGGACGTGCTGCTCTTCGTGGACAACATCTTCCGTTTCGTGCAGGCCGGCTCCGAGGTCTCCGCCCTCCTGGGTCGTATGCCCTCTGCCGTGGGTTACCAGCCCACCATGGCCAGCGAGATGGGCGCCCTGCAAGAGCGCATTACCTCCACCAAGGATGGTTCGGTGACCTCCATGCAGGCCGTGTACGTGCCTGCCGACGACATCACCGACCCCGCTCCGGTGGCCACCTTCGCGCACCTGGACTCCACCATCATCCTGGACCGGTCCATCTCCGAGCTGGGTATCTACCCCGCCGTAGACCCGCTCAAGTCCACCTCGCGCATGCTCGACCCGCAGGTTGTGGGTGAGGATCACTACGCCGTGGCCCGTCAGGTGCAGCAGACCCTGCAGCGCTACGCGGACCTCAAGGACATCATCGCGATCCTCGGCGTCGAGGAGCTCTCCGAGGAAGACCGCCTGGTCGTGCACCGCGCACGGCGCATCCAGAAGTTCCTGGCCCAGCCCTTCTTCGTTGCGGAGCAGTTCACCGGCATGCCCGGCGTGTTCGTTCCCCGCGAGGACACCGTGCGCTCCTTCCAGGAGATCCTGGCCGGTGATCACGACGACCTTCCCGAGGACGCTTTCTACATGGTGGCTAGCATTGAGGCGGCCGTTGAGAAAGCCAAAGGTATGGAGAGCTGATGGCGGACGCGCTGACCTTGCGGGTGATCACCCCCGAGAAGATCGTGATCGACACCACGGCATCCGCAGTGACCTTCCCCGCCTTGGACGGCGGCATGGGAGTGCTGCCGCGGCATGCACCCATGGTGGCCGTGCTGGATGCGGGCCAGCTGGCCTTCGAAGCGGATGGCGAGCGTCAAGAGATGTTCATCTCCGGCGGCTTCGCCGAGGTGCGTGACAACACGGTGCGCGTTGTGACCGAGGCCTCCGAGCCGGCCAGCGACATTGACGTGGAGCGCGCCGCAAGCGCCGCCAAGCGGGCACGGGAACGCTTGGGTGCAGGCAAGAACCAAGCTGACGGCGAGCCCTTCGATTTCCTGCGGGCCGAAGCGGCCCTGCGCAGGGCCCTCATGCGCAAGTTGGTCGCTGACCGCTCGCGACGGGGTTGAATGCCCTGTTCTCGCCCAGACGGGGCAACAAGGCTATGCTGCGCCTCTCATGAGTGACTGGCAGCGAACCCACCATTGCGGTGCCCTCTCGTCGGCAGACGAGGGGACCGAAGTGACCCTTAATGGCTGGGTCCACGCCAGGCGTAACCTGGGGGGGATCTATTTCATCGAGCTGCGTGATCGTTACTCGCGCCTGCAGGTTGTCCTGCCCGAAGAGGTCGTGGGGGACCTGCACGTGTCGCCCGAGGATTGCCTGTGCATCCATGGCAAGGTCGGATTGCGCGGACCCAAGGACACGAACCCCGAGCACCCCACCGGTGAAATCGAGATCATTGCCGAGGCCATCGAGCGCCTCGCGTCATCGAAGATACCGCCCTTCGAGATCATCGAGGATCTGGACACCGCCGTGGAGCTGCGTCTGCGTTACCGCTACCTGGATCTGCGCCGACCGGACATGCAGCGCAAGCTCATGCATCGCTCGCGATTCATCGGCGCCATGCGCAATGCGTTCCTGGCGCGGGACTTCTGCGAGGTGGAGACACCGATCCTGACCAAGGCCACTCCGGAGGGCGCGCGCGACTACCTCGTCCCTTCGCGCGTGCATCCGGCCCAATGGTATGCCCTGCCCCAGTCCCCACAGATCTTCAAGCAGCTCTTGATGATCTCCGGTATGGACCGCTACTTCCAGGTGGCGCGCTGTTTTCGGGATGAGGATCTGCGCGCCGACCGTCAGCCCGAGTTCACCCAGCTGGACATGGAGATGTCCTTCGTGGAGGAAGAGGACGTGTTCGAGACCTGGGAGGGCGTGCTGGGCGACACGTTCCGCGAGGCCATGGACATGGAGCTCGAGCTGCCCTTCCCGCGCCTGACCTGGGCGCAGGCCATGAATCGCTTCGGGAGCGACAAGCCCGACCTGCGCTTTGGGATGGAGCTCGTGGACCTGGCCGAGTGGGTGCCGAGCTGCGAGTTCGGCGTATTTCAATCGGCCCTGGACAACGGCGGTCGCGTGATGGCGATCCGTGTGCCCGGCGGTGGCGAGGGTGTCTCACGCGGACAGATGAAGCCCCTGGAGAAACAGGCCAAGGAACTCGGGGCGAAAGGACTGGCCTGGTGGAAGCCCGGCCTGGAAGGTGGCGGAGCCGGCCCCCTGGCCCGTTTCGTCGAAGGCGAGGTGGGAGCTTCCCTCCTGAACCTCATGGAAGCAGAAGAAGGGGACCTTCTACTCTTCTGCGCGGACAGCGAAGACGTTGTCTGGCGCGTCCTGGGGGACCTGCGTCTCACTGTGGCCCGCCAATTGGACCTCATCCCCCAGGGACCCTACCGATTCCTCTGGGTGACTTCGTTCCCCATGTTTGAGCGTGACGAAGAGACCGGCGGTTGGACGTCCTCGCACCACCCGTTCACCGCGCCCGACGACTGGGAGATGAAGGCCGATCCCGGTAGCATGAACTCGCGCGCCTACGACCTGGTCCTGAACGGTTGGGAGCTGGGCTCGGGTTCCATTCGAATCCACCGGCAGGAAGTGCAGCAGCGCGTATTCGAGTTGTTGGGCATTGATGCCGAGCAACAACAAGAGAAATTCGGCTTCCTGCTGGAAGCGCTGGAGTACGGGCCGCCGCCCCATGGGGGTTTCGCGGTGGGGCTCGATCGCATCGTGGCCCTGACCCTTGGGCTGGACTCCATCCGGGACGTCGTGGCCTTCCCCAAGACCCTGACCGCCACGGACGTGATGTGTGATGCGCCCGCAGGAGTCAGCGCCGAGCAGTTGGCAGACGTCCACGTACGTAACACTGCAACGGCAACGGCAGGGGACCCCGAACAGGAAGCCGCAAAGGACCCTGCTCAGGCAGGGTCGTGATGATTCGCGTTGACGTTCTATCTATGGCGCGATCGGGTCACCTGCCCTATTCTTCTTGGCCCGACCCACGGAAGCGTGGGGGTGCCGCCGAGGCTCTCCCTCTTTCTCCCTGGGCCCAACCCGGCCCCTAACCCAACACTATTCCAGAACCCATGACACAAGGAGCAGAGTGGCCACTCAGGACTACCGTTTGAATCATCGCATCCGCGTCCCCGAAGTACGTCTGATTGACGAGAAGGGTGAACAGCACGGAGTTGTGGCCACCAATGAGGCGAAGCGCCTCGCCCAGGATGCGGGCCTCGACCTTGTCGAAGTCTCTCCCAACGCACGACCGCCCGTCTGCAAGATCATGGACTTCGGCAAGTTCAAGTATCAGCAGCGCAAGAAGGATCGCAAAGGCGGAGGTGGTAAGAAGGGAACCACCGGGTTGAAGGAGATGCGGGTGCGGCCCGCCATTTCCGATCACGACCTCTCCTATCGCCTTACCGATGGCCGCAAGTTCCTGGAGGAGGGCCACAAGGTTCAGGTGGTCTGCATCTTCCGGGGCAGGCAGATGGCTCACCCCGAGCACGGCTATGACGTCATGAGGCGCGTGTCTTCAAACCTCGAGGACCTCTCGAAGATTGAGGTGCCGGCGCGCATGGCGGGTCGACGCATGACCATGATGCTCTCGGCTCTGACCGCGGACCAGAGGCGCAAGAAGGCCAAGGAGTTGGAAGAGCGCGACAAGCGCGCGGCGGAGGAGGCAGCTCGGAACCCTGGCGAGAGGAAGGCCATGGAGCAGGCTCAAGCGGCGAATGCGGAAGCTGCCCCGGTTGAGCCCGCAGTCGAGCCCGCAGTCGAGCCCGCCAGCGAGGCCGTCACGGAACCGACTCCGGAGACCGAACCGACCGACGAGTAGAGACCCGCGTCCCGGCGCTCTCTACTGGAATCCGATCTCCACCCCGTTGGAGAAGTTCGAGGTCGCTCCGGGGTTGGAGTCCCTGTACCAGAACTGGAAGCTCCAGCGCTCACCTGGGGCGATCAGTACTCCACCGGGTATGTTCGAGAGGTCCGGTGAGAAGCTCGCCGTCCCATCGGATGCGGCCTGCTGGACGTCCTGGGCAAAGCGCACGATGGCACCGCCCAGGCAGAGGTTGCCCTGCCCGCCGCCCACCAGGGGTCGGAAGTCCTGGGTCTGGGACATGATGAAGTAGCCGAACTTGCCGGGTGGCAAGGAGCTGCACAGCAGATCCAGATCGTTCTGGGCCACACGTGGGTCGCCGTCAGCCGCGAGCACGGCAGGTGCTCCCGTGGAGTTGACCGTGGCCGTGCAGTAGGCGTCTCCAAGGCCCGGGCAGTCCACGGCGATCCAGGTTCCCGGGCTGCCCACGTCGCCTCCCGCAGAAGTCCAAGCCCCGAAAGCATCGCCGTCGAGAGCCAACTGCCAGCGATAGGCGTTGTCGGCTCCCAGGCCCTCAAGGCACACCTGTGCACTCTGGTCCTTGGCCCGTGGGCTACCAGGCAAGGCCTGGTCACCGTAGGTAAGGCGCTCCACCAGTTGGCCGCCAGCATCGTAGAGATTGATGGTGTCATCGCGACCCAGGGGGGCCAGGGTGTTCGGGCCGAAGACACGCGTGCCCGCGAGATTCCAGCCGCTGGCGAATCCTGAGGGGTCCACCCCGGAAATCACGATGGACTCGCCTGCGGCCAGGGGGCCGACCGGGCTCAAGTCGAACGTGCCCGGGGTCGCGCTCTCGTCGTCCAGGCTCCAGCCCGTCAGGTCGATGGCAGCGGAGGTTACGTTGGTCAACTCCAGGAACTCTCCGTCTGTGCCGGAGTACATGTACTCGGTGATCTTCACACCGCTCTGGCCATACTGGAAGGCCAGCGTCAGGGGGGCGAACTCGGTGCGCAGGGGAGAGAAGATCATGGGCGCGTTGGCCGTCGCCGATGCAGCGCTGACGTAGTAGGACACACGCTGTCCGATGCCCCCGGAGAAGGGTACGTCGACCGCGTACAGGCCATCCCCTGCGAGGCCGTCTCCACTCTGCCCGTCATCGAGCATGGGTATCTGGGAGTAGCGCCCCGGAGCCGGCTGGTACCAGAGCTTGACCAGCCCCACCGGCTTGTCGGGACCAGCGACGCGGGCCATGACGCGCGTCGATTGGCCGGGCAAAGGGTTCACGGGGGTGTGCCAGACGGCCGGGATGACGGGAGCCTTCTTCTTGACCGCCTGGTGGGCCAACAGGAATGACCGCCGGCCCTCCACGAACAGCTGCAGACCCGGCGCGGTCATGGTGCCTCCGGCACCATCGGAGATGACCACGTTCTGGGTGAAGTTGTCCAGGAAGTCCTGGTCGGAGTAGATCTTCTTGTCGTCCGCCAGGACCTCGGCTTGGATCATGGCCTTGTAGGCCAGGATCTGATCCTCCATTTCGCCCGTCCAATCGAAGCCCCCGTTGAGCATCGTGCGCAGGTGCGCCAGGTAGCGCTGCTTGACCTCGGGGATACCCCACAGGCGGCTGAGGACCGGCTTGTTCACGTCGCCACTGTTGTGGAGGGGGGATAGTTGCCAGAGGGTGCCGCCCGGCCAGCCGAAGAAGCTCACCCCGAAGGACTCGTTGCCATCGTGCTGGTGCAGGTGCATGCGACCCTCGTGCAGATCCCAGTAAACGTGAAAGTCGGCGCCCTTGGAGATGTAGGAGTCCTCATCCATGAAGAGGTTCTCCAGGGCCACCGTCCACATGGCGTGGTCGATGGAGAACTGGTCGTCGATCGTGTCGTAGTTGGTCAGTGGTTCGTTCGTGATGCGGTCGCATGTGTCGATCAGAACCTGCCAGGGGTCGGTCAGATCGCCATCGTCGTGGATTTCGTAGGCGCCGGAATAGGCCGACTTGTTGGCTCCCTTGTAGCGCAGCCCCGGCCCGTTGGGGTTGTTGGGACATTTGAAGCGGGCGCCGTCCTCGTTCACGTAGAACTCCTCCAGCATGTCCTTGTTGTACTGCTGGATGTTCTCATAGATGCCCCAGCCGTTACCGTTGAGCACCAGCTTGACGTGGTTGCCGCGACCATTGGGGCTGTAGCCGTAGATGAAATTCTGGTAGGTGACCTCGCGGCAGAAGGTGGGGTCCTCGATGCCGTTGTTCAGGTTCAGGGTCTTCATTCCATAGACCCTCAGGAGCGGATCGGTGAAGTTCACCGTGACGTTGAGTGAGACCTTCTGGGAGCCTGGGGGGAGGAAGAAGTAGGAGCTGTTGCCTTTGATGCGTACGCCCACGCCCTGGTAGACGATGCCGTCGATGGTCAGGTCCGCGAGAATGTCCGGACCGTTGGGCCAGCCCTGCTTGAGTTTCTGCCACCAGTCCGAATCCATGAAGTCGAGGCGGACCTCGCGCAGGATCGTGTCGTCGAAGAGGTCCTGGGTCGCTGGTGCGGACGCCGCGGTGAGGCCGCCGACTAGCAGCAGACCGGGGAGGAGGTGGGAGAGGAGGCGCATGGTGGGGCTGGGTAGGGGAATCCGATACTCTCAGCGTACGCCACAATCGGGGCTCTCAGGGGAGGGATCCGAGCAAGGGTGGCGTATTTCAGCCCGCTGGGCTTGCCCGCAGGGGCCAGGGCACTATCCTCAGCCCGTCCAAGTTCTGGGGGCATCGTGCTTCCAGACCCCCGCGAGCGGTAGGCATGCCAGCGACCGGGGATTCGTTTGACGGGCCCTGTGGCCCCTGTCCGAGGAAGTCCCATGCCGAAGATGAAGTCCAAAGGCGCGGTCAAGAAGCGATTCCGGATGACGAAGTCCGGGAAGCTCAAGTCCAACCGCCCTCACCGTGGCCACATGCACGCTATTCGTGACGCTGCTCACAAGCGTGGCAAGCGGCGTCCGATTATTACAGGCGGTGCCTGGGCCAAGCTGCTCAAGCGCATGATGGGAGGTGGCTGATCCATGGTACGCGTGACCTATGGGGCACCCCGTGCCCAGAAGAAAACCCGCTACTTTAAGCAGGCCCGTGGCTATCGCGGCGGCCGTTCGAAGCTCTGGCGCACGGTTCGTGAGAGCCTGCTGCGCGCCTGGGCCTACAGCTACCGCGACCGTCGACAGCGCAAGCGTCAGTTCCGGCGCCTGTGGATCATTCGCATCAACGCGGCAGCGCGTATGCGCGGCATGAACTACTCGCGTTTCATTGCCGGCCTCTCCAAGGCCGGTATCGACCTGAACCGCAAGCAGCTCTCGGAGCTCGCCATCCATGATCCCAAGGCCTTCGACGGCCTGATCGAGGAGGCGCGCGGGGCCCTGGCCTAGGGCCTCCCCGCCAGCAGTCCCGGCCGTGGCCCGTCCTGGGACGGGATGTTCAGACCGCTGGTGGATCCCACGATCCCCGGCGGTCTCTTCTTTTCCGTCCTTGTTTCTGACGCGTCCCGTCCGCAACCTGCACCCCATACCATGACCGACCTGGAGCAGATCCTGAGCGAAGCGCGGGCCAAGGTGGCTGCGGCCACCCAGGCCGAGTCCCTGCGTGCCGTGGATCGCGAGTACCTGGGCAAGGAGGGTGTTGTGGCTGGGCTCCTGGCTGCGATCCCCACGCTGGAGCCCTCCGAGCGGCGCGCCGCTGGCCAGGGGGCCAACGAGGTCAAGACCGCGGTCCTGGAAGCCATCGAGGAGCGCAAGGCCGCGCTGGCGCAGGAGGCGCTCTCCGCTCAGCTGAGTGGCGAGGGCTTCGATCCGACGCTGCCTGGTGCAGTTCAGCGTCGTGGCTCTCTGCACCCCATCACCCAGGTCACCCGTGAGCTTGAGGACCTCTTCACGTCCATGGGGTACAGCGTGTTGGATGGTCCCGAGGTGGAGCTCGACCACTACAACTTCGAGGCCTTGAACATTCCCTCCGACCACCCGGCTCGGGACTCCCAGGACACGTTCTTCTGCGATCCCGAGGGTCACCTGGTCATGCGCACCCACACCAGTCCGGTGCAGGTGCGTGCTATGGAACAGCTTGAGCCGCCGTTCCGTGCCGTGGCGCCCGGCAAGGTGTTCCGTCAGGAGACCACCGACGCCAGCCATGAGCACACCTTCCATCAGATGGAAGGTCTGGTTGTGGGTAAGGATATCTCCGTTGGGCACCTGATCGGTGCCATGAAGACCCTCCTGCGTGGGATCTTCGGGCGCGATCTCGACGTGCGCCTGCGCCCCGGCTACTTCCCGTTCGTTGAGCCTGGTTTCGAGCTGGATGCCCGCTGTCCTTTCTGCGAGAAGGGCTGCAGCGTGTGCAAGCGCACCACATGGATCGAGCTCCTGCCCTGTGGATTGGTTCATCCGAACGTGCTGCGCATGGGGGGGATCGACCCTGATGAATGGAGTGGGTTCGCATTCGGCCTGGGCCTCTCGCGTCTCGTGATGCTGCGCTATGGCATCGATGACGTGCGCCACCTGCTGGGTGGGGATCTACGCTTCCTGGAGCAGTTCTGATGTTGGTCTCTATCAAATGGTTGGGCCGGCACGTGGACCTGGAGGGGCTCACTCCTGAGCAGATCTGCGAGGATCTGACCCTCTCTACCTGCGAGGTTGAGGGCCTGGAGCCCTTCGCGCCCCACATGGCTTCGGTGTGCGTGGGCGAGGTCCTTACGCGCGAGCCGCACCCGGATGCGGACAAGCTCAGCCTGTGTAGGGTGGCGGTGGGGGAGGAAGAGCCTCTGCAGATCGTGTGCGGTGCGCCCAACGTGGACGCGGGGCAGAAGGTCGCTGTGGCCGTCGTGGGCACGCGCCTGCCCGGTGACTTCAAGATCAAGAAGTCCAAGATTCGCGGCGTGGAGTCGCGCGGGATGATCTGCTCCGTGCGCGAGTTGGAGCTCGGGGACGAGCACGACGGTATCTGGGTCCTGCCCCCCGATGCACAGGTGGGCACCTCCGTGGCCGAGGCGCTCGATATAGAGGACTGGGTCATCGAGATCGACAACAAGTCCCTGACCCACCGCCCGGATCTGTGGGGCGTGCGTGGATTGGCCGCCGAACTGGGTGCCATCTACGATCGACCCCTCAAGCCGCTTGATCTGTCTCTACCCGAGGTGGGCTCTGAGTCTGCCTTCGACGTGCGCATCGAGACCCCGGCCTGCTCGCGCTACATGGGGCTCGTCTTGGATGATGTGGCAGCAGGTCCGTCGCCCAGCTGGATGCGCCACCTGCTCCTCGCCGCTGGCCAGCGACCCATCGATGGGCTCGTCGACCTCTCCAACTTTGTCATGTTGGACCTGGGTCAACCCAATCACGTGTTTGATCTGGCAGAAGTGCCCGGGGGGATCGTCGTGCGCGAGGCGGCCGAGGCGTGCAAGTTCACCACTCTGGACGGTGAAGAGCGCGCCCTGCAAACGGGCGACATGCTCGTGTGCTCCGCCGAGCAACCCGTGGCTCTGGCGGGGATCATGGGCGGACAGGATTCGAGGGTGGGAGAGACCGGCACCAGTCGACTTCTTGAGGTTGCCACCTTCCACCCCGCTACAGTACGCCGAACTTCCTCACGATTGGGTCTGCGCACGGACTCTTCAGCGCGCTTCGAAAAGCACCTGGATCCGACCCTGCCACCCAAGGCGTTGGCGCACTTCGTGCATCTGCTGACGGAATGGCAGCCGGACGTGCGTCTCCCCGCTGCCATCAGCGACTGTGGAGATTGGACGGACCCGGCCATGGAGATCGAGTTGTCGGGCGACCATGTCCGCCGGGCTCTCGGTGTGGAGCTGGCGGACGATGCGATCCGCTCCATTCTTGAGCGCTTGGGTCTGGGTTGCACGGGGGGCGAGGGCACGTGGACCGTGACTATCCCTTCGGCGCGAGCCACCAAGGACCTGACCATTGCCCAGGATCTGGTCGAGGAGGTCGGCCGCATCCATCGCTACGGCAACGTGCCGGAGGCTGCCTTGGTTGCGGACGTGGTGCCACCACCGGTGGACGCTCGTCGCAATCTCGTGCGACGCATACAGGATCGCCTGGCTGGCCCTGGCCAGATGCACGAAGTGCTGAGCTACAGCTTTCAGTCTGACGACCTGATGGCGACCCTGGGATGGACGGCCGAGCCTCATGTCGAGGTGGTCAATCCCGTGGCCGCGGGTATGTCGCGCGTGCGCCGCGCCGTGCTGCCGAGTCTGTTGGGCCTCCTCGCTGAGGGGCGTCGCCAGAGCGATGATCTGCGCCTCTTTGAGGTGGGCAAGGCCTACGTGCCGAACCCCGATGCCGAAGACGGCCAGCCCATCGAACGCCATGAGTTGGCCCTCGCCTGGGCCAAGCCCTGTGCCGCACCGGACGCCGCCTTCGATGACTCCCGGCTCTTGCATCTTCGCGGTGTGCTGCAGGATCTCTTCGCGCACCTGGAAATCGAGGCCCCGGTGTGGACCCTGGATGATGAGCCCCTCTCATGGGCCCATCCCGCACGCGCCCTGGTCGCGCGATTGGGGGATTCGGAGCCGCCGCTGGTGCGCCTTGCCGAGCTGCATCCGGAGGTGGCCGTGGCTCTCGGATTGGAGGGGGAGTTGGCCTGCGATGTGGCCGTGGCCGAGGTCTCCCTGGACCAGGTCCTGGGTGCGCCGCAGGAGGCCGAAGGCTACAAGTCCATCCCGCGTTTCCCCGGAGTGAAGCTGGACGTCGCAGTGCTGACCTCAGAGGACACCCGCGCGGGCGATGTGCAGGCTCTGATCGAAAAGGCTGGCAAGGGACTGGTACGCGACCTGGTGCTCTTCGATCTCTACCGGGGCGAGAGCCTGGGAGAGGGGCGCAAGTCTCTGGCTTATCACCTGCAGCTACAGTCCGACAAGCGCACCTTGAGTGACAAGGATTGCGCCAAATTCCTGGACCGGCTTGAGCGCGGACTGGGCGAGTCCGGAGCGGAATTGCGCCGTTCTTAGCCTCTGGGCTCAGGTGTCGATTCTCATTTTGGAGGACCGTCTCCAGCCGGGCCGTACGCCGGTCGATCTTCCCCTCATCGTTCTCCTGACGGTCACGGTAGACTTCGGGAGGCTACAGCCATGCAGGTCGTCCTAGTCAATCCCCCCAGCCCGCCCGAGTTCCGCGTCAGCCGCGGACTGATGGGGGGCTTTGGCATGGCCGTTCACCCGGAGCTTCTCTATCCGCCCATTGAGCTGGCCCACGTGGCTTCGGTCCTGGAGGAGCAGGGGCACGAGGTGCGGCTGGTGGATGCTGATGCCGAGCAGCTCGATCTTGCGGGCACCCGGGATGAGATCCTGAAGTGCGGGCCTGCCCTGGTGTGCCTGGACTCCTCAAGCACCTCCTTGGATCGCGACCTCGCCCTGGCGCGCGAGGTTCGCGAGCAGTCTTCTGCACCGGTGGCCATCCTCGGCAGCCAGGTCACGTACACGCCCGGGGAGATCTTCGAGGCCAACGCGGTCGACCTGGTGGTGCGTGGCGAGCCGGAATACACCTTGCGCGACGTGGCTCAAAGGGTGGCCAGCTCTCAACCCCTGGAGGGCATCGAGGGCACCAGCTGGATGGGACCCGATGGAAAAGTCGTCCACGAGCCCGATCGGGGCAAGATCGATAGCCTCGATGACCTTCCCCTGCCCTCCCGGCATCTGCTGCACAACGAGCGGTACAAGTTCCCGGGCATTCCCGGTGCGGTGACCACACTCAAGTCTTCACGGGGCTGCCCCTTTGACTGCAGCTTCTGCGGCTACACCTTGGCCCAGGGGCTACGCTTTCGCTTCCGGAGTCCCGAGCACGTCCTGACGGAGCTGGCAGACCTCTACTTCAACCACGGCCTGCGCCACGTGGTCTTTCGCGATCCCATCTTCACGACCCGCAAGGATCGGGTGCGCGCGATCTGCGAAGGCATCCTGGAGCGCGGTATGACGGAGCTGATCTGGCAGTGCGAGACGGCGGTCAAGACCCTCGACCGCCCGCTGCTTGAGGTCATGGGGGCGGCGGGGTGCAAGCACATCTCCCTGGGCGTGGAGTCGGGGGACCAGGGCATCCAGAAGGAGCACTGTGGCAACAAGCTGAACGACCTTGCGGCCGCGCGCGATGTGTTCAAGGCCTGCCGGGACAACGGCATCGAGTCGCGTGCCTTCTGCATGATCGGCTTCCCCGAGGAGACTCCCGCGATGGCCGACCAGACCATCGCCCTGGTGGACGACCTCGATCCGGATCAGGTGCAGTTCTGCGCCGTGACGGCCTACCCGGGGACCCCCCTGTACAAGCAGGTCAAGGGGGAGGAGGAGATCGACTACGCCAACATGACGGGCTTTCAACCCCTAGAGTGCGGGGCCGCCATGGGACCGGACGAGATCCAGGCCAAGATCCGCCAGGGCTACCGACGCTTCTACACCCGGCCCAAGCGCCTCATGCGCGAGGTCCTCCAGCCGGCGCGCCTGGCCAGCCGGGTGGCCCGCTACTTCACGCTCTTCCGCCGTCGCACCGTGTAGAGCCCTCCGTCCGGCCGCGGGCCGACGACAAGAAGAAGGTGGCCCCCGAGTTCCAGGGGGGCTGGAACTCGGGGACCTGGTCGCCCGTCCTGCGTAAGGGGGGGGTAGGTCAGGCGCGCGGAGCGCAGTCCTGACCCAACGCAGTAAGGGGCGTGAAATCGAGCTCGTCCAGATTCACCCAGACCGCTTCGCCGGTTTCAGGAAACCACAGGCGGGCCCATGCGTTCCAACGTGCGACGACAAGCGCCGCACCGGGCCGGGGGGTGGCACCGGATCGTTGGAGGGCAAGACGGGGAGTCGATTCCATGCCCCCCACTCCGAGGATCGCCAATCCCATGGGGGGGGAAAGGGGCAAAAACAATCCTCCCTGGCCATCAGGCCCTCTCAGCGGTGCCTGCCTGGAGTTTCCAGGCTGCGGGAGCACGCCTTGGGCCAAGTTCGACTACATCACGTACCAGGCTGGGCGCGCGCCAGGTCCAGCAGGGGGGGCCCAGGAGAGGGGCCCAAGAGAGGGGCCCAAGAGAGGGGCCCAGAGAGGAGCCTAGTAGAGGGGCCAGTTGCCTTCGGGATCCCACTCGTCCCCGGAGTGGGTGGGCGGGTCCTCGCTGGGCTCGCTCGCCAAGGGGTCGTAATCCTGGAGGCGGAAGGGAGTGCGCTCCAGATCGACCCAGACCAGATCCCGGTTCAGAGGCACAAAGACCAGCGCCCAGGGCCCGTCCCGACCCACGATCATCACCTGAGCCAGGTCCCGCAGGGGAGTGGGAGCCTGTCGATGGGCTGCATTGGCGTTCAAGGAAGAGGCGTCCAAAGACCACTCGCCCGGTCCGGGACCGGGGTGCTCGGGGTCGTGGTTGAGGGGGTCGTTGTGGAAGTGATTCATGGTCGTTCTACCGTCCCCCCTTCCATCGGAAGGCCTTCCCGAGGGTTGCCCCAATCCCGTAACTTTCTGTCCTGCTACACTCGTCCCTCCCATCTTCGGCACCCATTTCCATGAGCCAGATCGAAAACGTCCTCCACGAGTCGCGCTCGTTTCCCCCTTCTTCCGAATTCCGGGAACAGGCACACATCAGCAGCGAGGAGCAGTACCGGCGTATGTACGCCGAGTCCATCGAGGAGCCGGAGGTGTTCTGGGACCGGGTGGCCAAGAATCTTCCCTGGATCGAGCCTTATCAGACCGTCCTGGAGCCTGCCGAGCCTGGGCGCGCGCGCTGGTTCGGTGGCGGGCAATTGAACGCCAGCGCCGTGTGCCTCGACCAGCACCTTGAGCACAACGGAGACAAGGTGGCCCTGTTCTGGGAGGGGGAGCCCGGGGACTCCCGTAGGCTGACCTACGCCGAGCTGCACCTGGAGGTCTGTCGGCTGGCCAACGTCTTGCGTGACCGGGGGGTGTCCAAGGGCGACCGGGTGGCCATCTACATGCCCATGATTCCCGAGCTGGCCATGGCTGTCCTGGCTTGCGCGCGGTTGGGAGCCATCCACTCCGTGGTCTTTGGAGGGTTCAGCGCCCAGTCCCTTGCCGACCGCATCGACGACGGGCAGTGTCAGGCAGTGATCACTGCCGACGGAGCCTGGCGGCGTGGGAAGGTCCTACCGCTCAAGCGCGAGGTGGACCTGGCCCTGGAGGGCCGGCCGGAGGTGCACACGGTGTTGACCGTACGTCGCACCGAGAATGAGGTTGCCTGGAAGGAGGGGCGAGATGTGTGGTTCCACGAGGCCATGGAAGGCGCCTCGGAAGAATGCGCACCCGAGCCGATGGACTCCGAGGACATCCTGTTCCTGCTCTACACCTCCGGTTCCACGGGCAAGCCCAAGGGCATCATGCACAGCACGGGCGGCTACATGGTGGGCGCCTACCTGAGCACGCGCCACGTGTTCGACCTGAAGGACGACGACGTGTTCTGGTGCACAGCGGACGTGGGTTGGATCACCGGGCACAGCTACATCGTCTACGGACCCATGGCCAACGGGGCCACCCAGGTCATGTATGAGGGGGCCCCCAACGCTCCCCACGAGGGTCGCTTCTGGGAAATCTGCGCCAAATACAAGGTGAGCGTGTTCTACACCGCGCCCACGGCCATTCGGGCCTTCATGAAGTGGGGCGACGAGCACGTCGAGGGGCACGATCTCAGCAGCCTACGCCTCCTGGGCAGCGTGGGGGAGCCCATCAACCCCGAGGCCTGGATGTGGTACCGACGCACCATCGGGGGCGATCGCTGCCCGATCGTGGATACCTGGTGGCAGACGGAGACGGGTGGAATCATGCTCACGCCCCTGCCTGGAGTGACCGCGACCAAGCCAGGCTCCTGCACACGCCCCTTTTTCGGAGTGGATGCGGCGATCCTGGATGAGGACGGCAACCGCCTACCGGCCAACGCCGGCGGCCTGCTCGCTATCCGCAAGCCTTGGCCCTCCATGTTGCGCGGTATCTGGGGGGATGCGGAGCGTTTCGAAGAGACCTATTGGTCGAAATGGCGCGGCGTCTACTTCCCCGGGGATGGGGCGCGCGTGGATGAGGATGGGTGCTTTTGGATCCTGGGCCGGGTGGACGACGTGATCAATGTCTCTGGCCACCGCCTCTCCACCATGGAGGTCGAGAGTTCGCTCGTGGCCCACGAGTCTGTGGTGGAGGCCGCCGTGGTCGGCCGTCCCGACGACCTGACCGGTCAGGCCATCGTGGCCTTCGTCACTCCGAGCAAGGACGCTTGCACCGGTGAGGAGTTGATACAGGCTCTGCAAGAGCACGTGGTTGCCGAGATTGGCAAGCTGGCGCGGCCGGCCGAGATCCGCGTTACGGATGCCCTGCCCAAGACGCGCAGTGGTAAGATCATGCGACGTCTCCTGCGGGACATCGCCGCCGGAGTGGAGACCGTTCAGGACACCAGCACCATTGAGGACCAGGAAGTGCTGGTCAAACTTCGAGGAGACGACCAATAAATCAGCGGGGCGTACGGGCTTTGGGTGACGTTTCCGGGTGCTGCCGTTGGGTGGTGCTTTGGATGCTTACGATGGCGGCACTGGCCAGCGAGCCTGCCCGCGCTCTGCAATCGGATTCCGCGGACTTCCACGGGCCGCTGCCCCGGGGGGAGAGGTTGCTGAGCGAATTCCATTGCAGTGCCTGCCACACTGTTCCCGCAGCTGTGTTTCCCAGGGTGCTGCCCATCGATGCACCGGATCTGTCCGCCGTGGGCGGCCGAATCCGGCCCGACCACCTACGCGAGTTCCTGGTCCACCCGGACAAGCTGCACCCGCGCAACCGGATGCCCAACCTCTTCGTCACCCTCTCCGATGAGGAGCGCGATCTGGCCGTGGATGAGCTCGTCGCCTTCCTCGGCACCCTGGGCGAACAGTCTGCCGAGGGCACGCCCGCCCTCGTGGGGGAATTGGAGCGTGGCCGACAGCTGTTCCATGGGGTGGGATGTGTGGCTTGCCATAGGCCGCAGGAGGACCTGTACGACCTGGACTGGAGCTTGCTGGAGCTTCTGGCGGAGGATGGGGGAGAGGATCCTGAAGAGGGCGTGGACGATTCCGGCGTGCTCCAAACCATGGACGAGGAGATTCTGCTGCGTCCCGGCACCCTGCCTCACCCCGACCGGGTGATCGATCCCGCAAGGCTCGCGATGAAGTACAACGTGGTTGGCCTGGCGGCCTTCCTCGAAGATCCCCTGGCTGTGCGGCCCTCGGGAAACATGCCCGACCTGGGCCTCTCCGGGGAGGAGGCCATGGCACTGGCCAAGTACCTGCTGCGCGAGCAGGTCATGCCCCTGGACGAGGGCGAGTCCTCGCCGGGCCTGCGCTACGAGTACTTCGAGGCGCGCCTGGATGCGGGCAGCCCGGATTGGCCCGGGGTCGGTCCCGTGGCCGCTGGAAGCGCTCCGGACTTCGACCTCGGCGTGCGCAAACGCAATGACAACTTTGGCCTGCGCTTCAGTGGCACCCTGGAGATCCCCGAGGCCGGGCACTGGTCGTTTGCCCTGACCTCAGACGATGGCTCCTGGTTGGAGTTGGACGGGAAGATGGTCGTGGACAATGGGGGTGTCCACGGATCCCGACGCATCACCGGTGGCGTGGACCTGGAGGCGGGCGCTCATTCCATCCGTGTGTCCATGTTTGAACATGGGGGCGGTGAGGAACTGAAGGTCCAATGGCGGGCGCCCGGGGCTGAGTATGCTCCGATTCCGGCAGAGGCGCTGACCTATCTCAGCTTGCGTTTTCCCGGTACTGAAGGCGCTGGAACTCCCACCCCCGAGGCCATCGCCGCTGGTCGCGAGCGCTTTGTCGACATGGGCTGCGTGGCCTGCCATGTCACGGGCGTGTCGGCAGTGGACATGCGCCGCGATTCATTCAGGAGCGGCATGCCGGACCCGTCGTTCGAGGGACAGGCTCGGCACGGAGATGCCCCGGCCCTCGTCGACCTGGATCCGGGGCAGCCCAGCGGTTGCCTGGCGCCCATGACCGAAGGCGGTCCCACACGCATCGTCTTCGATGAGCCCGCGGACCGTGTCGCTGTTATGGAGACCCTGGCCTCCCTGGCGGAGCTGGGAGCGCCCCTCTCCAGCTCGGAGCAGGTGGCTCGACGCATGCAGCGCCTCAACTGCTACGCCTGCCACCGTCGATCGGAGATCGGCGGGCCCCATCCGGACGGCGCAGACTACTTCGCCGGAGACGAGAACGCGGAGCTGGGTGACGAGGGCCGCTTTCCGCCGCCCCTTACCGGCGTGGGCTCCAAGCTGAACGAGTCCTGGCTGCAGAGCGTGCTGCTCGAGGACTTCAGTGGCTCCTCGCCCGGTGCCCGGGTGCGCCCGTATCTGGAGACCCGCATGCCCTGCTTCGGTTCGGGCAACGTCGGGGACCTGGTGGACCTCTTGCGGGAGGCCGATGGGGCCGAGAGCGCGGGACGTGCTCAGCCCCTGGCCTCCAGCCCCAGCCTGATCCAAGCCGGGCACAAGCTGGTGGGCACCGGGGGGCTGGGCTGCATCCAATGCCACCCCTTCGGTAGCGTACCCTCCTTGGGCGTGACCTCCGTCAATCTGTTCGGCATGACCGAGCACCTCCAGTACGACTGGTTCCGACAGCTCCTGCTCGATCCCACGTCTACTGGTATGGATACGCGCATGCCCGCCTTCTGGCTGGAGGGGGAGAGCCCGGTGGACGTTCTGGGCAAGGACCCCGAACGGCAGGTCGAGGCACTCTGGGCGTTCCTCGCGGAGGGCGTCAAGATGATGCCCCCCCGCGGGCTCAACAGTCCCGAGGTGGCCTATGAGCTCATTCCTGACGATCGCCCCCTGTGTGTCGGCGTCTTCATGAAGGACGTCAGCCCACGCACCCTGGCCGTGGGATTCCCGGAGTGGGTGCACTACGCCTACGACATGCAGGCAGCACGCCTGGCCGCCTCCTGGCGCGGACGATTCTTCAACACGCGCGGCACCTGGCAGGGCCGTGCGGGTGCGCTGGAAACCCCGCCATCGGCGGACACCCTGGAATGGCCGGAAGGTGCGGCCCTGGCGCCCCTGGAGGGCTTGGGCGATTCCTGGCCTGAGCTGGTCTGGGCGTTCGACGGCCGACGCATGAACTCCAAGGGACAACCCACCCTGCTCTCGAGTTGGAGGGGAGTCCGCTTGGAGGATCAACCTCTGCCCTGGGAAGGTGGGCTGGCTCGTGAGCTTCGCCTGAGCGCAGCGTCTCCTGTGAGGGATCTCGTTCTGCGCGTCTTCAGCTGGGACGAGGGTGGCGAGGGCTGGACCATGCCAGCTCCGGGGGAGGACGGCGTGCGGCACTTCGAGACGATGGACCCCCCTCTGTACCTGCGCGTGCAGGATGCAACGGGTGACGTGACTCCGACGGCCCTGGTGGGCCGGGGCGTGGAGTTGCGCCTACCGGTGCATTGGGAACGGGAGGCGCGCGGACCGCGCCCATGGCGCGCACACATTCGCGTGGAGGTGATCTGGTGAATGCGATCTTGCTGTCCGCCTTGACTGTCGGTGTGGGGCTGCTTGGGCAGGATCCCACCGAGGATGACTACTACCGCATCGTGCCCCTGCCGATCCCCGAGGCTTTGGTCTTGGAGGTGAGCGGCATAACCCTGTTGGAAGACGGGCGTCCCCTGGTATGCAACCGCAGGGGCGAGGTGTTCGTGGTGGAGAACGCCTACGACGATCCCGCCGAGCACGTGCTCTTCCACAAGTTCGCCGAGGGTTTGCAGGAGCCCTTGGGTCTGCTGCGCCAGGGCGATTGGATCTACCTCGCCCAGCGCGGGGAGTTGACCCGCATGCGCGACGTGGACGGGGACGATCGCGCCGACGAGTTCGAGACCATCTGCGACACCTGGCGCGTGAGTGGTAACTACCACGAGTACAACTTTGGACCCACTCTGGGACCCGAGGGCAACTTCTGGATCACCACCAACAAGCCTTTTGGAGATCAACCTTTCGGAGCCGTTCCGTGGCGCGGGTTCGCCATGCGAATCACCCCCGAGGGCGAGATGATTCCCACGGTCTGCGGCCTGCGCTCGCCTTCCGGCGTCGAAGCCAGTCCCTGGGGAGACGTGTTCTACACCGACAACCAGGGGGAGTGGTGCGGGGCGAGCAAGCTGTCCTTGCTCAAGCCGGGGTCGTTCCAGGGGCACCCCCATGGGATCGGCTCGTGTGAACAAGACCTCTGGCCCTATGAGCACCCCGGCGAGATACCCAACCGGGTGCTCATGCCCGAGGTGTCCAAGCAGGTGCCAAGCTTCCAGATGCCGTCGGTCTGGTTCCCACGGGACAAGATGGGGCGCGCTCCGGCGGGCTTTGTCTGGGACACCACCGAGGGTGCCTTCGGCCCATTTGCCGGTCAGGTGTTTGTCACCGATCAGTACGAGGCCTCGGTCATGCGTGTCAGCCTGGAGAAGGTCCAGGGTCACTGGCAGGGGGCCTGCTATCCCTTCAGGCGTCGTCTGGGCACCGGAGCCCTTCGTCTGCAGTGGGCTCCCGACGGCTCCCTCATCATGGGCGGTACGGACCGCGGCTGGCAGTCTTTGGGCACCAATGGCCGAGGGTTCGGGCTGGAACGCATCGTATGGACCGGCGAGATGCCCTTTGAGTTGCTGGAGATGAGCGCGCGGCCTCAGGGGTTCCACCTCACATTCACGGAGGCTGTGGATCCCGAGTCTGCGCTGGACCCCGAGTCTTACGGCCTGTCGAGCTTCACCTACATCCTGCACTCAACCTACGGCAGCCCCGAGGTGGAGAACGAGACCCTGAGCATCACCTCCTGCACTCTGGGCGATGACGGTCGCTCCGTGGAGTTGACGGTGGAGGGCCTGCGTGCTGGTTGGCTCCATGAGCTGCACCTCGATGGGGTGCGCAGTGCCAGCGGAGCGCCCGTGCTCCATCCTCGCGCCTACTACACCCTGGCCTTCCGCCCCGAGGATTAGGGCTGCCTTGCAGGGTGGGGGGCAGGTGACAAGTGGTTCAGAACGTTGCGCGCGGTCCGCGCGACGTTAGCCTCCAGGTCCATGCAGCACCTCCTCCTCCTGACCCTCGCCATCGCCGCGGCGTCGCCTGCGAGCGCCCAGGTCCACCACTTCCCCAACGGCCGCCCCTGGAACAGGCAGGCGCGCAGGGGACCCGATGCGGAGGTCCAGGGCTGGCTCTACAACCTCGGGGTCACCGGCATCCGTGTGAAGCTCGAGGACGAGCACCCCACGCACCTGATCGTGGGTCATGTATTCGAGGGCACTCCGGCCACGGGCAAGGTCCGCGTCGGAGACCGCATCGTCGGCGCTCGAGGCCTCCGGTTCGAGACGCCGCACCGCAACGGCTACGGGATGGACAAGTTCGGCCCCGACGGGCCGATCGCGGACTTCGCCGAGGCACTCGAGCGAGCCCTCGACTCCAAGGAGCGCGAGCTCCGGCTCCAGCTCGACCGTGACGGGAAGCGCGTGGACGTGAAGCTCAAGCTGCCCGCACACATCGGGCCCTATGAGGAGTCGTTCCCCTTCGACTGCGACCGCACCGTGGAGATCCGCGAGCGCCTCTGGGCACACCTGGCCGAGCAGCAGCGCGGCAATGGTTCCTGGGGCAACCCGATCCACGACACCTTCATCCCTCTCACACTGCTCGCCAGCGGCAGGCACGAGTACCGGGACGAGGTCGAGCGCAGCGCTCGCTATCACGCCCAGAACACCTCCACCAAGGACACCTCCGGCCTGGTCAACTGGAAGTACATGGCCGCCGCCGTGGTCCTGAGCGAGTGGTATCTCGCGACCAAGGACCGCTGGGTGCTCGGCGAGTTGCAGGAGATCTACGATTTCCTCTGCACCACGCAGTACCTCGAGTTGTCGCAGGTCAATCCCAAGGTGCGCGAGTCCCACCCGCACGCCTACCCCAAGAACGCCGAGCAGCAGTACGGCGGTTGGGGCCACAACCCCGGCTTCGAGGGCTACGGTCCGATCGCGATGATCACCGGCCAGGGAGCGCTGGCCTTGGCCCTCATGGACCGCTGTGGCATCGAGATCGACGAGGGGCGCCACCTCGCGGCGTACGAATTCCTCCAGCGCGGTACGGGTAGCAACGGCTACCTGTGGTACGGGGACTCGGTTGCAGGCGACCGCAACTGGGCCGACATGGGACGCACGGGCACCTCGGCCATCGCCCACTGGATGAGCCCCCACCGCGAGCACAGAAAGCACGCCCTGGTCCACGCCAAGCTGATGGGGGAGCAGCCTCGGAGCTTCCCCGACACCCATGCCTCCCCCCTGATGGGGATGGCCTACGGGGCGCTCGGCGCCTCCATCAACAAGGAGGCCTTCGAGGCCCTGATGGAGGCCAACCGCTGGTGGTTCCTCCTGGCTGAGTGCCCCGACGGCACCTTCGCCTACCAGCCCAACCGCGACAACAACGGCTACGGCAACGATGCCCGCCTCCTCGCTACCGGCGTCACGGCCTTTATCTACTCGATCCCCCTCGAGGGCCTCGTGATGACCGGCAAGAAAGCCCGCTGAGGAGCGCCTCTCAAGGATGGCCCCTGGGTAACGCGGCTGCGCGGTCCTCGCGCCGAGAGCCCGCCAATGCGAGGCTCACCAGACATGCTGGCTGGCCCGCTGGCCGACTAGACGCCGCCGGTGCCCAGTTGGCCTGCCTTTCCCGCACCGGAATCTTCTCGCCACCAATCTCCTGCGGCAACCTCCGCGATCCCCTCGGCAAAGGGCCGCGGTTGCCAGCCCAGTTCCACGACGGCCGCGCGGATGTCGTGCTCATGGTGCAAGGAGAAGTACCCGGCGCCGCGTCGCTCGCGGGTGACGTCCATGAATAAGCCCTTGAGGAAGATGGCGCGCTCCACCCACCTACGCGGGATGTTGCGACGCTTTACTCCGCCGCCGGTGGCCGCAATCGTGAGGTCCACGAAGTCATTGAAGGAGATGCCTGCCGGCCCCGCGATCTCGTAGATGCAGTCCACGTCCTTGGCGCGGTCGTACTTGAAGAAGCGCATGATGACGTCCACCAGGTCATCCACGTGAACCGGGTTGAGCTTGGATAGTCCCTCGTGCTTGACCCAGTAATTGCCCTTCGTCGCGCTACACTTGCGGAGCAGTGGGGCGGTATGGCGCATGTCGCCCACTCCATAGACCAGGGTCGGGCGAAACGAGGCCCACTTGAGACCTGACCCGCGAATGATCTTCTCCTGCACGCGCTTGCTGTCGCGGTAATAACTGTAGACCGGCATCCCGATCACAGCGGAGGACACCACGATGAATTGGAAGTCCTCGGCCGCCGTGTTCTGGGCCTCCTCGATCAGGATCTCGGTGCCCACTACATTGACCTTCTGCATTTCCTCTTCGGTGAAGTGGTCGTGGGCGCTGGCAAGATGCAGTAGGTAGTCGGAATCTCTCAGGAACCCGCGCAGGGATTCAGGGTCGGTCAGGTCGCCGGTGAAGATCTCCACGTCCGTTCCGTCCGGGCGCTCAACGGCCTCCTCGCGACCCGGCCGAGCCAGGGCGCGCACGCTGTGACCGGCTGCGGCGAGCGTGCGCAGCAGGTAGCTGCCGATGAAGCCGGTGGCTCCTGTGATGGCGATCTTCATGGGGGGAGGGGGACGGTCAGAAGCATAGCGCTTCATGGGGCCACAGGCCGGGAAAGGAAAGGGTGCCCGGTCTTTTGTCTCATCCGCCGGGGGGCCACAATGGAGGGCATGGGGGCGAGGATCTTACGAGTCGGCGTACTCTGCGCACTGCCCAAGGAGCTGGGCAGCCTGGGGGATCAGATCCGGGATCGCCGCCGGTGCCAGGGGCTGGAGCTCCTGCAATTGGATCTGCCCGGGGCCGAGGTCGTGGCCTGCGTCGGGGGCGTGGGCAAGGTGGCCGCGGCTCAGGCGGCCAGCCTCCTTGTGGGGGAGGGCCTCGATCATCTGCTGGTGGTGGGCACCTGCGGTGCCCTGCGGCGCGGGATGGAGATCGGAAGCCTCCTGCACTGCAAGCGCACCATTCAGGCTGACCTGGCTGTTCGGGAGGGGCGCGAGATCGCGGCACATGAGCCCCTGAAGAGTGCCTGGCGGGAGGTGGCCCCAGGGCCGGAGGGATGGCTTGTGACCGCCGACCGCCCCGTCCTGAGCCCCTGGAGGCGCCTGAGGCTCGCGCGAGCGTTTCTGGGACCCTGTGCAGCGGACATGGAGACAGCGGCGGCGGCCCGTGTCGCCCAGCGCGCAGGAGTGCCCTGGGCTGCCCTGCGGGTGGTGACCGACCTGGCTGGGCCCGGCACCGCTCGGAGCTTTGCCCAGAACTTCCCAAGACTGGCAGGGGTTCCTGCCGATAGCGTCTCCGCCCTCCTGACATCCTCCCACCCGGGCCTCCGCACCGAAGAATAGGGCGCTGGGGCTTGGGGAGTGCATCGAGGGCCTGGTCCCCACCCATGCAGAGCAGTTCTTCACCGCTGACCCATGCCCGGCGTATTCATACCTCCTGGGGGCAGGGTCTCACTCTGGGTCACGACTACGCCCTAAGGGTATTCCCAAAAGATGCTGCCGAGATAGGATTGCCCCTGGGCATTTATTTCCCTGTTAACTCTGTGCTGACATTCCTGCCACCTGACCGTGATGGTGCCCTCCGTGGGTGCACGGGGAGGTGTGCCGCATGACACGAGTCGGGACCCTGGTGCGGCGTAATTTTGAGCCGTTGATGCTCTCGGTCCAGGTGGTTGTGGACCTCCTGGTGGTCATCGCGGCCTGCCTTGCCGCCTTCGCGTTGCGTGGTGCCCTGGTTGTCCCGGAGCCAGGTGTTATGGACGCATCGCTCAAGCTCGAGACGTACAGGGAGGTCTTCTCCATTACGGCAGCTGTGTGCCTGCTCTGCTTCCATTGGTTCGGGATGTACTCACCCATCAAGAGTCTCCTGAACGTGGAGGAGTTCAAGTCCGTGACCAAGAGCACGGCTACAGCATTTCTTGTGGTCTCGACCTTGCTCGTCTTCCTGTCACAGACCACAGCGGGCGAGGGTCTTGTGGGCGATGGCATCATTGATCGGCTTGCCGCCTGGCTTATTCAGCTGCATCACCATGTAGACCTGAACGTAGAGCAGGATCAACTGAACAGACCTATGCTCGCGATGGCTTTCGGTCTGATCCTCGTGTTCATGATGATCGGACGTTTCATCTCTTTCAAGGTGATCCAGGGCCTGCATCGCAAGGGCGTCGGCAATCGTAATGTGGCTGTCATCGGTGACGGTCCCACCGGACAGAGTCTGCAGCGCAAGTTCCTGCTGGTGCCCACCCTGGGTCTGAACTTCGTGGGCTTCATCGGTTCGGACAAGAGCCGCGTGGGGACCATGGTCGAGCGTAGCCGGATTCTCGGGACCACCGACGACCTGGACCGCATTCTTGGTCTGCATAAGATTTCCGAAGTGTTCGTGGCCCTGCCCGAGGCCCCCGAGCAGGAGGTCATGCAGTTGGTCGCGGAGCTGGACCGCTTGGGCGTCAACTACCACGTGGTGCCCCGCTTCTATCACCTGATGAGCTACAACGTCCGCATCGAGAACCTGGATTCGATCCCGCTGATCTCCAGGCCCGAGCGGCGGGTCAGTGTGCTGGGGGCCATTACAAAGCGCTCACTGGACGTCTGCGTCGCCACCTCGGTGCTGGTCTTCGCGGCGGCCTTCTTCCTCATCTCCGCCATCATGATCAAGCGTGAGAGCAAGGGGCCGGTGTTCTTCCGTCAGACGCGCGTCGGGCGTGACGGCAAGGCCTTCCAGCTCTTCAAGTTCCGGACCATGCATCATGCAAATTGCGGGGATGAGTTGGCTCCTCAGGATGAGTATGACCCGCGCGTGACTCGCGTCGGGCGCTTCCTCCGGCGCTACAGCCTCGACGAGCTTCCCAACTTCCTGAACGTCCTGCGCGGTGAGATGAGCGTGGTGGGGCCGCGCCCGGAGATGCCCTTCATCGTCGAAACCTATGACACCATGGATCAGGAGCGCTTGCGGGCCAAGCCCGGCGTGACCGGTCTGTGGCAGATCTCCTACGCCCGGACCCAGTCCATTCACGAGAATCTGGACTACGATCTGTACTACATCGAGAATCAATCCTTGCTGCTGGACCTGGTCATTATCGCCTTGACCGGTTTCGCAGTTGCGAAGGGCACCGGCGCCTACTAAAACTCGCATCGTGCGAGTCTTGCACGTGATGGAGGCCACCATCGGGGGAACCCGAAGGCATTTGGTGGATGTGGTCCGGGGCCTCAAGGGGCACGGCCTGGATCTGCATGTGGCCGCATCGACTCTGCGAGACCCGGGTTTCCCCGGAGATCTCGACGCACTCGAGAATGAAGGGGTGGGGGTGCATCGCATTCAGATGGTGCGAGCGATCTCGCCAGCGCGAGACTACGGAGACTACCGCCGCCTGTGCGCGCTCGTGCGCGAGCTGCAGCCGGACATCGTGCACACGCACTCTTCCAAAGCCGGGGTGCTGGGCCGCCGTGCCTCCCTGGCCACCGGAGTCGGGAAGCGCGTCCACACACCGCACACCTTTGCCTTTCTGTTTGAGGCCCAGTTCTCCGCCTGGAAGCGGCGCATGTTCCGCGCACTCGAGGCACGCTTGGCCCAGGAGACCGATCGCATGATTGCCGTCAGCCCCAGTGAGGCGGCCACGATGGTTGAGAGCGGGGTGGTGCCGAGCGACCGCATTCGCGTGGTGCCCAATGGTATCGATCCGGCGCGCGTGCAAGGGGCAGCCCCGCTGGACCTCGCCGAGTTTGACCTGGACCCGGCCCGGCCGACGGCCGCCGTGATCGGCTTGCTGTACGAGGGCAAGGGCCAGGACCTGGCGCTGGACGCCTTGCGACAGCCGGGGTGTGAGTCGTTGCAGTTGTTGATCGTGGGGCCGGGATCGCAGGACGCATTGGCCGCGTCGGTGCGCGAGCTCGGGCTCACCGAGCGCGTGCGCATCACCGGCCCGCGAGACGACGTACCCGCCATCCTGGCCGCCTTGGATCTTCTGCTCCTTCCATCCCGGTGGGAGGGCATGCCCTACATCGTGATGGAAGCCATGGCCGCAGGGTTGCCGGTGGTGGCGACTCCCGTCGATGGAGCTCGGGACCTGATCGTGGACGGAGAGACCGGGGCCCTTGCCGCTGGCATCGATGCCGAGGCTCTGGGGCGTGCTCTCGCCCGGGTGCTGGCGCTGGAGCCGGCGGCCCGCGCCGGCCTGGGTCAGGCCGGCTGTGAGAGGGCGTCCCGGGCGTTCGGCTTGGAGACCATGATCACGGGGCTGCTCGACGTCTACGGGGAAGTCCTGTGAAGATCCTGCATGTGATCAGCACCCTGGACGTGGGTGGGGCCGAGATGCACGTGTTGTCCCAGGTGCGCGGCCAGGTGGCGCGCGGGCACGAGGTGCGCGTGGCCTATCTCCTGGGCGAGGGGGCTCTGGTGGCCGACTACGAGGCGGCGGGGGCCCACTGCATCGGCTGTGTGGGCAAGGGGCCCTTGGCTCTGTGGAGGTTGCGCCCACACTTGCGCTGGGGTGAGCTGGTGCACAGCCACCTCCTGAGGGCGGACTTCGTGACCGCGGCAGCCGTGTGCCTCTTCGGCTCCCGCAGGTGCCTGGTCTCCGGCAAGCACAACGATGAGCGCGCGCTCTTGCGTCCCCTGGTTTCGCGCCTGCATGGCCTGGTGGGCCGCATCCCCGCGCGCACCATCGTCCTCTCTGACCACGTGGGCCGCTTTGTGGCCGAGCACGGTCGCGTGCCCATCGAGGCCCAGGAGCGCGTCTACTACGGCATCGATCCCAGCCCCTTCAGTGAGGCTGCCGCGGACTCCGCAAGTCGCGCCCGATTGCGTGCGGAGTTCGGGTTCGGCGCCGATGACCTGGTGCTCCTGTGTGTGGCGCGCTTCGCTCCGCAGAAAGCCCACGAGGTCTTGATCGCCGCCCTGGCCCAGGCGCGGCAGGAGGCTCCCGTGCGCCTTCTTCTCGTGGGCGGCGACCCCTTCGGAGACGGTGTCGAGCGGGCACGGGCCGTGGCCCGGGATCTGGGTGTCGAACAGGACGGCAGCTGCGTGTTCGCAGGCATCCGCCGCGATGTGCCCGCCTTGATGGGAGCCTCTGATGGCTTCGCCATGGCCTCCCGCTGGGAGGGGCTGGGCCTGGTCTTCTTGGAGGCCATGGCCGCGGGCCTGCCCGTGCTCTCCACCAGGGTGTCGGCGATCCCCGAAGTCGTCGAGGATGGCGTCACCGGGCAGCTCGTGCCGCCCGACGATGTCGCCGCGCTCGCCGGGGCGATGGTGGCCTGGGCGGGCGACCCCGACCGGCGCCGGGCCTTGGGCGAGGCCGGGGCGCGGCGGGTGCAAGCGCACTTTGGCCTGGACCGCATGGTGGACGAGACCCTGGCCATCTACGCGGGACTGCTCGCCCGGGCCTGAGGCCTACGTTGTTGGGGCTATTCCCACGTGCCGCGGGTAGGATCGATCCCATGGGTTTCCTCGGGATTGCATGCTGGGCCGTGGCGTTGATGGGCAACGTTGGCGCTACCGTGCCACCCTCGGACGACGCGCCTTCGGGCAGCGTGGACTTTCAGGCCGACGTCCGCCCCCTCCTGGCCACACGCTGCTTCATCTGCCACGGGTTTGATGAGGACGCGCGTGAGGGCGGGCTCCGTCTGGACTCGCGCGTGGGCTCGCGTTCGCTCCTGCCCAGCGGAAGGGTGGCCGTCAGCCCGGGGGATCCGGAGGGTAGCGAGATGCTGCAGCGGGTGCAGGCCCTCGACCCCTCCATGCGCATGCCCCCCGAAGGCTCGGGGGATCCACTGGATCCGGCCGAGGTGGACCTCCTGCGCCGCTGGATCGCGGGCGGCGCCCAGTACAGTGGCCATTGGGCCTTTGAACGCGTGGAGCGCCCGACGGTGCCCGCATCCAACGCGGGTGACTGGGGCCACAACGAGATCGACGCCTTTCTCCTGCCCGCCATGGGCGCCGCGGGCTTGGCGCCTTCTCCACCCGGTGACCCCTTCGTGCTCGTGCGGCGTGTGTTCCTGGACCTGACCGGTCTGCCGCCCACTCCCGAGGAGGTACAGGCCTTCGCTGATGCCCCGAGCCTGAGGGCCTATGAGCAGCTGGTGGATCGCCTGCTGGATTCCAGCGCCTATGGTGAGCGTTGGGCGCGGGTCTGGCTCGATCAGGCGCGCTATGCGGACTCCATGGGGTACACCTCCGACCCCCTGCGCACCATCTGGCGTTTCCGCGACTGGGTCATTGATGCCTACAACCAGAACATGCCCTTCGACCGGTTCACGCGTGAGCAGATGGCGGGCGATCTCCTGGCGAACGCCACCCTCGACCAGCGCCTGGCCACGGCCTTCCATCGCAACACGATGAACAACACCGAAGGGGGCACGGACGACGAGGAGTTTCGGATCGCGGCAGTCAAGGACCGGATGACCACCAGCATGCAGGTGTGGATGGGGCTCACTGCCAGCTGCGCGGAGTGTCACTCTCACAAGTTCGATCCGCTGAGCTACACCGAGTACTACAGGCTCGCGGCGATCTTCAACCAGACCACGGATCGGGACTCGAATAACGATGCACCTGTGTTGGGGACGCCGAGCGGGCAGATGGCCGCGGACATGGAGCGGCTGCGCGGGCAGCTTGAAGCGCTCGACAGACGTCTGGCTGAGCAGGACCCCGATCGTCGCGCTGCGCGCAGCGCGTGGCAGGCCGCGGCCCTCGAGGCCCATGATTCCTGGGTGCTTCCACCCCTGATCTCCGCCAGCTCCCGCGAGGGCGCCACGCTGGAGTGGGACGAGGAGGGCATCCTGCGCGCCAGCGGCGCGAACCCTCCGACGGATCTGTACCAGGTGGAGCTGGAGCTGCAGCCGG
>MPMD02172934.1_pt1 | contig 28825 bp, 16 predicted proteins | sample 1617291 | NCBI WGS metagenome assembly MPMD02 (sample SAMN05944810, study PRJNA350692) | marine metagenome | biome: marine; feature: ODZ; material: water; isolation source: 120 m water sample filtered on 30 um supor filter | place: Pacific Ocean | collected 2012-04-09 | depth 120m m | reverse complement strand
TGCAAGTTCATCACCGGGATGGAATGAAAAACCTTCACGCAACCACGTTAAAAAATCCTCATCACTCTTGAACTCAGCGGCAGCATGACATTGCCCACACACCTCCGAACCGCGTGCCGGCGATAGTTTTTCCGGTTGGACAATTGCCAGGTCGTCCAATTCAAGTTCGGCATTCTCAATGTGCTGTTCCCCAGGTCCGTGGCACGCTTCACACGAAACGCCAAGGTCGGATACATGTGTATCCAAAATACCATTGTCATCTGCGCGTGGATGGTGACTCGTCGTATGACAGCGGGCACAGAGTTGGTTCCAAGTGCCGGTACTGTCGGGATGACTGTGATTTCCCGGTGGTTGAAGAAAATTTGCTCCATCTGGAATCCACTGTTCCAGATCGATGCGGTAGGTAAAGGGAAATCGCTTTAATGCACGTCCCTTCCCCGAAGGATACCAATAACCTTGGGCAAGGTGCGAACCTGTTAAGAGAACAATAGGTCGCCGGACAACTTGAGTCTCCCCGGCTGTATTTTCCACTTCTGTTTCGAACCACAATGTATCGCCATCCTGCCTTAAAGTAACCTTTTCTATTTCAGGATCCGCGAACTCAATCTCAACGTCGTCAAAGGACGCCGCACTGGTCTGCCTGTTTGCAACCTGAGTCATCGAGCGGTGGTAGGAGTCGTACCAAGTGTCGTAATTGTGTTCATGGCATTCTCGACACGACTCAGCGTCCGCATAATCATCTTCAGCGACAGCAATGGGAAGATCCTCTGCACGGACCTGCTGCACGACGATGGCCGGTTCCTTGTGACCCGAATCCTTGTGACCCGAATCCTTGTGACCCGAATCCTTGTGACCCGGTTCCTTGTGACCCGGTTCCTTGTGACCCAGAGAGGCGAACGGCTGTTGAGAGATTACAAAAGCGATGATCAACGCGATAGCGGCGAGCAGACACAATCCAACGAGAACACGTCGAGTACGATCAACGGGTTTGTCGCCATCGTTCATGAAATAACCGAAGCCCCCGCAAGCAAAAGACCATGGCAGCCAATCTAACGCCATCCTACCATAACTGCCCGCTCAATGCACTCAATCGATGCATACCTCTCGCCTAGCGGTACTAGTTATCCCGATTGGTTTACTCAATATCATTGGGAGTGTATACTCGCTTTAATCCTATTTAGCGAACGCGCTTCGTCATTTTTTATGTTTTTCGGAGTCTCCACGCGGCATGGAACGACACTCAATGAGACCGTTTTCTTGGTGGGCAGCTTTCTTTCTTCTTTGCTCTTGCATCTGGCTTTCCGCATGTCGCGATGAGGCGCCCATTTCCAAAACACCCCAAACGCAGATTACCGGTACACCGGTAAAGTTGCCCTATCCATCACGAGAAATCCTGGATCCGCCCTGGATGGAGGATCGCAAGGAAGCACAACTGGCGACCATGCCAAAATTCAAGGTCTTTCACGATTTTCAGTTTACCGATCAGTTGCCGGAGAGTGGTATTACGTTTGTCCACAGGATTGTTGACGATACCGGCAAAGAAAAGAAAGCGGTCCACTACGACCACGGCAACGGGATGGCAATTGCCGATGTCGATCAGGATGGTTTGCTGGATATTTATTTTACAACCCAGTTGGGCGAGAACCAACTTTGGCGGAACCTTGGAAATGGTCAATTTGAAAACTGGACCGAAAAAGCTGGTGTTGCCACGGGAGACCGGGTCGGTGTGTCGGCGTCGTTTGCCGATACCGATAACGATGGCGATCCCGATCTCTACGTCACTAGTGTCCGTGGTGGCAACCTCTTCTTTGAAAACGACGGGACTGGAAGCTTTCGTGACGTCACCGAGCAGTCCGGACTCAGCCACACAGGACATTCGTCTGGAGCGACCTTCTTTGACTTCAATCGAGATGGTTTACTCGATCTTTTCTTGACGAACGTGGGAGATTACACAACTGACGAGATTGGCCCAGGCGGCTACTTCATTGGCGACAAAGCCTCCTTTGGCAACCACCTGTTTCCCAGCAAATCTGAACAGAGCATCCTCTTTGAAAATCGAGGCAACAACCGCTTTGTCGATGTCTCAAAAGACGTCGGGCTGACCGACAATGGCTGGACCGGAGATGCCCATGCATTGGACCTGAACGAGGATGGCTGGCCCGACTTGTATGTTCCAAATATGCAGGGGCACGACGAATACTACGAAAACCAAAACGGTAAACGCTTTGTCCGCAGGAGTCGCGAGATTTTCCCGGCAACTCCCTGGGGTGCGATGGGTATCGGCGTGTTTGATTACAACCACGACGGGAAAATGGATATCATGATCACCGACATGCACGTAGACATGTGGGATACGGCATCGTTTGAAAAAATGGTGCCGGATTACGAGAAAAAAAAATTGCGAGATCCCTACAAATATCAATCTGCCGGATATCTCGATAGCGACGGGGAACACATCTGGGGCAATGCGCTCTTTCGAAACAATGGGGAGGGTACGTTTACTGAGGTTTCCGATGCCATGAATGCTGAAAATTACTGGCCTTGGGGATTGAGCATTGGAGACTTGAATGCGGATGGTTACGAAGATGTCTTCATTACCTCAAGCATGAATTATCCATTCCGATATGCCGTGAACTCGGTGCTGTTGAACAATCTTGGCGAAAACTTTCTGGACAGTGAATTCATTGTTGGTGTGGAGCCACGGCGAGATGGGCGCAGTGCGATCCCCTGGTTCGAACTTGACTGTGACGGCGAAGACCGATCACACCCACATTGCAAAACCCGAAAAGGAAAGTATGAGGTCTGGGGTGCCCTGGGGTCCCGGTCGTCGGCAATCTTCGATCTTGAAGGGGACGGTGACTTGGATATCGTCACCAACGACTTCAATTCCGAACCGATGGTCTTAGTAAGCAACCTGTCCGACCAGAAGCCGCTAAATTATCTGAAAATCAAGCTCGTCGGCAACAAATCAAACCGTGACGGATTGGGGGCCAAGGTTACGGTAACCACCGACTCGCAGACACTTACCAAGTACTACGACGGTAAATCGGGCTTTCTTTCTCAAAGCCAATATCCACTCTACTTCGGTTTGGGAGATGCAAAGAACGTCAAGCGTATTGAAATACAATGGCCGTCGGGAAAGACACAAACCGTTGCAGGCCCTCTCAAGTCCAATCAGCAACTACAAATTAAAGAGGAGTGATTCACAAATCATTTCTAGACTTCGGAAAACATCCCTTTCTTTGTCGGAAATTCCAATCGCGATAGAGAGCGATTAGCACAATTAGGTTGTGAGGATATGATGATGCGGCTTTTCATCGTTGCCACCGTCATGGTCGTTCTCGCGTGTGGCTGTGACCGGAGCGCCACGCCTCGCGGGCAGCAACCAGGCGAGAAGCAACAAGGCGAGAAGCAACAAGGCGAGAAGCAACCAGGCAAGAAGCAACAAGGCGAGAAGCAAGAACAGCAGCAAGAGGTCGGCCGCGAAAAGCAACCAGCGACCAACTCGGTCACAGCAAACACAAAAGCCGAGATAAAACCGGTGAGGCGTACGCGCGCTACTGTGCGTGCGGAGGGATTGCCTCCGCGGGAGGTGCCTTGGCCCGGTAGCCCTGATATCTATCATTCTGAAGGGTATACAGGTTCCTTCTCGTGCAAAGAGTGTCACGACGAAGAATTTCGCAGTTGGGAAGAATCGTACCATAGCACGATGACCCAAATTGCAAGCCGCGCTACGGTGATTCCTCGGATTGAAGAGGTCGATTTAAATTATGAGGGGCTGCATGGATCTCTCGAGTGGCGCGATGATGAATTGTGGGCAACGGTTACCGCGAATGGAACCACCGTAGAGAACCGCGTGGTCCTTACGGTTGGATCTCACAATGTGCAGACATTTTGGTACGAGACGGGAGATTCACGGGTCATCCAGATGTTTCCGTTCTCCTTTCGGATTGGCGAACAGTGCTGGATCCCTGTGGCAACGGCATTTTTGTTACCGCCAGATTTCGAAAAACATATGTCGTTCTCCGCTGGCAACTGGAATCATTCATGCAGTCAATGTCACGCAACGAATGTTAAGCCGCGCGTTACGAATGCTCAGCAGATGCAGACTCAGGCTGCCGACTTCGGGATCTCTTGCGAGTCCTGTCATGGACCGGGGGAACAACATATTGCAGTGGCGCAAGAAGATGGCAGCGATATTGAGCACATCGTTAATCCGGTCAACCTGGGAGCAAAAAGGTCTACGGAGGTGTGTGGCCAATGCCACGCGGTTCTTTCCTTAGATGACGAAGATGCGAAGAAAGACTGGCTACAGCATGGCTGGCGCTATCGTCCCGGTGAAAAGCTTTCGGAAAGTAAAACTATTCTCCAACCCACTGGCGATTTTCAAGACTCGATCGACACGACAACCTTTTGGGGTGACGGAGTCGTCAGGCTTGCCGGGCGTGAATATAACGGTTTGCTGAAAAGCCCCTGTTACAACCACGATGGCAGCGCTGGCGAGATCGTGAGTTGTGCAAGTTGTCATGAATCGCACCGGGATTCAGACGATCCGGAAGAATTAGCATCGTGGGCCCACCATACACTCAAATCCGGCATGCGATCGAATCTTGCTTGTACGCAGTGTCATGATGAATACAAAGACGACCAAAAGTTGATTGCACACACACATCATGCCGTTGACTCGGGAGGGAGTGAATGCATGAACTGCCATATGCCCTACACCAGCTATGGATTATTGAAAGCCGCACGTAGCCACACGATAGAAAGTCCCAGTGTTGCAACAACTCTCGAATATGGTCGCCCGAATGGATGCAATCAGTGCCACCTCGAAGAGACACTCGGCTGGACTGCTGACCATTTAAGCAAATGGTATGGCATCGAGTCTCCCGAATTACCAGAAGAGGATCGTGTGATCTCCTATACGATACTCTCTGCTCTTAAAGGAAATGCGATCCAACGTGCTCTTGCTGCCTGGTCGATTGGCTGGTCGGAGGCACACAAGGCTTCGACAACGGACTGGGTTGTACCTTTTATAGGATTTCTTTTGCACGACGACTACCACGCAGTCCGTTTTATCGCAGCTCGCTCTCTCCGCAGCATTCCTGGCTACGACAACTCTCTGTACGACTCGCTGGCCCCGAAAGCCGAACGGGATCAAGCAGCCAAAATCATTTACCGGCAATGGGTATCGCAACCGGAGAACAACCAGACCACAGGTCCGGAATTACTTATCTCGCGTCCGGGGCAAGTCATGGAAAAACAGATTGTCGATTTTTTGAAGCAGCGAGATACGAGCGTAATATTTATTGCAGAATAGACCCCCTACAAACATCTTTCGAAATTGCGGCTAGTGGTTTCTGCGTGCGTCTGGCCGGTCGGTTTATATTTATTTTGAAGCGGCGGACTACCATTGCCTTATCGTGCTGGGCCGCATTCTCAGTCTTGATCGCATGCCCAGTCTCAGTGTAAACCCTCCAATTCCGACCGGTACTCTCCCGCTGCGATCAGCAGACGCCTACCTGGATGAAGGCGACGGAACTATAATCAACAATATTGTAATCGTTATTTCTTTTTGAGCGGAACGGTGCTGTGCAACGGCGACGCTATTTGTGGATTGTGCTGACTCTGGCCACGTTGTTTTTAGCGGCGGTCATTATTGCTCACTTTGCGCGCTCAAAGCCGCAGCAATCTATCTCCCACGACAACACTTTGCAAACATCTGCCGATCTCCAGACAGGGCAGAACAAGCAGCCTTTACAAGGCGTCGACACAAGCGCTGAAACCCCAGCAGCTACACTTCTGCTAGACAATATTCAAGAAAAGTGGCGACGAATCGATGACGCATCGCAAGACGGCTGGGATACCGAAGCCTTCACACTCCGAGCCGAACGCCAACTCAAACGGATTGGCAAGTTTTTGACAAAGGGGCAAAAATCGGTGCCCGAAGATCTCGATGCCCTGGCAACCGACGACTTTTTCTGTGGATTGCTATTGCCCAAGGACCTCGAGTTGGTTTTCCAAGGCCCCAGCATCGCGGTACAACGCCAACGAGGTGCTGAAGAATCAGGCGCCGAATCACGCACCTACTCCGGATCCGCCGGATTGCATGAGGCGATTGCAGAGCTTGCGCGTTCCTTTCAACATGCGCGCGAAATCCGGACAAAGTTTAAGACCATTATGGTGCGGGCCACTGAATCGAGAGTAAACACCCGACATTATCTTGAAATTTCAGGACGCCTGGAGAATGGAACACTGGAACAACATGCAACCTGGGATGCGCAATGGACCAACACGCCCGATGCAGCCCCATTGCTCACATCGCTGGGCGTCGTTGATTTTGAGCAGGTCCACGTGCAGGCGCCTAATGGTACTCTATTTGCTGATTGCACCGAGTCGCTACTCGAGCAGAACCCATCTTACCGCCAGCAATTTCTACAGGGCTACGAACATTGGCTCTTGCGGATGCCTCATGTGCGATATTTTGTCAGCCTGAGTAATCCCGGCTTGGCTGTGGGTGATGTCAATGGGGATGGGCTGGACGATTTGTATGTTTGCCAGGAACAGGGATTGCCCAATCGACTCTTTCTCCAACGGCAAGATGGGACAGCCGAAGACGTTTCCAGCGAGTGGGGAGTCGACTGGCTCCAAGACTCACGCAGTGCCCTGCTTCTCGACTTGGACAACGATGGCGATCAAGATCTTGTCGTTGCCTACATCGGGGGTCTGTTGATTGCAGAGAATGTGGCCGGCAAGCGATTTGAGGTCCGGACGATGCTACCAACAAGTGAAGATTTGATGTCCGTTTCGGCAGCCGATTTTGATAATGATGGCGATGTGGATCTCTATACTACTGCCTACTTCCCAGATCATTTCATCGAACATTCGCACGCGGGAGGGTTGCCAACCGGCGTCGAGAACTTCGTTTATCACGATTCCAATCTCGGAGGCACCAATATCTTGCTACGTAATGATGTGGCAGACGATCGTTGGGACTTTTTGGATGTGACCGAACAAGTGGGACTCGACATGAACAATGCCAGATTCAGTTTTATGGGATCTTGGGATGACTACGACAACGATGGCGATCAGGACCTATACGTCGCCAACGACTACGGTCGCGATAATTTGTACCGAAATGATGGTGGTCATTTTGTCGATGTGGCCGAGCAGGCAGGAGCCGAAGATGCCGCCAGTGGGATGTCTGTCAGTTGGGGGGATTACGATCGAGATGGATGGATGGATGCGTACATCAGTAACATGTGGTCCTCTGCTGGCAAGCGGGTCAGCAGCCAGCCTCAATTCAAAAAAAATGCCTCTCCCGATGTGAAGCGGCGACTCCAGCGATTTGCCCGAGGCAACACTCTATTGCACAACGACCAAAATGGGGGCTTCCGCGATCAGAGTGCAAACGCGGGTGTCGAGATGGGGCGATGGGCCTGGGGATCTCTATTCGCAGATATCAACAATGATGGCTGGAGTGATCTTCTCATCGGCAATGGCTACATCACAGGTGACAACTCGGGCGGAGATTTGTGAAGCTTCTTTTGGCGACAGGTCGTGTCGCTCAGTTTGGATGATGAGAATGCGCAACCCGAGCAGCGACAACAAGAACGTTTTGCTGCATTCGCAACCATGCTTCGTGAGGGGCGCTCCTTCAGTGGTCACGAACGGAATTGTTGTTATCTCAATCCGGGAGATTCACCGGTTGCCGGAAATCGTTTTGCCAACATTTCGGCTGCGAGCGGAATTGACTTTCCCGATGACGCACGAGCGCTGGCTCTTGTTGACTGGGATCAGGACGGTGATCTGGATCTGTGGATATCGAACCGCAATGCACCGCGGCTACGTTTCCTTCGCAATGAAATACCCCAAAAGGATTCCTTTGTGCTGCTGCAATTGATCGGCAACGGAACAGCGACCAATCGCGATGCGATCGGTGCTCGCGTGGAGTTGGTACTGGAAACTCCAAAAGATGAAACGGGAGCCTCCACAGCCACAAACCATTTCAAATCGATTCAAACGCTGCGGGCAGGCGAAGGTTTTCTGGCTCAGAACAGCAAATGGCTCCACTTTGGCCTCGGGGCTGACAATCGCATCAAAAAGGCAATCGTGGACTGGCCGGGGGGGAAGAGAGAAGAATTTTCTGGTCTGGCAATCAATTCCAGAAATGTGCTCGCGCAGGGGACTGGGCAGTCACAAAAGCCAGATTCTTCGCCCCGCAATATTGCGCTCACTGCCGGTGAGCAACCCACCGTCATCGACTCGCAAACCGCCACACTCCGGCTGATCAACCCAGTTGCGATGCCGGTCATGCAATATCAGTCCTGGGAGGGCGACGACCGCAATATTGAAACCACTCCGGGGCGACCGCTGCTGCTCAGCCTTTGGGCAAGCTGGTGCCAGCCTTGCCTGCACGAGCTGGCCGAGATGACCAAACAGAGCGACAAACTGCGAGCCGCTGGCCTGCAGGTCGTCGCGCTCTCAGTGGATGGCGTGGGCGAGGACAAATCCGACCCGGCCCTGTCGAAGCGCGTGCTCGATTCGATGGAGTTCCCCTTTGAGTCTGGCCGGGCCACAAAAAGATTGCTCCACGGCCTGCAACAAATGCACGATCGCCAGGCGGCGGTTCGGCGCCCATTGCCCTTACCAACAAGTTTTCTGATCGATACGACGGGCCAATTGATTTCCATCTATAAAGGTCCCATTGACGTTGAGGAGATTTTGGATGATCTCAAACATGCCGATGAGAGCACTATTGAACGTGTTTCTCATGCCGCCGCAATTCCGGGACGTGTCTTACAGCACCCAACGGCCCGCGAGATACTCGCTATCTCGGAGGCTGAGCACCGGTTTAAGACTGCGGACCTTTTTCAAAAAAACCATCTTTGGAAACCGGCACTCGCTCAATACGACGATATTTTGAATCTTTGGCCTGATTGGAATCCGGACGACTCTCAGATCGCTCGAGGAGGAAATGGGCGAAATCGCCAAATGGAAAAACGGCGGCAGATCTACACGATGGCATACAGCAGTCGCGGACATGTCCATGAACAAGTCGGCAAATTGGAGGCAGCGGTTGCCGACTACAATAAAGCGATCGAGTTGATGCCAACGGACACTGTTCTTTATGACAATCGGAGCCTCCTCTACAGCAAATTGAGACAATATGATTTGGCCCTCAAGGATTGCAATCGTTCGATAGAACTAAAACCAGATCACGCGGCCTCGTATTTCAGACGTGCCACCATTTATCAGAACATGCAACAGTTCCAACTTGCGGTGGACGACACCACCAAGGGGATTGAACTCGGCCTAGAATCTTCTATTGCCCACAAGCGTCGTGGCGACCTTTATAAACAACTTGGGAAAAACAGCCTGGCAATCGCTGACTATTCACGAGCCATTAAGCTGAATCCAAACGACCGATTTGCACACAAGCAGCGCGCCAACATTCTAGCCGCGTTACAAAAGTACAGCGCGGCTTTGGCCGATTATTCCGAGGCAATCGATCTCAATCCCAAAGATGCAGAGGCCTACAATAATCGGGGACAGATCTATGTGGCTTTGGGGCAATTCGCCCTGGCGCAGAATGACTTTGCCACGTCGATACGGTTGCAGCCCGAGAATCCTGCTGCCTATAATAATCTGGCCTGGTTGCTGGCAACTTGCAGCAACCCCGAATATCGCGATGGGGAAAAGGCCCTTTCATATGCAAAACAAGCATGTGAGTTGTTAGAATGGAAAAGCGCGGAGGCACTCGACACACTCGCTGCTGCTGCTGCCGAAGCAGGACAGTTCGCCAACGCGATCAAGTGGCAGAATAAAGCTCTTGAGCTAGCAACTCCAAAAGCAAAAGCGGAACTTCGCACACGCCTTGAACTTTACCAAGCAGGAAGACCCTGCCGGACCGAAAAAGACAATCTCAATGAGCGATCTCCCGCAAACCGTTCGGGCACCGAATGACCTCGGGCAATCGTGAGACATGCAATAGTGAGACGGCGCATCCGACGCCCACAAGAGTGCAACATTTTAGAGAAAACTTCTGTCGGACGTGATTGACATGTGGACCTGACAACGCCATTGCTCTGAAATCTTATAAACCTGAGTTTTGTAATTTTGTGATATGATGGGAATTGTCGGACTCCTATTCATTAGTGGACTTGAGAGGACCGGCATCGCGACTCTGTGACACTGTCGAAGTCCCGATTTTGTACAACGATTGATACTATTTCCAAAAACGTTCGGCAACATGTCGGCGCCCTTTTATGTCCAGCCCAAGACCGAGTGAGGATATCCAACAAACCGCAAGTTGCCGCGTGCGCAGGCGATTTGCAGGAAGCCTGCTTCTTTTTATTCTCATAGCTCTCTTCATTATCTGGGGCGTTTGGTGGAATTCCAGCAAACGCGACGGCAATGGAAAACATATATCTTCAGCTTCAAGTACGTCTCCTAATACCAATGTGCCTTCCAAAGGCCATTCCGATAAGAAGGACTCTGACACAGCCAGTGGCGATGAGCGGTCTGCGATAAAGACGGGTGTTCCTTTTAGTGAGAAACTTCGAAACATCGATGATCCGTCACAGGATGGCTGGGACACAGAATTATTCAACAAGACCGCAGGGGCACAACTCAAACGCCTTGGCAACATCTTAAAGAAACCTGATGCAATCGCTGCGAAACATATTGCGGCCATTGCCTCGGACAATTTTACCTGTTCTAGCTTAACTCCCGGATCGCTAAAGAAGATCTTTGCCGATGATGTCATCGAGGCAAGTCGATGGGCCAAGCCGCACGCCAATGACCGGAAGCTTGAGCAGACATTTCATGGGCCCGAGGGCCTTAGTCGTGCACTGGGCGAACTGATGCAACCGTTTGCAAATGCGAACTACATTCGCACAAAATTTAAGATTTTCAGAGTGGAGCCGGATGCAAATGAAGTCACGACCCAGCAATATGCGGAGATAGCAGGACAACTCGACGACGGATGGTTGGAACAGCATACGACGTGGCTAGCGCGCTGGGACAATCGCAACAAAAATGCGCCCCAACTTTTATCCCTGAAACTTGAAGATGTGGAACAAATCCGGACACGGCTCCCATCTGGAACTCTTTTCTCCGACTGCACAAAGTCCGCCTTAGAACACAACCCGTGTTATACCGAACAATTTCTGCGAGGTTACATGTATTGGCTATCGGCAAGCCAACAGATGCGATACTTAGTCACCGACAACCTGGGGACACCTGGCTTAGCTTTGGGCGACATCAACGGTGATGGTTTGGATGATCTCTATGTTTGTCAGGAGCAGGGCTTGCCAAACCGTTTGTTCTTGCAGCAGCAAAACGGCACCGCAAACGAAATCTCAGCAGCCTGGGGAGTCGATTGGCTGGAAGACTCGCGCAGTGCGCTGCTCATCGACCTGGACAACGATGGTGACCAAGATCTTCTGGTCGCTTTTCATGGTGGAATCATTGTGGCGTCCAATGAAAACAATCAACGATTCGAACTGCGAACAATCATTCCTTCCGACGAACATCTGATGTCCATGGCCGCTGCAGATTATGACAACGATGGCGATCTGGACATCTATGCAACTGCGTTTTTGAGCCAGTGGCGAGGGAAAACGGCGGCACCCGTACCGCAGCAACCGCGAGTGTATCATGACGGAAACAACGGCGGACAAAATCTATTACTGAAAAACAACGGCTCTTGGCAATTCGAAGACGTTACCCAACAAGCAGGACTCGACGCCAACAACAAGCGATTCAGCTTCGCTGCTTCCTGGGAAGACTATGATAACGATGGGGATCAGGATCTTTATGTGGCAAATGATTTCGGCCGTGACAATCTCTATCGCAACGACGACGGACACTTTACAGACGTTAGCCAGGAAGCAGGTGCCGAGGATGCCGCTAGCGGCATGGGAATCACCTGGGGTGATTTTGACCGTGACGGATGGTTCGATATTCACGTGAGCAATATGTGGTCCTCTGCTGGGGCCGCATCTCATTTCAACCGCAATTTATGGAAAGTGCCGAGGGCAACGTAAAGCAACGTCTTCAGCGGATGGCTCGTGGTAATACGCTGCTAAAAAACCAGGCCAATGGTGTTTTTGAAAAGGCAAGCGCGGATTCCGGCATTGAGTTCGGGCGCTGGGCCTGGGCGTCAATGTTTGCCGATATCAACAATGACGGTTGGGATGATCTCCTGGTGGCTAATGGATTTCTTACCGGTGACCAAACTGGAGACTTGTGAAGTCTTTTCTGGCGACAGGTCGTGTCGCAATCACCACACAGTGCAGAAGATGAATTCAATTCAGAATATCGGCGTGCCTGGTCAAAGATATTTCAGCTGATCCGGTCCGGTGCGTCTTGGAGTGGTCATGAGCGCAATTGCGCCTACCTCAACACGGGTAGTGGTAATTTTGCCAATATTTCCGTGAGTAGCGGGCTCGATTTCCCGGATGATGGAAGGTGTCTGGCATTTAGTGACTGGGACCTCGACGGCGATCTGGATGTATGGATATCAAACCGTACCGCTCCCCGCTTGCGATTCATGCGTAACGATCGTCCTCGCACCAACCGGTTTCTTTCCTTGCGACTCATTGGCAACGGTACCACGACAAATCGAGATGCCATTGGCGCCCGAGTGGAAGTGTATACCCAAAATCCTGATGACCCTCCTTTATTCAAGACGCTCCGTGCGGGAGAGGGATTTTTGTCGCAGAATAGCAAATGGGTCCACTTCGGCCTCGGTAACGCAACCGGGGTGCGTAAGGTCGTTGTCCATTGGCCCAACGGTGGGCAGGAAACATTTGAGGCCTTACCACTCGATACTAGACAGATTCTTGTGCAAGACTCTGGAGTTGCAACGCAGCCCAAGAGCTCTCTTCGATCGCTAGCTCTCCTTGCTCAGGAACAAGAACCTCTACCCTATTCCGAGAAGGCAATCTTACGACTGATAACACCGTTGGAACTTCCCAATTTGCCGTATCGCAATTGGGCGGGTGCTGATCAGAAGCTTCAGACCAACACAGGAAAACCCCTTCTTATCATTCTTTGGGCAAGTTGGTGCCAACCCTGTCTTGAAGAGCTACACGCTCTTATTCAGGATCGCAATGCGATTGCGGCAGCGGGCCTCGATATCCTGGCACTTTCGGTCGATGGCATCGGCGATGAGAGATCGAGCCACACAGATGCATTGGCCCAAATGAAGTCGATGGCCTTTCCGTTTCGAACTGGTCGTGCAACAAGACCACTGCTTGACGCATTGCAATCAGTACACGACCTTCAGACCCCGGTGCACCGTCCGCTTCCGTTACCTACGAGTTTCCTGATCGATTCAAAAGGTCGTTTGATTACGATCTACAAAGGGCCTGTAGATAGCGATGAGCTTTTACGTGACCTTGATGCTGCAGATGATTCGGAGGTCGATCGCTTCTCGCGGGCTGCAATGATCACCGGAACGACATTGGACAGTGCACCGGCACGTATCGCACTGAACGGGCTCGAAGGACTCAAATACAGCCGATTTGCAGATTTCTATCAAAGGCTGGGGCAACGGGAATATGCGGCAAAACAATTGAAACATATTGTTGATCTCTGGCCGGATTCAGATAGCGTTCGTACACATTATGCATCTGCGCTCCTCCAGCTAGGAGAACTCCACGAAGCTCAAAAACAGCTTGAAGAAGCCGTGCGCCTCAATCCGGACCAAGTCGTTGCTCACGCCACGCTTGGGAATCTTTTTTTGAAACAGAAACGCACGACAGATGCCCTACCGCACTTCGAAAAAGCCCATGCATTGCAGCCTGAGAATCAACATATTCTCTACAATCGCGGAGTGACTTTAAGTGCCTTGGGAAAAGACAAACAAGCCATTGAGGATTTTACGCAAGTTGCTGCCATTGTGCCCAACTACGCACCTGCATTGCAGCGGCGCGGCGAGATCTATGCTCGGCTCGGAGAATTTAAACGCGCTATCGATGATTTCAGCATGGCCATTGAGCTAAGTCCTAAAAATGTGCGCGGATATAATAGTCTGGCATGGCTCCGGGCCACATGTCCAGATGCAGCTTTTCGAGATGGGGGGAGTGCCTTATTGATTGCGAACAAAGCGTGCGATTTGGCTCAATGGAAGAACTTCAGTGCCTTGGACACGCTAGCGGCGGCCTATGCCGAAGAGGGCCAGTTTGAAAAAGCTCTCGAATGGCAGAAAAAGGCGCTGAAGTTGGCCCCTGAAAATTTCAAGGCCGATCTCAATACCCGCCTCAAACTCTACGAAGCGGGCAAACCTTATCGAGATGCTACTCCGACCTATCGCGAGTAGCCCGCTGATCGATAATCTGGGAACCGAGCATCTAGAGACCATGGCCACGAATTTTCCCGGATTGGTAGGGGATACTTTTACCCGATCCAAACCTGTGACACGCTAACTGCTCTAGCGAGTTAGTCGGTCCTACGTTTCCAACCTCGCTTGGCCTTTGCCAGCAGCACTGCAATGGGTTTGGCAAACGAAGCCATCATTGCGGTAAGCCAACAGTGTTTATTCGGTCCAGTTTACGCATTTTCTTCTACTTAGCCTTTCGGCAAAAAGAGCCAAAAAAAGGCTTTGTTTCGTAGTATATGCGAAAGTTTCGCACTCATATTCTTTGACAATATTTTAGAAGCATTGTATTAAATAGGTGATGACCTCCATTTCTTCTAGGGCGGAAATGGAGGGGGAACAGATTTGTAGGCAATGTCTAATGAAGGTTTGATACAGTCCGCGCACCGCGTGGATTTTGTCTTTTCCTATTTGGCCGCGCGCTCGTCGTTGTGGGTCAACTGGGCTGCTTCGCGTTCACGCTGGACGCGTCTACTGGGCCGCTGGACGCGTCTACTGGGCCGCTGGACGGGGCTACTGGCGGTATTGCTCCTGCTATCGGGATGTGACACAGGCCCACAGTCCACCTCCCCACAGTCCCACTCCGGGCCGTTTGTGCCACATGCCAAACCTTCTTTTGCTGCAATGGGTCCGGGTAGTATTTTTCGTAGTCGCAATGAAAAGGCACAACACAGCACGACAACTGATAAGGGCAGTCGTTTGAATGATGTCGATTCCGCTTCACTGGAAAGCCATCAGAAAATGATTGCCCAACTCAAGAACATCTCAGAATCCTTAGCACCCGCCGACCAATTCTTCATTGCTCAGCGAACCCCGTCTATCGATCAGTTTCGTCACGAATTGGCAACGCTACCCCCAGAAGTTAGCGACATACGAAAATTTTATCTGCACTTCAATCTCGCTAAAAAAGAAAGTTGTCTCGGCAATGAAAAAAATGCGATTGAACACTTTGAAATTGCCTACAACTTGCTGCCCAATCTAAAGTCCAAGCTGAATCCCCGGCACATCGAAGCGGCCCTCTATCGCCTTGGTTTGGCTCATTTGCGCCATGGAGAAACACAGAATTGCTGTGAGATGAACACTTCGGAAAGCTGCATCTTTCCTATTCGCGAATCGGCTGTTCATCAAAAGAAAAATAGATCGCAAACAGCCATCCGTTATTTTACAGAATTGCTGCAAATGACTTCGGGCAGTCATGAGCGTGCCAGGTGGTTGTTAAATATTGCCTACATGACCCTTGGCGACTATCCACACAACGTTCCATCCGAGTATCTCATACCACCGGAAACGTTCTCCTCGGACGAACCTTTTCCACAATTTACGAACATTGCAAAAAAATCAGGACTAGATGCTTTCAATTTGGCTGGAACGGTGATTGTTGATGATTTTGATAATGATGGGCTGCTCGATATTTTAACGTCGACCTGGGACCCGTCCGAAGGAATGCATTTTTTCAGAAACAACGGCAAAGGTGCATTTACAGAAAAAACGACCGATGCCCGGCTCGATGGCCTGTTAGGCGGCATCAACATGGTCCAGGCAGACTATGACAATGATGGCGACCTGGATGTATATGTCTTGCGGGGAGCTTGGTTGGGCCGTAAAGGGCGGCATCCAAATTCTCTACTGCAAAATGATGGCTCCGGAAAATTCACAGATGTTACCTTCACTGCTGGATTGGGGAACATCCACTACCCTTCGCATTCCGCAAGTTGGGCCGACTACGATAACGACGGCGATGTCGATCTGTACGTGGGTAACGAAAATGTGCACCTTGGAAATCGAGATCTTCATCTTGTTGATCCGTCGCCGAGCCAGCTATTTCGCAATGAAGGAAATGGTACTTTTACCGATGTCGCGGCCCAAGCCGGGGTCGAGAACATGCGTTTTGCCAAGTCCGTCACCTGGGGCGACTATAATAACGACCGATTTCCCGACCTCTATATATCGAACTATGGTACCCCCAACCGCCTCTATCACAACAACGGTGATGGCTCGTTTACCGACGTGGCAGCCGATCTGGATGTTGATCGACCTATCATGAGTTTTCCAGCTTGGTTTTGGGATTTTGACAATGATGGTCAATTGGATCTTTATGTTTCCAGTTACAACTGGCAAACGGGCAATTTGAGCAACGTTGTAAAAAACCATCTGAACAAGCCTACAATGATAGGACCTGCAAGATTCTACCGCGGCACCAAGGAACATCGTTTTCAAGAAGTTGCCAAGGAAGTTGGCCTGTCTCAGATCACCCTATCGATGGGCGCTAATTTTGGGGACTTAGACAACGACGGTTTTCTCGATTTTTATCTGGGCACAGGCTATCCCGATTATGAAGCACTCATGCCCAACATTATGTACCACAATCATCGTGGAACAAAGTTCCTGGATATTACGGAGGCAGGCGGATTTGGCCATCTTCAAAAAGGGCACGGCATTGCTTTTGCCGACTTCGATAATGACGGTGATCAAGATGTTGTTGCTCAACTGGGCGGTTTTTATCTTGGCGACAAGTTTTACGATGCACTTTTTGAAAATCCCGGATTTGATAACCACTGGCTTGGAGTCAAACTGATCGGCACACGATCAAACCGAGCGGCCATCGGTGCGAGGATACATGTACTCATCGATGAGAATGGAGAGCAGCGTTCGGTGTACAAACATGTCAATAGTGGTGGTAGCTTCGGAGCGAATCCGTTGCAACAGTCGATCGGACTGGGCAAAGCATCGCGGATCGTGAAACTTGAAATCTATTGGCCGACGACTGACACGACGCAAACTTTCTCAAACGTGCCGCTCGACACGGTCATTGAGATCACCGAGGGGTCTGACGAAGTCAAACAATTGAAACCGCAGAGCCCCAAACTTGCCAGCTTTCAAGGGCCTTCTAGCCCCTGATCTGTTTCGTCCGGACACAGAGCCTTCTCCGTTCTCGGATAAAATGGGGCTGCACCCCAAGATGCCGCTAGTGCATCGAGATGGATTTTAATTATAGTAGCATTACTGAATCTTCTGCGTTTCATTAACGTGAAATGCCCGGGCTTCAACAATGCACTACTTCATTTCCATTCATTCTGAGTTTTTCACTCCGAGCTAGCTCTTGGATGGAAACTTTTGTCCCAGCCAAGACTGAGCCTATATTTAAGGAAGCGCGATGCCGGCAATCTACCCCTACAATCATGTTGTCCAGGAAAACGAAGTCGAACCGGACGGCTATGTGAGTTGCTTGACCTATTTGCTCTGGACACGATCAGCCGCGCTTGCCCATTCAGCCGAACATGGGTGGGGTGAAGATCGCTATATAGATATAGGTGCTGCCTGGGTGGTTCGGTCCCACTCAATCCAATATCTTCGGCCCGCTTTTGTTGGCCAAGAGGTGGTTGTTGAAACGTGGGTCTCAAGTTTCAAAAAAACAAAATCGTTACGCAAATATCGAATTATAAGACCTTCTGACGACAGCTTGCTTGTCACGGCTGAGACGAATTGGGCACTGATTGATATTGCCAAGCGACGACCTCGTCGAATCCCCGACGATCTTAAGGAGGCTTTTCCCATTGTGCCCGAGAGTGAAGAACCTTTGACCAAATTAAAATCTCCGGTGCAAGTGGATGCCGATGGATGATGCACCAGGAGTGCGTCACACATTTTACCCTCACCCAAACATTGCCCCGATACGCCGGAGCAACCGGCCAGACCAACGGACAGGATGATGAGCCAGATAAAAGTAGCGGTCACAGGTTTTGGCCTGATTAGTGCTTTGGGTCGAGGAGCGGAAGAGAATGCAGCCGCACTCTACGATGGAAAATCTGGCATCATCGGTCGTCCCCAATGGGCAGAGAATAAGATGCGGTCCCAGGTGGCGGGAAATGTCGATATCGAACCGCTCCGCAAGGATTTTGACCGCAAAGAAAGCCGTTTCTTATGTGATGCTGCACTCCTGGCCGCAGTCGCCATGAAAGATGCGATCGAACATGCCGGCCTCTCGCAGGAAGAAGTCGAGGCCCCACGAACCGGTATCGTGATGGGCACCGGTGGTGCCAGTGTCCCCGATGCTGTTGCCCTCGGAGACCGTATGAGAGCTCGTGGGGGCTCTAAAGTCGGTGCCTATTTTGTGCCGCGAATCATGGGATCCTCTATAACGGCCAATCTGGGGAACATGTTTCATATTCACGGCCATTCGTACTCCATGACTTCGGCCTGTGCAACATCCGCACACACCATCATGCACGGACTTGATCTGATTCGGACAGGTCGACAAGACCGGGTCTTCGCGGGCGGTGCTGAAGATATTAATGTGTTTTGCGTGGCATCCTTTGACGGGATGAATGCGCTCTCGTCTGCCTACAACGATCAACCGCAGCGGGCATCCCGGCCCCTGGATCGTGGACGCGATGGTTTTGTGTATTCGGGTGGGGCGGCCGTTCTGGTTCTGGAAAACCTGGAAGTCGCCCGCAGTCGGGGTGCTACAATCTTAGCAATTCTTGAAGGCGCGGGGGCATCCTGCGATGGGCATGACATGGTGGTGCCGAATCAAACCGGTGCAGAAGCAGCCATTGGTCTATCGTTGGAAGATGCAAACATATCCACCGAGCAGATCCAATATATCAACTTGCACGGAACATCGACGCCCGTGGGAGACGTCATCGAAGTTCAGGCCATTCAGAACGTCTTTGGCGCCAAACTGCCGGCATTCTCTTCAACAAAATCGATGACCGGTCATGGCCTAGGCGCCGCGGGCGGGCAGGAAGCGATTTTTTGCATCCTCATGATGCAAGGTGGTTTTTTGGCTCCCAACATTAATCTGGAAGATCCGGAGCCGATTGTGAATGACCAGCCGATCGTACGAGAACCACAGCAGGCCGAGTTGGGATGGACACTGAGCAATTCGTTTGGCTTTGGTGGCACCAACTGCAGTCTGGTGTTCTCCCATCCAGATTGTAGCCTCTAAAAAACGATGTGCGCCTTCCGGTAGTGCCCTTTTAAGACCGATTTATTGTCCAGGTTTTCTGCCGGTGATCTAAACCGGCCGCTTGTCAACGACTCGCTGGGCCTTGCCCTCACTCCGGGGAAGCGTCTGGGGAGCGAGCAACTTTACTTCCATTCGAAGTCCTACGACACGTTTTAACGCATCGGTTACAAGGCCATGCAGGCGACCGTTCGCTGATGCGTCACTATCGCCATCGATCTCGACATGAACCGCTACTTGGTCCAAATCTTCGTTGCGAGACAGTTCAATCTGATAATGGGGCAGCGTACCATCGACCGCCAGGAGGGCCGATTCGATCTGTGATGGATAAACATTCACTCCGCGAATGATCATCATGTCATCGGTTCGGCGACTGATGCGCCGGATCCGCCTGAGAACACGTCCACAGGGGCAAGTACCCGGAATGATGGTGGTGATGTCACCGGTACGGTACCGGATCAACGGCATTGCTTCCTTGCTGAGAGTGGTCAGAACCAGTTCGCCTTCTTCGCCATCGGGCAGCACCTCGCCACTTTCCGGATCGATGACCTCAGGCAAAAAGTGGTCCTCAAAAATATGAAGACCATCCTGCTGCTCACATTCGGCGGCAACTCCGGGCCCAACGATTTCAGAGAGACCGTAAATGTCGAATGCCTTGATTCCGGCCGACTGCTCCACTCGCTTCCGCATCGCCTCGGTCCAGGGCTCGGCCCCAAATACTCCGGCACGCAAGGGAAGCTCTCTCAGATCCACACCCAAATCTTCGGCGCGATCAAGGAGGTGCAAAAAATAACTTGGCGTACAGCAGATGATCGTGACACCAAATTCTTTCAGAACGAGAATCTGGCGATCGGTACTGCCCGACGAGGTCGGAACCATCGTAGCCCCAAGCTGTTCGCCACCGTAATGCACTCCCAAACCGCCCGTAAAAAGACCGTACCCATAGGCATTCTGGATCACATCTTTGGCGTGGATTCCATACGCATGCAACGTCCGCACCATGGCTGACGTCCAGACTTTCAAATCGCGATCTGTGTACGGCACCACAATCGGTGTACCGGTCGTACCGCTTGAGGCATGGATCCTCCTAACTTCGGCCATCGGACATGCCAACATCCCATAGGGATAGGTATCGCGCAAGTCCTGTTTGACAGTAAATGGCAACCGGGACAGGTCATCAAGACCTACAATCTGCTGCGGCAGCATGCCGCTGTCGGTCAACCGCGCACGCGAAAGTTCGACTTGATCGTACGCCAGTTGCACCACGCGTTGCAATCGCTCCACCTGCAACGCAGTCAACCGGTCACGGGAAAGATAGTCGACTTGTGCAGCACTCTCAGGATCTCGTGGCACGGAAAGATCGTCCATTTTCATTAAGCCCTCAGAACGTTTTCCTGGATTAGCATGATCAACCGCCACCCACTCAATAGGCTAAAAGATATTCGATCTTGGAGCGAATCTGATCTACGCTGGGCACGACCTGAGCCATCAGACCAACATCGTATGGAATGGGACAGTCGGCGGTACAGAGCCGTTCGAGTGGCGCCTTCAATGTATCAAATGATTCACTTGCAATCGTCGCAATAATTTCACCCGCAAATCCAGCCGTCAATGTATCTTCATGAACGACCAGCGCCTTTCCGGTCTGCCGCACACTCTCGAGAACCCGCTCCTGATCCCAGGGGACAATCGTTCGCAGATCGAGTACGGTCACCAAACCGGCAAAACTCTCTGCAGCCTCGACGCAGCGGTAGACCATTTCTCCCCACGTGATTACCGTTAGCCGATCACCTTGGGTAAGAGTCGCTGCCGCACCAAAAGGCAGGCAGAAGTCGTCTCCAGGATCATTCCTCTCTGAGAGCGGGTTGACCAGAAGCGCGCGGTGTTCGAGAAAAAACGTTGGGTCATCTCCACGCAGTGCCGTACGGAGCAGTCCTACGGCATCTTCCGCATTGCTGGGAATGGCAATCCTCCAACCAAGCAGATGTGCGTAAATCGCTTCCCCACTCATACTATGCCAGGGATCACCATTTTTCCTGCCGCAGCCCACCGGAATCCGCACTACCATGGGAGCCGCAAACTTGCCTGCTGTCCGCCAGCGTAAAGTTCCCACATCCGTTATTTGTTCATGTGCCGCATCAGCATATTTACGGAACTGGAGTTCAGGAACAGGCAACAACCCGCAGACTGCCATTCCGATAGACCGCCCAATAATACCTTCCTCCGAAAGTGACGTGTCGAACACACGGTCAGCACCCAAACGGTCCTGGAGTGTACGAGTAACTCCATGAATACCTCCGAGCGCACCCACATCTTCGCCGAACACAATCATGCGTTCGTTCTCTCTCATCTCTTGTTCCAACGTACACCGGATCGCTTCGCGAAGATCAATGACAGCGCCACCGGAATGCGGAATATTAGACACCGACGGAAGATTCGCTTTTTCCGGGCGCAAACCACCCTGGATCGGATCCGATTCAAAAAACATATGTTTCAATACATCCGCCCGAGGCGGCGGTTCTGCTTTTTCGGCTGCTACGAGCGCCTCCTTTACGTCGCGCTCTATATTTTGCTCCAACTCATCCAACTGCGGCATCGCAAGGATGTTGGCTGCGTGCAAAAACTCCTTCAACTTGACCAACGGATCGTGAGCAGCATCGTCATCGAGTTGCGCTACACTTTTGTATTTCTGTTTATCACTGAAGATATGGCCGCTGAGCCTCGGTACTTTTACTTTTAACAGGCAAGGTCCCTTGCCGCTGCGGACATGATCCAAGGAACTTGCGATCGCCTGCCATGCTTGGAGTGGCTCAGTGCCACTGGCCTCGACCAATTCCAGATTTCCGAATGAAGCAAGGTTGGTTGCAATATTACCGTGCGGCGTCTGGTAGTCCGACGGAACAGAAATACCAAAACCGTTGTCTTCGATAAAAAAGAGCATGGGCAGTTTGAGTGTGGTAGCAATCGTCACTGCAGACCAAAATCCGTTTGCCGCAACACTCCCATCACCCCCGGCTGCGACTGCCACAGCCCCTGCGATCGTTTTTTCGCCGAGTACCCTTTGGCGATATTGGAGTGCCTGCGCCCAGCCGGCTGCAGGCGTATACTGGGTACCCACATTTCCGGAAGTTGGTAAAACGGTTGCCCGATTTCTACGTGGCATACTGAACACAACACCGACATCGCGTCCTTCACTGGGGCTACCTGTTCGAGCCAGACTGGCCGCCAAAGCCTCCTGTGCCGATAGACCGCTGGCAAGCAGAAAAGGCCGCGATCGATAATAGATGCCCGCCGCATCCCAGGGATGATTTAGGCTCAGGCCTAAGAGAACTTGAGCGAGTTCGTGGCCGGCAGAAGAAAGTTGTAGCTTCATCTTGCCTTGAGGCGCCAGTTGCTCCTCTTCAATTTGATCGATCTTGCGCGACAGCAGGACGAGACGCGCTACTTCCAGCCAGTCAGGCTCACCAAGCCCGCCTAGATTGGCGGCCATAGCATCAGAGCCGACTTCTTGAAACGCTGCATTATCGAGCGGCACCGGCTTAGACGTCTCCGATTTGATCATGTTTTGTTACACTAGAGGCCCTGGTGGATACAACATTGCAGTTTGTGTGATGGCGACGGATGAGACGGTGTATCATCCTGTCCGAAATGCAAATCGACGTTACAACCACATCTAACGCTACAATTCCGAATGTACAACGATCAGCACAACCCACTGACGGTCTGCCACCAATCCCGCCAAACCCATCTCGCTTACACGGTCACGGCACAATGGCGACCCGGGTGATTTTAAGTTACGATAGACGTGGACAAAGTGCAACATGCGCTCCGCCTCAACATTATTCGGCCTCAACATTCGGCCTCAACGTTCGGCCTCAACGTTCGATGGGTTGCTGAATATTTTTGTCAGATATCTCGTCTGTTTTGTATCGCAACACTTCTAGTATATTAACAGAATGTCTGAAACTGCGATAGTTCAGAGCGATCCGGTGCAGCGACCTCGTAGTGAAGTGCTTGCGAAAGTTCAAGAGTTACTGAGTATCGATACTCGGTCCCTTGCGCTGTTTCGCATGTTACTGGCCACCACTGTACTACTTGATCTCTTTCACCGCACCGTAGATTTTCAAGCACATTACACAGACTTTGGTGTGTTACCAACCTGGGCGGCACGACACGTTTTCTCGTTAGGCCCCACGCATTGGTCATTGCATCTGATCAGTGGCAACGGATTGTGGCAAGGTTTTCTGTTTGTGGTGGCAGGTGTGGCTGCCATCGCCATGCTCATCGGCTACAAAACGCGTTGGGCCACCGTCATCAGTTGGGTGCTACTTGCATCATTGCATACACGCCATCCGGTTCTTCTCAACGGAGGAGATAATCTGCTACGGATGCTGCTTTTCTGGAGCATGTTCCTGCCAACCGGTTTGCGTTTTTCACTGGACCGGTATCTTTCGCGTGACAGTGCCGCACCCAAAAGTGCCCCCAAAATGGTTTTTTCTGCGGCTAGCGTGGCGATCCTGTTGCAGTTACTCCTCATGTACTATGTGGCCGTAGCTACCAAAACCCACGAGCATTGGATAGACAACCGCTGGGCATTGTATCTTGGGTTAAATATCGACCACATCACTACTGGTTTCGCAAAGTGGATGGCCGGTTTTCCTGAATTGACGCGATGGCTTACTGCGTCTGCTCTCTACCTGGAATGGTGGGGGCCTGTACTGTTGTTTGTACCCGTCTACACAGCCCGCATTAGGACAGTCATCATCCTCTTATTTGTCGGATTTCATATTGGTATCGATCTCTGTTTTCAGATTGGCCTATTCCCTTGGACCTGTATTGTCGGTTGGATGCCGTTTTTACCCGGTGCCGTGTGGGATTGGTGCAATAAACGCTATCGGGCTTTACAAAAACTACCCCCGGAATCACCACCTCCCGGTGAGTCAGAGGTGGCACCTGCGGTAGCTCGATCTTCTCTGCTCGTCAATATTGTGGTGAGTATATTGTTCGCGTGGATTGTTATTGGCAATTTTCAAGTCAGTTACAAAACCATGTTTCCAGCGCACTACCAACGTATGGAAGCAACGTATCCGACACAATTCAAACTTTTCAATCAATGCTGGAAGACGGTCGGCGATGCTTTCTGGCTGGAACAGCATTTTGATCTCTTTGCACCAAGGGTGACACCGATTGATGGCTGGTTCGTTGCTGTCGCAACCCTTGACGATGGAAGCGAGGTCGACTTGATGGAGAATGGCGAACCGGTCCATTGGGAAAAGCCGGAGATGCTCTCAGCGAGGGCTTCCCGCAACGGCCACTGGGGAGCCTATCTGTTCTTTTTGAAATCGCCGGAAAAGACGGCCACAACATTTCGACCTTTCTTTGTCGATTATTTAAAGCGTGACTGGCTGGAGCGTCCCAACGAAGAGAGGAAGATCCAGAAGGTCGAACTCTATATGATGCTCGAGAAGACGCCACCCTATCCGCAACTGCCAACGCCAGAGAAAATATTGCTCTACAGAGACTGGCCAAGGTACGAAGTTGGAGACTATTTTTCTCGTACCAACATCAAGTAAAGCGCGTCTGAGCATACAAACCATGTCTCTAGAGTGCCAGCACAACGAGAACCGGTAGTAAGGTTGGCCTGATGACGTTGCCAAATAAAGCACTACTGGAAGTGCGGCGCGACATCGACGCAGGCCGCCTCGATGCAGCAGAAGAGAACTGTCGGCATATTGTACAATCTGTTCCGCAACAGAGCGAAGCCTGGAACCTGCTCGGTTGGATCCAGTGTCAGCAAGGAAATCTCTCGGAGGCAATTGACGCGATCCGTAAGGCAATCGCAATTCATCCCGATGATGCCGAGTTGCACCGCAACCTTGGTTACGTTCATGCGGCGAATGTTGATTTCGAGAGCGCCATCGAATGCTACCGGCACGCCTTGACTCTCAATCCAGAAGACGTCGATGCGCACAACAGTTTGGGAGTCGCTCTGAAACAGAGTGGACAACTCGATCTGGCCGCCGAGCATCTTCGTGAAGCCTTGCGTCTGCGGCCCGACATTCCTACTCTTTATCAGAATCTTGCAGAAATACTCCGCTTGCAGGGCACATTGGACGAAGCGACCAAACTCTACGAACAAGCCGTACAAATCGCTCCAAATAATGCCGCCTTCAAAAATGGCTTGGGGATTCTATTGCAGCTTGATGGCAAACTCAAGCAAGCAATCGCGCGTTTCCAGGAAGCACTTGTTCTCGAACCTGATCATCCCCTTTACGCTCACAATCTGGCAGAAGCGCAAAAGGCATTCAGAACGGACGAGGCGGCGATTGTCCACTGCAGAGATATCCTGCGATCGATGCCCGATTCTGTCGAAGCCCACCTGAATATGGGCGATGTCTATTTGGCGCAGAACGATGTCCAGCAAGCAGCAACGCACTTTGGCCGAGCAGTGGCTTTGCAACCCGGCAATGCCCTCGCCCACAACAAGCTGGCCTCGGCGTTAATCGATCTGGGAGATTTTGACGCGGCGAAAACACATCTGGAAAAAGCCGTGCGACTCCACCCGGAATTTGCTGAAGCTTACTTCAACCTCAGCGACCTTGTGATCCAGGGAAAATATTGTTTTTCGGCGCAAATGCTCGCCAAGATTGAAAGCCTTTTAAGCGGTGGCCGGGTTCCCCTTAAGGCCGCTTCCATCATGCATTTCGCGCTCGGAAACAACCTGGACAAACAAGGAAAATACGACGAGGCCTTTTGTGCCTTCCATACAGGCAATCAGATCCAGCAGAAGCTTGGTGAGGAATTTGGCATTCTCTTTGATTTGGAATTGCACCGACGTAACACCGATGAATGTATCGCTTTTTTTGACGCAAGCTATTTCGACAAACCCCCGCCAGGCGGAGTTGATTCTGAATTGCCCATCTTCGTCATCGGGATGCCTCGCTGTGGCAGCACGCTGGTGGAACAGATCATCGCCAGTCATCCGAATGCCGCAACCGCAGGTGAACTACCGGAGATAGGGCGGCTTGTGCAGGAGCTTTCAAAAACCCACCATCATGATGATGCATTCCCTCACTGTTTGAGCAACGTCGATGCGCAGACGATTCATGATCTCGCAAGCCAATATCTGAGCAACCTCTCCAAGCACGGAAAAGACTCAACCCGTATTGTCGACAAAGCGTTGAGCAACTTTTTCTACCTTGGATTTCTATTTACATTACTCCCCAAAGCGCGAATCATCCATTGCCGACGCGATCCGATGGATATCGGGCTATCGTGTTACTTCCGTAGATTTGGCTCGGTAAATTGGAGTTGGAGCCTGGAGAGTATTGGGGCGTACTATCGAGAGTACAATAGGTTGATGGAGCATTGGAGTAAGGTTTTTCCGTCGCAAATCTATGATCTCCATTATGAAAAACTGATTGCCGACCCAGAAACAATGAGTCGGGAACTCATTCATTTTTGCGGCTTGTCGTGGAGTGATCGGTGCCTGGAATTTTATAAAAACCGTGATGCAGTCAAAACGTCGAGTCGTATTCAAGTGCGAGAGCCTATTTATAAGACTTCCAGCGGACGTTGGAAAAACTATGCAGCCCATCTGGAACCTTATAAAAAAGCAATCGAAGGGTCTGATAATCCCCCGATAATCTAATTGTCATTTTGGCTAATTGTCATTTTGGCATTCAAGACTGTTCCTATTGGTGGAAATCGGATGTGGCCAAAGCATCTCACATTCTTTCTAAAAAACGACTCTGTTTCTAATAGACCCGAACAAATTAGAACGTAGACATCTGCCTCCATGCTGGACACCACATATATTCATTCATAGAATGAACGACTCTTTTGTTTTGCGGTTCAGTGGATTTCAGATTTTTTTAAGGAGTCTAATCGGTGTTTAAAGATCAGCAAACAGTCAATCTTTTCCCTTGTCCCGTATGGCTCTTTGACATTGAGCCAGATAGTGTGGAAATCATTAATCGAAACGCGATGGTCGCGATTGAACAGATGCGACCCCCGCAGAAAGAAGGACAGCCTATACATCCGTGGCAATCCCGAAATGATTTGCAGACGCTTCCGGAATTTGAGGAACTGAGCAATGTCATCAAAAGCACAACCGGTGAGGTTTTGAAGCAGCGGGGCATCAAAGATTATCCCTTCCAAATCACCGGTTGTTGGATAAATATTCGCACCCCTGGCAACGATCACCCAGCACACACGCATCCGAACAACTATGTCAGTGGCTGCTATTACGTCAATACTCCCGAAGGTGGCAATGCCATCGTTTTCCGCGACCCCAAGATGGAAACGAATATTATTGCACCACCACTCCTCCGAGAGGATGAAGAGAACTCGCGGACCATTATGGTACCCCTGCAATCTGGAATGATGGCTATGTTCCCCTCGTGGCTACCGCACTTTGTACCACCGAATCAGAGTAATATTGAACGGATAAGTATCGCCTTTAACATCATGTTCTCGTCGTTCGGCGAAACGATCAGCAAGCCGTTGTGGACATTCGATGAAAATCCGTAGCCGCGTTGATGATCAACACGACGGTTACAGACACCTGTCTTCACACAGAATCAAGCAACAAAGAATTAAGCCTCTCGAGGAATCATGCGCGCCATCTGCTCCATTAACCGAATGGCTTTGCTTCTGGTGATTGTCTTGTCGATTCCTGCCTGCCATCAAGCAAGCGAGACTCCAAAATCCGAACCGCAAGTATCTGACAGAGAGCCTGCCGAACTGCCCGTCCTTTACACACTTCCCCCGTTTACCCTTACGGATCAGGCGGGCCAGAAGTTTGGCAGTGCGCAACTCCTTGGAAAACCCTGGATTGCAAATTTCATTTTTACGCGATGTCCGTCAACTTGCCCAGTTCAAACGGCAAATTTAGAAAGACTTCAGCGGCGGCTCAAGAAGCTTGACGGATGGGATGATATTCAATTGGTGAGCTTTACCGTAGATCCTGCTTTCGACACGCCCGCGGTACTTGCAGAATACGCTAAGCGAGCGAACGCAGACCCGAAACACTGGCATTTTCTGACAGGTTCGCGCGAGGATATCTGGTCACTTTGCAGAAAGGGCTTCAAGCTCGCTGTCGATGATGCACCACCGGAGGCACCGAGCCTGATCATGCACAGCCCCATGTTTGTTCTCATCGACAGCCAGGGACGTGTCCGCGGCTTCTTTAATGGGACTAAAAAACATGAAGTCGCCGAAGCGTATGCAAATCTGCAGCAGTTACTCAAAGAGGACCAGACAAACAAGCCCTCCTCCTGATTGTAACCTTTGGATCGTTTTGGCATTTTAGCCTCCATCTGCACTCCCTATTGCCCCTGCCAGGGGTCCTGCTGGAGGAGTCCTAATCGGGCAATAGCAATCTGGCGATAGGCAGGCCGGGTGATTAGAATGGACATTCCTACGACTGCCACAACCACGCCTGCAGGTGACTCGGTCTGTGGCAGCAATGT
>MPMD02363880.1_pt1 | contig 29011 bp, 30 predicted proteins | sample 1617291 | NCBI WGS metagenome assembly MPMD02 (sample SAMN05944810, study PRJNA350692) | marine metagenome | biome: marine; feature: ODZ; material: water; isolation source: 120 m water sample filtered on 30 um supor filter | place: Pacific Ocean | collected 2012-04-09 | depth 120m m | reverse complement strand
TGGAGCTCCATGTATCGGACCTTGGTGAAGACGGTACGATTACCTGCGAGCTTGTCTGACAGGCTCAGGTCATCGGCATACTGAAGCCCTCTTTCATCTCTGCCAATCCCGGGCCGGTTCCGGGAAAAGGGTCAGTGTGGACCAGAACAGCGTAGATACTTCTGCCGGGGAGCCGGCCGGGTATCGTCTCGGACCACTGCAAATGGCCGGTGGCGTTCGTCGCAGCCATATTAACGGCTTATTTTTTGTCGCATTTTTTGCCGTTCCGATTGTCGGTTTCGTAGGGTTGGTACAGCCGTTTGTACTGACAGAGATTCTGAAGATTCCGTTTGATGAGCAGGGCTCGTTGACCGGCAACCTGCTCGTTATGCATGAGTTGATAAACCTGTCACTTATCGGTGTGTACGGCGCAGCATCTGACAAGCTGGGCAGGCGTGGCGTATTGGCTACGGCGCTGACTATGGTTGCTATTGGCTATTGCCTGTTTCCGATCGTCACGGGTCAGCCTGAACTGGTCATCTTTCGGGTGCTGGTTGCACTTGGGGTTGGCGGCGTCAGTGCCATGGTTACCGCGGTGGCAAATGATTATCCGGTTGAAATTTGCCGCGCACGCATGATCGCGGTCGTATTCATATTCAATGGCCTGGGTCTGGCAATTTTGCCACGTATTTTCGGCGGCCTGCCAGCCTGGTTCATTGACTCGGGATATGGAGCCAACCAGGCGGCTGCGTATGCCTTCCTCGTAGTCGCTGGCGTGGCCATAATGGTTGCACTGGTTGCGGTTACCCGCCTTAAGAAGGGCGCCCCGCGCCAAAGCAGCAAAAAAGACCCTCTGCTGGGTACGCTCAAAGTGGGCTTTCGTGCCATGCGCAACCCCCGGGTGGCGCTCGCCTATGCAGCAGGGCTTGTCTCGCGCGGTGATCTTTCGGTGGCAAGTACTTTCCTGACTTTGTGGCTGGTCAGCGAGGGCGTGAAGTCTGGTTTAACGGCAGCAGATGCACTCAAGCAGGCAACACTCATCTATATCGTTATCCAGGCGTCTGCATTGCCCTGGGCTGCAGTACTTGGGTATGTGCTTGACCGCATTGATCGTGTTGTTGGTTTGATGGCAGCAATGCTCATCGCTGCTGTGGGCTATGGATCGTTTGCACTGCTGGAGGATCCTCTAAGCAACTGGATCTATCCTTGTGCTGCGTTGGTGGGACTGGGAGAAATGGCTGCATTGCTGTCTGCGATGTCACTTGTCGGTAAAGAGTCACCCGATAAAGGTCGTGGCGCTGTGATGGGTGTGTTTAGCATGTTTGGCGCCGCAGGAATTATGCTCACCGGTTTAGGAGGAGGGTACCTGTTTGATAACTGGAGACCAGTCGGGCCCTTTGTATTGGTTGCCAGCGCAAATATTGTGCTGTTTTTTGTAGCAGCAGCTATCCTAATTTTTTCTCGTAAACAGCAAGCGTGAATTGATGTGTCGCTCCGCAACCTCTTAATAGTGTGTCCGAATACACACTAATTCCATCCATTTGATTGCACGGCACTTCCTGCATCTGTAGGTCATAGGTATTAACTCTCCCCATTTGTTAACTCTTTCATTCAACTTATCTGTATTTTTCCATTAATATAGGCGCTCATTGAAAGCTCTGGACAAGACTGGTTCTGGTGCCACTATTGACTATACGACTATCAAGAATCGCATTTCTGTGTGCGTGGATTATTGCGATACTAATCGCCGTCGAAATTTCGCTGCAAGCATATTACCGGGTCAAATACGGTGACTGGCTGGCTGGTCGGGTCGGTATCCCTATTTATGCAGAAGACCCTGATCGTTTTTTCAGAGTAGCGCCGGGGCTTTCATATAACCACGCCACTCCCGAGTTCGACGTAATCTACTATACGAATAATCTCGGCTTCCGAACCGACAGCACCCGTAAGGCTAATAGTTGGGAAAAACCTGAATCTACCTACCGGGTTCTGGTGCTGGGGTCATCATTTACCTTTGGTATAGGGGTAGATTATGAGGACACTTTTCTTGCACGTATTCGTACAGAGTTTGCTGAGTCCAATCCAAACCTGGAGATACTGAGTATCGCCACCCCCGGTCAATCGATATGGCAGCAACAGTGCTGGCTGGAAGCCCATGGGCGGGAGCTGGAGGCAGACCTGATTGTTCAGATCATAACGGGATCAGGACGGTTGCGACACGAGTGTGATCATGATTTTGCTTCACCGCCAAGTGTAAAAGATCGTTTCCTTTACTCTGCCAAGGCAACACGTGCGACAAGGATTCGTAATACGGTTAAGAACCTGGGGATCGTTTATTTTTCCTGGCAGGCTCTTTCGCGGGCTGAGCTGGCTGATGAACAGACAGACCCGGCCTTCGTAGAACTGGCGCCACTATGGGACTTGCCCGCGCTGAGCCCTGCCCGGCAGATCGACTCTTACACGCAATATTTAGACGACGTTGCACGAATTGTCGGGTCCGAGCCCAACGTGATATTCGTGCATATCCCTTATAACTTTGTAGTCGACGAAGCCTATCTTGATCGCTGGAAGCGTAGCGGGTTTACGGCCGAGCACGTGAGTCAGCTTCACAAGTTTGGTTTAGAGCTCGCCCGGTTGATGGAGGAGTCCGGCATCAATTTTGTTTCATTAATTGACGGTTTGGTTCAGATGCAACAAACCGAACAGGTATATAACTTTACCGATATACACTTCACTCCTGCGGGTCACAAGCTGCTATCTGAGTTTCTGATCGACAGAATCAGGACGGCAGTTGACGGTACTGCTTCCCCGGAACAGGACTAGTATCGTTTACATGGCGTTTTGGCCATAAATTGTATGAGAAAGTCTGAGCTACGCATCCTGTTACTGCAGATCCGTGCCAACGAGCAGGTACGTAAAGAAGAGCACGCCAGTTTTGCGGCCTATTCGGGGCTTGATGTCGATCAGTTCCAGGTACTGAATGTTTTCGACACACAGCACTTCGAGGGTAGTGTGCTCGATGGTTATGACGGATTGTTCATCGGTGGAGCAAGTGAGGCCAGTGTGATGGAGCCAGAGCGTTATCTGTTTGTGAAGTCCTGCATTCAGCTGATTCAGTATTGTCTGGCAAATGATGTGCCCGTGTTTGCATCCTGTTTTGGTTTTCAGCTCGCGGTGCTGGCCCTCGACGGCCGGATAGTACGCGATCAGTCAGATTATGAAATGGGCACACCTGCTATTTCCTTAACACCGGCATCTCGTGAAGACGCCCTTTTTAAGGATGTTCCCGACGGTTTCCGAGCTGTGTCTGTGCACAAGGAAAGGACGCCCAAACTCCCGGCCGGGTGTGTATTGCTTGCAGAAACGGAAGCCTGTCCGCATGCTTTCCGTGTCGAAGGGCGGCAATTTTGGGCATTCCAGTTTCATCCGGAGGTGGACCGGGCAACGCTGGTTGAGCGCCTGACATATTACAAGGAACATTACACGGACGATGACGCGCATCTGCAGGCAGTTCTTGATTCGGCTCAGGAAACACCGGAGTCCAATGATCTGATGCGAAAGTTCGTGGATCGGGTCTTGCTAGCTAATTGAATTTGATGGTGCCAACGTTAGTTTTCCAGCAAGAACTGCACGAGTTGCGTCCTTACTCCCCGGTCTTCAACCGGCCCGGGTTCCATCGCATTGCCGGGGCAGAAGGTCTGCGGGCCAGCCAGAAAAGTATCAGGGGTCTCCGGTTGTCCTCCCTGCTGGTTAAAGCAACCGGACCGCTAATCCTAATATTCCCTGCTTGACGGCTGACCGGTGCGGGGCCGACCATTTGCCCGTGAGGACATCGTCGCGGTTGTCGAGATACCAGTCGTAGCTCTCGATCAGCATCTCTTCATTAGAGTAGCGAGGGTTCCAGCCAAGATCCTGCACCACCGTAGAGATATCGAAATAGTTGGTCTTGCCGTAGGCGAGATTGTGATACGCGCCGAGTGGTGACATTCCGGCCATGCTCATCAGTTTCGAAAAGAATACACCCGGCGCCATTGGCACGCTGCGTACTTTTGAGTGGGTGCCGGCATGACGACACAGCGCCTCAAGGGTTTCTCGCATCGTGCCGAAGCGATCCGTACCCACGTTGTATACCGCGGGCCCCGTTCGGTCGGCCGCCAATATACAGGCCCCGGCCAGGTCATCGGCGTGGATGAACTGGAACCGGTTGTCGCCGCTGCCAAGGACCGGGATATTGTGACCCTCGCGAATCCATTCGAAGAGCATCTGGAAAATACCCAGGCGACCGTGGCCGAGGATTGTTCTCGGCCTTACCAGGGTAATGTCGAGACTCCGGTCGTCAATGAATTTTCGGCACAGGTCTTCGCACGCAACCTTTGTGCGTCCATAGGGCTCCGCCGGGGTTGCTTCGGTTTCGGTTCTGATCGGGACGGTTTTCGGGACACCAAATATCGCGGTCGATGATGTGTAAATGACCTTGCGTATATCCGACGCAGCACATGCGTCCAGCAAATTCTTAGTACCACCGAGATTGACGTCCCGCATCAGTGACGGGTCCTTGGATATCGGCTGCTGCGCCACGTTGTGGTGAACCACATCCATGCCCGCTACGGCAGCCTTCACTGCATCGTAATCGCGTATGTCGCCCTGCAGCTGCTCGACCCGGTTGCCATGCTCGTCGCTGGTGACCAGGTCAAAGTTTCGCACCTCGTAACCCCTGGCAAGAAGCTTCTCTATAAGCACGTGTCCGAAGAAACCGGAACCACCTGTGACCAGAACTTTCATTATCGTCGCGGCACCCAAATGTCGTAGTAGTCGGTCGTTTCGCGCAGGACGAACCGGTCCTGAAAATTCTGCCGGAAACCGGCGTCAAACAAATATCCTTCTTTATCAAAACGCTGTAGCCAGCTTTTTAGTGTAAACGGTTGCTGATCGCGGGGTATCACCCAGAGTGCATCCGGGTCTCCATTCATGGCCGCCAGGGTTGCCTCCGGTATTTCTACGCCGCTAAAATCGAAATCCATCAGCGCGGCGGCATCCAGCAGGTATGGCTGGCCGGACAACACCAACCGTGTGCGATAGAAGGTACGCGGGTAGCGGGTACCATCGCCGTAGCCCATATGGATATTTTTACCGGGGTTCGCGGTAATGATTTGCTGCAGATCATCAATGACGAGCAGGGGTTTTTCAAACTTTGTGACCAGCGCAACGCCGAACCAGGCGGAATACACACCCTTAATCACCGCAACAAGCATAAAGCCGCTAAACGGCACCCAAAACCATGCGGCGGCATTGTCCCGCTGGGCTTGTTTGTACAGCACTACTGACAAAACGGCGACGGCAGGCAGAAAAGGCAGCAGGTGATACGGTCCGGAACCCGGTTTGGCTCCCGCGATCACTATAAGCAGCACCCCGACCGTTCCGGAGAGTACGATCAGCCGGTTGCGCCGCAGCCACTCAACGCTGCCCGTCCGGCCTGCGTACACCAGCATGCAAAGTACCGGCAGCAACAGGAATAACCCGGTGGCCGCGTTCTGCAGCAATATAACCGGGTCAAGGCCATGTGCGCCTGCCGATCGTACGAGTGCCAGGTAGTTCGGCAGCGAAACGTTCCCGAATACAAAAAACGGGGCCAGGGCGAGTACGAATGACACTCCACCAATTACGAACAAAGAGCGCCAGCCATCGCGCTGAAAATGCAACGCGAGCAGCGGCAGGTAATACGCGATCCCATGCAGTTTTCCATTCACGGTTACGCCCAGGCCGATGCCGCAAATGATTGCGGCAAGCACGGGCCTGCGGCAAAAGCAGGAGAAAACGCCCAGCGCAACAAAGACCATCATGATCGAATCGGACTTCGACCAGAAGCTGTAGTTGCGAAAGAACAGTGCCAGGGCTGCAAAAATACCCAGACCGATAATGATGTCACGGAGCTGGGCACCAGGCACCCGCCTGACCGACCAGCCGATGAAAACAAATGATGCCAGGAGACAGAGAATGCCGGTCAGTTTAAATGCGACGTCGCTGTATCCAAACAAACGATAACCGAAGCCATTGAGAATATAGTGCGCCGGCCCGTACAGCATCGAGTAACGGGGAGCTGCATCGATTTCATGATAGACGGGATCCCCCTGGTTAAAGAGGTAGGCGACTACCGCGGTATTAGGTTCGATATGGTCGAAATAGAGAGGTGATACGAGATAGGCCAGTGCATAACCAAGGTGGAGGACGATCACGGCGCCAAGCATGATGGCTATGAATAACGGCAGGGATTCCGCGGGCACCGGTACCCAGAGTTTTGTTCGGGCCAGGATAACCAATAGCGCCGTTATGACTGCGAACAGCAACAACGGCTGCGCAAGCAGCATCGGGATAATATTTGCTATCATTCAGTGTCCCGGGTGCTTTGTGTGCCGTGCCTAGCGGACGCCGGTTTGATAGCGCGGTAGGATAGCACGCTGCAACAATCTGTGGGGAAATCGCATTAACGATATGCGTTGTCACAACGCAGTTTCCAGTTTAGATACGATGCAAGTGTGTTGAGGGATAGTCGTTGAACAAGTTGTTTATTGGGTTAACTCTGGTGGCATTGGCATTTCTCACCTTTATTGCCGGCGCAACGATTACCCGATTCGAAATATTTCCGTACGGCTACCTCAAGGATTCTTTTACCGCAGCCGAGGCGCTGTTTGTGCAGCAATCCGGTGCAGAGAATCTCTGGCATGTCGGTGCCAAGCCGCCGACACAGGAAGATCTTGCATCGCCACCGGTGCGCGATTCCGAGGCCGGAGTAGGCCGCTACGATCCTTCCCGCGCCTTTAACGGCTATACCATTTATACACCCGTTCGTTGGCAGTTCCCCTTGCGGCTTATCGACATGCAGGGCAATTCCGTGCATGAGTGGCAAATGCCACTGGAGCAACTGACGGGAAAACGTGATACCGGTATTGATATTGAGCCACCGGCAAAACGCTTAACGGTTGCCTATTCGCGACTACTGCCCAACGGAGATTTACTGGCCGTGATCAGTATCGCGGCGTATACGCCCTGGGGCTGGGGCGTCGTTAAGCTGGATAAAGACTCGAACCTGCTATGGGAATACAAGAAACCGGCACACCATGACCTGGACGTGGACACAGATGGACGTATCTATGCATTACTTCACCAGGTCATTCGTTCACCATGGCCGGGCCTGGAACGTATCGCAACACCGTTTCTCGATGATCAGATTGCAGTACTCGGGCCGGATGGCAAAGAGCAGGCGGTCATTTCGGTTCTGGAGGCCATTCAGAATTCAGATTACAAGTCTCTATTGATGTATGCCAACCCGGACCAGGGGAAGGGCGATCTGCTGCATGTGAATTCAATTACCTGGCTGAATGCTGAAGCTGCGAGTCTTTTCCCGAATGCGGAGGCGGGTAATGTATTGATTTCGATTCGGCAACTCGATGTGCTCGCAGTTGTTGACCTTGAGACTCCAACGGTCAAGTGGGCCCTGCGCGGTCCCTGGCGCCTGCAGCATGACCCTGATGTTCTGGCTGACGGGCGATTGTTGTTGTTCGACAACCGGGGGGATATTAGAAACGGTGGTACGTCGAGGATTCTCGAATTCGATCCGCGCTCGTTAGAGATAAGCTGGGAATACCCGGGCGACCAGGATGAAGTCCTGTATACATCTATTTACGGATCGCAACAGCGCCTGGAAAACGGCAATACCCTGATATCCGAGAGTAACAACGGTCGTATTCTTGAAGTAACGCGCAGCGGGGATGTCGTATGGGAATACGGAATTCCTGAACGCAAGTTAGACGCCAAGGGCAATTTGGTGTCCACCGTCATTTTTGCTGAGCGCTTCAGTCGCGAGTCCCTGCCATTCCTGCAGGTTCCCTGATCCAGATCGCGCTTAGGCGCCCAGCGGTTTAGGAAGAGTACCCGATCGCTCGCTTTATGCTTCCGATCAGAACCTCCGACGATATAGGCTTCGTATACAGGGCAACGATGCCGGCCTTGAAGGCTGGCATGGTTAGCGGCCCATCCGGATGGGCGGTCAACACGATTGCAGGGATAGACTGGTTACGATCAGATAGTGTGTGCAACACGTCCACACCGGACATTCCCGGCAAATGCAAATCAAGAATGATGCAGCCTGGCGCATCGGCATCATCCAGGGTTGAGATGAAACTCTCTGCTGTTGCATAAACCATCGGCACCCAGCCGTTGGCGCCAATGGTCGCCGCAATGGCATCCGCTACAGCCAAATCATCCTCGATGATTGCAATGCGTTGCCCGTCTGTGATCGGCTGTTGTTCTGACGCCTCATCGACCATCCAGTCAGTGTAGGGTGGGGCAAACCTGCCTGAAATTGTGAAGATTACCTATATTTGTCCAGCCAGCCGGTAGGTCGAAATCAGCTCAACGGCCCTTTTCACGTATCAATGCGAGTAGTTCATCAGTATTTACAGGTTTATGGAGAATATCGCAGTCAGGAATGTCTGCCGCCGATATTTGCGGAGTAGAGGTATCACCGGTAATCAATATGGCCGGCAATTCTGTGTGCAAATACTTTCGAATCTTCTTAATAACAGTTATTCCGTTTGACCCGCGCAGGCGATAATCCGAAACAATTATGTCAGGGAGGACCCCTCCCGAAACAAGATCAAAGGCTTCATCTCCGTTTGCAGCCGGATAACCCTGGCAGCCTTCCGCGTCAAGCAACATCATTGTCGCGTCAATGATGGCCGAGTCATCATCTATTAACAATATTGCTAAGGACTTACTGTGCGCGGTTTTACTTTTATTTTCGGGTAGAGGTTCATCTGATATGTCAGCGTGGGCAACGGGAACCTCTACAGAAAATACAGATCCCTGGCCCTCCTTGGATTCGACAACTAAAGAATGATCAAGCAATTGGGCAATGTGATTAACGATTGCCAGACCCAATCCCTGCCCCTTGCCGCGCTCACGCCCCGGGTTGTCGAGCTGTACGTACTCCTCAAAAATAGATTCCAGGGCAGTTTCCGGAATACCAATTCCCGTATCCGCTACCTCGAGCCGGCATACGTCGCCTTCGAGCGCACAACATTTAACCGTGATCTCTCCTGACTCCGTATACTTAATTGCGTTGGTGATAAAGTTATCGGCAATGCTCTGCAACAAGCGTGGATCGCTGTTTATAACCAAGGGGCTATGCACAATTTGAAGCTCAAGACCCTTTTTCTGGGCCAGTGGCATGTTGTCAGCTTCCAGTTGGTCCAGCAGATCCTGTATCGGAAAAACTTCAAGCTCCGCAGAGATAGCGCCTGTTTCCAGTTTTGATAGATCGAGCAAGCGGTCCAGCAATTCACCCATAGCATCGAGTGAACTGCGCATTTTCCCCGCAATATCCTGAAGTTCATCGTCTTTTAAACGTATCTTGAGCACGGACAGATATAAGCCAAGTGACTGAAGCGGCTGCCTCAGGTCATGACTCGCGGTAGCGAGAAAGCGTGACTTCATGGCGGTAGCGGTTTGTGCCTCGTTCTTAGCGGCACGCAACTCCGACTCATTCGCCTTGTGCTCGGTAAAGTCACGAATGGCTGCAATTACAATTGGACGGCCACCCAGGTCTATAGGGCTGAGATTCACATCTATCGGAAATTCCCTGCCGTCCTTCGTGCAGCCATACAACTCAAGTCTTGAACCCATTTCCCGGATCGAAGGTGCTGTCGAGTAGACGTCTCGATGGGCTACATGGGCATCTCGAAATCGGCCAGGAATGAGGATTTCTACCGTCTTCCCGACCAATTCTTTGCGCTTGTAACCAAACAGCTTTTCTGCCTGAACATTGATGCGATCAATAAGACCCTCGGAATTTACAATAATTGTAGCGTCGGGTGCCGCATCTATGATGCGCTCAAGATCTGTTTTCTCTGTACGTTGATTTGTCATGGGACGAGGCTAACGGCGTTCATTGTTTTTTCTGTGTACATGTGTAGACATAACGATCATTTCCGCTGCATGGTTTGTAGCATGCTGGACTATCTCTTCCGCCGGTCTGCCCACCAGCACAGTGCCCGTAACATCGTTATCGGACGCCCCGAAGTTTTCACTCATAAAGCTGTCCAGGTGGTTGCTGGCTGCTTCCTTCAACTCTGCGACTGTCGGCAGAGGTGGGGCCGTCATATTGAGCGAGCCATAGACAACCGGCTCCTCGACGACGTAGATAATATGAAGCTCGGCATCAAGTATTGCAGCAAGGCGCTTGGCCCAGGGGAAACTTCCCAGTGAAAAATCTGAGAAGTCCGTCGAACATATGATGGATTTTTATTCAGTCACTTAAATGTCTCCTCAGCAGCCCACATTGGATACAATATCACACTGCCAAAAGCGATTTGGTGCAGCTGTAGCGGAAAATACTTAGCATAATTATGAAGAAATGCTTAAGGACATACGGACGAGTTCCGCAAGCGAGCGAGCACCCATTTTCTCCATAACTCGTGATCGATGCACCTCGACCGTTCGTTGACTCAGCCCCAGGTCCATTGCGACAACCTTGTTTGCTGCTCCCGAAACCACGTGTTGCATAACTTCGTGCTCTCGCGGTGTCAGCATTTTTATTCGGCACTGTATATCCTCATGCTGGTCTGCGGCGTCCTGCATTTGCCGATGCACCTTCATGGCCTGCGAGATACGTTCCATTAACTCCTCATCGTGATAGGGTTTCTGAATGAAATCAAATGCGCCCTGATGCATTGCTTCTACGGCAATCGGCACGTCCGCATTACCCGTGACGAAAATGATGGGCATTGTGCAGCGCTTCTCAAGTAGCTGTTCCTGCACATCGACACCACTGGTACCGGGCATCTGAATATCCAGCAGGATGCACCCACGCCATGCAGGAGAATAAGCCCCCAAAAAGGCGTCCCCTGACTCAAATGTTTGAACGTTCTCGCCAACTACTGTTAAAAACAGATTGAGCGAGTCCCGTATGGCCGCATCGTCGTCAACGACATATATGGTTAGTGGGTTGGTTTCTGCCATATCATTTCTTCAGTTCCAGTTTGGTTATTGAAACAGTGTTGCAGGCGTGCGGCAAGTTCTAATGGCAGTGCAATACCAATGCGGGTGATTGAACCGCACAGATACAACGCTGGCACAGGGCTATTATCCCGGATTCGGGGCTATCCAAAGCAAAAACTGCGCATTCGCCGAGCTATGCATTAACCTGCTATAACGTAAAGCCGCAGACCGTTCTATCACTGCAACGATTCTGTCTGAACTCATTCTTACAATGGCTGCTTCTGCACATAAATCGATCTACGCGGCGCTGGCTGGTAATGCCTTAATCGCGATTACCAAGTTTGTAGCTGCTGGAATTACAGGTAGCGCAGCCATGCTTGCCGAAGGCGTCCATTCGCTGGTAGATACCGGAAACCAGGTGCTGTTATTACTTGGGTTGAAGCGGTCGCAGCGCGCGCCAAGTCCCGAGTTTCCTTTTGGCCATGGGAAAGAGGTTTACTTCTGGTGTTTCGTTGTTGCGATGCTGGTTTTCGCGCTAGGGGCCGGCGTATCGATCTACCATGGCTATCATCAGATTCTCGACGGTGAGGCTCTGGAGAATGTACTGGTTAACTACGTAGTGCTCGGCATGGCAATTTTGTTCGAAGCAGCAGCGTTCTATGTAGCGTACCGAGAATTCTCGCAGCACAAAGGTGAGTTGGGAATGATGGAAGCTGTGAAACGGGGTAAGGACCCGAGCCTGTTCGTGGTTTTGTTTGAAGATGGAGCCGCAATACTTGGCTTGTTAGTCGCTCTTGCCGGAATCAGGCTCGCCGAAATCACAGGTAATCCGGTGTATGACGGTGTTGCATCTGTTGTGATTGGCCTGATCCTGGCCTTAACGGCAATATGGCTTGCCTACGAAACGCAGAGCTTGCTAATCGGCGAAAGTGCCGCCACCTGGATCACAGATGAGATTAGAAAAGTGCTCAATAAATCTGAAAGCATTGTGTCAATCAACGAGGTTGCAACCTTGCACATGGGGCCGGCATTCATCCTGGTCACTATCAGCGTCGATTTTGTACAGGGCCTTAATTCCGAGCAGGTTAAATCGGAAATCACTCGCTGTACCAGGCAAATCAAGGCGGTTGACAAGTCGGTTAAGCGCGTCTTTATTGAGGCGGAACGCTCAATCGACCACCAGAGCGACTGAATACAACGTGAAGGCATGGCCTGGCCCATTAAAGAGCGGCCCTGTTAAGCGGGGGCTGTCAGACCTGTGCACGGTCGCCGTTTCAGGTCCCCTACGGGCCGGCAGGACTTCGACGATCCCAACCCGCTGTTCGGGGATAAGCAGGACAGCGATACTTACACTGTCGATGCCAGCTTTCTGTACACATTGCCGATAGAAGGCGATCGGTGGCAGCTTGGCGGCAATATATTCTTTGGGGAGATTGATTCGGACATCAACTTCCACGACTCCGATGCCTATAGGATTGTCGGTGTGATCCGGTATAACTTCGGCAACATGGAGCAGTAGGGCGTCGTCAGGATAAGACGCTGGTTTGGCTGAGCTTATACGTCCCAGTCCCTGCGCAGCGCATCGTCTGCCTCTGGCGCAACCGCGTGCAGCATCGGCATCGGTTTGTGTTCCGACCGGGAAACCGTTAGAGCTTCCTCGAAATTATATGGCTTTCGTTCCTCGTTGCGATCGATACTTAGTCCGGCAAAGTTGAACAGGCCCGTGTCTGCGAGTTGACTGGGTGCAATGTTCCGGATAGAACGAAAAATAGTATTTAGGCGTCCCGGTGATTCCCGTTCCCATTGCGCCAGCATCTTCTTAATATTCTGGCGCTGCAGATTTTCCTGTGAGCCGCAGAGGTTGCAGGGGATGATTGGGAAGTCCCTGATTCGTGCATACTTGCTGATGTCACGCTCACAACAGTAGGCCATTGGCCGTATGACAATATTGCGCCCGTCGTCCGAGCGCAGCTTCGGCGGCATTGCGGCCATTCGGCCGCCGTAAAACATATTCAGAAACAGGGTCTCGACTATATCGTCACGATGATGTCCCAGGGCGATCTTGGTACAGCCTGTATCTTCTGCACAGGCGTACAGTGTTCCGCGCCGCAGTCGTGAACACAGCCCGCAAGTCGTTCTGCCTTCGGGGACTTTTTCTCTAACAATAGAATAAGTGTCTTTCTCGACGATGTAGTACTCAATGTTGAGGCTATCGAGGTAGTCGGGCAGGACCTCTTCGGGGAAGCCCGGCTGCTTCTGATCCATGTTGACTGCAACCAGTTCGAATCCCACGGGCGCGTTGTGCTTCAAACCCAGCAGGATATCCAGCAATGCATACGAATCTTTACCACCCGAAAGGCAGACCATGATGCGATCGCCGTCTTCAATCATCTGGTAATCGGCGATTGCCTTGCCCACGTTTCGGCGCAGGCGTTTTTGCAGCTTGTTGAAAACTGTTTTCTTTTTTGCGGACAGGGATTGCATGATTCAACTCAGGAACGGGCGTGGTGGTTAAGCAGTTCGTCGTACACGCTGAGCACATCGGCCGGTAGTGATACCCCGTCTACAGAGCTGCTCGCCTGGTTGCGCAGATCAGGGTCGAAAAACTCACCACCCCTGGCAGCCAGGGCCGGGTCGAGACCCAGCGCGATGAGCTTATCGAGTACGTCGGACAAGTAAAGTTCATCGGGCTGGTCAAAGTCGGTTAGTGCAATCCCGTATTGTTCCACAAGCTCAAGCAGCCGTTCGTTGTATATACGCCAGAGTTCCCAGCCATCTTCCGGCGGACTCTGATCACGATTTCTAAGCGACAATGCAACGCGGTGCGGGTGACGGAAAGTCCCGATAAAAAGTGGTGACTCGATTGCCTCCAGCCAGAATGGGAGAGTAAAAAGTACCCTGGTATCCTTGAAACCCCAGTGCGCGGCAATCCTGCCCTGAAGTTCCTGAATAATTGAGTCACGTTCGTGTGCCTGTTCGGGTGTCCACTTACTTACCACAACCGGGCGGTTCCATGCGCTCTTATTAGTATTCAGCACCGCATCATTCAGATTCACTATACGGCTGTTCTCGCGATTACCACGCTTGTTGTACAGGTTCTCGGTAAAGACTTCGCCCAGTTCTACACCGAGTCCCTGCATGATGCCGGTCAGACAACTGGTGCCGCTCCGGTGCATTCCAAGTACGCAAATACAACTCATTGTTGATTAATCTTGATGTGGAAATCTAAAGTCTGGCTAACAAAGCGCGCAATGCATCCAGCCAGTAAGTTTGTTCAATACCGAGAAGATCATTTGTCAACTCATTGTCGAGCACACTGTAGGCAGGCCGGATGGCCGCCGCATTATAGTCGTTGCTCGATACCGGAATAAGGGTTGGTGAACGGTTGATCAGCCCCAGACCTGATGCCTCGGCAAAGATGGCACCGGCAAAGTCATGCCAGCTAACCTTACCGGCATCCGAACAATGCAGAATACGGGCGGCGGGTTTAATTTCCGCAAGTTTCCATATGGCATCGGCAAGATTACGTGCGTAGGTGGGTGAGCCGGTCTGATCACTCACAACTTCGATCTGCTCGTGTTCCGTTGCGAGCCGAAGCATCGTCTTTACAAAATTCTGCCCGTATTCGCTGTAAGTCCAGCTCGAACGAATGACCCAGGAAGAATCACAACCGCCGAGTGCTGCTTTCTCGCCGCCTAACTTGGTTCTTCCGTAGACACAGAGCGGGCCGGTTGGATCATCCGGCTTGTGTGGGCTGGACTTCTCTCCGTCAAACACGTAGTCGGTCGATACCTGTATAAGCTTGCAGCCTGCCGATCGGCAGTACTCGGCAATAATTCCTACAGCGGTCTCATTGACCTGTGTCGCGGCATCAACATCTGCCTCGGCACGATCAACAGCGGTGTACGCAGCCGTATTAATAATAAGTTCCGGTTCAATACTGCCCAGTCCGCTCAGCAGCAACTTGCTATCGGCGAGGTCCAGTTCCGCAATATCTGTTTCTACCAACTCCGTATCGGCCGGCACGGATTCCGTGAGGCAGCGACCGAGTTGGCCCTGAGCGCCGGTGAGAAGAACTTTCATGCCTGATCTTGAGCTTTCCGGAAAGAATAGGATGCTGTTCAGCATAGCATTGGTGCAGGAGTATTACGTATGCCAGGTCCATCTAAATTCAGTTTAACCACGCTGGCACATTCAACGATTGCCATCGCTGCGCTCGTCGTGGCGCGAGCGCCCCCAGCTGCAATCTGTCTTTGACCAGAGTTGTCGCAGGATGGGCACAACTTCCACAATACGCTGGTCAGCCGGTGGGTATCCGAGCGCCGGCTCACGCGGTTCCCGCTGGCCGGTCCCCCAGTGGCGCAACAGCATATTAAAGTAACGCGACGTATTGATTCTCTTGCGTCGCCTGCATTGAAAAACCCGGCGCTCAGCTAGCGACAACTGCCGATTCTGGTCTTTCGAAATGCCCGGTAACGGATCAGTTAACGCATACCAGGTATCGGCCAGGTAAAACAGCGGGATCGCGAGCGCCCCACCCAATAAGCGGGTTGCCAGCCGATCAAAAAAGCCCCGGTAATGAACCCACCGGCCGATCCCCGCCTCGGCGCTGAAACCGCCCAGATGCCGAAGCTGCGGAAGGTCTTCGGAGCGAAACCGCGCGCCCTTCGCATGCATAAGCGACATAAGCAACTTGCCGGTGTCGTAATCCATCTTCTTTAGTCCCGCGTTGTCCAGGGTCTCCCGGAGTTCTTCTGGTACTTCGTCCCAGCGGTAAAAGCGAAAACCGACGCCGGTCGCCTGCTTTATCCTGGTTAGTAGCGCATTGGAGTAAATTGCAAAATAAGCACCGCCGAGCTCTTTACCGTCCGCCGTGGCGAAATACGAGCCCTGCAGGCGCTTAAATCCATCTGGCAGAATAATATCCTCGGGTGCATGCCAGAGTGGGTGGCCCGATGAAAACACATCGCATTGCTCGAGGTGTTTCGCTATCGCTTCGTTACACGGGCCGGTTGTTAGAATGTCGGAGTCCATGAAACAGAACCAGCTCTCATCGGTACGTTCATGAGCCCAGTCCAGGATGATGCCATGTTCCAGCATCTCGTCTTCAGAGGCCACCATGTATTCCAGTCACTCGTTTCCAGCACAAAAATCTCTGAGCAGTTGTCGCTCTTCTTCGGGACAGCCGTTTACGATCATCCGGAAACGCCAGTCGGTCCAGTTAAGGAAGGTTGTGACGAACGGACTCAGATACTTTGCGGTATCGGGTGTAAATACGATATTGAACTGTAATTTGGTGGTATCCATTGACTCGCACGATTTTAACCCAAAAGAAATGGGTTCCCTATGGAACACTCGGCTCGCATCACAATACAATCTGCTGACGTTCCTTACAGGAAGAAGACAATCTGAATGACTAAGGTAGTCTGGCAATCCGACCCGGCCCAAATCGCTGCGACAAACCTTGCACGGTTCGGCAAGGCCGCGCCTGTAAGGACAGATAATTACGATGCCCTGTATCGCTGGTCGATCGGTAGCCCCGAAGAATTCTGGGCGCATGTGGCGGACTTTACGGAGCTAAAGTTCAGCAAATCTGCGGACAGAATTCTGGCAGATGGACAGCTCATGCCGGGTGCGCGCTGGTTCGAAGGAGCCAAACTCAATTTTGCAGAAAATATCCTCAGGGGTGACGATGACAGGGCGGCAATCATTTTTCATGACGAACGGGGGCGCCGCACTGAATATAGCCGCGCCGACCTGCGTCGGCGATCGGCTGAATTGGCCGCGGGTCTGCGCAGGCTGGGGGTAAAACCGGGAGACCGGGTGGCAGCGGTTCTGCCCAATTGCCCGGAAGCGGTCATTGCTGCACTGGCATCTGCTTCGATCGGCGCGGTTTTTACCTCCTGTTCGCCGGACTTCGGTGAGCAGGCGATCCTTGAACGCTTCGGGCAAACCAGGCCGAAAGTTTTATTTATATGCGACGGCTACAGTTATGGCGGCAAACGGATTGATTGCCAGGACCGATTACTGGCGATCGGGCAGCAGTTGGAGAGCGTAAACAAGATAGTCATCGTTCCATTCCTCGATGAGCAACCGAATACCGGCGGCCATGCAGGCGTTATCTTGTTAGCCGATACACTCGAACCGGGTGTGCTGCCCGATTACAGGCAACTGTCTTTCGACCACCCGCTCTACATACTTTATTCGTCCGGGACCACGGGTAAACCCAAGTGCATCGTGCACGGTGCGGGCGGGACGCTGCTGCAGCATACGAAAGAGCAGGTATTGCATACCAATCTTTCTGCCGGTGATACGATTTTCTATTTTACGACCTGTGGCTGGATGATGTGGAACTGGCTCGTCAGTGCCCTGGGCACGGGCGCAACTATCGTGCTTTATGACGGTTCGCCCATGTTTCCCGATCCGTTGTCGCTCTGGCGTATGGCATCAGAAGAGTCAATTAATGTTTTCGGTACCAGCCCGAAGTTTTTAACAGAGGTCGAGAAGTCCGGGGTGCAAATCAGCGAGGTGGGTAAATTTAATTTGCTGCGCACGATCCTTTCAACCGGCGCCCCCCTGGCTGAATCCGGTTATAGCTTCGTAAACAGGCAGTTTGGAGATAAGGTACAGCTAAGTTCGATATCAGGCGGGACTGACATCATTTCATGTTTTGCGCTGGGCAATCCGATACTGCCTGTACACAGAGGTGAATTGCAGTGTCTTGGACTGGGTATGGCCGTCGAAGTATTCGACGAAGAGGGGCACCCTGTCAGCGAACAAACAGGTGAGCTGGTTTGTACAAAGCCCTTTCCGTCTATGCCAATTGGTTTCTGGGATGATCCGGACGGATCCGCTTATCACGCTACATACTTTGAACGATTTCCAGGCGTATGGGCGCACGGTGATCTTGCCGAACGGACCAGCAACAACGGCTTGGTAATACATGGCCGCTCGGATGCAGTGCTTAATCCCGGAGGCGTGCGCATAGGCACTGCGGAGATCTGCGGTCCGGCCCAGACGCTTGACGAGGTTGCTGACAGCATCGCAATTGCACAACGTTGGCAAGGTGATGTTCGTATCGTCCTGTTCGTTGTGCTTACCGAGGGCTTTTCGCTCGATGATGATCTTGAGCAGCGTATACGCGATGTCATACGCAGCTCGTCCAGCCCGCGACACGTGCCCGCGTGTGTGCTTTCGGTTCCGGAGATACCTCGCACACTCAGCGGTAAAGCTGTAGAACTCGCGGTACGTGCAATCGTTCATGGTGATCCGGTCGGCAATATGCAGGCCATCGCCAACCCCGGCGCTCTCGAGCACTTTCGCGACCGCTCCGAACTGCGCTGAACCGGACTGTGGCCATATCACGGGTGTCTGTTTACCCGGACTGGTTGTGAATGCCGGGAGGTGGCAAGGTATACAAAGTCGGAAAGGGAGAGCGGTGTAATGCAGCAGTTACTGAGGGCGCCTCAAGCGCCGTTGATGTTCAGCTTGGTGGCAGCAACAGGCCTCTGCCTGTTTATATTTGCTATCGCCGTATTGATGCAGCCGGCGTCGTCCGTCGTCAGCCAGGAACGCACAGCTGAGCTGATCTGTCTGCAACTGGCCTTCGTCCCGGAACGGGCAGCTGCCGTCGTGCTCAATTTTTCTGCGGAAGAACGGAAGGCAATTACCCAGCTGCTTGTCCCTGGCGATATCGGGCTGACATGGGGAATGGGCCTGACCCTGGCGGGGCTGATCTCTTTACTTGCCATGCGACTACCGGGTAACTGGTTGCGAGTCGGCGCATTTATTATGTGGGCCCCGTTTGTATCGGCAACCTTTGATTCTATCGAAGATATTTTTCTCTTCACAATAGTCAGTCAATTCGTGGTTGACGCGGCAGCCGCAATAAACCCAACACTTACGTTTCTGGCCAGTACCGCCGCCACGATCAAATTTATTGCGCTTATCGTGGTAACGCCCGCGTTCGGTATCGCAGGGATAGTGAAAGGCCTTTCGGTTGATCGCAGTATTTCGGCATTGATTGTTTACCTGCTGCTGGCATTCGCCATCATAAGTATTGCGCCAAGTTCCTACCAAGGCATTGCTGCCTGTTTTTAAAGCGATCCACCGCGACGTGTATTCGAGACCTTTTTTGCCAGAACTATGCGGCTAATATCCAGACATCCGCTCCTCAGCTTTTTCGTCCTGAGCTATCTGTTTAGCTGGCTCATCGGAATTCCGCAGTTGTTGTCCGCGCGGGGAATTGTTGGGCTGCATATACCGGAAGCAGTGGAGGCACTCGCTGCGTTTGGCCCGTTTGCCGCTGCAATTGCCGTACTTTTGGTCTGCGGCGATCGGCGCGGTATAGATAATTTGTTTGACAGCCTGCGTGCCTGGCGGGTGTCGTCGCGCTGGTTTACTTTCGCCTGTGTGTCACCATTCGCTGTGATGTTCGTGGCGCTCGCTCTGACCGACGGTACGGAAGCGCTCTTTTCCGAGCATTTGGCTGCCGAATTGCTGACCGGTAGTGCGCTCTTTGAGCTGCTGATCGTGAGCGGCCTCGCCCAGGGGTTGGGTGAAGAACCGGGCTGGAGGGGCTTTGCGCTGCCCGTCCTTCGGAAACGCTTTGGCCCTTTGCTGGCAAGCCTTGTCATATTTCCGGTATGGCTTTGCTGGCATCTGCCCTTTTTCCTGGCCCGGCCCGAATTTCAACTGGGTGCCTGGATAGGATTTTCCATGGGTATTTTGGCCGCAGCGGTGTGGTGTACTTTTATATATGATGCGACGCGCAGTGTGCTGATGCTCGTCTTGTGGCATGCGTTGATAAATATTACCCGGGCTGTTGCACTGGCGGTATCCATGGAGGCTTTCCTCGCGTTCGGCCAGGTCGTATTTACCGTTGCCGCTATCATCGTCATTTACTGGCTCATAACACGACCGCCAACATACAATGAGCCGGGTGGCGACAACCCACGGCAGCAGACGTTATAGAATGGCACCGGGCAGTACATGCCTGACAAAATCAACGGAGCAACAAATGAACGAAGAAAATACAGTAGCCACGCCGGAATTCGACTCGGCGGGGCTGTACCAGGAAGAATCCTTTACCGACCGCAGGGTAGGCACAATCAGGCAGTTGACGCCGGTTGATGCAAACGGAGCGACAGACAGCAGCCGCCCGGTGCTGTTTACGGGGGCTACCCAGGTTATGACGGCTGCAGGCCCTATGCCGCTCAATTTCGATATACCCGGAGAGACGCTGGAGGAAGCGGCCGGTAATTTTGGCGAGTCCGCGCAGAAGGCTGTCGAAGACATGGCGGCAAAACTGGAGGAAATGCGGCGTGAGGAAGCCTCGTCCATTGTTGTGCCCGGTCAGGGCAGGGGTTCGGGAGGCGGCTCGGGCCTGCTTGGAGTCTGATCCGGGAAATAACAAAATAACAGCAAGAATAAGAGGATAAAGAAATGGGTACTCGCCATGAAAATATTCTTGGAACAATAGGCCGAACACCGGTTATTCGTATCAATCGCCTCGGTCCGCCAGGTATCAACCTGTTTGCGAAAGCCGAATCGTTTAATCCACTAAGTTCGGTTAAAGACCGGCTGGCGCTCGGCGTCATCGAGGCCGCAGAAGCCAGCGGTGAACTGGAACCTGGCCAGACCGTGATCGAAGCGACCAGTGGCAACACCGGTATCGGCCTCGCGATGGTATGTGCAGCCAAGGGCTATCCCTATGTATGCGTCATGGCTGAGAGCTTCAGCGTAGAACGGCGCAAGATTATGCGTTTCCTCGGGGCAAAGGTCGTGCTTACGCCCGCTTCCGAAAAAGGCAGCGGCATGATTAACAAGGCCAAGGAGCTTGCGGCTGAGCACGGATGGTTTCTGACCCGTCAGTTCGAGAACGAAGCCAATGCAGACATGCACAGCCGTACCACCGCGGTGGAAATCCTCGAGGATTTTGCCGATCAGCAACTCGATTACTGGATAACGGGCTTTGGTACGGGCGGTACGCTTAAGGGTGTAGGCCGGGTATTGCGGGAGAAGAGTCCCGATACAAAAATAATATTGTGTGAGCCTGATAATGCACAGTTGATTGGCGGCGGTATCGCCCAGGAGCGATTCGATGACGGCTCACCGGCCGCAAGCCACCCAAGCTTCAGCCCTCACCCGGTGCAGGGTTGGACACCGGATTTCATTCCGCTGCTGACCGAAGACGCCCTGGGACTGGAGCTTGCTGATCGTATTTTGCCGATTAACGGTAATGATGCGCTGAATGCCTCGCGCGATCTCGCGCGCAAGGAAGGTATCTTCGCAGGGATATCCAGCGGTGCGACGGTCGCCGGGGCGCTCAAGATTTGTGAAGAAGCCCCGGAAGGCAGTACGGTGCTTTGCATGCTGCCGGATACCGGCGAGCGGTACTTGTCGACGCCGCTGTTCGACGACATCGAAGCCGACATGAATGATGCGGAAAAACAGATTTCCGAATCGACTCCAAATTATCGCTTTGGCTAGTTCTTTCCCCGGCAGACGCTAACGGGTGCAGCAACTGTCGCAAACCGGCTCAGGGAGTCGGCGGGTAGAACCAGTTGGCCTGGCGGCAGTTCTTAGTCAGAGTGATGTCTAGCGTGAAGTCACCTGCAGGCGTCTCTTCCGTATAGGCGAGACCGCTCGGATCGGTACGTTCCGTCGGCGTACAGAAGACTCCGTCACCGTCGGCGTCCAGCCAGGCACTGACTGCCAGTCCGCTGCCCATGTGCAGCGGGTACTCAAAGGTATGGCTGAACTGCGGCCCATCGCTCTGGAAATCCACGACTTCCTCAAGCGGATGGTTCAGATTCGGGTCGTCTTCCAGTGATTCCAGCACATAAATCCGGTAGCTAATTTTGCCACCTGGCACAGGGCCGACAAGCATCTTCACCTGGCCGCTCAGGTTGACGGTTTCGTAGCGCTCTGCCGGTGGCCGCGCGAAAAAGTCGAGCACCAGGAACAGTACGACAATGACCAGCAGTCCGAGCCCGATTTTTTTCAGGATTCGCATTTCTACTCTCCCTCCTCAGCTGCGGTTTCGATGCCGGGAATTTCGATACCGAAAACCTTCACAAAATTGCCGGCCAGCACCTGACGCATTTCGTCCTTCGTATAGCCGTTGCGTTGCATGGCAGCCACATAGTTGGTCAGGTGGCTCTTCAGGTAGCCGGGGAACTGCACGCCGTCGGAACCGTAAATGACTTTGTGCAGAACGTTCTGGTCTTTCAGCCGAGTCACGAAGTCATCGATTACTTCTTCGCCACGCTCTGCGCCGAGCGCGCCCGGTTCCAAGTAAACGTTCGGATAGCGCTGTGCCATCAGGATGGCCGAATTCACGTAGGTCAGTGCGCGAATGCGGGTGTCGTAGCCGGTGTGACCCAGGATGAAAATTGTATCCGGGTGAGCCTGGATCGCGCTTTCCAGATACATCGCATCAGCGTATTCCGGCTCGTAGCGCGTACCCGGGTTCGGGCTGGTGCCGGTGTGGAAATAAATAGGCTTGCCGTACTTGCCCGCCAGTTCGTAGATGGGCCAGAGGCGCTCATCGTCCAGCCTGTACTGCTGGTGCGCATGCGCAAGCTTGATTCCATGCATGCTGTCGATGGTTGCTAGTTCCTCCTCGAACTTGGCCAGCCGTTCTGCTTGGTCAACATTCCAGCGATCGAGTCGAATCGTCGCGAAACCGTACAGACGGTCTTCATTGCCGGCAATCTGTTTGGCGACGAACTCAGTTGTCGCATTACCCGTGGTGTTGGGGCTGATCGTGGCAAACACGCCGGCACCGTAAATACCCGCGCTGTTCATCTGCGAAAGGATGTTGCCGGGTCCGAGGTTCAGATCGGTAAGCGGGCTCATGAGCCAGTAAAAGCCGCGCGGTACACGCCCGCCGAGGCGTTTGCGAAATCCGGGCGGCGTATTCTCCCAGGTGCCTGAATGGGTATGCAGATCGACGACCTGGATCCTGGATCCGTCAACCACTATGCCGAACTGTTCGGGTGGCTCGGTAGAGCATGCACTGAGGAGGGCTACGGCAGCCAGCAGACTGAGTCGCGATTTCATGGGGGATAGTCCTTCGTACCTTGAAGCACGTTTTTCCGTTTTTATGTCCGGTCGAGGATGCGTGTATGCGTGTGTTTGGTCAAGATATACAGGCCCGAGGTATCCGAACCATGAACCGGCTGGCCCCGGACGCACAGGAACCACAGGGATGGGATGATAGCCGGGCGTGAGGGCGTCGGTTAGTATTCTGTCCAGTATCGACCGTCGGTGAAAGCGTATCAGCAGGCATCCAAATTTTTTTATCGTAGGGGCACACAAATGCGGCACTTCGGCGCTGTTTGACTATATTGCGCAGCACCCTCTTGCATTCTGTCCTGACGAGAAAGAGCCATGTTTTTTTGCTTACGATTATCCGGAACTACGTGGCTACTACACGTACGAGGATTACCTTGCACTTTTTGCCGATGCAAATGAGAGTCATATTGCTGTAGGCGAGGCCTCGCCTGTCTATTTTCTCTCCAAGGTCGCTGCGGGTGAACTGCACAAACATTATCCGGATGCCAGGCTGATCATCATGTTTCGCAATCCGGTCGATATGGTGCACTCCTTTCATTCGCAAATGCTGATTACCCTGAACGAGGATCAGCCTGATTTTGAACAAGCGTGGCGTATGCAGGATGAGCGGATGGCTGGAAAAAATATTCCACATAATTGCCGTGTGCCTGAACTGTTGCAATATAGGAACGTTGGCCGGATGAGCAACTACGCGCAGGCCTTTCTGGAATTGTTTCCTGCGGAGCAGGTTCGACTCATTATTTTTGATGACCTGAAAAATGATCCTCGCACGGTATTTGACGACACCTGTGCTTATCTCGATCTGCCGATTCTCACAGATGTAGATTTTAGAATTGTTAACGCCAATCGGGCCCACAAGAGTAAGTTACTTGCAAGACTGACCGACCGACCTTTGCCGCAATCGATAGAAAATGCGAGTGCAGCCCTCAAGCGGGCAATAGGATTGGGTGATGCGAAAATCCGCCGTGCGATAAGCCGCAGGAATATCGTGGTCGCTCCCAGAAAAGAACTGTCGCCCGATTTCCGTCGCGAGCTAGTAGCTGAGTTCAGTGATGAAGTGAGCAGGCTGGAAACACTTACCGGCCGCAATTTGCAGCACTGGCATCATTAGAAAAGTCTGCTTTTTTATATTTGCACATAAATTTATGCGCAGGATTTGCCATACGCGCCGTCCAGGCATAAAGTAACAATACTTGCTCGCCGCAAAACAACAACATGAAAAGGCGGGATAACAAAAATGTTACAGATGGAGCTGAAAGCATGTCTCTCGGAGGGAAACGCAACAAGGTGCGCTCAAGCTGGTGGTCGTCGGTAGAAACGGCCAGCAATTGGTTGCGTACGATTAAATCCGGATCGAACGACGAAACTGAAACCCGGTGTGAACCTGCAACAGACGTTCGGGCGAGTAATCAACAAGTCCGGCAAGTCAAAGGCAAGTCGTTCTAGCCTTTTTCGCCCTGGGCGTATTCGCTCCCCGCATCTTTTGGAGCCGGACAGCGTTCAGGTCGCCCGCATGGCTGCAACAAATCGCAGTGCTACAATCTACCGACGTTTATCTAAGGTGGGTTGACGATTGCTCGAACTCGGCTTCAAGGTTTTTATCAGCTATCTGGTGGGGTCACTGAATGGCGCGCTCCTGGTAGGACGGTTGTTTGGCGGCGTGGATATACGCAAAGTCGGCAGTGGCAACGCGGGCGGCACCAATGCCTTGCGAACCCAGGGATTGCCGTTCGCGCTGCTGGTGATGGTTGTCGATATTGCCAAGGGAATTTTGCCGGTAATTTTTGTACCGTCCCTGGTAGTTCCGCTTATACCTTTAGACCCACACATTTCACGCGAATGGCTAACATTCGCATGTGGAGCAGCAACCATCTTCGGCCACTGCTATCCGGTATGGTTCGAGTTTGCCGGAGGCAAAGGGGCGGCTACTACGCTCGGCGTGTTGGCCGGTATCGCTCCAGGCCTTGTCGTACCGGCAGGTGCGGTCTGGATCCTCAGTCTGCTGATTAGTGGTTATGTGGGCCTTGCGACTGTTCTTGCAGCAGCTTCACTACCTGTGTACGTGCTGTTAACCGCCTGGCCACAAGAGTCCGGCATGGTCCTCTTCACCGGTATCGTTGCGGCTTTTATTGTTTATACACACCGTTCCAATATTCGTAGCCTGCTGGCAGGCGAAACCAGCCGCGACATCAGTTTCAGCCTGTTCGGCCGGTTCGGATGACGCTGAACGAATGTCTGCGCAACAAGCTCTTTTAGGTCTGTTGGCTGACGGGGGTTTGCATTCAGGCACCGAACTCGCGCGTTCATTGGATGTCACCCGCGCGGCTGTCTGGAAACATGTAAAACAATTGGAGTCACTTGGGCTGGAAGTTGGCGCAAGCAGGGGTAAGGGTTATCAGCTGGCTGCCCCGCTTGAATTGCTGGACAGAGCAAAGATCGAATCTGCTCTTGATGCAGACACGCAAGACAGACTTGACTCATTCAAGTTGTTATGGACAACCACTTCCACCAGCGATTACTTGCTGGACAAAGTTGCCGCCGAGCCACCGAAGTTGCAGGCGTGCCTGGCGGAATACCAGGCGGGCGGACGAGGCCGACGTGGCAGAGCGTGGCTGTCGCCTGCAGGTCATGGCCTGTGCATGTCCGTTGCGCGGTTGTTTGTTACCACCCCTGTCAGTTTGTCATGCCTTGGTCTCGCGGTAGGTGTGGGTACGCTGCGCGCCTTGCGTGCCTGTGGCGCTCATACCGCCCAACTGAAGTGGCCAAATGATGTCGTCATTGCGGGGCAAAAACTTGCGGGCGTATTGATCGATGTTCGTGGTGAGACCACCGGGCCACTACGGGTTGTCGCAGGGGTTGGAGTAAATTACCTCCTGAACGATACAACCTCTGATGCAATTGCTGCTTCCGGGGGGATTCCGCCGACCAGTTTGTCGCAGTGTGTTGAAGATGGTCCGCCCGCCCGAAACTATGCTGCAGCGACGCTGCTAAATGAAGTCTGCGGGGCGCTCGAACAGTTTGCGGCAGCAGGCTTTGCCGCGTTTGCAGACGAATGGCATGAAGCAGACTATCTGCGCGGACGGGAAGTATCGATTAATGGCGACCAGCAAATCGCCGGCATCGCGCAAGGTATCGCTGACGATGGCAGACTATGCGTTCAATCAGGTGGGCAGACACACTACGTCGTGACAGGCGACGTTAGTGTCAGGTAGCGCTTTAGCGGTCAGGTTTCGATGCGGCTTTTAATAGATATAGGTAATACACGAATCAAATGGGCTTTTGATTCGGGCAACGATCTGCAGGATGTGGGCGAAGCTGTTCACCGTGATATGCCTGCCGCCGCTGCGATGGCGTTCGTCTCTGAGTTGACTGAAACGCCTGATGCAATTTTTGCGGTTAACGTGGCTGGTATAGAGTTGGAAAAAGGTTTGCAGCAAGCGGTTGCCGGGCGTTTTGGAGTACCTTTGCAGATGGTACGCACCTCGGGCCAGTGCGGCGATGTAACCAATGGCTATATATCTATAGAACAACTGGGTGCCGATCGTTGGGCGGCGCTGGTCGGTGCCTGGCACCAGTGCCGCGGGTCAGCCGTAGTTGTCGATGTGGGTACCGCTATAACTATCGATCTTGTGGCCGCGGACGGCCGGCATCTCGGCGGCATCATAGTGCCGGGCATAGATCTGATGAGGGCTGCGCTGAACAGTGATACCAGTGACATCAGTGGCTTCGCGGGCAACAGCAAAGGCCCGGTACCTGGTCACGACTGGTTCGGTCGCGACACACTGTCGGCCGTGCAGCGCGGAACACTCTTCAATGCCCGCGCAGTTATCGAGCAGGCAATCGAGGAGTTTGCCGGCGAGGGCAATACACCTGCAGTCTTCGTGACAGGCGGCGACGCCCTGTTAGTGACCCCGCTGATCAGCGTTCCGGTCGAGCATCGGCCGCTGCTCGTTCTGGAAGGTTTGCGTTTGCTCATTGGCGGGGGCGCTGATGCGTAATGCATTTTTGCTGCTCCTGTTACTGAATATTCTGGCCTTTGCCTTCCAGAGTTGGATCATCGAGCCGGATGAGCCGGTGGATGCTATGTCCATAGACCAGGACGTGCCCGGGCTAATGCTGGCGGAAAGCCGCGATGAGCTACCGGCTGAGCCGGTTGTTGAAGAGCCGGCCCGCACCGGGAATCCGGGCTATCGATGTTTACGGTTAGGACCGTTTGCGCGGGAAACAGATGCTGACCAGGTGCGCCTGAGTTTGCAGAAGCGCGAAGCCACGGTCAGGCAAACAGCTGAGGCTGGGCGGGTCTGGGTGGGACACTGGGTCCAGGTTGCCGACCAGGGCAGCCGCGCCAAGGCTGAGGCCGCCCGGGATAAGCTGGCTGCAAACGGGATCCCGGACGCCTATATCGTGCCGGGCGATTCGGATAACCGGATATCCCTGGGGGTGTACCGCCAGCGTGCAAGCGCAGATCAGACCGTGCGCCGGGCGCGGAGCCTCGGATTTGCCACTCGTGTGGATGATCGCTACCAGGCTGGAACTAATTTCTGGCTCCGGGTGCGTCTGCCGGGCGACCGGACGCTTAATCCCGGGGAATTCAAGACGGATACGGGTCAGATCATGCGTACCGAGACGATTGCCTGCGCGGACGCCGGTATATAGTCGTCCGTTAAGGCAGATATATCGCACGGAAGGGTGGAATCTTCTAGAATCCCCGTCCGGTAACGCCTCCGGTAGCCATATAGGCGCCTTTCGGCGGTCCCGGGCCATAATTGCCGGTATAGCTCAGTTGGTAGAGCAGGGGTTTTGTAAACCTCAGGTCGGGAGTTCGAATCTCTCTGCCGGCACCATTCAATGAGCCCATTTTTCGGGCGCTCGCCCGAAGGGCAAGGGCCCGAAAAATCTGAGGGCGAATTAATGCCGAGAACTCGCTTCGACGCGAGTTCTCGGCATTAATGACCAGCAGCTTTCGGCACTAATAGCACCCCGAAGCGGCTTCTTATGCTCGCAGAGCGAAGCGCCGCGTAGCGCGCCGAGAGCTCGGAGAGTGCCGTGCGAAGGACTAAAAAAACCTCCAAATGTGACCAGAAAACACATCAGAAATCAGTCTAAAAACCAACCACATCTTGCGGCAATGCAATATCGGCTAAAAAGCCCGTGCTGTGGTTGACAGAGCCCATTAGAGGGTCGACAATGCGCGGCTTGCATCGCGGAGGGGTACCCAAGCGGTCAACGGGGGCAGACTGTAAATCTGCTGGCTCAGCCTTCGCAGGTTCGAATCCTGCCCCCTCCACCAGGTTTCTGGCGGAGGGATGCAGTAGACAATTAGTTTTTTGACGGAGGTTGCTCAGGTTCTCAGGATCGGGCTGCGACCTCCTGCACGTGTTATTAATCAGGGCGGCGATTCAGGTAACACCAGTTTTTTTGTTTGTGCGCAGACGGATGCAGCGTGCAATAAAACAGACGGTAAGGTTTTTATAAAGCAGCTTGATTAGAAACTCGGGCGAGTGTTTTAACGAAGCTGCAGGCGTGGGATTTGGCTTAAGGCGACATCAACTGCGGGTGTAGTTCAATGGTAGAACCTCAGCCTTCCAAGCTGATTATGTGGGTTCGATTCCCATCACCCGCTCCATAGCAGAGGCGGGAATGAGGGATTGGCAATAATTGTCAACCAGTCTGCCCACGTAGCTCAGGGGTAGAGCACTTCCTTGGTAAGGAAGAGGTCACCGGTTCAATTCCGGTCGTGGGCTCCAAACAAGTTATTTTTTTAACCAGCATTTTGGAAAATATTTTTTAGATTTAACCAACATCAGGATCCGGAGATCGACCGATGGCTAAGGAGAAATTTGAGCGGACGAAGCCCCATGTCAACGTGGGGACGATTGGTCACGTGGACCACGGTAAGACGACGCTGACGGCGGCGCTTACGAAGGTGATGGGTGCAAAGCACGGTGGTGAGTCG
>MPMD02287431.1_pt1 | contig 29076 bp, 25 predicted proteins | sample 1617291 | NCBI WGS metagenome assembly MPMD02 (sample SAMN05944810, study PRJNA350692) | marine metagenome | biome: marine; feature: ODZ; material: water; isolation source: 120 m water sample filtered on 30 um supor filter | place: Pacific Ocean | collected 2012-04-09 | depth 120m m | reverse complement strand
TGATTTTGAGCCAGCATCAGATTGTAAAGGCTGTCATTTTGATCACTGGGAAGAATGGTCTCAGTCCATGCATGCCTATGCTATGAAAGATCCGGTATTTTTCAGTGGCTGGAATGCTGAGCAACATCCGGATAAACGCCCAGATACTGGGGAGCGGTTTTGTATCCAGTGCCATAATCCAGTGGCATTTGTGACTGGAGAAAATCTTGCTGGTTATGAAAACGCTGAGGATTTGGCAGGGTCTGGTCTCCTGGAAGTGATTACTGAAGGAATCGGCTGTGATGTCTGTCATACCATGACTGATTTGAGCCCCACTGTTCATACACAAGATGCGGTAGCTGCCACTGCTGAATATCACTTGAATCCGGGTAATATCAAATATGGCAATATACAAAATCCAGTCTCCAATAGTTTCCACGAGTCTGAGTATAATCCAATCTTTTCCAACTCTGAAATATGTCTCCCGTGTCACAACATCACCATAAGAGGTGTAGAGGCAGAAATTACGTTCAGCGAATGGGATAGAATCTCGAGTACCGCAATGGGTCTGTTTTCCTGCCAGGAATGCCACATGCCGGTTGTAACACGTCCTGCTGCAGTTGGATACCCAGATAGAGAAGTGCATAGCCACACCTTTGTTGGAGTAGATTTAGATCTTTCAATTTCTGCAGAAGAAAACCCCCAATTTGATATTGTCACTGATCTCCTTAGAAATGCCTTAACCATAGATTTTGGAACTCCTTATGATTCTCTTGTATCGAATGTCATTGCCGGAGATTCACTGATAATTCCTGTGACAGTTACCAGCCTAACGGCACATTCTATTCCATCTGGGGTTCCCTTTGCCAGGGAAGCATGGCTGGAAGTATTGGTCACAGATAACGACAATAATACTCTCTATAAATCAGGCGTGGTATCGGATACTACTTCCCTGGATATTTCTTCTGATTCCGATCTACTCCTTTTTACCGCTTATCTTATTGAGTCTAATGGCGATACAACCGGGTCAGTAACAGATGTCAGTTCCATTATCAATAACAGCCTGATGGCTTTTAGTGATCGATACAAAAAATATAAAGTGGAAATACCAACCGATATAACAGGAGAAATCAAAATCAGGACACGGATGCGCTTTCGGTCTTTTAAGCCGGATATCTTACGGGGAAGTCATCAAAATCTCCTGGAAAATCTACCAATATTTGACATGGCTGAAGACAGTGCTGTTGTGAACATCTCACAATAAATAATTATTGCATACTGTTACAATATACCAGGAGGTTAGTAAGGGGAATGTATAAGGGCGGTTTAGATTATAATGGGAACAACCCAATCCTAACTTTAACTAAACACTAAACAAATGACCTCGTTAGCAAAACATATAAGTATAGTTTGTTGTATTTTGGTTATTGGTTGTGATAATCCATTACAAAATGATTCTGATGGATGTTTGTAAATTAAAACGTTCGAAAAAATCCACATTCCTTTTGTTCGAAAAAGAATTATTAAACGGGTGGAGAAACATGTTGAAAAAAAATAAAAGTACGAACGTAACTACGGAAGTATTTGAAGAAATAAAAGATTCTTCCGATAGAAAGAAGATTCAATAAATGGAACTTCAAGGAATCAATTATTTGGGAATTTCTTCATTTTTTTCAGATGAAGAATTGATGGTACAACACACCACCAGGGAATTTGTAGAAAATGAAATTAGTCCTATTATTGATGATCATTATAAATTGGGGACATTTCCGATAGAATTGGTACTACAATTTGGTGACATGCAATATCTAGGAGTCAACCTGCCAGAGGAATATGGTGGTAGTGGAATGAGTAATGTTACCTATGGACTGATCTGCCAGGAACTGGAGCGGGGAGATTCAGGGATAAGATCATTTGTTTCAGTGCAGAGCTCTTTAGTTATGTATCCGATATTCAGTTATGGGAGTGAAGACCAGAAAAGGAAATGGTTACCACTTCTTGCGAGTGGTGAGGTAATTGGTTGTTTTGGACTAACTGAACCCGATCATGGATCTGATCCGGCAGGGATGACAACGCGTGCAAAGAAAGTAAGTGGTGGATATATACTCAATGGAGCAAAAATGTGGATTACCAATGGATCTATAGCTGATGTATCTGTTGTCTGGGCAAAAACTGAAGATAAGGTCGTGAGAGGTTTCCTGGTAGAAAAGGGGGCGGATGGATTTACTGCACCGGACATGAAGAATAAATGGTCACTCCGTGCATCCGTTACGTCTGAACTTATTCTTCAGGATGTTTTTGTACCGAATGAAAATATATTACCTGAGATTGAAGGGATGAAGGGACCTCTTAGCTGTCTTACTCAAGCCCGTTATGGAATAGGGTGGGGTGCAATAGGATGTGCTATGGCGGTTTATGAAGCATCTGTAAAATATGCAAAGGAAAGGACTCAATTTGATAAACCGATCGGATCTTTTCAATTGGTTCAGGAAAAACTTGTATGGATGCTAACAGAAATTACTAAGGGACAACTTCTTGCTTTACATACCGGTAAAAATAAAGATAATGGTACGTTAACTTTTCAACAGGTATCCATGGCAAAACGGAACAATACATGGGTCGCTCGTGAATGTGCTAAACTTGCCCGAGAAATTCACGGAGCAAATGGTATTACTGGTGAATATCCAATCATGCGCCACCTTATGAATATGGAGTCTGTTTATACATATGAAGGGACCTATGACATGCACACTTTGATTCTCGGTCAAGATATTACGGGGAAACCAGCATTTAGGTAATCTATTACTAATTCTGAATAAGAATCGGTGATTCATTCTTAAATAGCTGTCTGAACATTTTGATACAATAATCAGATAAATAATTTTACTAAACCTATAAAAAACGATTATTGGACCATTTAGAATCAAATCAGTTGATCCGATTAAATCAACTACATGGCTCGATTGGGAATTATATCTAAAGGACGCTCATTATAATTTATTTCTACTGGATGCAAAAGATGTGATAATTGATTTATTTGGTAAATCATTGGGTGTGTCTATGTCAAATCCACCCTTTGGAAAAGGTACTGACCATACCTGGCGAGGGTGATTTTCCACCACAATTTTAGCACCAAAAATACCATCAATCTTCAACAATTCAGGAAAAATTTTTTTATTAAAAAGGACCGGAACCCCTAAAGTTCCATCATATTCACTGGCGATAATTGGTTTTTTAAATGATAAATATGATTCAATAAGACGGTCTATGATTTTTGAAGTCAGGAAAAGTTGATCGCATACAAGGAGTACAACAGCTTGAATATTATTGTTAACGGTTTCAACTTTCTCCAAGCCTACTCGGATAGTGTATCCCATTCCCATTTTCCAATTTTGATTTCGAACTATGTTGACAGGAAAGTTTGAAATCTTTTTTTGGATTAATGTTGCATTTGCGCCTAAAACGACAACTGTTTCATCACATTTTGAATCTAATGTACATTGAATTGTATGACCGATAAGTGTAGAATTGTTATGAGGAATTAGTTGTTTTGGAGTCCCTAGGCGTTTGGATGCACCAGCAGCTAGAATAATCGCGCAGATTTTAGTTTTACCATTTACACTCACAGACACGGAGCTTCTAATTGGTGTTCTTTTCTTTGTGCGTCTCTGTTCCTGCAGTTTAAATTTCTTAAACTTCCTCCATCCCCACCGGAAAGTACCGCTTTAATTTCAGATACAATAGCTAAGGCAATTTCTTCCGGAGTATCACTTCCAATATCAAGTCCGACTGGTGCAAACAGTTTATTTTTTGCGTCGTCAATAGACATAATTTCAGCGTTTTCAACTTCGCTAAGTAAATTTTGGGTTCGTTTGCGTGCACCAAGTAATCCTAAATATGGTAATTCCATAGGAAGCAATATTTTTAGGAGCGCTAAATCATTGAGGAAATTATGTGTTAGAATAATCACTGCATCAATATTTTCAAAATTTAGATTTTCCAGTATTGTTTCAGATGGTGTTACAATAACTTTATCAGCACCGGGAAATCGTTCCAAGGTCGCATAAGAAGGACGATGATCTGCTATAGTTATATCCCAGCCCAACTTTTTTGCAAAGTAAACCAATGGCATTGCATCGTTTCCCCCACCAATAATGAGAAGATGAATTGACGGAGAAATAAAATCACAGAACACGTTAAGGTTAAGAGGTCCATATTCAGTTTCAATAACAGTATTTATATTATTAGAATGTGAAGAAACTTGATTCATCCAAAATGTAATTTTCTTCTTAATCGTCTCATTCTCAATATTCGACCAAATGCATTCATTTTGTGATAAAACAAGTCGTCCACCGGTTAAATCAGGTGTGTTTGAGCTGTAAATAACAGCTGATATTAACCTGTTATGATGTGTTAGCATTTCACACATTGCATCTAAATAAGGATGTCCATTTTGTCCAATAGGCTCTACTAATATTTCCACCACACCCCCACAGCCAACACCCAGTCCAAATACAATTTCTTCTGAAGATGTGGAGTCATATTTAGTTAATCTACTTTCACCGGAAACTATTACTTTTTTTGCAATGTTTTTGAGGTCTGTTTCCATACAACCGCCGCTGATTGCCCCTATCATATCACCTACTTCAGATATCAGTACTTTTGCTCCCTCCTTACGGTAGTGAGAACCCCGAACCTTTACCAGTGTAGCCAGCACACAGGATATACCGGTTGATTGGAATTGACGATATGCCTGTATTATCTGTTTAAGCTCATTCATTATCAAAAAATATCAACATTTACTAATGCAGGGTTTCCCAACATTCCTTGAGATACACATTTATCATTTCCCGGCGGTATTTCAGGGGCATTAAGTCGTTTTCAACCGTTTTACAGTTTTTTCGTGCCTGCTTAATAAGTGATTCCAGTGTCAGTGATTTCAAGGCTTCTTTAATTAGAACCGGTGACATGGATACCCCATTTAAACATATTCGTGCTATTCTATCAGAATCCACAGTCGCAGCTACTGTTAAAGATGTAAAATCCAGTGTTTTCCGAAGCCTCAATTTTCTATACCACCATTTTTCCGCTTTGATAGGAATAGTAATTCCAGTGAGAATTGAATGTTCATCCAGTTCGTTGGATTTTATCCCGCAAGGCAGATACAATTCTGTTAATGGTTTTTGGATAGAACCCGATGGAGTTAAAAATATTATTTCTGATTCCAAAGCCACGAGTGCGGTGGCTGTATCAGAAACATTCCGCGCATAGCAACTTTTATTCCCGCCAGTAACCTGACAGATATCGCCTTTATCTTTTAAGCAGGAACCAATAGAATCTCTCCATTCTTTCGACTGATTGTAAAATATACATCTGTTATTTACCAGCAGGTTTCCGCCGATGGTGGCTGTCTTCCGGATTACTGGAGTTGCCACAGATTTTGCCGCTTCAGAAATGAGAGGATAGTTGGAATTGATAATATCTGATGAAATAATATCATCCAGAGTTGTCATGGCACCCAAGTGAAGATGATCTTTATTTACAGTAATGGATTTCAATTCATCCAATCTACTCAAATCAATAATATGATCATGAGTGTCCAGTTTCTGTTTCCGGTAAATCTGGATATCTGTTCCCCCTGCAAAATAGGTATAATTCCCTGAATAATTATCGGCAATAGACAGTGTTTCCTCCACTGATGAGGGAATGTGATAATATTCCATTATGACACTTCCTTCAGCTTAGACAGAACCTTATCCGGTGTCATGGGAAGTTCCATCATCCGGATGCCTACAGCATCGTAAACGGCATTCCCAATTGAGGGTAAGACTGGATGAATGGGGCCTTCGCCGGCTTCCTTGGCACCATAGGGACCTTCAGGATCATTGGATTCAATAATAGTAATATCCATATCAGGAGTATCTACACTGGATGGAATGCGATAATCAAAGAAATTGGGATTCATCTGTTGGCCATTCTTATAGCGCATTTCTTCCGTCAGCGCCTGCCCAATGCCCATATGAATACTGCCTTCTATCTGGCCTTCTACAGCAAGCGGGTTTAATGCCTTTCCACAATCATGAGCAGCCCATATTTTTTCTACATTCACTTCACCCGTATCAGAGTTTACCGTAACTTCTGAAATAAAAGCCCCAAAACTATACGAAGGACTCAAACCTGCACCAGCACCCTTATATTTGCCCCCCAGCTTTGGCGAAATATAATGCCCACTTTCCACAAAGGCACCTCTACCGGCCATGGCAATTTCTACTCCATCCTCCCAGCTGAGATCAATAGATTTGTCCTGTGTCTGAATTCGAGAATTTGCAAAAATCAGTTTGTCCGGTGAAACATTTTTTTCTTTCCCAATAGCCTTAGCCATTTCTTTCCTGATGTTAGATGAGGCTGTCTTAGCGGCATTGCCAACCATAAAAGTAACCCGACTGGAATAACTGCCCAGATCTACCGGTGTGGTCTTGGTATCTGCCACCTCTACCTGTACATAATCTAAGGCAATGCCCAGCTCTTCAGCCGCTATCTGCACCAGCATGGTATCACTGCCTTGACCAATTTCACTGGCACCACTGAACATCACAATACGTCCATCAAAATCCAGCTTTGCATGAACCACTGTTTGGGGATAGCGGTTCCATATGATTGGAAGGGCACTTCCACTAATGAAAAATCCACAGGCAATACCCAATCCTCTGCCATAGGGAAGTTTACCATAGCGTTTGTCCCAATCCGATTTTTTGCGGACTGTGTCCAAACAATCTCGGACACCATTACTGGTAATCCTGAACTCACCAACTGTGAACGAATTTTCAGGGAGAAAATTCTTATTGCGCAAGTCACAGGGATCCATATTCAAATCCTGTGCCAGCATATCCAGGATGACTTCTACTGCATACCGGGGATTTACCGCACCATGTCCCCGCATGGCACCGCATTGATGTTTATTGGTGTATGCACGACGCGTACGGAAACCGAACTTATCAATTTTGTAGGGTCCTTGAAGCAACACCCCATTATAATAAGATGTTACCACCCCAAAACTTCCATATGCTCCTCCATCAATAATAATATCCGTATCCAGTGCTGTGATTTTCCCCGAATTATCACATGATACAGACATGCTCATCTCTGTTGGATGCCGTCCATGATGAGTGATGAACACCTCTTCCCGGGAAAAGGTACACTTGACAGGCTGTTTAGTTTTCATTGCCATATAGGCAGTGATCATTTCATGGGGGAAGGGATCACTCTTTCCTCCGAATCCACCGCCAAGAGCCGGTTTTTGCACCTGAATCTTATGTAGCGGAAGACCAAGGACTTTGGATAGATTTTTATGCAGATAATGAGGTACCTGGGTGGCACTGATTACTGTAAGGGTTTTATCTCCATTCCAGATTGCCAAAGTGGAATGAGGTTCTGTAAAGGCATGGGTTACTCCCGCAAATTTAAAGAAACCAGTCTGTTTATATTTTGCGGTCTCCAATTCCTTTTCTGGTTCATTAAATCGTAACTCCGCTGTTTTATGAATATTTTTCCCATCTTTTGTATGTGGATGAATCTGTTCTTCCAAATTACATTTTTCAAGAGAATCATGAGGGTCGGTAAATGCTGTAATGGATTCATACTCAACTTTGATATTTTTTACGGCTTCCTGAGCTGCCTCTACAGTTTTACCAGCTACAGCAGCAACAATTTCGCCATTATAACGTACCTTTTCTACAGCCATTGCAGTCTCATCAGGACTGATGGGAAGAATGCCAAATGATACAGGTATATCTTTCCCTGTAGCAACAGCCACTACGCCGGGATAAGACTTAGCGCTTGAAATGTCCAGTGATTTAATTTTTGCGTGGGACTCAGTACTTCGCAGAAAAGTAAGATAAAGCATATTGGGCAGTTTATAATCATCCGTGTACATTGCCTGACCTCTTACTTTCTCTACTCCATCGATATATGGTGTGGGTTTCCCAATAGGACCACTCATACCTTCAACTCCTTACCTGCATTTTCTACCGCATCAATAATTTTTTTATAACCCGTACATCGGCAGAGGTTTCCGGACAATCCTTCCTTTATCTTTTCACGATTGGCATTTGGATGTTCATCTAGAAATGGAATGGCTGTCATAACCACACCCGGAGTACAGAAACCGCATTGCAAGCCCCCATTTTTCACCAGATATTTTTGAACAGGATGTAAATCTTCCTTTGAACTAATTCCTTCTATCGTGATAATAGTTTTTCCCACACATCGAACTGTGGGAGTTAAGCAACCCAGAACAGGAATGCCGTCAACTAGAATGGTACAACTGCCGCAAGTACCTTCATCACAGCATTTTTTTGTTCCGGTGAAATTCAAGCGTTCTCTTAAGGTAAATACAAGTGTTTCATCTGGATTAACCAAAACAATGTGTTCAAATCCATTTATGGATAATTTTGTTATTTTACTCTTCATTTTTATATTGCTACGATAAGAAAGGCACTTATAATCCAAGTATATTTTTTATTCATTGTATCTTGATTGTACCATGGATTTTGTTTAATGAAGATTGGCTCCAATACTCTTCCCGCCATCTACATGGATTACCTGTCCGTTGATGAATTTCGATTCATCTGAAGCTAAGAACGCAACAGCGTGGGCAATATCTTCCGGGTGTCCTGCTTTTTTTGTGGGAATGGTATTCTCCAATTTCTTAAAAACTTCTGGTGGTAAACTCCGTGTCATGGGCGTATCTATCAGCCCGGGAGCTACTGCATTTACCGTGATGTTATTTTTGCCAAGCTCTAAAGCTAAAACACGGGTTAGGCTGACGATTCCTCCTTTAGATGAAGAATAATTCGACTGCCCTGCACTTCCCAACCACGAACGGGAAGCAATATTGACAATTCGACCGTTGTTTTGTTCTCTCATAATAGGTGCAATTTCTTTACACATAAGCCAAGGACCCTTGAGGTTTACATCAATCACCGCATCAAAATCGCTTTCATCCATCTTCCAAATCATATTATCCCGGATGATACCCGCATTATTCACAAGGCTATCAATCCTCCCGGATTTTGTTACTACCCCTTTAATGAAGGATTTTACATCATCAGAATTCGTGACATCACCAGAAGCTCTAAACACACTATCATTTCCTCCAACATCAAACGAATCAGGAAACTCTCTATCTAAAATATGAACGATTGCACCAGCATTTATAAAATGTTGCACGATAGATGCACCAATTCCTCTTGCACCTCCGGTTACAATTACAATTTTATTATTAAATTTCATTTCTACCTCTTTTTTTATCACTAAGAAACGAAGGAACTAAGTGAAATTATTTCTTAGATCCTTTACAATTTATTTCCACTAGCGCCCCTTATACTCCGGTGGTTTTTTACCTACTGATTGGAGCCCGACAAGTGCATCATTTGTATTAAAAACAGTTTCCAAATGGTCAAGTTCAGATATGGGTCCGGTATTTTTATTGACCAAATTCTCCACCATATTCATAGCAATGGGTGCTTTTGTGCGAATTTTCCCAATTATTTTCTCCATTCCATCAGGAATTTCTTCAGTATTAAACAGTGTATCCATAGTTGTATTGTTAAAATAGTCAGATAATTTCTGCCATTTATCAGAAAGTGTAACAGAAGATTTCTCAGTTTTATCAGGATTTGCAATAATGGAGATCATTTCTTCCCACGAAATCACCTTATCGATGAGTCCAATTTCTTCCGCCTTTTGTGCAGTTAGAATTTGTCCGGTATAAATTAGATATTTTGTGAGTCCTTTACCAATTCTGCCTATGGGCCGTTGAGTACCCCCCAATCCAGGATAAATTCCAATTCCGGTTTCAGGGAACGCAAAAATAGCTTTGTCTAATGCTACAATGATATCGGCTGTTAGTGCCAGTTCTAATCCACCCCCGAGTGCCAATCCGTTTGCAATTACAATGACCTTCTTATTGGACTCATCAATTCGGGTGAACAAATTTTGTCCAAAGGTGGTAAAATCCACAATATTAGAAATGGTACCCGCTTTTATATGGTCAATGAAAAATTTAATGTCAGCGCCTGCAACGAATGCTTTCCCCCTACCGGTTATTACAATATTTGTTAATGATTCATTTCCATCCAACGCATCAAAAGCATCTGCTAATTGTGCAACAACAGTTGGGTTCATCGCATTCATACCTTCCGGGCGGTTGATAGTAATCACTCCCGTAGTACCATCAATTTCACTGGTAACGTATTCCGGTTTCCAGTTTTCAGTGGACATTGAATTTGGAAAGTTTAATTTCCACTTTTCCATCAAATCACGAACCAATTCTGCAGCTTTTTCTTCTCCCAATTTAGAGTAGCAATCTATGGGTGTCTTTCGCCATTTTAACCCCACACCTGCACCACGATTAATGTCTCCCGTAGTGCATACATTTTCATCCAATAACTGACCACATACAAATAGAGTTACGGCTAACAATCTATCTGAAATTAGCTTGGCAACAGTTGGGTTTACTTCTACTTGGTCTGATATATTCCAGTCTTCATTATTTTCGGTTTGTGCTTTTAATATTTTCGCTGGATGATAAAATTCACCATACGCATCTTCCAAGGTTTTTTGAGAGTGATAGGCAATGGCAATCCCAGTTGCATTCATTAGTGCAAATGGACCCATTCCACACACAAACGTACGCATAGCAACCGAATCAATTTCACCAGGTGTCGCCAAATTATCTTCATAGATACGAACTGCTTCATTCAACCAGGGCACAAAAAATCGGTTTACGACAAACCCGTGGGCATCTTTGCAGGTTATAGGGTCCTTCCCACACCGCTGCATAAACCACATGCAATCATTAAAAGTTTTATCGTTGGTTTCATCTCCCTTAACAACTTCTACCAAGCGATTCTTAGCTGCATGATAAAAGAAATGCAAACCCAAAAATCGTTCCGGATGCTTAACAGATTGTGCCAATTCTGTTACTGAAAATGATGAGGTGTTGGTTGCAAGAATAGCATCTGTAGCCACAATTTCACTCACCTGTGTGAATAAATTCTCTTTCACTCTTTTATCTTCAAACACCGCTTCAATGACGATCTGACATTGCGCAAGGTCATTCATATCAGTTGTTGGTTGAATTCGATTAATGATGTTCTGCATTTGTTCTGGTGAAAATATTCGTCTTTCAACACCTTCAGACAGAACAGTCTTGACGCTGGTCATCCCCTTTTCTAAGAATTGGTCTTCTCTATCTACCATGAAAACTGTAAGACCTTCCTGAGCAAATTTTTGGGTGAGGGCAGAACCCATTGTGCCGGCACCGATAATTCCTACATGGGTTATTTTCATCATTTTGAATATTTCCAATTTGGTTTTCTTTTTTCTAAAAATGAATTAATTCCTTCATTGGCATCGTTGGTTTCCATTAGCTGACCGGTATATATTTCAGCTAACTCATCTAACTTTTGTGACAATGTTTCATTAAACTGCGTCCGCGCAGCCCGGTTCGCATATCTAAGTGAAGATGCACTTTTAGGTAGGATATATTTTTCGATCCAAGAATCTGCTTCCTGTACCATATTGTCTTTATCTTCAAATAATTGGGTTCCTAACCCAGATTCTACAATTTCTGATGCTTTCATACTTCTACCGGTGAGTAGAAGGTCATCTGCTTTGGTCTGTCCTACCTTCATTGGTAAAATCAGAGATGCAGGCGGAGCAAACACACCCAATATAATTTCCGGTTGTCCCATTCGTGCAGATTTATCTACAAATAAAAAATTGCAGGAAATTGCCAGTTCCATCCCACCACCTAAACATTGCCCGGATATCATCGCCATTGTTGGTACAGACAAATTGATGATAGTTTTAAAAAGCAAGTGGAATTGCCGAAGCATTTCCGGAGCTTTTTCTTTCGTATGTTCCGGTACACTGGCACCAAAACTGAAATGGTCACCTGCACCAATGAATTGAATGAGCTTTACATACTGCTCGATATTTTCAAACCCAGACTGGATTTGACCCATCATTTCAGCATCCAACACATTCGACTTGGGTGCATTTAATGTGAAGCACACTACCTGTCCATCATATTTTTCACTTCTGATTATTTTATTCATCTAATACCCTATTTCGGTAAGATTGTATCCAACATTTTTTCATTCCACGGTTCACCATTTGCCAGCATTTGACGCAGTTTCACAAAATTAATTTCACGATTTCCTTTGGATCCTTCATTAAATGCTCTAAACCCAGCTCTGCCTTCAGTCATCATATTTAATGCCAACCAATCTCTATTACTTTCCTTATTTTGATCCCAATGTTCTAATTTTTTCTTACGGATTGAATTTATTGTTTTACTCAAACAGTTTGGGAAGGTCATCATCAGTTTTGTGCACATTTTCTCAACGGCAGCATCTAGTAGTGATAAATCCATTTCTCCGGTTTTCAGTATTGATTTTGCATCTGCTAAATCATCGCCTTGCTTTGGAAGACCAAATATAATCTCACCTGTTTTCTTACTTGACCATTTATCAATTCTCACCAAGGGGTTGGGAATGAAATTACCATCTACTTTTATAGCGGGCACAATTTCAGTAATAAGTCCATATCTCAATGCTTCGTGGGCACTCCACGGATCGCACACTGTGCATGAAAACAATGCCCGTTCAACACCTACAAACAGATGCAGAAAATCTGTAGAGCCGCCATCAGGTGCACTTCCGTGTTTAGGCCCCGCCTGTCCAAAACGCGCCATATCCTGTGCGATGGAAAAATCGCAGGCCATTCCGATTTCCTGACCACCGCCAATCCGCATTCCATTCACCCGGTTGACAACTGGTTTATCGCACATTAAAATAGAAGATACCATATCATTAAACAAACGCATATACTGCTTGTATTCCTGCGGATTTCCTGCATAATACTCTGCATATTCTTTCGTATTCCCTCCTGTACAGAATGCTTTATCTCCAACGGCCGTAAAAACAACCGCTACGACAGATCTATCATTTGATGCTTTCCTGAATGCCAGGATTACTTCTTTTACAGCTTGTGTTGTATAGGAATTATATTGACTTGGATTATTTAGAATTATCCATGCATTATATAAGCCTTCAGCAGGTTTACCATGTACATTCAGGCATGGACGGTTTTCATAAATGATTTCCTTGAAATCAATGTCGATTAAATTGTGGCTTGTTAGATTACTGTTCATATCATTCTCCAAATAGTTAGTTATTCTCAAAATCCGGTATCATCACCGATCGTTTTTTTAACTTATGTTCCAGTGTCCGTTGAAAGATTTCATTAATTTTCGACATATGAAAGGTTTCTGTAAATGGTTTTATTGTCAGTTTATCTTCAGAGACCAATTTCAAAACATCTGCATACAACTCAGGCTTACAACCCCATGTACCAATAATATTTGCATCAAATGCCATGACATTACTTAGCCGTATTTCCAGTTTATCCATGGTAAATCCAACAATGGACAATGTGCTGGCAATCCCCATTAAGGCAAAGGCCAGTTCCTGTCCCGGCTTTGTACCGGACATTTCATAGATTTTCCAACGATTTGGAGGAGCTCCTATTTCCCGGCATTTTTCCTTTACAGCATTTTTGATCTCTTTAATTTTCATCCCGGATGTATTAATGCAGTCCTTAATTCCAATTTGTGTTAATTGGTCTAATTTGTCTTTGGAAATATCAAGAGCCACCACTTTTCCCCCAAATATTTTGGCAATTTGTGTGGCATAAATACCAACCCCTCCAACGCCAATGATGATTGCAAAATCACCCTCATGAATCCCACTTTTCACCATCACCTGATAAGGTGTAGAAACCGCATCAGCAATAACCGCCAATTCTGCCAATGAGTGGCCTTGCAAGGCAGAATCAGAAACAACTGCCAAATATTTAGATGGTGTAACGATATGGGTAGAAAATCCACCGTGAAAATCATTGCCTGGCATCTGCTGTTTTTGGCAGATATTGCTTCGTCCAGCGTTGCATAAATCACAATCACCACATGGCATAACCGCTGGAATAATGACTGATTTGCCCACCAAATGAGATGGACCATCTTCAACAATTCCACTGATTTCGTGTCCTAATACTAGAGGGAGTTCATGTTTAGTAGGCACCCCATAATGCCAAAAACTGATATCTGTATGACATACTCCACAACCAGATATTTTCACTAAAGCTTCATCCTCTCCAAGGATGGGGATGGATTTTTCAACCAACTCAAAAGGATGGTCTTTTGCTGTCATTTGCCAAGATTTTATCATACTCATTTTAGTTCTTTTTTGGCCACGCTTGTATTGGGCGAAGTTGTAATAAAGACGCTAATTATGAACTCAAACTTTTCGTGATTAATCACAATTTTCAATGAGTATTGCAGTTCCCTGCCCACCACCAATACAGGCAGAGGCAATTCCATATTTACCATTTTGTCGCTTAAGCTCTAATGCTAATGTATGAGTTAGTCGTGTTCCAGTCGCTGCCAATGGGTGCCCAATAGCTATAGCACCTCCATTTACATTAAGTTTTTCTCGATCTAATTCAAGCTCTCTTTCAACTGCAACAATCTGCGCACCAAAAGCCTCATTGATTTCAAAAAGGTCGATATTATCTATAGATAACCCCGTTTTATCAAGCACATCTCGGATTGCAGGTGCCGGTCCAATACCCATGATATTCGGTTCAACACCAGCAGAAGCTGATGCAACAATTTTAGCCAATGGTTTCAATCCTTTTGATTTTACCGCATCACCTGATGCAACAATTACGGATGCTGCACCATCCACAATAGCACTCGAATTACCGGCTGTTTGCACACCATCTTTCGCAAATGTCGGATTTAATCCTTGTAATTGCTCCAGACTTGTTTCGCGGATATTTTCATCAAAATCTAATGCGCATTTACTTGGAATTGTCCGAATTTTTCGTGGTGCTAATCCTTCTGTTTCAATTACACCCGAACTCACAGGTGTAATTTCTTTAGCGAAAACACCACTCGTCATCTTTTTAACGGCTAGAGAATGTGACCTGAGGGCAAATACATCAACATCTTCTCGTGAAATATTATATTTTTTTGCAAGGTTTTCAGCAGTTTGTCCCATTGAACATTTTCCGGCAGGGTCATATAGACCTTCAAATAGCATGTCACCAAATTTTAATCCCCCCAACCGATATCCCATTCTGTTCCCGAATGAAGATGTAGGGGTAAGTGTCATATTTTCTGCCCCTCCGGCCAACACAATGCTGGCTTTTTCTAATACTATTTGTTCTGCGCCAGATATGATAGATTCAAAACCTGAGCCACAAATACGCTGTACCAATAAAGCGGGTACTGTTGAGGGAATTCCGCAATATAATCCTATGTGCCGTGGAATATAAATTGCATCAAAACTGGATTGAATGATATTTGCATAGATCACATGGTCTATATCAGCCGGTTTCACTTCAGATTTCTCAATCGCATTTTTACTTGCAATAATACCTAAATTTGTGGAAGTAACCGCACCTAATGACCCCATGAATTTCCCAAATGGGGTGCGTGCTCCATTGATCAGAAATACATCATTGTACGTACATGCAAATGCTATTCTCATTTCACATGATCCGGATTATGATTTAATTGACGATGATTTTTCTGTGCTAAGACCGAAGCTCCTAAGGCAACTATATATTGAGGGTTAGGCGCGGTAGTAACATCAACTGAAAGTTCTTTTGCTAATAAATCCTGCAAATAAGGGTGATATGCAATCACGCCACCACAGAGCATAATGGGAATATTAGTACGTACCGGTAGTTTCCGGATACGATTGATAATGGAAAGATATATTCCTTTGGATATTTCTTCAATGGGAATATTATTGAATTTCCAGCCGAGGATTTCCGATTTCGCAAAAACTGTACAGAAACTGTTTATGACTTTGGAACCGGAAGCTAATTCTGCAAGGTCACTCATTTCATTTAGTTCCAATTCTGCTTTCTCTGCAATTTCAGTTATAAATGTCCCGGTACCGGCAGCACATTTATCATTCATGTAAAAGTTATTCACCTCGCCATCAGGACCGCTTTCAATAATTTTAATATCTTCACCACCAATATCAATGATGCATTTATGTTCCGGGAATGATGCAGATAATCCAGCTGATGCACAGATCAGTTCAGTAGTTTGCAGGTCACCTTTATAACTGTCCCTTCCATATCCAGTTGTGCAGACTTTGTTAATAGAAAACTGTTTATTTATTTTCGATAACTGATTTCTTAATTTATTTTTATTTCGGCTTAATGTAGGGATAACACTGTTAAAAACGAGCTCCCCTGAATCATCTATAACAACCAATTTTGTATATGATGATCCTAAATCAATACCAAGATAATACTGACCCATTTTCTTTTTTTCGTGTAGATGGATCAGTGCAGTTACACCTTGATTCAGAGGAGTATCAATTTGGTGTTTTTTACCATATTCAACAATTTTTCCATTGAGATGATCAATTTCTGTTTCAACACCATTGTCAATATCAACCAGCATTGATGGACGGTGATGGCCGGCTTTTTTTAAATAACGGATACAATCCTCTCTAAATCCTTTTCGTATTTCAATATTCTCCATTTTGACTACTTGGACAGATTCATCGATAATTCCGGCTACCATATCAACTGTTTCTGGGAAGCTCATCACCTCTTTCATAGTACGGTGTGAGATAGCACATAACCCGCTTAAAGCTGCGTTCAAAATTGCTTTTTCCCAGATATGATTTCGTATTTCATCCGAATCTGATATTGCTGTTTCAAGATCGACTGTATTGAGAAGGCTTGTAAATGATTCTGCAATCTGTTGGCTATTTTTCGCTAAGGCAGCAACGTAATTGGGAGGGTTGAAAAAAGTTACATTTACTGTATTCAGTTTTTTCATTTCGCCGGCATAATTGATGACCATTCTTAATGTGCGCTGTTTTCCAAAAGCCTGAGCTGTGATTAATTCGTTGTCAATACCGTTTTGAGCACACATCACACACACTTTTTCGGAATCTAATAGTGCTATTTGTTCTATCACTTTGTTTAAGGCAGTTGTTTTAACAGAAATCACGATCAGGTCCAAATCATAATCCGCCAACTCAGAAATGCTGTTGCAAGCATGATTGACTTGTATCTCCTTGTTGATCGAATTGGTCAGTTTTATTCCGGCTTTAATTAATTCATCAATTTTTTCCTTTAAAATATCGCAGATAATTACTTGAGCACCGGCTTCAATAAGATGTGCAGCCAGTGTCAGTCCAACCGGCCCAGCACCGATGACGCCAATTTTTAACTGAGTTTTTGGTTTTTCAGTCATGGGACAATGAATATTTGGCTTGTTTTTTATATTTGATTTGTTCGATAAAGGTCTCCAGCTTGGTTCGCGTTTGACCGTCTGAAAAAAACCGTAAGTCCACCAAATCTCCGTCAAACGAAATAGTATCTATCCCTGTGGCGTCTGTTATCCTTTTGGGGAGACCAAAGCGATTGTTAGCATTATTAAAACAGGTTTTTGAATCATGAAATACCACTCCGTCGACTTTGAATAGTTCGATTAATTTTTTTATCATTTTCAATTTCGAATTTTCTCCACGGTTGATAAAAATTTGTGTATAAGCATAGGCCATGGATTCGAGTGGTTTTTGAGGATCAAAGGCATCAAATATCCAGCTGTTGCAATAAGTGGAGACGACCACTGCAGTGTGGTTTTGTGCGAACAGTTCTGCCAGCGATCTCAACCGTCCCCATACGGGCATGCCTTCCCAATAAATCCTGACTTTTTCGCCTTGGACAGCACCTTCATTTTTCACGACCAAATCTTCCAATTCGGCCAAAACTTCACTGTAGAAGTCAACACATATTTTGGTTCCGCGAAGAACGACAATGGGCGCCATCAAAATACAACCATCAAAATAGGTAAGCGGTGCCGGTGAATGAATTGAAGTTTCCAGCACTTTCTTCCACAGCGATGATCCTTCAAAACTCAACATCATTATTTCCGTTAGTTTTTCATTTTCCAAAGGTTTTCCGATAATTTTTTCACCGATGGATATCAAATTCTTTAATTGAGCTACAACATTTTCTACATCAGCCTGCGAAACTTTCTCTAAGTATCTCGGCGGGTAAATACCGACTACTGGACAATCGTATTCACGCCCAAAAAAGTTGAACCATTCGGATACTTCTCGGCACTGGTTGGTATTGTAAACTATGAGATCGGGTGTAGGAATAGATTTAATTCCATAAACATGTGTGAGCGGAGTTTCCTTCATGAGCCATGCTCCAATGTCCGCTGTCAGATAGGAGCAGATTTCGCTATCATACCCAGCCTGATGTGCTCGAGGAATGTATTTTTCAGCTGTTCGCGATGCACCTAAAAGGGCGCCGTGATTCTCCGGAAAGTAAACTTCAAAACCCAGGGCCCGCAGTATTTCTACAGGACCGGCACTGGTACACCAGGCTATCGGAGATTTCATTCCTGTAAAATAATCGTGCAGAATACTCTTTAATGTTTGCTGTGATTTAAGTCGGGCCATCATTTACTCCAAGTCAATTACATATACTGTGTCAGATGCTGCTTTACCTCGTTCATAAAGAGAATCAATCTCCGCCTTAAATACTTTCCCTACAATGTTCGGGGCTAGTTTCATGGAAGGTGTTAATTCCTCATTTTCAATACTGAGTTCGTAATCAATCAATATAGCTTTTTTGTACCGAGAATATTTTGGTAGAATTGAGTGATTCCACCGCTGCAGACATTCTTGTAAACATTTTGCATAGTCGTTCATTCCGGTGGGGCAGTCACATTTTTTCATTAATAGTGATTCGTCTGGCTTTTGGGAGAAGAGACTTTTGTTGGGGAAAAGAAGAATGATGGGATGATCTCGCCCGTTACCGACCATATAGGCATGGGCCAGGTAGGCACAGTCTTTTGCAATGAGGTTTTCAATTTCCGTTGGAATCACTTTTTCAGCATTTGAAAGTTTAAAGATTCTGTCTTTCCGGGCAATTAGTTTTAGTCCTGACTCAGTATATTTTCCTACATCACCTGTACGGAACCACCCGTTTTCTTCCATCACTTCAGTAGTTGCATTGGGATTATTATAGTAACCGGTCATAACATTGGGGCCTTTTACGAGGATTTCCCCATCCTCATCTATTTTAACTGAAACACCTGGAATGGGTTTACCCACAATGCCCGGTTCTCGGGGAATATTTGGATCTGTTACGGTACAGCAGGGAGATGTTTCTGTCAACCCCCAGCCTTCCACGATTGGAATTCCATGGTCATCGAAAAGATCCGTAATTGTCCGGGGTAGGGGGGCCGCTGCTGTAAAAATAAACCGCAATTCATTGTGAAAAATCATTTGTTCTATTTTTGAGTCCTGCATGACTTTCGTTGCAATTTCCTGATATATAAGGGGAACGCTAAAAAATACTGTTGGTTGTATTTGCTCCCAATTATGCAAAAGTGTATTAATATCCTTTCCGTAACTGTGCTCGAGCGATAGGGTAGCACCATTAACAATTGCAGCAAATTTTTCGAAGATTCCGCCAAAACTGTGATGCCATGGTAAAAATGACAAAAAACGGTCTCGCTGGTTCAAATCCCACAAAACTTTCATTGACGCCTGCTGAGATAGAATATTTTTATGAGTCAATTGCACACATTTTGGTTTTCCCATCGTTCCTGACGTGTACATCATTAAGGAAACTGTATCAGGGGAAATATTCAATCCGCAAATATCAGTGGAGCTAGGAGAACAAGAAGTCAGGTTTTCAAAGGATGTCAAATTGGGATTATCATTTTCTTCGATAGTTGAAAAGTGAATAATCTTTTTCAGTAATTTCTGGGATTTAATTTTGGCATATTGCTCTTGATCATCTACAGCAGCAAACGTCGGATTACAAAAATTAAGCAAGTGTTTTGCCTGACTCTCCGGGTACCCAGGAAAAATGGGTACTGAAACTGCTCCCATGGACATGACAGCTAACTCCAGTTCCAGCATTTCCTGACAATTCCTGGATAAGATCGCCATCCGGTCGCCCATTTTAAATCCGTTTGACTGAAGCCAGTCCTGAATGGAAAGTATATGTTGATATAATTTTTCCCAGCTTAAGGGTCTATAGGTTTCATTCTTAACTTCCTGATAAACTGGATGGCATGAAAATTTATTGACGTTTTCTTTGAGTAGAGTTGCCAGATTTTTGGAATAATCCGGCAGGTGGAAAGAACTACTGAAATGATCAGATATAATCATAATCTTTCTTTTGACTTTGTCCATATTGTTTGCATTTCATTACTGCAGGAGATATAGCAGGCATCACAATTTGCTCCCATGGGCTGGGCATTCTCTGACAAAGGCTCAAGATGGACTTCTCTTCCCATGGTTTCATATAGTTGTTTTGCTTCAGTCAGTCTGGGTTCCCCACAGGTAAATTGTTTCTCCCAACCTGCTGTTTTCAGTTTTTCGTCTGCAAAGGATTGAGCAATTCCACAAAGTTTTTCCATTACGAATCTCCAATCTTTTCCAGTCGCTGCAACGCGAGTGTAGCGGCACCGAGTGCAGTTGTAAATTGAATCATTTCCCCATCAGCGACATTAATTTTTTCAGTGACATTTTCCCTCAATACATCTATCATTGTTTTAAACCGCATGATACCACCGGTAAGTGTAATTTCCGACTCCATCCTCACTCTTTTAAGCAGCTGAACTGCACGTTTCACAAGTGAGAACATTGCACCATGCATAATATCAGCAGGCGCTGATCCAAGGGAGAGTTGGTTAATCACTTCAGATTCGGCAAATACAGCACAGACTCCAGAAATTGGGACATCCTCTTTAGATGTTTGTACCAATGGACCGATTTCTTCGGTTTCATAACCCATATAACGAGCAGTCTTTTCGAGAAATGCTCCTGTTCCTGCAGCACATTTATCATTCAATCGGAATGATTTCACTTTCACGTATTCATTCAGTCGACTGGCTTTCATAGTTTGCCCACCAATGTCCAATACGGTTCTAGTTTTTGGAAAATAAAAATTTGCACCTCGAGCAGTGGCTGTAAGATCTGTAACTGTTAAATCACAAAACTCAACCCGGTGTCTACCATAGCCGGTAGAAATAGTATATCCAATATCATTTTCCTGTAGACCTGAATTTTGCATGGCATCATCGAAAACTTTCCTTGAAATTTCACCTAATTTGAATCCGGTAGGGTGCATTTCTTTTCCAACAATTTTCCGGTCAGGAGACAGGATAACTGCTTTTGTGTAGGTGGACCCAACATCAATACCAACAACATGCTTCATGCTGTCACCTTGATAGGGTTTCTGCTGGCTACAATATGATCTAATGCAAAAAGAGCTGCTCCAAGGGCACCCATAAAATGTGAATCCTCACTGACATTCATTTTCTTTTCCAATGTTTCATTTAACACCTGAATCATTCCGGTGTTTTTAGCGACACCGCCGGTGAATGTGATCTCTTCTGAAATACCAACCCGTCTAAGGAGACTAACAGATCGAGATGCAATTGATTTGTGAACTCCCATAAGAATATCCTGGATTTTTTTTCCCTTACCGAGCCAGGATAGCACTTCCGTTTCAGCAAACACTGTACAGGTTGTACTTATTTTTACCGGTTTTTGGGAGTTCAAGGCTGTGGGTCCAAGGTCATCAAGGGGGATATCTAACGCCATTGATGCTGCACCTAAGAAACGTCCTGTTCCTGCAGCACATTTATCATTCATGCAGAAATCCACAATTTCACCCGCTTCACTTACGCTAATAGCTTTGGTGTCCTGCCCGCCCATGTCCAAAACAGTACGGGTGCCGGGGAACATCTGGACAGCTCCCCGACCATGACAGCTGATCTCTGTGATCTGGGTATTCCCGAAAGTAACTTTATAGCGTCCATATCCGGTACCGATTACATAGGATACTTCTTCTTCACGGACATTCCCGTCGTTTAACGCAAGTAAAAATGCTTTTTCTGCCGCCTTTACAACATTCGCTCCCGTATCGATTAAAGCCCGGCTGACAATATTCCTATCTTCACCAATGATAACTGCTTTTGTCTGTGTGGAACCGACATCCACTCCTGCTGCGTATGCCATATTATACTACTCCTTCCATCAAACGTACTTTCCGTGATTCCAGTCCTTCAAAAAAAGCATCAACCCTGTTCTTCATTTGTGCTTCAGAAACCACACGCTGGTCCATCATATCGGATTCAAGAAAGAGAGTAGCGATATCTTTCATTTCCATTAATGCCCTCCGGTTATCTGCCAACCCCGTTGAAACTGTTCGGCAGCTTTTTATGGGATGATATATGACACCGTCCAGAGCATATTCATCAATAAGTCCGACCAGAGGAATTTCCGGGTTGAACATGGAATCCATGGCATCACGCACAGTTATGAGAATACCTTCTGCCAAGGATTCAAGGGGGTTGGTCAAATCATATTGAACTCCTAGATTAGTACCACCAGTAGCAAACCAAAGATAAGTGGATGCTACAAATGTTCCACCCCATTCACTGAACAGTTCATTGAATCGGCGGAATATCGGATAGCAGGGGACACCTAGGAATCCAAGTCGGTATTTTTCATCGGTTAATGTGCCGATGCTGTTATTTGACATATACTCCAATTCTTCAACCAGATCATTGAAATAGTCAACTCCTTCTTTTGTACCGCGATAAGTATTTGCCACACCTAGGTAAATTGTACCGTCTGTGAGTGCATTAAATAGGGAAGGTTTACTCTTATTCAGCTCAAGCATGCGTTTGTAATTTGTACTCATTTCATTAACATACCCCATAATTTCTCGGAGCCGGTCTATGTCAAATTTTTTATCTGAAACCTTTTCACATAATTCAATGAGTTCTTTCAGTTGCTCTACGATATAATTTCTTTCCCATATAAACTGTTCACTCCCCTTTTTACTTGCACGGCCAGCTTCCCGTGTTGCAGGTACATCTACTGTAAACATTGGAATGCCATACATTCTTTCCCAGATTTCACCCCATTTCAAATAAGTGTTACATGCATTGGTTAGTACAGCAATAGCGGGCTTTGGGATTTTCCCCATTGGATGTTCACCTCCGCGAAGCTGCATTGCAACATCCGCTTTAACATATCCGCAAATATCCGGCGAATAACCGTAATCCTCCGCTTCGTTCAAATAATCATCCGAAACATGTCGTATAGCTGTTTGCAGAGAGTTGATCTCAGGGAATACCATTGGTAAATCGAAGACACGCAATATTTCTGCCATACTTCCCATGACAAACACATACGCAGTCGGAATGTTATCTTTTGCTGCGTCAGATAAATTCTGGAACCAGTTCCGGAATAGCGCAGCTCCATTCCGGGTGCCACGACCAACTAACTGTTGATTAGTGCTTTTCTTCATATAATTCTTCTAATCAAAAAGGATGTTTTCTATGAATGTTTCTAATTGAATTTCCAAATGGTCGAAACTGGTCATATTTTCTTCAAATTCACTTACAAAATAAGGGAAATCGTGCTCATCAAGAGTTCGAGTATAGGCAACTTGCTCCTCGAGTCCGGGTTCGCACATTTTAGCAGCGGTAATAATAGCAGCCTCCGCTCCTGAATTATTAATTCGTTTCAACAACATTTTTTCCTTCGGTTTTCGAAGATCATGCTGAACTGGACTGTAGGATGAATCTTCAATATAAGCTTCGGCTAATGCTCTTAAGGGGTCACCATCGGGAACAATATCATGCAATATCCATCTAAGCCCAATAAGCAAGTCGTCATCCACAACATAGCAGGTTCGCCCTACTGATCGAAGCATATCTAATGGTGGTTGTTCACAAAAACCGCCTTCAAAAACAACACGAATACGATCCTGTTCTTTTGCTTTTCTCTTTTCAATCATAGGTAAGACCTTCTTAAGTAGATTGTTGTGTTCTTCTCGTGGTATCATTCCACCCAGCGCAGTCAGAGCATAAGCCTCATTAATTGAAATCAACCACGGTGTAGTTTTCTTTATCTCATACAATTTCCGTAATAATTTACGGTTAAGATTAAAGATGGAAATTGAAGCATATAAATCTCTGTCAGATATTTTTTTATTGGAAATGGTCTCAATTTCATCTTTCAAACGTCCATATTCATTACGGAGATATTCTACAGAATATTTTGAATTAGGATTTTGAGGAAGGTAGAGGATTTGAGAGGGGTAATTGAAATTACGTCCCCAAATGGAAGCAAGATTTCTTGCTGCATCGCAAATCGGGTGTGTAACAAACATATCAAGTTTTATTGTATTGCTTAATGCAAGTTCCAGGGATGTTTTTATTACCGAACAAAGGTAGGATCCAAATCGGCTGTCTGCCTGTTTTGTACCTATGGGTGCACCTGATATTTTCAGTGGTAGCATTCCTGCTGCATGCGCAATTTCCTCGGGGAAATATACTTGAAAATGTCCAAGGATTTGTCTCCCGGAGTTTTGCCACTTTTTGACGGTAGGCATCTCAGGGTCTTCAACTGTTTCCTGGCACAACCACAGCACTTCTTCTAGGGATTGATTATTCCATCCGGTGAAAATTGGAAAATCACTCATATATTTTCTTTTTTAGGATTGATTCCATTGGAATTTTCCCAGATTAGATTTAGCATTTCCCTAAAATCATTTAATTCAATTTTAGAAAGCATGGACACCAGATCTTTATCAGTTTGAATCACTATTTTTTCATAATTTTTTAAGGTAGCTATTCCCTGCTTGGTTAAGAACAACTTTACAACTCTACGGTCATCTTTACATCTTTTCCGTTTAACTAACTGGTCTTTTTCCATACGGTCAGCCAATCCAGTTATGGCAGGTTTATCGAGAAATACTTCTTTCCCTATAGCTGAAAGTGCCTGGCCATCCTTGTCGTTTAACACACTTAAAACATGATGTTGTGACGAAGTTATCCCAAATTCAGCCAGATTAGAGTCAAGAGACTTTTTCATACTTCTGGCAGTTCTTACAACAAGGAATCCGGTACTTTTTTCTATTGATGACATATTAAATAAGATAATAGGATACTAATATCCGTAATTTAATTCATATATGTACTATTTACAAACAAACAATTTATAATTATTTCTTATTTCCTTTTATTTTGCCTGGTTGAAAATAGGAATTTGAGCAACATTTTCTGGCATCTAAAGCCCACCTCTCCGATTCTTCATTCCTAACCCAATTAGCATATAAATAATCCAACGCTCACTTTGATGGATGTTTGTAAATTATAGCAGGTACTAGGATAAATATATCCGAATATCCTATATTATATAGCCAGGCATAGTTGCATTATGTTACGAATTGGCATCTGGTGATCTTCGTAACTATCCACTGATCGTTTGTTCGCGCTGTCTGGTATGAAGGAGAGATCGCTTGCCGTTACTGTAGAATCCCGCTCCTTGCAGTGACACGGCGTGGCATAGGTCTTTCAGTGCTCATTCTTTCCTATGCCTGTACTCCTTCCTGATGAGTGGCTCTCAGACTAATTAGATAAGGAAATATTATGAATGAAACCAACCATCCTGTACACAAAGAAAGAACTGGTGCATCGGAGTACTAAATGAAACTGTACCATTGGACCGTAAGTAGAAGATCAGTAGAAAAGAATGGATTTTCTGATAGTAATGAACGCTATTTTGAAGCTGGTATAAAGGGAGTATGGTTTGCAGATCAGATACTGGAACCATTGGATGGTGTTGGTAAAAATTCAAGCCTAGTGACAGTAGAAATACCAGATGACATCGTTGAGCCATTTGAATGGAAGAAACAAGGGAATTATTGCCATCCGATAGTGATACTTGGGTATCGTGAGTGGTGCATCCCTGCCGAAGTTGTCAATAAGTACAAGATCACCTTTCCTAGCACTTATAAGGATCGGGATATACATCAGATTAACGAATAAGTTTTGAATATCTTAAAGAGATTGAATTTGTGCGATACCTCAATTATTACTGTTATTTCCACATTTTATATTATATTATGAAAAACTGTAGACAAATTATGCTCTTGGTGACATTTTTCTCACTACTAAGTGTAGGGTGGAGTCAGTGTGATGATGGATATGTGGATGATTGTTCGGGTGATGGTGATTGCTGCAATGAATCCTGGATAGGGGACGGGTATTGTGATAATGAAGACCAGGCATGGGGCTGTGATTTAATTTGCTATGAAGCAGAATGGCCAGACTGTTATCATTTTCCTCAAATTGCTATTTATCCAGGGGAGCTTTCTGCCACATTAGAGCAGGGCAATAGTTCAACCCAGACATTGACGATTATAAATCAGGGGGATGAAACGCTGGACTGGTCTGCTTATCAGGAAGGTATTCCAGACTGGTTATCACTTAATACATATTCAGGATCATTAGAATCAGGAAGTATTAATGAGATTACAGTAACTTTTGATGCGTCAGATCTGGAGGCAGGTGAATATAATGCCAGTATTGTCATTTCAAGTAATGATCCCATAAATGGGGAAATAAATATCCCTGTCACCATGATGGTGATTATTGATAGCTGTAATGATGGATATACCGAGCTAGATGGCAATTGCTATAATAATTCAGATCTGGATGTTCTGCAGCAGCTGATAAATTCAAGCATTGAAACCATTAACGCAGATCTGGATGATAACAATAACGGAAATATTGAACCTCTTGAGCTTGGCTTCCAGGAATGGAATGACGGCCGGCTGACGGCCTTGGAATGTTTTTACTTTGATGATTATTATGATAATTGGATTTCCTGTAATTTATCTGGGCAGCTAATATCTTCTATAGGAAACCTGGATCAGGTCGAACGATTAATATTTAATAATAATCAGATTTCAGGTGAATTACCTGCAGAAATTGGTAATTTATCTTATCTAAAAATATTATATCTAAACTACAATGAAATTACTTTTCTTCCTCCAGAAGTTTCGAATTTAGGATCTTTGGAATATCTCCTTATAAATTCTAATGAATTAACAAGTTTACCGGATAATATCGGTATGTTGTCTAATTTAAGGTCTCTAATTCTGAGTAATAATCAGCTAACGGAGATTCCCGAATCTATAGTAGAATTATCTAACTTGACTAGTCTATGGCTGAACTTTAATTATTTAACTACCATACCTGATGACATCTGTGATCTGAACATAGAATGGGATGTTCAAGATTGTTCATTTTATCCATATTTTGATATATCCTATAACTATATCTGTCCACCGTATCCCATCTGCGATGAAGTCCAAATTACATCAGAAGAGTTCCAGCTAACCTCGGAATGTTCTGAATGCCCCGATAGCATAGAAGGTGATACTAATTTTGATGATACAGTTAACATTCTTGATATTGTTATTATCGCAAATTGTATTCTATCTGATAGTTGTGATATTTGTTTTGACCTTAATAGCGATGAGGTATTAAATATCTTAGATGTGGTAATTTTGGTAAATATTATATTAGATAACTAAACCCACTTCTCCAATTCTTCCTTACTGACCCAGTTCGCATATATTTCAGGTTCAAATCCCCCCACCTCAGCATTTAATTAGAAAGCCTATAGATTTTTAGGTTTAATAGTTAAAATAATTATTTGATAATGTAGAGTATATGCTCTAATATATTAGAGTAAATACTCAATAAATAGCATATTATATGAAAACTAAAGACAAAATCATTGCAACAGCAATTAATCTCTTTAATCTCCACGGAACAAAAGCGATTTCTACTAATCATATTGCAAAAGAAATGGGCATCAGCCCTGGAAATTTGTACTATCATTTTAGAAGTAAAAATGATATCATACGGTCTATTTCAGACAATTTCAGTAATGAACTGGGATCTGTTTTCAAAATTCAATTAGATACCATTTCAGATTTCAGCAGTAACCTCACATCCCTGTTTAATCGTTTTTTTAAAATTCAGCAATCGTATCAATTCTTATTTCTTGAAGGCGTTCATCTAACAAGGCAGGATAGTAGACTATTAGATAATTACACAAATCTGAGAAACTTGATTAAAAAAGGCTACAGTGAACTCTTATCCAATCTGGTTAAAATTAAAATAATGAAGAAACAGTCTTTAAATATTATCGATGATTTACTGGATGCACAATGGATTATTATGTGGTACTGGATAAATCATACCATTCTGGATAGAAATACATATGATGATTTTCAGATTAAGAAAGGTATCAAGCTATCTTTTTCGATTATCAAGCCTCAACTGACTTCCATTGGAAAAGTAGCATTTGACAGAACATTGCAAACATTATAAATAATATAGGAGAGAATAAAATGATGAAATATTTAAGATACTACATTACACCCATCCTAGCGCCAACGGTAATAATCGGGATATTCCTTGGCGGCCACTGGATGTGGCTGGGACTTGTTGTTCTATTTATTGTGGTAATCGGGGGAGATGCAGTCCTGGGCGAAGATACCTCTCGCTCTGAATACAACCATCCCTGGCTCGTTGAGCTTCCTCTGCATCTGGCTCTGCCCATTATTATACTTATGCTATTGACTTTTGCATGGTCGAGTGGAAGTGCAGGGGAAGATTTTCTAGGCATTTCAAAATTATTATCAAGATTCTTTACATACGATTTTTTGGCAGCAAGAGATACCAATATATGGTCTGATTATATAGGGGCTGTACTGGGTGTTGGTTTTATGGTTGCGGGGTATGGTACCAATGTAGGCCATGAGCTGACCCATCGTATAAAAGACAAAATTGCCATGCTGGAAGGCAGGTGGCTTCTGTCTGCTAGCTGTAATGCGGATTTTGCTATTGAACATGTGTATGGTCATCACGTAACTGTGGGTTCGGACGAAGATCCAGCAACAGCTAGAAAAGGAGAAAATGTATACATATTTGCCGTAAGATCCACAATATTTGGGCATATCAGCGCATGGAAGCATGAACTCAAGAGACTTCGGAAAAAAGAATTTAGCCCGTTTTCCATAAGGAACAGGATGATCACCGGATATATCATGTCAATACTGTGGTGTGTGGTATTTTATATTGCT